>Ga0070714_100004688_pt1 | contig 10336 bp, 6 predicted proteins | sample LARL83metaG_FD_65450 | JGI IMG/M metagenome (GOLD analysis project Ga0070714, IMG submission 65450) | Corn, switchgrass and miscanthus rhizosphere microbial communities from Kellogg Biological Station, Michigan, USA - LAR L8-3 metaG | ecosystem: Host-associated > Plants > Roots > Rhizosphere ... | reverse complement strand
GTCATGCGCAGGCGCGTGACATCCTGCATCTTGAGGCCGATGTAGGCATCCAGCACGTCGTCGGTGAACACGCCGCCCTTCTTCAGGAACTCCCGGTCCTTGTTCAGGTGGTCGAGGGCCATGTCGAGGGAGTAGCAGACCTGCGGGATGTTTTTCTCCTCCTCCGGCGGCAGGTCGTAGAGGTCCTTGTCCATGGCGTCGCCCGGGTGGATCTTGTTCTGGATGCCGTCCAGGCCCGCCATCATCATCGCCGCGAAGGCGAAGTAAGGGTTGGCGCTGGAGTCCGGGAAGCGCACCTCGATGCGGCGCGCCTTGGGGTTCGACACGTAGGGGATGCGGATCGAGGCCGAGCGGTTGCGGGCCGAGTAGGCCAGCATCACCGGTGCCTCGAAGCCCGGCACCAGACGCTTGTAGCTGTTGGTGCCGGCGTTGGTGAGGGCGTTGAGGGCCTTGGCATGCTTGATGATGCCGCCGATGTAGTAGAGCGCGGTCTCGGAGAGGCCGCCGTAGAGGTTGCCGCTGAACAGGTTCTTGCCGTCCTTGGCCAGGGACTGGTGCACATGCATGCCATTGCCGTTGTCTCCCACCAGGGGCTTGGGCATGAAGGTCGCGGTCTTGCCGTAGGCGTGGGCCACGTTCATGACCACGTACTTCAGCATCTGCACCTCGTCGGCCTTCTGCACCAGGTGGCCGAAGGCCACGCCGATCTCGCACTGGCCCGCGGTCGCCACCTCGTGGTGGTGCACCTCGGTCTTCATGCCCATCTCCTCCAGCGTCGAGCACATGGCGGAGCGGATGTCCTGCAGTGCGTCCACCGGGGGCACCGGGAAGTAGCCACCCTTCACGCCGGGGCGGTGGCCGAAGTTGCCGTCCTCGTAGGCGCGCTCGGAGTTCCAGCCGGCTTCCTGGGAGTCGATCTTGTAGAAGTTGCCGCTGATGTCGGCGCCCCAGCGGATGTCGTCGAAGATGAAGAACTCGTTCTCGGGGCCGAAGTAGGCGGTGTCGGCGATGCCGGTGGACTTGAGGTAGGCCTCGGCGCGTTTGGCCAGGGAACGCGGGTCGCGCTCATAGCCCTGCATGGTGGAGGGTTCGATCACGTCGCAGCGCAGGTTGAGGGTCTTGTCCTCGAAGAAGGGGTCCAGCACCGCGGTGGTGGCGTCCGGCATCAGGATCATGTCCGACTCGTTGATGCCCTTCCAGCCGGCGATGGAGGAGCCGTCGAACATCTTGCCGTCCTCGAACAGCTTGTCGTCCACGGTGTGGGAGGGCACGGTCACGTGCTGCTCCTTGCCGCGGGTATCGGTGAAGCGGAAGTCCACGAAACGCACGCCTTCCTTGGCGATGAGGTCGAGGACGTCTTTGCCGTTCTTGGTGGCCATGGGCGACTCCGGAAGTTGGGGTGAGCGATGCCTTGATATAAAGCACGCGGCGTGCCAACTGTCGGGTCCAGGCATGGCGCGGCATAGTCGGTTTAAGTGCGTGTTAACTTGCACCAAAATGGTGCATATCGATTCCCGCCTTGGGCTTGGGCCTGCGATGAAGCCGCGGATGGAAGCCGCTATACTGGCGATTCCAGCGGGGAAACGGGCAAAAGCCCATAGAACAACAACCATGCCTTCCAAGAAACCCGCGACTTTTCAAGAACTTATCTTAGCTCTCCAGAATTACTGGTCCGAACGCGGCTGTGTGTTGATGCAGCCCTACGACATGGAGATGGGGGCCGGCACCTTCCACCCGTCCACCTTCCTCAGGGCCATCGGTCCCGAGCCCTGGTCGGCGGCCTATGTGCAGCCCTCCCGCCGTCCAACCGATGGCCGTTACGGCGAGAACCCCAACCGCCTGCAGCACTACTACCAGTTCCAGGTGATCATCAAACCCTCGCCGGCGGACTTCCAGGACCTGTACTTGGGATCCCTGCGCGCACTTGGCATCGACACCCTGGTGCACGACGTGCGCTTCGTGGAGGACAACTGGGAATCCCCCACCCTCGGCGCCTGGGGCTTAGGGTGGGAGGTGTGGCTGAACGGCATGGAGATCAGCCAGTTCACCTACTTCCAGCAGGTGGGCGGGCTCGAGTGCCGGCCGGTGGCGGGCGAGATCACCTACGGCCTCGAACGCCTGGCCATGTACCTGCAGAACGTGGAGAGCGTGTTCCAGCTCACCTGGACCGACGGGCCCCTGGGCCGGGTCACCTACGGCGACGTCTACCATCAGAACGAGGTGGAGCAGTCCAAATACAACTTCGAGCAGGCCAACACCGCCGAGCTCTTCAAGTGGTTCGACGTCTGCGAGAAGGAATGCACCCGGCTGCTGGAGCAGAACCTGCCGCTACCGGCCTACGAGCAGGTGCTGAAGGCTTCCCACACCTTCAACCTGCTGGACGCGCGCCGCGCCATCTCCGTGACGGAACGCCAGCGCTACATATTGAGGGTGCGCACCCTGGCCCGCGGCGTGGCCCAGGCCTATTACAACGCCCGCGAAGCCCTTGGCTTCCCGATGCTGCAGAGTAACAAGCGATGAGCGCGGCCAAGAAGAAGACCAAAGCCGCGCTGAAGGCGAAACTGCCGGCAACGCTGCCGTTCCTGGTGGAGATCGGCACGGAAGAGCTGCCGCCGAAGAGCCTGCGCAAGCTGGCGCTCGCCTTCCTGGAGCACTTCGAGGCACAGGCCGTGGCCAAGGGCCTGTTACCCGCCGGCAGCCACAACGAGGTGCTGTTCTCGCCACGCCGCCTGGCCATCCACGCGCCGGCCCTGTATCCGCGCCAGCCGGACCGCAACGAGGAGAAGCTCGGTCCCGCCGTGGCCGCCGCCTACGATGCTGCCGGCAGTCCGACCAAAGCCGCAGAAGGTTTCGCCAAATCCTGCAACACCACCGTGGACAAGCTGTCCCGAAAGCAGACGGACAAGGGCGAGCGGTTGGCGTTCACGCTGGATATCAAGGGCGAGGAGACCGCTGCGCTCCTGCCCGGCATGGTGCAGGAAGCCCTCGCCAAATTGCCCATCGGCAAGCGCATGCGCTGGGGTGAAGGTGCAGCCGAGTTCGTGCGTCCCGTGCACTGGGTGCTGATGCTGTTCGGCGACAAGGTGCTGAAGACCGAGATCCTGGGCGTTGCGGCGGGCAACAAGACCCATGGCCATCGCTTCCAGCATCCCGCCGCCATCGCCGTCAAGAAACCCGCCGAGTATCGCAAGCTCCTGGAAAAGACCGGGAAGGTGAAGCTGGAGGACCGGGACGGCACGCTGGCGAGTGCGATCGGCGGGCTGGTGATCCAGGCCGCCGCCAAGGTCAAGGGCAAGGCGCGTCTCGACGAGGCGCTGCTGGCAGAGGTGGCGGCGCTGGTGGAATGGCCGGTACCGGTGCTGGGCGACTACGACGCCCGCTTCCTGGCACTGCCGGAAGAGGTCATCGAGGTGGTATTGCAGGGCCAGCAACGTTACTTCCCTCTGCGCGATGCTGGCGGTCAACTGTTACCGCACTTCGTCACCGTCAGCAACATCCAGAGCAAGGCTCCCGCGGAAGTGAAGCGTGGCAACGAACGCGTCATCGTGCCGCGCCTGACGGACGCCATGTTCTTCTGGGACCTGGACCGGGGCGCGCAGCTCGATGCGCAGGTCGAGAATCTGGAGACCATGGTGTTCCAGAAGGAGCTCGGCTCCTACGCCAACAAGCAGAAGCGCGTCGGCGCGCTCGCCGAAGACATCGCCCGGCGCATCGGCGGCGATGCTTCGCTGGCGCGGCGCGCCGCGCAGCTCGCCAAGTGCGACTTGCTGTCCAACCTGGTAGGTGAGTTCCCGGAGTTGCAGGGCAGCATCGGCATGCACGTGGCCCGGGCCAACGGCGAGGATGCCGAAGTGGCGCGTGCCCTCTCGGAACACTATCTGCCACGCTTCGCCGGCGACCACCTGCCCGAGACCAGGACCGGCCAGGCACTGGCCGTGGCCGACAAGCTCGACACGCTCTGCGGCATCTTCGCCATCGGCCAGAAACCCAGCGGCGACAAGGACCCCTTCGCCCTGAAGCGCGCGGGCCTGGGGCTGATGCGCGTGCTGCTGGAGCAGCAGCTCGACCTGGATCTCATGGACCTGATACGCGCGGCGCTCGCGGCCCAGCCGCTGCAGGGCAAGGCCCAGGATGCCGAGATCTACGAGTTCCTGCTGGAACGGCTGAAGGCCTACTACCTGGAAGCCGGCATCCGCCCCGATGTGTTCGAGGCGGTGAAAGCCAAGCAGCCGCACCGGCCAGTGGACTTCCAGCGCCGGGTGCAGGCCGTGAACGAGTTCCTGAAGCTGCCGGAGGCCGCGGCGCTGGCGGCCGCCAACAAGCGCATCGCCAACATCCTGCGTCAGGCGAGCGGCGCGCCCGAAGCCCAGGTGGATGCGTCGCTGCTGAAGCTGCCGGCGGAGACGGATCTGCATGAGCAGATCGACAAGCTGAAGCGCGAGGTGGAAGCGCTGGCTCAGACCGGCAACTACACCGCGGCGCTCAAGAAGCTGGCGGCCCTGCGCGCGCCGGTGGATGCCTTCTTCGACCAGGTGATGGTCATGGACCCGGACGCGGCGGTGAAGAACAATCGCCTCGCGCTGCTCGCCTCCCTTAACGCCTTGTTCCTGCAGAGCGCCGACCTCTCGCTGATACAGGTTGACTGAGCCATGCGGCTGGTGATCCTCGACCGTGACGGCGTGATCAACAAGGAGTCGGAAGCCTTCATCAAGACGCCGGAGGAATGGATCCCACTGCCCGGCAGCCTGGAGGCCATCGCCCGCCTGCATAAGAACGGCTACACGGTGGTGGTGGCCAGCAACCAGTCCGGCGTCGCCCGCAACCTGCTGAGCCTGGACACCCTCGCCGCCATCCACGGCCGCATGAAGCGGGAAGTGGAGGCACTCGGCGGCAAGATCGACTCCATCTTCTTCTGCCCCCACGGCCCCGGCGACGGCTGCGACTGCCGCAAGCCCAAGCCCGGCCTGCTGAAGCAGGTCGCCGAGCGCTACCGGGTGAGCCTCAAGGGCCTGCCCATGATCGGCGACTCGGAACGGGACCTGCAGGCGGCGCGGGCGGTGCGCGGGCGTCCGATCCTGGTGAAGACCGGCAACGGCCTCGCCACGCTGCAAGAGGACCACGACGTGGAGGAGTCCTATGACGATCTCGCCGCGGCGGCGGCGCAGTTAGTAAAAGAAATCCACTAGTATCTTGCGCATGCTGTTCCTGCGCTCGCTCGTATTCAATGTCATCTACGTGGGCACCGTGGGCTTCTTCGCCCTGGCCGTGGCCCTGGTCGCGCCTTTCCACCGCGAGTGGGGCGTGAAGCTGGCCGAATGCTGGGTGGACCTGGTTTTCTGGTCCCTGGAGCACATCTGCCGCATCGACTGGCGCATCGAAGGCCGCGAAAACATCCCCGCTGAACCGGCCATCGCCTACTGGAAGCACCAGTCTGCCTGGGAGACTCTGGCGCAGCTCAAGGTGTTCCCCAAGCAGTCCTGGGTGCTGAAACGCGAACTCATGTGGATACCGCTCATCGGCCAGGCGCTGCTCGCCATCAAGCCCATCGCCATCGACCGCAAGTCCGGCCATACCGCCGTGAACCAGGTGCTCAACATCGGCAGCAAGCGTCTCCTGGAAGACGGCATGTGGGTGATGATCTTCCCGGAAGGCACGCGCATGCCGCCCGGCACTACCCGCCGCTACGGCATCTCCGGCGCGCTGCTGGCGGAGAAGACCGGCCGGCCGATCATCCCTGTCGCCCACAACGCCGGGGACTTCTGGCGCCGCAACGCCTTCCTGAAATATCCCGGCACCATCCAGGTGCGGGTGGGCAAGCCGGTATACCCGCACGGCGTGAAGCCCGAGGACCTCAACAAGGAAGTGCAGGCCTGGATCGAGGCCCGTATGCGCGAGATCAGTCCCGGCTATGAAGGCCGGGTGCTGCAGAAAGGCGAGCGCAAGTAGCCCCGACATATCGGGTTTGGCCAAGTCTCCAATCCGGTATTCACCTGACTGCAATCCGTCCGGAGGCACCCGACACTTCTGAGACCCCGGCATCCGCCTGGGGCCAGCGGCCTGGCGCGGACCTTCCTGAAGTCCCCCCGGTCGCACAAGCAAAAAGGTGCGCCATGAAAGGACTCATCCTCCACCTGCTGGGTCTCGGGTTGCTCTGCTGCGTGCCGGTGCTGCTGATGCCGGCAGACGCCGCCACGCCACCGAGCGGCACACTCACCGACACTTCCGGTCCCATCACCTACAGCGCCGGGCCCTTCAACATCGCCAACCCGACGCCCATCCCCGAAGTGGATTCGGGCCCCGAGTGCAATAACCCGCAGCAGCCCTGCGACGACTTCGCGCTTACGGTGAGCCTGCCCAGTGATTACACCACCACGCACCCCGATGACCTGATCCGCTTCACCGCCTCCTGGACCGACGCGGGCACCGGCCACTCGGACTATGACCTCTACATCTACAACGGCACGGTCACCACCACCAACGGTTCACAGACAGCGCTGGCCCAATCCGCCACTTCGGCGAACCCGGAATCCACCAGCATCTGCACGTTCAACGGCAGCCGCACCTTCACGGTGAAAGTGGTGCCCTACACCCCCACCGGCGAGACCGTGCATGTGACCGTGGACATCATCACCGGCAGCACCGCCTGCAGCAGCGGGGCGACCTTCGGCGCCGCCACGCCGACCGCGCCGGGCGTGCCGCGCTACCAGAACTTCTTCCCGCCGCATGGTTCAGCCGCCGAAGGCAGCTCCGGCGAGTTCAACATCGGCTTCGACCCCAAGACCCATAACATCCTTACCTTGTCGGACCTCAACACTTTCCGCATCACGCCGCCGGAGCGCCGCAGCCCGCCGCTGCCGGCTTCGGGCCCAGCACTGTGGACCGACGTGTCGCCCTCGATCGTGGGCCTCAGCACCCTCGATCCCATCCTGTTCACGGATCAGGTGACGGGCCGCACCTTCCAGTCCATGCAGACCACCGGCGCCGAGGCCCTGTTCGCCTATAGCGACGACGACGGCGCCAACTGGATCCAGGCCTCCGCGGCCCCGCCCGACGGCGGTGCCGACCACGAGACCGTCGTCTCCGGTCCCTATCCCGCGGGGTTCCTTCCGGTAGCGAACCCCGTCTATCCCAACGCGGTGTACTACTGTTCCCAGGACGTGGTCGGCCCCGCCACCTGCCAGCGCAGTGACAGCGGCGGCTCCACGTTCGGACCCGGTGTGCCCATCTATTTCGGCAACGGCATCACCGCCTGCGCCGGACTGCATGGCCATGCCAAGGTCGGTCCTGATGGCGCCGTGTACGTGCCGGCCTCCGACTGCGGCACCCAGCAGGGCGGCTCGGTCAGCACCGATGCCGGCGTCACCTGGAGCCAGTTCCTGGTGCCGGGCAGCCAGTCCTTCACCGGCGGTTCCACGGACCCCTCGATCGGAGTCGACCAGAGCAACACCGTCTACTACTGTTACGTGGACGGCCAGGGTCCCGAGCACCACGTGCACGCCGCGGTGAGCCATGACCACGGCCAGACCTGGGTCAATGACACCGACCTCGGTGCCGCGGTGGGCGTGGTGAACGCGGTGTTCCCGGAGGCAGTGGCGGGCTCGTCCGGCCGCGCCGCCTGCGGTTTCGTCGGCACAGACGTGGCCGGCGACCACGAATCCATGGCCTTCCCGGGCATCTGGTACCTGTTCATCGCCACCACCTACGACGGCGGCGCCCACTGGGTCACGGTCAACGCCACACCCGACGACCCGGTGCAGGGCTCGGGCGGCATCTGGAACAGCGGCGGCGGCAACCAGAACCGCAACCTGCTGGATTTCAACGAGGTCACCATGGACGACCATGGCCGTGTGCTGTTCGGCTATGACGACGGCTGCGTGAGCAGCACCTGCCTCGCCGACCCCACCAAGAACGACTTCGTGGCTTACGAGCGCGTGGCGCGCCAGACCGGCGGCAAGACGCTGCTGGCGCAGTTCGATACCGCGGAACCGGCAGCGCCGGCGGCGCCCTATCTGCAGGGCACCCGCAGCAGCACCCAGTCGGTACTGACCTGGACGCCGCCGGACAACGGGGGCGCCGCCATCAGTTCTTATCGAATCCTGCGCGGTACCAGTGCCGGCACCGAGAAGCTCATCGCCAAGGTGAGCGGCAGCAAGACCAGCTACATCGATGCCAAGCTGAAAGGCTCGGTGTCGCAGTATTTCTATGAGGTAGTGGCGGTCAACGCCCAGGGCCAGGGCGCAGCGAGCAACGAGCTGCCCTTGCAGGTGACCGCGGGTTCCCAGGCCAGCGCCTGCACGCCGCCGGGCCTGACCCTGCTCACGGATGCGCAGGGCGACAGCCTGACCGGCACGGCCGGCACCGACCTCGAATCCCTGCAGCTGGCGCAACCCTATGCCGCGAACGGCGTCATCATGCTGCGCCTCCAGATCGATACGGATCCCGGCATGGCCAACCAGCCGCCGGGGTCCTATTGGTATGCCTCCTTCAAGGAACCGGACGGCCAGGTGCATGGGGTGCGCATGCAATACGCGGTGGGCGCGCTCGCGCCCAGCTTCGAGTCCTACGTCGCCGCGCCGAACAGCAGCGGCAGCGTGGACGGACGCTTCGTGCTGGCCGGCAGCGAGAAGCCGGCCGACGCCTCGAGCTTCTATGATTTCGCCGATGGCAACATCGTGATCGTGGTGCCGCTGACGGACCTGGGGCTGAACCCCGGCGACGTGCTGAACGGATTCAATTCCGCGGTGGTGCAGTCGGTGAGCACTCCAGCCGGCGGCGTGGCCGAGACCGTGGACTCGATGCCGGACAGCCTGGCCTACCAGGGTGCCTACACGGTCGGCGCCAACAGTGCCTGCTCGGCTGGCACCACCCAGGCCCTGGTCATCAAGCACAAGACCATGTCCCGGGAGGCGCGGCTCGAAGCTGAGCGGGACGCCGGCAAGCATCGGCCTCACTGAACGGGCCGTCCGGTGCCGCGGGAGACCAGCGGGCTTGACACCGGCGCGGATGGGCGCCTGCTAGGCGCCCCGGTACTCGAACCAGAAGCTGCCGCCGCCGGCCGGCGCCTTGCCCTGGTTGAGCTTCGCCAGCGCCTCCGGGTTGCGCCACATGTGGTAGCGGCTGCCGAACAGGATGCGCACCTTGGGGTTGTCCAGCAGGTAGGCCAGCAACAGGTACTGCTCGGTCCAGTGGATCTGGCGGTGCAGCAGGTAGTCCCGCGGCATGCCGAAGGGCAGGTGGATGTCGTGCACGTGGACGTGCAGCCGGCGCCGCAGGTATGGCAGCAGGCGCAGGTAGATGTGCAGGCAGTCGCTGCCGGCCTTCACGGTGTGGGTGCTGTCGATGAACAGCACGTCGCCGTCCCGCAGCGTGTCGTTGAGGAACTCCACGCTGATCTGCTGCGCCGGCTTCTGCACTAGCGAGATATCTTCGCGGCCTTTGAGGAAGTCGCGCGGGTAGGGCTCGATGCAGGTGAGGCGTCCCCGCCCGTTGGCCTTGAGGGCGGTCAGCGCCACCAGCGAGGAGAAGCCGCTGCCGATCTCCACCACCGCCGCCGGCGCCAGCTTGCGCAGGTAGCCGTAGTAGGCCATGGCGTCGGAGCCGTTGAACAGGCCGTTGTCCCAGAAATAGCCGCCATCTCCCGGGTCCGCCGTGGGCGGCGCGAACTCCGCAGCGAAGGGCGTGAGGCTCTCCAGCTCGGCCAGCATCGCCGGCTCGTCCAGCGGCAGCGCGTAAGGCGGGGTACCGGGGAGGTACTCGAACGAGCCTTCTACGTCGGCGATGGTCGGGGTGTTGCTGTAGAAGTTGGTGGGCACCACGTTGATGCCGTGCGCCTGGATGCGCCGGCGGGTCTCCAGGTCGCACCACAGCCATGCGCCCTTGGGCAGCGCGGCGGCGGCGGCGGCGGCATCCGGCGGTGCGCCCTGCAGCTTGGACTTCAAGCGGTCGCGTTCGGCGGCGATGGCCGGGCCGCGGTACATCAAGGCCAGGCGCCGCAGGCCAGGCACGCGTCTCAGCCAGTCCGGGATCCCCCTGCTCATGCTGCGCCCCCCGATCGATGACGGCATCAGACGTCGAGGTTGGCGACTTCGAGCGCGTTCTTCTCGATGAACTCGCGGCGCGGTTCCACCTGGTCGCCCATGAGGGTGGTGAACATCTCGTCCGCAGTGCGGGCGTCGTCGATCTTCACCTTGAGCAGGCGCCGCGACTGCATGTCCAGGGTCGTCTCCCAGAGCTGCTCCGGGTTCATCTCGCCCAGGCCCTTGTAGCGCTGGATGGTCTGGCCGCGCTTGGCCTCGTCCATCAGCCACTCCATGGCCTGCTTGAAACCGCCGACTTC
>Ga0070714_100004687_pt1 | contig 10337 bp, 10 predicted proteins | sample LARL83metaG_FD_65450 | JGI IMG/M metagenome (GOLD analysis project Ga0070714, IMG submission 65450) | Corn, switchgrass and miscanthus rhizosphere microbial communities from Kellogg Biological Station, Michigan, USA - LAR L8-3 metaG | ecosystem: Host-associated > Plants > Roots > Rhizosphere ... | reverse complement strand
CGGCGCATCCAGCGGGCCGCCGCCCAGCTCGTCAAGGCCCTCGGCGGGACCGTCGCCGAGGGAGACCTGGAGGCAGCGGCATGAGCCTCACGATCACCGGGGGGTCCGTCCGCGACGGCGGGCTCCTCCGGGCTCGCCTGACCTACTCGGGCCGCCTGAACAAGGTGGTCCTGCTGACCGCGCCGGACGGCAGGCGGCTCGGCCGCATCACCCCGGCCGGGTTCTTCACGGGCGAGTGGGACCCCCGCTCGCCCGGCTGCCTGTACGAGCCCTGGACCGCCAAGCACCCCACCATCCACACCCCCAGCGACACCACCACCGGGCAGCCGATGCCCTGGGAGCAGTGCGTCGCCTTCATCGTCGGAGGATCGTCATGAGAGACCAGCACGACGTCAGCAAGCTCCCCGTATGGGGGCAGAACCTGGTTCGCCGCCTGGAGCGCGACCTGGCCGATGCCAGGGAGAAGCTCGCCGTCGGCCCGGCGGACAGCACCGTCTTCGCCCAGCGGATGGCCGAGACCGAGACGCCGCTCGGCGACTCCCAGATCAAGTTCCGGCACGCGGGCGTCACCTTCACGGTCGGCTTCAACCCGGCCGAGGAGGAACTGGAGGTCAGGTGCGACAACGGCAGGCTGGCCGTCTACCCCAACGTGACGAACTCCGTCACCATCAAGCGGGAGCGCTACTAGCCGCATCCCGTTGTCAGATACAGCTTTTCTTGGTAACCTCGGATCAACAACAAGCACTCCCAGGAGGGAACGCACATGACCGCGACGGACGAGAGGATCGCAGGCACTGCCCTCGCGCAGGTAGCCAGCGATTCGGCCGCGTACCTGACGGCAACCGACTCGCACAAGACCTGGACGGTCGACGCGCTGGCAAAGCTGCTCGCCGGCGAAGCGCCCAGGCCCGAGGTCCCCCCGGCGAAGCCGGCCGAGACCGTGACGGTCACCCCGGAGCTGCGCGCCGCGCTGAGCCTGGTGGCCAAGGTCTTCGGCGGCGTCCAGCCGACCGAGCCCCGCAAGCTGGAGGAGGCGGAGGTCACCCGGATCACCGCCGAGTACCGCGCCCTCGCCGCCGTCGTCGGCCTGCTGTCCAAGCGGGGCAAGGCGATCGACGAGGCCATGCGCCACCACATGGACGCGGTGGCCCGGGAGATGGGCATCACCGGCCCTGTCGTCGCCGTCGGCGTCGCCAAGGGGCACATCCTCGCCGCCAAGCCGGGCGTGCCGTTCGAGGTCACGGTGGACGGCCTGAAGGACTCGTGGCAGCAGCGGTTCACCTCCGGCGAGGCCGAGCTGAGCATGACCGACCTGTGGCAGCTCCTCGACGAGGGACTGGTCACCAAGGACGAGCTGTACGCGCTCACCAGCACCGAGCGGACGCTGGACGAGAGCAAGATCAAGCGGGCCGTCAAGCGGGACCCGAAGAGGTACCTCGCCATCCTGGCGAGCATCACCCGGCGCAAGCCGGACGGCGCGTCCCTGTACCCGCCGAAGAGCTAACCGAAGACAGGGACGCCCGCCTTCCCACCCAGGAGGCGGGCGTCCCCCTGTACCCGAGAGGGAGAGCATGACCGAGCTGAGGGCCGCGACCGTTACCGAGCTGCCTGACTTCCCAGGCTTCATGATCACCGAGGAGATGATCGAGGCCCGCGACTGGAGCAGGGGGGCACGGCCGACCTACCACATGAACGAGGTTGCCAAGTTCTTCTTCGCCATGAGCGCAAGCTGGCTGCGGCTGCGGCTGAAGGCCGACGACGAGCACCCGGAGACCTGGTTCGTCAACTCTGACGGGACCCGGATGGAGTTCCGCCGCAACGACCCGAACCGGGCTACCTCCGCCCGTCTCTTCTGGCTGTCCGACATCGAGAAGATGGCGTGGTCCCTGATCCGGTTCGGCGGCATCGAGCCCGACCGGCTCGCCCGCGTGCTGCGCGTCGTAGAGGCTCAGGGCGTCCTGTACGAGCTGCTCTCCCCCTCGCCGGACCTCCCGTAGTGGAGACCTCCTGGCTGCTGGCGGTCGACGGGACCGGGCTGTTCGTCCGGTGCCACAAGGGCACCCGAGCCGCCGGCCTGACCGCCCCGGACGGCACGCCCACCGGGGCTCTCACCGCGTTCGCGGGCTCCCTTTCCACCGTGGTCCGCGAGGTGGACCCGAGGTACCTGGTGATCGCCTGGGACGGCGGGCAAGGGTCCTCCTGGCGCAGGGAGATCGTCCCCGAGTACAAGCACAACCGCTGGCAGGACTCCTGGGACGACACCCGCCGGTTTGACGCGGTGCGCGAGTTCTGCGACGCCGCCGGGATCGCCCAGTGGTGCCTCGGTGACTTCGAGGCCGACGACCTGCTGGCTGCCGCCTGCCGCCTGTCCGCCCGTGACCTGCCGGGCGTGAAGGTGATGCTGCTGTCGGAAGACAAGGACATGCTCCAGCTCACCGAGCCCCGCCGTGTCTGGGCGCGCCCCCTGGGCGTCCTGGAGAAGTGGATCAGCGCCGAGGAGGTGGAGCTGACCTGGGGCGTCCCGCCGCGCATGCTGCCGCGCCTCCGGGCGCTGGCCGGGGACCGCAGCGACGGCATCCCCGGCGTGCACGGCATCGGCCCCGCCGTCGCGCTGCGGATGCTCTCCCTGTCGTCCGGGCGCTGGCCGCCGCCGCCGGAGATCCTCCGCCGCGAGGAGGGCGAGCTGGCGCTCGCCTGGTCCCGCGTGATGGACCTGAACGACCCGCCGAGGCGGCCGGAGGACGCGGATATCCCCGGGCTCGCCGAAACGGGCATCCTTGACATGCACAGAACCGCCTGGGATCGCGGAAACGTCCTTCCAGTGCTAAATAAGTACGGAATGCGGAAAATGGCAGAAAGGTACTCAGAAGGATCATTCTGGTAGTCAATGTTCGGCTTGACCGGCGTGTTATCGCGGTCGTAGCCTCTCCCTACGCGGTAGGAATCGGTATCTAGCGGTACGTCCTCCCGCGAAACAGCCTTCGGTTCCTCAACCCGAGAGGTCGATGCGTCATGTCGCAGACGCTGGACTTTGCTTTGCCGTCCCCTCAGGCGGCGGTTACCCGTGACTCCTTCCCGGCCCACGTGCTCGGGGAGATCCTCCGTACCTCCGGCCCGCAGGTGACGTGCGCCCGCGCCGGGGAGATCCTGACCGCGTTCTGGGACCGCTTCGGTCCCGATAAGGCCCTGGCGGTGTGCACGGCCGCGTTCGGCCCGCACGAGGGCTTCTGGCGCGGCGCGCCGGTCACCCCGCTGCGCTTCGCCGAGGGCCAGGACGAGTTCTTCGCCCTCCAGCTCCTGGCAGGCGCGGGGTGAGCGAGGACATCCAGGGCAGCGACCTCGGCACCAACTACATCTCCGAGGCCGACGACGCCCGCCGGGCGGAGCTGTGCGCCGCCGCCGCGATGTACGCCCACAGGTACGGGTTCGCGGTCATCCCCGTCCGCTGGATGGAGGGGGACGCATGCTCGTGCCGCGACGGGGCGGAGTGCCCAAACCCCGGCAAGCACCCGGTGCACAGCAAGTGGCCCGACGTGGCCACCACCGACCCGACCGAGGCGGCGTACTGGTGGCGTCCCCGGCCGGACGACCCCAACCCGTCCGAGTGGTTCCCGCTCGCCAACATCGGCATCGTCACCGGCCGCAAGAGCGGGGTCTTCGTCCTGGACGTGGACTCCTACAACGGCGGCGACGCCCGGCTGGCCGGCTACGAGAACAGGCACGGGGACCTGCCCGAGACCCGCGTCCACCACACCGGGGGCGGGGGCCGTCACTACTTCTTCAGGCACCCTGGCTTCGAGGTGCGCAACGACGCCCGGAAGCTGCTGGGGCAGGGCCTGGACCTGCGCGGCGAGCGCGGCTTCGTGGTCGCGCCGCCGTCACTGTCCTCCAAGGGCATCTACGAGCTGCGCGAGCCGCAGGACATCGAGCCGGTGGACGCCCCGCCGTGGCTGCTGAACCTGCTGTCCCAGTACAACCGCGAGCAGGCCGGCGAGGTGCTGGCCGGACGGCCGCCGGAGTCCGGCGGATCGGCCAACCGAAAGTACGGCGAGGCCGCGCTGCGGTTCGAGTGCGAGAAGATGCGCAAGGCCGTCCCCGGGACCAGGAACAACGTGCTCAACGAGTGCGCGTTCTCGCTGGGCACCCTCGGCGGCGCGGGCCTGCTGGACGAGTCCGTCGCCTGGACCGCCCTGTCGGAGGCCGCCTCTGACGCCGGACTGAACGCGGGCGAGGTCCGCGCCACGTTCCTGTCCGGCTGGAACGCCGGCGTGGCCGAGCCCCGCCAGGTCCAGTGGAACACCTCGCGCACCGAGTGGCCGCGCCGCGCCCAGACCGAGATGGGGCTCGCCGACCGCTTCGTCGACCACTGGGGGGAGCAGGTCCGCTGGGTCCCGGAGTGGGGCACCTGGGCGGTCTACAACAACGGGGTGTGGGTCAGGGACGAGGTGACCACGGGCGAGCGGTACGCCAACGCGATGATCCGCGCCCTGCCGGAGACCGAGGCGTTCTCCTACGACGAGGACCCCGACGAGGCCCCCACCGACGGCGACAAGGAGATGCTGTCGCCGCGCACCCGTTTCCTGGAGTGGGTCGGCAAGCAGCAGACGCGCAGGGCGGTGGCCGCCGCCGCCCGGCTGGCGATGTACCTGCCGGCGGTCCGCATGAGCCAGTCCACCTTTGATGCCGACCCGATGCTCTTGAACGTCCGCAACGGCGTCGTCAACCTGGTCACCGGGGAACTCCTGGAGCATTCCCCGGACCACCGGATGACCCTCCAGGCGGCGGCCCACTACGGCCCGGAGGCGGAGGCACCGCAGTGGATGGAGTTCCTGCGCCGGGTGCAGCCCGACCCGGCGATGCGCGCCTACCTCCAGCGGATTGCCGGGTACTGCGCCACCGGCCGCGTCGATGAGCAGGCGATCTTCTTCTGGCACGGCAAGGGGGCGAACGGCAAGTCCGTCGCCCAGGCGGTGCTCGCCCGCGTGCTGGGCACCTACTCCCAGACGGTGCCGGTTTCGACCCTCATGGCCAGCAGCGTTGACGACAGGATTCCGAACGACGTGGCCCGGATGGCGGGCAAGCGGTTCCTGGTCACCAGCGAGACCAAGCAGGGCAAGCCGCTCGACGAGCAGATGATCAAGCAGCTCACGGGCGGGGATACCATCGCCGCGCGGTACATGCGGGCGGAGTGGTTCGAGTTCGACGTGGAGGGCAAGTTCCAGCTCACCACCAACCACCTGCCGGCCGTCTCCGACGACGCCGCCACCTGGCGCAGGATTCGGATCATCCCCTGGGAGGTGGTCATCCCGGAGGAGGAGCGGGACGGCACCCTCCAGCAGCGGCTTCTCGCCCAGGAGTCGTCGGGCATCCTGCGGTGGATCGTCGAGGGGGCTATCGCCTGGCAGCAGGAGGGCCTCGGCCTGCCCGACGTGGCCCGCCAGGCGCACGACTCCTACAGGTTCGACGAGGACCCGGTGGAGCAGTTCATCACCGCGTGCATTGACCGGGTGCCGGAGAACAGGAAGGACGCGGGGCGCACCATCGCCTCGATCTACGCGGCCTACGAGTACTGGTGCAGTCAGGAGCACATCAAGCCGCTGCCGCGCAAGGCGTTCACGCCCCGCTTCGGCAAGCGGTTCGAGGTGTACCGGGGCGGCGGGGTGTCCTGCTTCCCGACGGCCCAGGTGCGGCCGAGCGACGGGATCGGCTGATCCCGTGCGATTCTCCGTGCGATTCTCCGTGCGATTCTCCGGCCCCGTGCGATTCCCGTGCGATTCTTTTCAGCCTTCAAAGGGGTGGTGACCTGCGGTTCGTTCGATTGTGCGATTCTCCGCGCGGTTCCCGGCTCCCTGGATTCGCCAGGGGGCCGCGCAGCCGTGCCTGCGTACCATGACCACCAGGAGGTAACACCATGAGCATCCGCAAGACCGGGGCCGTCACCGGCCACGTTATTACCGCCCGCGACGGCGAGGTCCCCCTCGGCATCGACGAGGACGGCCACGTCATCACCGCTAAGCTGGAGGGGGACCAGTCCCTGGCCTGCGGGCCGGGCGGCTGGACCGTGCGCGACCAGCAGGGCCTGGACGACGAGAACCAGGCGGCCGACCAGTAGTGACCCGGCCGTTCGCCTACCGCGACCCCGACGGCGACATCGACCTGGACCGCGCCCTCGGGCAGCACCTGGTGCACTACGTCGGGGTCATGGTGTCGGGGGCGGCCGACATCCGGCCTGAGGCCTTCCGCCCTGAGAGCGCCGCCCCGCTGGCCGGCACCCTCGTCCGGTTCGCGCACGGCCGCCCTGCCCAGGCGTCCTCCTGCGGCACCGTCGCCGTGCAGCCCGGGTTCTCCTGGGACGTGTGCGCCTACTACCTGATCCTCGGGGTGAGCTGGCGGGCCACCCGGGGGGAGATCCGGCGCGCCTACGTGGCCGCCTGCGCGCGGCCGGGCGGGCAGGTCCAGGAGGAGCGGCTCACGTACATCGTCGCCCAGCTCAGCGACCCCGCGACCCGGCGCGCGTACGACATGACCGAGCTGGGCGGGGTGTTCCTGCGCGACCGGGAGGTGACCACCGCGATCCGCCGGAAGGCGGCGGCGGAGGCGGGCCGCCGAATGTCGGAGGGCGAGGATATAACGGCTGACGAGGTGATGAACGAGATGGGCTTCCAGGCGGCTCCCCCGGGGCAGGGGCGGGAGGAGGCCGGGGAGCCCCCGGAGAGGCCCGTGCAGGCCCGCACGTCGCGCTGGGCCATGCAGTGGGGCCACTACGCCGTCGCCGGGCCGCAGGGCATCCAGCGGCCCGACACGGCCGTCCTGGAGGCGTGGCAGGGCATGGTCGCCGCCGCCCTCCGGGAGCGCGGGGTAACCGCCGGGTTCGCCGTGGCGCAGGGCTGCGGGGAATCACCGATGGTGTTGCGCGATATCAATGAAGGCTGTATTGTCTTCGTGACAGGAGAAGAAGGGGCCAGCCCGCAAAAGGCGCAGGAAGCCGTGGAAATGGGCATATCCCTCGGAATAGTCACAGAATCCAGGTAGGAGGCATTAATGCCGAATGTCACAAGGGGCGTCCAGCGCGCCGGGGAAGTCGCCGAGGAGAACCGGGGCTCCGGTTTCTACCGCGTGAAGACCCTCGTCATGAAGGACGGGGAAGGCCCCTGGTACCTCCGGTTCATCACGCCGCTCGACGCGATGCCGTCGGCCGACATGCACATGTTCTGCGACACTAAGCCGCGCCCCGACGAGTACAAGGGCGAGAACTGGCCGAAGGCCATGTTCGCGGTCTGCCAGAACGACCGGATGTTCATCATCCTCGACGAGGCCGGCAACCCGACAGGCACCTACGAGGACGGCTACGGCAAGTGCTACGTCCACGACCGCGACAGGGGAAAGGTCCGGGACGGCAAGTTCAAGCGGGACAAGTCCCAGCCTGACTGGCAGACCTTCGCCCTCGCCGTCGTCCGCGAGCCCGTCCTCGACACGGTGACCAAGAAGACCCGTGGCTACAAGGACGCCACGGACGACTTCAAGCTGCCCGACGGCACCATCAAGCAGGTCCCGCGCTTCGTCGTCGTAAGCCAGAAGCATCGTAACTTCTGGAGCGGCGTGGAGGCCGCTCTGTTCGACGGCGGTGAACTCGGCGCGTACGACGTGCGCGTCACCCGCCAGGAGAACGACTACAAGTTCGCGGTCAGCGCCCCCGACGCGACCCTCTACCCCGGCTCACCCGCCTGGGCGCGCTACACCGAGGCCCTGGAGCTGATCGGCTTCGACCTCGACGCCGAGGTCATCAAGTGGGGCTCCCACGACTGGTACGCGCGCTGGTTCGACCCGTCCCGGACCCCTGAGGGCGGCTACGGCGGCGACGACGACAGCAGCGAAAGCTCGGCCGACGCCGACGGCATGACCGCGACAGCGGCCCGCCCCGACCCGGCGGCGGTGGACGAGTTCGCTAACCGCCTCCAGGCAGCCCGCTCGGGCGCGTCCACGTCCTGACCCGTCCTGGTGCCCGGCCGCGAGACACCTCGTCTCGCGGCCGGGCATCGCAGTCCCGGAGGGGCGATGGCCTTCGCCGACCTGCACGTCCACACCGAGTACAGCACCCTCGACGGGCTGTCCACCTGCCGCGAGGCCGTGCGCCGCGCCGCCGCCAACGGCAGCACCGCGCTGGCGGTTACCGACCACGGCGGGTGCTTCGGGCACGTCGAGTTCCAGCGCGAAGCGCTGGCCGCCGGCATCAGCCCGGTCCTCGGCATCGAGGCGTACTTCCGCCCCGACCGCCTCCTGCGGCCCGCAGAGGGCGACAAGGAGGCGCAGAAGCGCCTGGTGAACGGCGACCACCTGATCCTGCTCGCGCAGTCTGACAGGGGCCTGCGCGACCTGTGGGCGGCCTCCACCGAGGCGTACGTCACCGGATTCTACGGCCGCCCCCGGATGGACTGGGCGGTGCTGGAGGAGTACGGGTCCGACCTGATATGCACGACCGCCTGCCTGGGCGGGATCATCGCCGATGACCTGGCTGCCGCGCAGGGCGGCAACGCCGCCATGGACCGGCTGCTGCTCAAGCTGGACCGGCTGAAGGCGATCTTCGGGGACCGGCTGTACCTCGAACTCCAGGGGAACGACATCCCCGCCCAGGCGGTCTACAACCGGGGACTGGCCGCCGTCTCGGAGTTCATGGGCATCCCGCTGGTCGCCACCTGCGACGCCCACTACCCGAGCCCCGAGGACACCGCGCTGCACCGCACCTGGATGGCGTGCCAGAGCGGCAAGGGCAAGGAAGACTACTGGAATTTCTCCCCGATGCTGACCGAGCAGGCGCTGCGGGCGAGCCTGCTGTCGCACGGCCTGGACCCCGCCGTGGTCGACAAGGCCATCTGGAACACCGGGGAGGTCGCCGCGCGCTGCGACGCCCGGATCGGCGGGCACGCCGAGCTGCCGGTGTTCACCCCGGGCGGCACCGCCGACGACGACGCCCGCGCGCTGCGCGCCATGATCGAGTCCCGCTGGAGCCTGGTGGAGCGCCTTGGCCGGGAGTACCGCGACCGCGACGAGTACGAGTTCGGGGTGGTCGCCCAGAAGCGGCTGGCCGGCTGCTACCTGATCGTCGAGGACATCATCCGGTTCGCCCGCGAGCAGGGCTTCCTGGTCGGCCCTGGCCGGGGATCGGCCGCCGGGTCGCTGATCAGCTACGTGCTGGGGATCACCTCGGTGGACCCGATCAAGGCGGGGCTGCTGTTCGAGCGGTTCCTCACCCCCGGCCGGATGGCGCTGCCCGACTTCGACCTGGACTTCCCGACCAGCGCCCGCACGCCCATCCAGGACTACGCGGTGAAGCGCTACGGGGCCGACCACGTGGTCCGGGTCGGGACGATCATGCGCTACCAGGCGAAGGGGATCGTCAACAAGCTGGCCTCGGTGTACGAGGACAGGTACGGCGGCGACGTGATCGCCGACGCCAAGAGGGTCGGCAAGATCATCGACCAGGCGGAGGCGGGCACCGCCGGCCTCGGCCTGCCGTGGGACGAGATCATCGCCGACCCCGACATGGCGGAGTACCTGGAGCGCTACCCGGACCTGTTCGAGACCGCGACCCGGCTGCACAACCGGGTGTACGCCCAGGGGCAGCACCCCGCCGGCCTGATCATCTCCCCCGGCCGCTCCCTCACCGGGACCATGCCGATGCGGCACGCCAGGCCGGGCGACACGCTGCTGGTCTCGCAGTGGGACTACAGGGCGGCGGAGGACCTGAACCTGCTGAAGCTGGACATCCTCACGCTGCGCACCCTGGACACGATCTCCATGGCGATCAGCCTGGTGCGCGACCGCACCGGCATCCAGCTCGACCCGCGCTCCTGGGACGTGGAGCACTTCGACCCCCAGGTCTACGACGCGATCGACACCGGGCGCACCCTCGGCATGTTCCAGGTCGAGACGCCCCTGTGCTCGGACTTCGCGCGCCGGATGAAGCCGCGCACCCTGTCCCACCTCGCCGACCTCACCACGATCATCCGGCCGGGGCCGCGCAACTCCGGTGCTGCCGAGCACTACCTGGCGCGCCGTGCCGGGCGTGAGCCGGTGGACTACCCGCACCCCCTCCTGGAGGACATGCTCCGTAGTTCCTACGGCGTCATGTGCTACCAGGAGGACGTGATGCGGGCCTGCAAGATCGTGGCCGGCTACGACGACCTGGAGGCCGACGGCGTGCGCAAGATCCTCGGCAAGAAGCTGGTCGACAAGATCGACGCGGCCGGGGAGGAGTTCGTCCGCCGCTCGGTGGAGCGCGGCCACGACGAGGCGGTGGTCCGCAAGATGTGGGAGGCGATGGCCGAGTTCGGCCGCTA
>Ga0070714_100004686_pt1 | contig 10337 bp, 11 predicted proteins | sample LARL83metaG_FD_65450 | JGI IMG/M metagenome (GOLD analysis project Ga0070714, IMG submission 65450) | Corn, switchgrass and miscanthus rhizosphere microbial communities from Kellogg Biological Station, Michigan, USA - LAR L8-3 metaG | ecosystem: Host-associated > Plants > Roots > Rhizosphere ... | reverse complement strand
TGCCGATGGTGGCGCCCACGGTAATGATGGCATCGTCTACGCTGATCGGCGCGGCGAGGCGCTCTCGAAGCTCGTCGGCGAATTGGACCGCCGGACGTTCCAGCTGCAAAAGTGGGATTACGAACTCATCACCTCCCCAACGTGCGACATCAGTGTCTGGTGGAACAGCGGCCCAGAGGCGCTCGGCGATCACGCGCAACACCTGATCACCCGCCAGATGCCCGCGAACGTCGTTCACTTCTTTGAATTTATCGAGATCGACGAAGAGGACCGCCACCCGCCGGCCCTCGCGCTCCGCTTCAGCGAGGGTGCGCTCCAGGTGGTCCGCTAGAGTGGCGCGGTTTAACAGTCCCGTGAGTGAATCGATAGAGCCAAGACGCGCTAGCTCGCGTGCATAGTGCTCCAGATCGGCAGTGCGCGCTTGAATGCGGGATTCGAGCGACTGGTTGATTTCGCGAAGGGCGATTTGGGCGGATTGAAGGTCCGCATTGGCATGTTCGGCCCGCTGGCTCTCGCCTCTCACCGCCGTCAATAGCGCCTGGTTACGGCGGTTCAGGCGGAGGGAATTAATAGTTGAATGATGGGCCACTTTGGCTGACACGGCCATTACCACAAAAAAGAGGATTCCCAGAACACCCAGCATGACGTTTTCGTGGCCGCCCACGAAGAGAAACCGCAAAGCAGCAGGCACGATCAAAATGCCGGAGTAAGCGATGGCCAACCATTCCGAGGCAGAAAAGACCGTGACGGCGCCGGCTCCCATTCCAGCCAGAATCATCGTCATGGAGGTTCGGCCCACCTCGTTAAGTGAGGGGAAAAACAGGATTGGGAATACCGCCCAGATCAGGCCAGACAGCAACACGGGCTGAGAGAAGCGGCGAATCTCGTCCTGGCCGTCCCAATCAGGGTTAGCTCGGCGCCTGAAAGCGGACCAGATGTTGAATCCGCGAGTGAGTACGGACGCGGTTATCAGGGCCCACCAGCCCCACAGCATAGGGGCGGGCACTTGACCGGCCACGATAGCCGCAAGCAAGGTACTTGTGAAAGCAGAAACGGCAGTGCCGCCTACTCCGTGTCTGTACAGCAACTCGGCTGTATCGCGTGCGATAAGTATCCGCTCATCGACGCCCGGGTTGTTGCCAGCGAACCGCTGAGCGGGCATGCCCTTCGGAGATGATACTAAAAATCCAGCGACGTTTGTTATTCGGATACCGCGAACTCGGCTAGACTGTCGCGGATGGACTGAGGCGTGTCGGCGACCACTTCGCAAAATTCATCCTGGTAGCACTTCGAGATTATGGCGGCGCGATCGTGGAGTAGATGAAGCGCACGGCCCTCGCTGAGCGGCAAACGGAAACGCTGGCGCGCGATAGGATCCTGAACGAGCCGGCGGTCTATAAGATCGAGAAGTGTTCCGATTCCGGCGCCGGTCTGGGCAGAAATGAGCACTGAGGGGGTGGCGTTCTGCCGCGCGGTTTCCCCCAGCAGCCGATGGGTGAGGGTAGGGAGATCCTGCATGCGATCGGCTTCTTCGAGGCGATCGCTTTTGTTGAGAACCAGTATCTGAGGAGTGGTTTCCGCGCCGATCTCGGCGAGAACCTTCATCACGTGAGTGGCCTGTTCGGAAGCGATTGGGGACGTGACATCCACTACATGAAGCAGAAGCGCGGCGGCTGTGACCTCTTCGAGAGTGGCGCGGAACGCTTCGATAAGCGTGGTAGGAAGATTACGAATGAATCCTACGGTATCGCTCAGCAACACGCGCCGGCCCGACGGTAACCGGATTTGGCGAACAGTAGGATCGAGCGTTGCGAACATTCTGGAATCGGCAAGCACGCCCGCTCCTGTGAGGCGATTGAATAGGGTCGATTTTCCAGCGTTGGTATAGCCAACAAGGCTTACGGTCGACAACGGTACAGCCTGACGCTGGGAACGCTGAACTCCGCGCGTGGCGCGCACACGCTCGATTTCCGATTTGAGCTTGGAGATGCGCCGGCCAATGCGGCGGCGATCCGTTTCCAGCTGTGTCTCGCCCGGGCCGCGCGTGCCGATGCCGCCGCCTAAACGCGACATCTGAGTTCCGCGGCCGGCCAGCCGGGGTAGAAGATAGTTGAGCTGTGCAAGCTCCACCTGCAACTGGCCTTCACGAGTGCGGGCCCGACGGGCGAAGATGTCCAGGATGAGCTGCGAACGGTCGACAATTTTGATTTGCAGGCGACGTTCCAGGTTGCGGAGCTGCGTTGGGGTCAGCTCATGATCGAAGATAACGGTGTCGATATCATCTGCATCGGCGCGCGATTTTACCTCGTCTACCTTTCCCGAGCCCAAGAGCGTAGCCGCATCAATGGTGGGCCGCACTTGGGAGATGCGGCCGACTACCTCCGCGCCGGCGCTTTCCGCCAAGCTGGCTAATTCGTCCAGCGACTCTTCGAGATTCGAATCCTTGTCGGGCGTAGGTATCTTGGCCTTTGAACGTCCGGTGATCTCCAGCCCTATGACAAGCGTTCGTTCAGGACTCAATTGCACTAGTGACTGCTCGCGGCCGGTTCAGGTGACACCGGCGCGCCTGGAGTAGAAGAACCCGCACTGGTGTGTCCCGCTCCGTGGGGCGGTTTCGAAACAACTACGGTAGAGATAGCGTGCTTGAAGATGAGTTGTTCCTGGTTATTTGATTCGAGTATCACTGAGTATTTATCGAAACTCTTGATCCGCCCGGATAGCTTGACACCGCTCATGAGGTAAATAGTCAGGAAAGTTTTGTCTTTTCGAGCGTTGTTAAGGAACGCCTCCTGGATATTCTGCGCAAGCTTTTCCACTTTGTTGTCCTTTTCGTTTAGCAGCGCTGGTTGCAAGTGTATTTCAGGCGATCCGGCCTGCATCGGTCTCCGAAGATCTCACGCGGCAGCTTTGGAACCTGTACATGACCGCGAGTGTCTCCTAAACATCTCCTATAGTACCTGGATTTTCAATTCGAAGATGTTGTTTCAAAGGGGGTTATAGTTGTAACCCATTTACGTCGACAGCAGTTGGGCGATGGTACCCAAGGCGCTTCTACGGGAACTGGAACAATTCGTATCGGACAAGTCGTCCGGGGCGGACGAGCGGATTTGAAATGTCACGCCTTCTTTATCGACACTGGACCTGAAGGGGATCGCGTGTTTAGCTGTCGTAACGTTCTCATACTTTTGGGACCGCCAGGATCAGGCAAGGGTACGCAGAGTGCGAAGCTTTCTGAAGTGCTGAGTATACCGGCGATCTCCACGGGTGAGATCCTGCGGCGCGAGTGCCAATCTGGATCAGACCTGGGGCGTACCGTCCAAGCAATCATCACAGCCGGGCAACTGGTCAGTGACGATTTGATGAACAGGGTGATTGTCAGTCGGATGCTGGAGGAAGACTGCCGGACAGGCTGCATTTTGGACGGTTATCCGCGAACAGTATCCCAGGCCCATTTTCTCGATGACCTGCTGAATGGACGGGGAATACCTGAACCCACGGTAATAGATTTCGCGGTTTCGATGAAAGAGATCGTCGCGCGCCTGAGCCGGAGGCGCCAATGCAGCGCATGCGGCAGAATCTTTACCGCCCCGCTTGGCGGTGACCCGGTTCGATGCGATTTTGACGGCTCCATCCTGAGTCAACGGCCTGACGACCACCCGAAGGCCATTCGTGCGCGTTTAGAGCTGTACCGGCAGAATGCCCGTGACCTCCACCGGTACTACAGTCGCCGGGATTACCACCGGATTGACGCGGCTCGCAGTACGGATGAAGTGCTGGATGAGGTAATGATGATCCTCCAGCGCGGAGCCCGGCGTCCGGTCCAAAAGATTGAGACGGCCTTGACGGCCACGGCAGCCTACTAACAACCGGCCCTCTTTTCGCAAAAAGACTATACGAATAGTCCCGGAAGTCGTACTCTATTACCACAGAGTTCATTCCAATTTGGAGGCGAGTCGTTTTGCGCCAGATCATTCAGGGTAGTTCTGCAGGTATTCGGGCGGCTGTGCCCCTTACACTTTTAGGCGGCGCGATGGCCGTGTGTGCTGCTGTTTGTTGGCTGCTTTCGAACGAAGCAGAAGAGAAGAGGCGGCGAGTCGTGAAGCGAAACGCAGCGCTGCGACGAGACTACTTCCGAATTAGGAAGGTTAGTGCCGAGAGCCAGCCGCGGTGGCTGCTGGAAGGATTCGGAGTGTGTGAATGCTCACTTGGCTTTGATACGTGGGCCGAGGCAATGAATCAGGTGCGGTTCAGGCTGGAAATGTTGGTTCCCGGCAGGATGGGTCCGCTGTACGTCCGGTGAGATAGATCAATAGCAGTTCCTTAGGACTGCTGAAACGTGTTGTAATTTCCCGAAACCGATAGTCAGACAGGTATGGGTCTGATACTTCTGGTGATCGTCCTGATCTTGCTGATCGGCGCGGTGCCCGCATGGCCTTACTCACGCGGATGGGGATATTACCCATCCGGCGGCTTGGGGCTGATTCTCGTGATTGTTATCGTTCTGTATCTTCTGCGAGTCATCTAGCTGGGCAAGTATTCCCTCAACGACGACTTTGCTCCGATCAACGGTACAGCTGCGATCATTACGGGGAAGCCGTGATCTAGGCGCGCATCTGCCGCATAATTCCACCTTCGTGCAAACCACGTTGAGCCGCAAACGGGGCAGATTCCTGACGCGAACGGACTTCCCACGACATCAAAGTTTTGGCTGCAAATGACGCGACGTAAGTTGGGGAACTCGGACCTGGAAGTGTCTCCTCTGTGTTTCGGAGGAAACGTGTTTGGCTGGACCGCGGACGAAAACACGTCCTTCGACCTGCTTGACGCCTTTATCGATGCCGGGCTGAATTTCATCGACACGGCCGATGTCTATTCGAGATGGGTTGCCGGGCATCAGGGCGGCGAATCTGAGACGATCATTGGTAAATGGTTCCACCGCTCTGGCAAACGAGGCAAGGTGATTTTGGCGACGAAGGTCGGCATGGAGATGGGGCCAGACCGAAAGGGACTCGCGAAGGCTTACATCCTTGGCGAAGTAGAGGGGTCGTTGAAGCGGCTGCAAACGGACTACATCGATCTCTATCAATCGCACACCGATGACCCGGAAACTCCCATTGAAGAAACGCTCGAAGCGTATGGCGAGCTGATCGAGCAAGGAAAGGTACGAGCCATCGGCGCTTCAAACTACGGAGCGGAGCGGCTCTCCGAGGCGTTGAAGGTCAGTGAACAGCAGAAACTCCCGTATTATCGGAGCTTGCAGCCGCTCTATAATCTGTACGATCGCGCTGAATACGAGACGCAATTGGAGCCGGTGTGTGAAGCCAATCATTTGGGCGTGATCCCCTATTTTTCCTTGGCGGCGGGGTTCCTAAGTGGGAAATATCGGTCGGAAAGCGACTTGAACAAGAGTCCTCGCGGCGGGACCGTGAAGAAGTATTTGAATGCGCGCGGAATGCGGATCGTGGAAGCGCTGGATCAAATCGCAAACAGGGAGAATTCGACCCCCGCGAAGGTCTCTCTCGCCTGGTTGATGGCGCGGCCCAGCATCACGGCCCCGATTGCGAGCGCGACGAATCTGGATCAGTTGCGAGATCTGGTGAATGCCACGCGGCTAAAACTGGATCGAGAGGCAATGCTGCAATTAAACGAGGCCAGCGCGTAACGCGCCGGCCCAGCTTGCCGCAACGTTATCAGGTATGCGCGGCAGGTCGCATTTCGAATATAGCCGGACCCACCTTCCCTGCGATGCCCGCGAAAAGCCGATCATCCTACTTGAACTCGAGGATCTCTTTTTCCTTGGCTTTGGCCGCGCCGTCTACTTTTGAAATCTGAGTATCCGTGAGCTTCTGGATTGTATCGAGCGCCTGCCGTTCTTCGTCTTCGCTGATCAGCTTCTCTTTTAGCATCTTCTTCAACTGATCGTTCGCCTCGCGGCGTACGTTGCGGAGTCCGACGCGACGCTCCTCGGCAATGTGGCTCAGCTTCTTGGCGAGCTCGCGCCGGCGTTCTTCTGTCAGCGGCGGCACCGGCACCCGGATGACCTTGCCGTCATTTGAAGGATTTAGGCCGAGATCGGCATTACGGATCGCCTTTTCGATGGCCCCCATGGTAGATGTGTCCCAGGGCTGAACCGTGATCATCGCCGGCTCCGGGACATGCAGTTGAGCGACCTGGTTCAGAGGAACGGGAGATCCGTAGTAATCGACTCGCACGCTGTCAAGCAGACCGATTGAAGCGCGACCAGTACGGATGTGGGCCATCTCGTTCTGCAGTTCCACGAGTACCTTGTCCATCCGTGTGCGAGCGTTCGATTCCACTTCCTTGATGTTCTTGAATGTGCTGTTCTGGGCGGGTTGGGGTTCTGGTTTCATAGCTCTGGTGTTCACGGCTTTTGACGTTCAGTGGATTTGCCGTTAACGAATAACGGTTCCAATTGGTTCGCCCATAGCCATTCGCATTATATTTCCCGCGACTTTCAAATCGAAAACCATGATGGGCAAGCTGTTGTCCCGGCACATTGCGACGGCCGAGGCATCCATCACGCCAAGCGCTTTGGATAGCACCTCGGTGTAGCTTACCTCCGTGTACTTGATCGCGTCAGCATGCTTTTTGGGATCTTTGTCGTACACGCCATCCACGCTAGTTGCCTTTGCAATGATTTGAGCGTGAATCTCTAACCCGCGTAATGTGGCGGCCGTATCGGTAGAGAAGTACGGATTGGACGTCCCCGCGGCGAAGATAACCGCGCGCCCTTTTTCGAGATGGCGGATGGCGCGACGCCGGATGTACGGCTCTGCCACCTGATGCATTTGGATAGCCGTCATCACGCGAGTGGGAACACCCAGGCGTTCCAGCGCATCTTGAAACGCTAACGCATTGATGACTGTGGCGAGCATGCCCATGTGATCGCCTGTGACTCGATCCATGTGATGCGCCGCGGCAGCTACGCCGCGAAAAATGTTGCCGCCTCCCAGCACCAGACCGGTTTGTATGCCTTTACGAGCGACTTCGGCAACTTCTCCAGCGAGCAGTGCCACGCGATCAGGATCAATGCCAAAGGAGAGGGGACCGGCAAGCGCTTCACCGCTGATCTTCAACAGAATCCGTTGATACTGTGGCATACAGGTCCCCCGAATGTTGCGACCGTATACTGGTCGCGACCGATGGCGGCGTGATCAGGCCGTAACCGGTAGTGGGCTCTCAACCACCCCGGCCGCATCTCCCGCATCGCCCACTTTATAGCGAGTGAAACGAATGATGCTTACGTTATTCCCGAGTTTCGCGCTGGCGGTTTTGATCAGCTCGCCGACGGAAATGGTGTTCTCGCGGATAAAAGGCTGCTCCAGCAGGCAGACCTCTTCGTAGAACTTACTCATGCGGCCTTCGGCAATCTTTTCGAGCATCTTCTCGGGCTTGCCTTCGCCCCGGGCGCGATCCCGCTGGATCTCGCGCTCCTTCTCGAGCACATTGCCTGGTACGTCTTCTTTGCTGACATATTGCGGATGTGCGGCCGCCACTTGCATGGCTATGTCGCGAACTAGGGTTTTGAACTCGTCTTTGCCGGCCACGTCTTGGGATGATGTCCTGACTTCCAGCAGGACGCCGATCTGCGACCCGGTATGGATGTAGCTGCCGATCACGCCGCTGCCGTCGACCTGATACATGGCGAAGCGTGAAATGTTTATGTTCTCCCCGAGTTTCGCTATTTTAGTCTTTACTAATTCGGCGATGGTCGTGTTCTGATCTTTCGTGAACTTCTGCTCGTAGAGCGCCTCGTGCGCTTTGAAGTTGGCGCGCTCTGCTTCGGTCACTTCCTCTACACGGATCGCCTTCGGTTTAGTTTCCGCGATGTGCGCCGCGACATCTGCCGCCAGACTCTGGAAATCCTCGGTGCGGGCGACGAAATCCGACTCGCAGTTTACCTCTGTAAGAACACCGACCTTCTGATCGGGACTGATGTAGACGCTGATTAAGCCCTGCTTCGTGGATCGGGACTCCTTCTTTGTCGCGCCCGCAATGCCGCGTTTACGGAGAACCACTTCCGCTTCATTGACATCGCCCTTGCTCTCTTGCAGCGCCTTTTTGCATTCCATCATGCCCGCGCCCGTGCGCTCGCGGAGCTGTTTCACTAACTGTGCACTAATCTCAGCCATTTGTACTTTCTAATCTCTATCTTGAGTCGCGCCCGAGCGTGATCGGGCGCTTATTCGTTCTTCTTCGCTCTGACAAACCTGCGGCAATCCCTAACTTGGACCTCGCCGTAAGGGCACTTACGCCTTGGAAGTCTCGCCGCAGCTAGTCTCTAGTGTTCGCTCACTGTGGTGACAACTTCTTCGGGTGCCTCGCTGGCAGGACCTTTGCGAGGAGGCGTCTCTGGTTCAGCACTGCCGGCGAGACTCTCCGACATCAGCTGCTCGTTGTACTTAGGATCGAGATACTGCGTAAACTCTTCGGGCGTGTGCTCCGCGGCGGTATCATCTTCGCTTACAATCTTCTCGGCCACGAACTCCTGCTCCGTGGCTAAAGACCGGCCTTCGACGACGGCATCGGCGATCTTAGTTGTGAATAGGCGAATGGCACGCAACGCGTCGTCGTTCCCGGGGATCACGTAATCGACTTCGTCGGGATCACAGTTAGTATCCACAACGGCCACGACCGGAATGCCCAATTTGCGGGCCTCTTTAACGGCGATTGCTTCTTTGTTCGAATCGATCACAAACAGCAGGTCAGGCAGACCGTTCATGTCTTTAATACCGGCCAGGTTTTGCTGCAGATGCTTGCGCTCACGCTCCAGGCGTCCCACCTCTTTCTTAGCGCGCCCTTCATAGGCGTTGTCGGTGGACATGGAATCAAGTTCTTTCAAACGCTTGATAGAGCGTTGAACTGTCGAGATGTTGGTCAGCAATCCGCCCAGCCAGCGCTGGTTGACGTAGAACTGCGAACAGCGGTTGGCCTCTTCGGCGATTGCTTCCTGAGCCTGCCGCTTGGTGCCAACGAAGAGGACAGATTTCCCTTGCGCGGCCATCTCGCCGACGTAGCGCATGGCGTCCTTGAACAGCTTGAGAGTCTTTTGGAGATCTACGATGTAGATCCCATTACGTTCGCCAAAGATGTATTCCTTCATCTTTGGATTCCAGCGCTTGGTCTGGTGCCCGAAGTGAACGCCGGCTTCGAGCAATTCTTTCATCGAAATCGATGGCAACCTGCCTCCTAATTGTTGTTCAGCGGACGTCGTGCCGGATGTCTACGCGGCCCAAAGCGGAAATAGCGTGATCCGTACGTGTCCGGTCGAGCGATCGCGGCCGCAATACCGCCTATCGCGAGTTGGATTGGGGAACGAAGAGGTACTAGCGTTTGGAGAATTGGAAGCGCTTGCGTGCGCCCTTTTGACCGTACTTCTTTCGCTCATGTTCGCGAGCGTCGCGCGTTAGAAAGCCGAGCTGCTTCAACTTGCCCCGCAGTTCGGAATTGAATTCGATTAAGGCCCTGGTGATACCGAGCCGCGCGGCTCCCGCTTGCCCGCTGATTCCGCCCCCATTGGTGAGAACGATCACATCGAATCGGTCGGCGATCTCCGCGGCAAGCAGAGGTTGCCGTACATAGGCACGGGCGGACTCGTTCACAAAATAGTTCTCAAAGGACCGGTGGTTGACCGTGATCTGCCCTTTTCCGGGCCGCAGAAACACCCGCGCCGTGGCGGTCTTGCGACGCCCGGTTCCCAACTGTTGTACTAGCTTCGCTGGCACTAACTAACCTTTTTCCTTCCCTACTTCAAACCGCTAATGGCACCGGGTTCTGTGCCTGGTGAGGATGATGCTCGCCCGCATAGACCTTCAGCTTGCGGTACATCTGCTTGCCGAGCTTGGTCTTCGGCAACATGCCGGAAACCGCCAGTTCCACCATCCGTTCCGGGCGCGTTTCGCGCATCCGGCGTGCGCCGGTTTCTACCAGACCGCCCGGATATCCACTGTGGCGGCGATACAGCTTTTGACCTTCTTTACCGCCCGTTAACTTTACCTTGGCAGCATTTACAATGATGACGTGATCGCCCGTGTCGATAGACGGCGCATAAGTCGGTTTGTGCTTGCCCATCAGGAGCATAGCGGCTCGGCTTGCAATTCGTCCCAGGACAGCCTGGTTGGCGTCGATCACGTGCCAGCTACGAACGATGTCGTTGCTGGACGGGTATTCGGTGCGCATGGACAAACTTCTTCTCTCCGCTCGAAAACTCGAACACTTTAGTCTAGCGAACCGGGTAAATGACTGTCAATGAGGCCTTTTAGCGGGTAGTGGCTGTGAGGCGATATTCTGAATGCGATGACGAAGGTCCAAACCAC
>Ga0070714_100004684_pt1 | contig 10337 bp, 8 predicted proteins | sample LARL83metaG_FD_65450 | JGI IMG/M metagenome (GOLD analysis project Ga0070714, IMG submission 65450) | Corn, switchgrass and miscanthus rhizosphere microbial communities from Kellogg Biological Station, Michigan, USA - LAR L8-3 metaG | ecosystem: Host-associated > Plants > Roots > Rhizosphere ... | reverse complement strand
CTTAGGCACATGTTCGCGCTCATCCTGTCGTGCGCTTTCGGTCTAAGCGGACTCCGTGCGCAATCGAATACGGCCCATAAAGGCAAGCGACAACCGCTTTCTTCCAAAGCCGATTCTGAAACCTGTGCGACTCTCTACAATAAAGAGTATGGCTACGAACGCAATCGCGATTGGGAGCCTATGTACGACACGGGAAAAAAATTCATCGAAACGTGTTACGATTATGTAAATGGGCAGGGGGATTTTAATGATGTATTTGGTGACATTGGCGCCGCAATGGGCGTCTTCGCACGCGCTAACACCGGCCTACCTCAAGATACATCTATTTTCATAGAGACCCGGAGATGGCTCGAATCAGTATTATATTTAAATACAACCGATCCGAGCTATTTCTGCCTTTGTGTTGCCTATATGGCCGGAACTTTTCGTTCTGTAAGCGATACTACGGAAACGCTTACGTGGAAGTCTGAGAATTGTGGGCTTGCCATTGAAAGATGGCTTTGGATGAATGACCCACAGTGTGATACTCAGGACATGAAAAGGAATTATAATGCCACCCGTTCGTCTCAGCGCGAAGACTGGCTGAATGATACTACCGTGCTTTATGACACAACACTACCAACCATCGCGCAGCTTGGCCTGGATACGATTCTTGAAAAACATCTTCTTCTAAGTATTTCGAAGCCCCCGCAAGGCTATATTACCAATGCCACCGCCTCCCCCAATCCGCTAAATACCGGCACGATCATCTCTTTCGGCATTAGCAAAGAGGCATACGTAAAGATCGAAGTGTTCGATTTGTTAGGGAACCGGGTTTCGTCTTCGGGCTTCGAGAGCTTGTTCGAGCCGGGGAACAAAGCGGTTCCCATTTCGCTGCAAGGGCTGCCGGCCGGCACCTACTTCGCGCGCATCGTCACGGCCTATGGCGAAGTTCAAACCGTGAAATTGGTGAAGGAATGAAAACGCTCATCATCATCGCGCTCACGCTTGCCGGAATGGTTCCGGCCAGTACGTTTGTGCAAACACTCACTCCGAGTCGGCTCTCCTCCGAGGGGATTGTAGGTCGAGCGTCCTCGCTCGACTTCGGGTTACCATCCATCCCGAAGAGTCGAGCGAGGACGCTCGACCTACGCGCTCAAATTTCAGCGCGATGGCCAGCTTTCCCATTCAATTCAAATAATAAACTTGCCAATGCCCCAAATCCCAATCCACCAGATTGCAATGATATTCCACCAGCTCCAATTACCAAAAAAGAGTCGCAGTCACAATCGTCGATATCTTCTGATTCTTGCCAGGAATTGCTTGCACAAACAAATAGCTGGATATATGAACAAGAGTACGATGTTGCTTTTGACTCACTTCATTTCTTTCTTACAACGTGTTATAATTCGCCGTATGCAGTTAAGGGTCTCATAAATTTGGGAGACTGTGAAAATCAAACTAGTGAAACGAAAACTGATTCTGGACGAGAAGCATTACGGCACTGGCTTTTAACTATTCTGCCGCTCAATAAACAACCAGATTGGTTTTGCAATTGCGTCGTAGATATTATGGGCTCTTACGATGATGGTAGTTACAACGCTCTCGCATCGGATTTAGCAATTCTAAATTACCTTATTAATAATCCTTTATGCGAAAACCAACGTCTTAATTATTCTCAGGAATATGATGATGACAGACATCTTCAACGCTCTTTATGGGCATCCAATAATCCGGGTGTTCCTTTTGATAGTACCCTTCCCTCGCTGCACGATCTCGGCCTCGATAGTGTGCTGAAATATGCCGCACTTCTCGGCGTGCATGATCCGAACATGCCAAGCATTATTTCAAATGCCTCGGCTTCCCCAAATCCGGTGGGTGAGGGAACGGAAATCTACTTTAGCACGAACCGCGAGGCGTATGTTATGGTGCGCCTCTATAATTTGCTTGGCCAGGACGCGGGTAGCCTTAAATTCGAGGGCGTAGTCGAGCCGGGCAATCATGAGGTTCCACTGTCGCTCGCAGGCCTTCCTTCCGGCACATATTACGCGCGCATCCAAACCACCTATGGTGAAGTTCAAACCGTGAAATTGGTGAAGGAATAGCCGCATTCAAACGCAGGTATTCTTTCCGGCCGGTCATGAAAATGGCCGGCCGTTTTATTTTAGCGTTTCAGTGCTATTTACGGCACCAATCGCGTAACGGCTTTTGTTCGTTTTATTTGTGTAGTATTCCCACCATTTTTTATTCGATACGAAATTCATGACACAAGACACGGCCACCAAAGACGCGCGTAAAAAAGCACTCACGATCGCCATGGACGCGATTGAAAAAAATCACGGCAAGGGATCGGTGATGCGCTTGGGCGATCAACCGCATGTAAAAGTCGAGGTCATCCCGACCGGTTCGCTCTCGATCGACGCGGCGATCGGCATCGGCGGCGTGCCGCGCGGCCGGGTGATTGAAATTTTCGGGCCGGAGTCCTCCGGCAAAACAACGCTGTGCCTTCACATTATCGCCGAAGCGCAAAAGCGCGGCGGCAACGCGGCCTTTATCGATGCCGAGCACGCGCTGGATGTCGGCTATTCGAAGCGGCTCGGCGTAAATATCGATGAGCTGATCCTTTCTCAGCCCGAATTCGGCGAGCAGGCGCTCGATATTTTGGAGCAACTTGTTCGCAGCGCGGCGCTCGACGTCATCGTGGTCGATTCGGTTGCCGCGCTCACGCCCCGCGCGGAGATCGAAGGCGAAATGGGCGACGCGCAGATGGGTTCCCACGCGCGGCTCATGTCACAGGCGATGCGGAAAATCACAGCCGTCATCGGGAAATCGGGGACGACGGTTATTTTCACCAACCAACTCCGCTCGAAAATCGGCGTGCTCTATGGCAATCCCGAAACGACGACGGGCGGCAATGCGCTGAAATTTTACGCGTCGGTGCGCTTAGATATTCGCCGCCGCGACGTGATTAAGGATGGAACGGAAATTATCGGTAACCGCGTCCGCGTGAAAGTGGTGAAGAACAAGCTCGCGCCGCCTTTTCGCGAAGTGGAGTTCGACGTGCTCTATAACGAAGGCATTTCGAAAATGGGTGATATGATCGATGTTGGTATCGAGAATAACATCATTCAGAAGTCCGGCTCGTGGTTCTCGTTCGAAGGCGAACGCATCGGCCAGGGCCGCGATTCGGTGAAGGTCTTTCTGAAAGAGAATGCGGATTCGTATGCGAAAGTCGAGACGGCCGTGCGCGCGAAGCTCGGAATCTCGCTCGAACCCAGTCCGATATTGAACGGAGCCGTCGCGGCGGGCGGGGTGATCGAGGGGAAGAAGGGTAAAGTCTGAACCAGGATTTAGAGGATGGGAAGGATGTTCAGGATAAGCATACGATCGCAAAGTCGATGTAATGGGTCCGACCATACAACGATAACGATTTTATTTCTATGAAAGTACACGTTCGTTCCTTCGCCTTTCTCGTCGCTCTGGCGGTGGCCGGATGCGCCTCGCCACAGCTATACCATCCGGACCCCGAACCGGGCGTCGGACATTACGGCTATAGCGAACTGCCGATCGACTCCACGCGCTACGAAGTGACGTTCACCGGCGATTTCAATACGCCGACCGAGACGGTCGATCAATATGCGCTTTTTCGGTGCGCGGAGATCACCGTCGCGCACGGATACGATTATTTTATTGTCGAGCACACGCGGCATTGGTCGATGGTGCATTATCATCGCACGCAGCTTGTGACGACCTATAAAATGCGGATGTATCATGGCGAGCGTCCCGATCGAAATCCCAATTCCTACGATGCGCATGAAATGATTTCGGTCGTGGGGCCGACGATTAAGCGGGATAGTTAATGCGATGGAAGGCCGCATCACCTCGATTACGCGACAGAAGAAGAATTCCGCGCGCGCCTCGATTTTTATTGAAGAGGAATTCGCTTTTGGCGTGTGCGACCAGACGGTCGAGCAGTTCCGCCTGCGCAAAGGCGATTATCTTGACCGAGAACTATTCGAGAAAATCACCGACTTCGATTTTGGCATCGAAGCGAAACGAATTGCGCTCCATTATTTGAATTATCGCGCGCGTAGCGAAAAAGAAATTCGCGAGCGGCTGGCAAAAGAGGATATTCCCGAAACGATCGTGGTGCGCGTACTCGAATTCCTGAAAGAGAATAACTTAGTCGACGATGAGGCGTGGTCACGGGCGTTTGTGAATGATAAGCTGGCACGAAAGCCGGTCTCCTCCAAACAACTCGCATTCGCTCTGGCACAAAAAGGAGTTCCGAAGGAGGTCATCGAAGAGACGATTTCCAATCTGAACGTCAGCGAAAGCGATGAGGAGCGCGCCCGGCGCGCCGCCGAAAAACGGTGGCCGAGAATTTTGAAATCCGAGAGCGATCCCCGAAAGCAAAAGCAAAAGCTTTACACTTTTTTGGCTGGAAGAGGGTTCTCGTTTCCAGTAATGGATGAAGTATATAAGAAACTCGGTGTGGACACCTCGGACGAAATGGACTAACGTTCGATTCTTCATCCTTCATCCCTCTTCCCACATCCTTGCTCCATGACGCTCGCTCGCTCGATCTTTGTTTTTCTCGGCGCGCTGATTTTTTCGGCGCTGCTATGGTCGTACGTCCGGCTTTCAGCGGCATATGAGGCGGATGTCGATCTGCCGGTGAAACTTACAGCGCCGAAAGGCTTTGCGCTGGCTTCCGGTTTGCCGGAACGGTTGCACGCGCGGGTCCGCGGGGCCGGATGGCAAATTTTGCTGATGAACTTTACGAAAAATTCAAGTTTTCGATTCGATCTCAGCGAGCGAACGATGTTGCCCGGCGATAGCATTCTCATCCACAGCGATGAACTTTCGAATTCCGCTATTCTTCCGAGCGAACTCCGGGTATTGAAAGTCGAGCCCGATTCGCTCGAACTTCAATTCGGCAAGGCGATTCGTAAGGTCCTGACGGTCGAGTCGCGGCTGGAGATCGAGCCCGCAAGAGGGTACACGATTGTTGGCAGCCCTTCGATGGCACCCCGCACGGTGGCGGTGCTTGGCGCCGCCAATATTCTCGATTCCTTCGCATCGATCCCCACGCAGACCGCCCAGGTACGCAACGCTCGGGAAGATGTGGACCGGACGCTGCCGCTCACCGATTCGCTCGATAATTTTATTTCAATCCCAAACGAACCGGTCATTGCTGTCCATGTTTCTGTCGAGGCCGTAGGCGAGCGGCGCGTTGCACGCATTCCGGTCGCGGTCGAAGCCATTCCGCCACAATATGAGTTGGTGCTGATCCCGAGTACGGTTGCCATTACGATTCGCGGCGGCGTGGACCAACTGGCAAAGCTGACGCCGGAAGCCATTCGAGCAAGCGTCATGTATAATCCGGCGGTACTCGATACCGCGAGCGCCATGGTGCCGGATATCGAAGTTCCCAAAGGCACCACTTATCTTTCCTGCGATCCCGCCAGCCTTCGATTTATCCTTCGCAAAAAATTGGAACCCGCGCCGGTCAAAAAAGAGAGAAAAATGATTCGCGATACCGGGAGGCCTCATGGTACTCCGTGATGCATCCTTTCTCGTGGTCGATGTGGAAACGACGGGCCTCTCCGCCGCGAACCATCGTATCACGGAAATTGCGATCGTCCGCCTGGAGGCCGGGGCCATCACGGAATCTTTTCAAACCCTTGTCAATCCCGAGCAATATATTTCGCCCTTCATCACGCGGCATACGGGCATCACGAACGCGATGGTGTATGGAAAGCCTACGTTTCGTGAGCTCCTTCCGGAAATTAACAAGTTCCTTTTATTCGGCCAGCCTCATCCCGCCAGTCCCGATCTCCCTGCTGGGATAAGAGGAACTATAATTCCCCTCTCCCAGCAGGAAGAGGGGTTGCGGGCGAGGTTCAGCCCGACACTTGCTGGCCATAATGTAAAATTCGATCAGGGGTTTCTCGCGCAGTCCTTCGCGCGCGAAGGGCACTCTTTTGAGCTTGCCGCCGGGCTGCTTTGCACCTGCCGGCTCGCGCGGCGCTTGCTGCCGCAGTTGCGGAGTAAGTCCCTTAGGAGCGTGCAGGATTATTTCGGGATTAAAAATCCGCAGCAGCACCGTGCCTTGGGCGATGCAGAAGCGACCGCGAAAATCCTCGCTCGTTTTATCGAAATGGCGGGCGAGATGGAAATCGAGACGCTCGAAGATTTCCTTCGGCTCCAATTTGCGAAGCCGAATTACGCGCGTCGCAAAACGAAGCGCGAAGTTTCGCTTCGCGAAAAAGTTCGTGCGTTTCCGGAACGTCCCGGCGTGTATACGATGACAAGCGCCGACGGGACGGTACTCTATGTAGGCAAAGCAAAGGACCTGCACCATCGAGTGGCCTCGTATTTTTCGCAATCGAATACCGAAGGAACGAAGCTCACGAAAATGATGCGCGCCGTGCGCGATATCACCTATGAAGAAACCGGCAGCGAGCTTTCCGCGCTGCTGTTAGAGAGCCGGAAAATCAAGGAATTCCGTCCGCGCTTCAATTCGCTCGAGCGCTGGTACAAGCCGCAAAGTTTTCTGCGGCTCGATGTGCAAAATGATTTTCCGGAAGTCGCGTTCATACGCGAACCGGCCCCGGATGGCGCAGAATATTTCGGTCCCTTCAAATCGCGCGAGGCCGCTGAGGCGCTGATGGAAATTCTGAATCATGCATTCAAGCTTCGCGAATGCGGTGAGAAGTTTCGTATTGGTGAAAAGGTAAAGCCATGCTTGTATTATGATATTCACCGCTGTGGCGCGCCGTGTGCGTTGTTGCAATCGAAAGAAGAATACAGCATCGAAGTCCGGCGAATGCAGGAATTCCTTGCCGCCGGTGAGGAAGGTATCCTGGCACATGTCGAGCAAATAATGCGCGCATCCGCCGACCGGCTCGATTTCGAAGAAGCAGAATTTTATAAGCGGCGCCTCTTCGAGCTTCGCCGAGTTCTGGGCTCCGGCGACCGCGAAAGTGCGAGTGTTAGCGGAAATGATTTTGTAATTCTGAACCCCCTCCAGGAGGGGGCAGGTGGTAATCCAACGCAATGTGAAGTGCTGTTCGTCCGCTTTGGACAATTGCTGAAGCAGATCACGCTCGGCGCGGGACATCTTGCGATTGCCGAGCAATGGTTCGCGCGACAGCTTCGGCTCTATTACGGCGCGACCGCGGCTATTCCCCCCTCCGCCGGAAAGCCGGAAGTCGATGAAATGCGCATTCTCGCGCGATGGGTCGAAGAAAGTAAGAAAAAGGGGAGCCGAATAATTTATGTCGAACCGGATTGGGAAGCGTCTGTGACAAAGCTCGTTGCAGAATTGCAGTCCATTTTTACCCGCGGCATTTCGTTCCAAACGTCGAATGTTGTTCTTCCGAGCCGAAAGTTAATTCTGAAACCAATGAAGTAACCTGGATTCCCGCTTTCGCGGGAATGACAAAAAAAGTGGTTCAAAATAAAAAAGTGTGTGCGACTTTTTCCCTCCTCATGTCTCTTATCTCCAAATCCGAACGAGAGTGACCGGTCCTCTTCAACGGACTAACGCAGCATGACACTACAAGCAGCGAGCGAACAGGCTCGCGACAATAGCGAAAAACAGGTGCGATTCATGGCTCTATTGGAGCCATGTCTCGCCAAGCTTTCGCGCTATTGCCATGCGATGACAAAGGATGTTGAAAACGGACGCGATCTTCTGGGCGATGCCATCCTGCTTGCCTACGAAAATTTCGAAAAACTCCGTGCGCCGGAAGCTTTCACGAGCTACATCTTCACTACGGCGCGCCGGCTTTATTACCGGCGCGCAAAAAGACAAAAGCTTTGGGGAGTCTTCGGAAGCGAAGCTCACGAAATTGCAGGGGAGCAAGAATCGCCGGAAGTGCGGCTCGATCTCGAAGCGCTTGACCGCGCGCTGGCGCAATTGCCGGAAAAGCAACGCGAGGCCGTGGTTCTCTTCGAAATCTCGGAACTGTCGCTCGCCGAAATTCGGGAGATACAAGGCGGATCGCTTTCGGGCGTGAAGTCGAGGATCGTCCGAGCTCGCGAGAAGCTCGCCGTATTGCTCGGCGAGCGAGACCAGGTGGGGTCGCCTGTTCGACACCGGTCGCCTGCTCCACGCGAGGACCGCTCAACATCTTTTGAACGCGAACAAGTCGCTACTCTAATGAGGGAGAAACTATGAAGAACGAAAAACTTCAACCATCAGAAGCATTGGCAAAATACTTCTCGCCACGGCGAAAGGAATCGCCGCTGCTTTCGGCTCCCGAAATCGAGAAGCTCTTGGCCGAACGTATCATGCTGCCTAACCCATCACACATCAACGTTAGGAAAATCATCATGACACTCAGCGCACTTACCGGACTTGGAATCGCATCTTACCTCGCATTTTTTAGCTACTATTCTCAGGGGACTAATGGGACTCACAGGCCGGATCCGCCCTATGCGACTTATTCGTCCCACGTTGCGCCTGCCACGAGCACGCTTTCAACGCACGCCAAGCCAGCAGCTACTTACGAAAAACCTACTTCGCAACCCTCCACCAAACCCGCTCTCCGCGGGCCCTGGAGCGCCGGGAACGATCAGATTTACGCTGATCTCTCGCCAAAGGAATTGGCGCGGATGGGGATATTCATCAATGGAGATACGGTCGATATGTATAAGCTCGGTGATAATAATAGTGTTCAAAGAGGACAAGTTAGCTATCATTATATTGGGTGCTATGGTCTGACCAAATCAGTTCCCTCTGGAACCGAGGCCCATCATTTCTTTCCGGAACTTATGACGTTCGGGAATGGAAATGGAGCGGCATGGCAATCGAAAGACGGTAGCTGTGGGATGATCCCAAGCGAAATACTCACATTACTCGTTCCCTGGCTCACAAAACCGGGAACCCCTGGTTATCACGCACTCGGATTTGAGAACCATCGCGCGTACAATGGAGTAGGATACGACGATACACTTCGGCTCCAAATAGGAAAAGATTTCCCGATGCCGGCCCCCTTCCCATTCGTATGGACCCCTATCGATGAGCATTGGGATTCGGTAAAAGATGAAGTAATGCAACTTGCTCATTACTACGAAGGGGCGGCTCCAAATCCTGGCGTTGCATTACCCAAAACAATGATATTGAGAGTAGATACGGTTACACCACAGAATCTCCTGGACCAACTGGACCAAGCTCAAAATAGCGGTGTGATGGAACATTTACGATCCATTGTGTCCAGACTGAATGAACTCGTTCCTGTGATCGTCCGCATGACGCCAGGAAACGGTACGTTGTCGGGCAAGGATTTTATTCTTTGGTACGAACCTTCCGACGAACTCTTCGCCGCGTTGCCTCCGGCGCAGGCCGCGGCGTTCCGTACGAAGCTCGCCGAGCCGCCGCATTGTATGAATGTGCCGGAAGCCGTAACGGCCGAAGCAGAGGTCACCTATTGCGTTAGCGAGGAACAGCAGGTAAATGTGCGCGTCTTCGATTTGATGGGCCACACTGTAATGTCCGAAACTCAGCATGCGGAAGCGGGCGATAACATTGCCAAGATCAATACACGAACACTTCCATCTGGGATGTACATCATTCTCGTTCAGGATAATGATGGTGGTGAGCGAACCCGGCGTATCTGGGTCCAAAATGCGATTCCCAAATAGGCTTGCATTACACGGATTTCTCATTTCATCGATTTAAGTTTGCGCCGTCGCGGCAAAAATGAATCGAACGAGTGGAGATTTGTTCGACGAAGCAATCCCTGCTTTAAAGCAATGGATTGCTTCGTCACATTTTGGCTCCCTACGGTCGTCAAAATGTTCTTCGCAATGACAGCTTAGAAATTAGCGATAAAATTCGAATTGCTAAAAATCTATCCGCGTAATCTGTTTTAATCCGCGAAATCCAGGTTCTGGTTCTACTTTCCTTCCATCACGATCACTGGCAAGATCACCTCCTCCATCGAGATGCCGCCGTGTTGGAAAGAATCGCGATAATAATTGAGGTACTTATGATAGTCGGTCGGATAGACGAAATAGTAATCCTCTTTCGCGATGATATAATTCGTCGCATTGGCGCGAAGCGGAAGCTTGCACTCCTCTGGCCGCTTGATAATCATCGCCTGTTTCTCTTCGGCCTTGACGTTGCGGCCATATTTATAGCGAAGGCTCGTCGAAGTCTCGCGGTCGCCGATGACTTTTGCGCCTCGAAGGCTGCGGATCGACCCATGATCGGTCGAGACGATTATTTTGAGGTCCGGCACCGCCGCAAGCGCCTGGAACATCTCGAACAAGCTCGAATGCAAGAACCATGAGCGCGTGAGCGAACGGTAGGCGCTTTCGTCCGGCGCAATTTCTTTCAGGATGGG
>Ga0070714_100004681_pt1 | contig 10339 bp, 9 predicted proteins | sample LARL83metaG_FD_65450 | JGI IMG/M metagenome (GOLD analysis project Ga0070714, IMG submission 65450) | Corn, switchgrass and miscanthus rhizosphere microbial communities from Kellogg Biological Station, Michigan, USA - LAR L8-3 metaG | ecosystem: Host-associated > Plants > Roots > Rhizosphere ... | reverse complement strand
CCGCGCCCGGAAACGTCTTCCCGAGCACTGCCTGCGGGCCGTTCCCGGAGTTCGGCGCCAACCGCAACAACTGGTACGGGTTCGTCAATCGCGACTTCTCGCGGATCGGCCAGGACGTCGGCACCTTCAATGCCGAGGTGAAGGTCACGCCCGACCTCACGCTCTCCGACAAGGTCCGCGTCTCCAGTTCGACCCTGAACTACATCGGCACGCTGGCGGAATCGCCCAACGTCTCCAATCCCAATCCGGCGTTGTGGACCGTGAGCGCCAATCCGCAGAGCCGCTTCCAGAAGACCGACGTGATCGCCAACCAGAGCGAAGCGGCCTACAAGTTCGACACGGCAGGATGGACGCATACAGCCCTGGCCGGTGTCGAGATCTCGCAGGAGAAGGCGCTCATCAACAGCTATACCGGACTAAGTTCGGAACTGACGGGCGCGAACATCCTGGGCAGCGGTTCGGTCACTGGGGTCAACGTGTTCAATCCCCAGTTCACGAACCTGCCGTTCGGCCTTCCGGCGCTTGGCGCGTTTCCGACCAACATCCAGATCGATACCAAGAGCGTCTATCTGACGGACAGCGCCAACTACCGCGACCTCGTGATCCTGAATGGCGGCATCCGCTACGACGACTACAACATCAAGCTCAACGGCTTCGGAAACGTCAATGGCGTCGCCAACCGGCCGGGCCAGACGACGTCGGAGTCCGAAATTCCGAGCTTCAACCTCGGAGCGCTGGTGAAGCCGCTGCCGTACGCAAGCGTCTATGCGGCCTATGCCACCTCATCGAATCCGGTCGGCGCCGAATTCGACGGCACCAGCGCGGCGTATGGCGGCCTCAGCGCCGTGCCGAACGGCGGGTTCAACCAGATCTTCGGACCGGAAAAGAACAAGGCGATCGAAGTCGGGACCAAATGGGAGCTGTTCGACGGGCGCCTGCTGGTGACCGGCGCCCTATTCCAAACCGAGAAGGAGAACGCGCGGGAATCGCGGAACGTCACCAGCATGGCCGCCGCCAACGCCGCGGGATGCGCGTATTCTCCGCCCGCCGGCAGCACCACATCGACCTGTATCACAGCCGGTGCGGCGTATCGCATTCGCGGCATCGATCTCGAGGTCGGCGGCAAGATCACCGATAAGTGGAGCGTGTTCGGCGGCCTCGTGTTGATGCAGTCGGAGGTGACGAAATCACTCGCTCCATCGCCCCAACCGCTGCTCTACGCATCGAATGTCGGCCTGCCGCTCGCCAACACGGCGCACCAGTCGTTCAGTCTGATGAGCAAGTACGAGATCGACGACAGGTGGGAGGTCGGTGCCCAGGCGGTCTATCGTTCGAAGATCTTTGGCGGCACGTTCCTGGCGGCCAACCAGGGCACGGTCCTGCCGAGCTATTGGAAATTCGACGCCTTCACAGAGGCCAAGATCGACAAGAACTGGACGGCCAAGCTCTACGTCGCCAACATCTTCAACAAGACGACCTATGACGCGCTTTACCAGAGCGCCACGCCGTTCGTGTTGGAGTCACCGGGACGGTCGGCCTCGCTGGTCATCTCGGCGCGGTTCTGATGGCCAGGACCGCAGTGGGGCGCGGGTCATGCTGATCTGCATCCCCAAAATATTGAGCAAGGATGATGTGGCGGATTTCCGCCACATCATGGACTCATGCGACTGGGAGGACGGCCGCTCGACGGCCGGCGCCCAGTCGGCCATGGTCAAGCGCAACGAGCAGCTGCCTCCCGACAGCGAGGTGGCGCGGAGGCTCGGGCACCGCATCATTTCGGCGCTGACCGCGAATCCGCGATTCCTCGCAGCGGCCATTCCGCTGCAGATCTTTCCGCCACTCTTCAACCGCTATGTCGCCACCGACGGTCATCATTTCGGCATTCATGTCGACAATGCCGTCCGCGGCGATCCGTTGACCGGCCTGCGCATCCGCACCGACCTGTCGGTGACGCTGTTCTTGTCGGAACCCGAGGACTATGACGGCGGCGAACTCGTCATCGAGGATCTCTACGGCTCGCATGAGGTGAAGCTGCCACCCGGCGACCTCGTGCTCTACCCGGCGTCGAGCCTCCATATGGTTACGCCGGTAACGCGCGGCACGCGCGTTGCGTCGTTCTTCTGGCTGCAGAGCATGATCCGCGATCCCAGCGCGCGCAGCATGATCTTCGATCTCGACATGGCGATCCAGGCGCTGTCGCAGCAGCATGGACGCGAGGATCCCGAGATGGTTCGGCTGACCGGCGTCTATCACAACCTGATCCGCTACTGGGCGGAGACCTGATCGGTCGCCTCGAACCGCGTCGTCATGCCGTCTCGGGATCCTCGTCGGCCACTGCTCGCTCGGTTCGAGCCCGAGAGCAGCGTCGACGGTTCCATTCATTCCCGCATGATCCGACGCCGATCGCGTGCAACATCGGCCGCACGACTGGCGTGCAACAGCCCGTCATCGATCTCTCCGCGCTGACCATGCACACACGAACTGCCGGCAAATCTGCGGCGTGAAAAAATCAAACTCGTGCATTCGGGCAGATGAGGGAGCTTCTAGGAGAGCTTCTTTGAATGAGAGAGCTTGTGACATCAGTGAGCCTTTTCAAACGAGACAGATTCTAACTTGAGAAGGATTCCAAGATCAGAGAGATTCCAAGGTGAGAGAGCTTCCAGAACGAGGATGCTTCCAAGATCAGCGTCCTTCTAAGAGGACTTAGAAACTTTCTACCACCGCGCACATTGAGCATCTTAAATCGGTCAAGTTATACCGGGAAGCATGCGTCGAACTCGTCAGTTGGAGGTTGTGCAGCATCATGTTGAATACGGTTCTCAAGTCGGTGGCGATATTAGCGCTCCTGTCAGCCTGTGCGACCGCACAGGCTCAGCAGAGCACGAGCCCATCGTCGCCCGTGCAGGCTGCATCGCCGCCTGCGGCAGCGCCGCCGACCGCATCCGAAGCTGCGACATCATCGCCTGCCGCGGCTGCACCGGCATCGCCTGCTGTCGCTGCACCCGCATCGCCCGCCGCCGCAGCTTCGACATCGCCTTCCGTCGCTAAACCTACACCGCCTGCCGCTGCCGAGCAGACGGCTGAGGCGTCCGAGAGGCCCGCCAAATCGGCTGCGATTCCGCACGAATTGTCGCCGTGGTCGATGTTCCTGGCGGCGGACGTGCTGGTCAAGTCGGTCATGATCGGACTTGTCTTCGCGTCGCTCATGACCTGGACCATCTTCGTCGCGAAGACGATCGAGTTCGCCATGCTGCGCCGCCGGCTCCGCGCCGCGCTGGTCAGGATCGGCGACATGCGATGGCTTGCCGAAGCAAAGCTCGCGCTCGGCCCCAAGGACACGGTGCTGTCGCAGCTGTTCGAAGCGGCGGCGCATGAGGTCCGCCTGTCGGCCGGCCTGTCCAGCGATCACGGCATCAACGAGCGCGCCGCCTCGAGCTTCAGCGAGGTCGTGCGCGCCGAAGGCCGTCGTACCCGCGTCGGGATGGGACTGCTCGCGACGATCGGCGCAATCTCGCCCTTCGTCGGCCTGTTCGGAACGGTCTGGGGCATCATGAACAGTTTTATCGGCATCTCGAAATCGCAGACGACTAACCTCGCCGTCGTCGCGCCCGGCATTGCCGAAGCGCTGCTCGCGACCGCGTTCGGCCTCGCCGCGGCGATCCCCGCCGTGATCATCTACAATCACTTCACGCGGGTCAGCAAAGGCTACATGGAGCTGGTGAGCCGCTCCTCGGGCACGACCGCACGGCTGTTGTCGCGCGAACTCGATCGCGGCAATTCCAGCATGCAGCTCGATCCGGTGCATGTCCATTCCGCGCCTCCGATGGCGCTGGCGGCGGAGTAAGGCACAATGGGTGTTTCTCTCGCTGAGGGCGATCTCGACGATGATTTCGGCGAGTCGCACGAGATCAACGTCACGCCGTTCATCGACGTCATCCTGGTGCTGCTCATCATCTTCATGGTGGCGGCGCCGCTCTCGACGGTCGATGTTCCCGTCGACCTGCCGTCGTCCACCGCCACGCCGCAGAAGAAGCCGGACAAGCCGACCTATGTCAGCATCAAGCCGGACCTCTCGGTGTTCGTCGGCGAAGAGCAGGTCAAGCGGACCAATCTGGTGAGCGCGCTCGATCGCACCGCCGACGGCAGCAAGGATCGTTTCATCTTCCTGCGCGCCGATCGCGGCGTTCCCTATGGCGAACTGATGGACGTCATGGAGATCCTGCGTACCGGGGGCTACCCAAAGGTCAAGCTGGTCGCGGTCGAAGGCGTTCCGCAGGGATCCGCCGCCTCGCAGACAAGTCCCTGAACCGTCGAGCGGACAACACATGTTGCAATACGATCAGCAAAAGCCCTCGCGTCGGCTCTGGATATCGGCAGCCCTGACCGCCCTAATGCTGCATGGTGGCGGGGCCGCGCTTGCGGTGGTTCACCTCAACAGCAACGATCTCGACAGCGGCCTCGGCGCAGCCGGGGCGGAGTTCGCGGTCGAGATGGCCTCGCCAAAAGTCGAGGACAACGATGCGCCGCCCGGCCCCGACAGCGACGCGTCGGAGGCCGCGCCCGAGCAGAACCAGCAGACGGCCGAGGTCAAGGAATCCGACCTTCCCAAGGATATCCCGACCGAGACCGAGGAGGCCGACCGCGTCGTCTCGCCGAACGAGGCGAAGAAGCCCAACGAGGAGGAGCAGAAGGTGGCGGCCGTGCAGACCGAGGCTTCGGTCGCGGCGCCCGCGCAACAGGAATCCTCCCGAAAAGCGCTTGATGAAGAGGCGCCAGCCGCCGAAACGGCCAAGGCGCCCAATCCGGGACTCGGCAAGGACATGCTGAAGCTGACCGAAAATTGGGGCCGCAAGATCAGCGCCTATTTCGAACTGCACAAGCGCTATCCGGAAGGCAAGAAGCGGTCCGCGAAGGTGAAGGTGAACCTGGTGCTGAACAGGCTCGGCAAGGTGATGTCGGTCGCGGTCCTGGAATCGTCGGGAGATGCAAGCTTTGACCAGGCCGCGGTCGAGATGATTCACCGCTCCGATCCGGTGCCGGCGCCGCCGTCCGGGCTGACCGAAGACCAGTTCAACTTCAGCCTCGATGTGAACTTCAACCATAAGAAATGACGGCCCCAGCGCGAGCGGCTCTGACATCGTCCTTGCCGCTCGAGCCAGCGCCAGTGGGATTGACGCTTGAGCCAGCGCGCCGCTTCAGCTCCTCACCGGATAGCGAAACGCCATCACGCTGTGTGTCGCATAGACGCTTTCATCGACGCGATGATTGTGGTTGCCGCTGACGACGCGAATCCGCCCCGGGCCCGCGGCGCCCACGACAAATCCGACATGATGCGGCCACACCGCGATGACGCCCGGCGCGGGCCCCGACGCCGGCCGGCCATATTGCGCGAACGAGCGCGCCGCCGCCGAGCCGGTGCCGCTGAATCCGGCGCGCCTCAAGATCATGTTGGCGAAAACCGCGCACCAGGGCGTCCTCAGGCCGGTTGGATTGGTGCCGCGATAGCGCTGCGCGGCCGGCACCACTCCGGACGCGCCGGCCGAGCCCGCCGCATGGAGGCCGATGACATGCGGACCGTCGCCGACCGCGCTCGCATCGGCGCGATCATAGGAGTCGAAAGACTGCGGCTGCGAACGGGTCGAAAAATGCATCTGGTGCAGCTGGGTCGCAAGCCAGGCCGCATCGCTGCTGCTGGACGACGTTACGATGGATGCAGCCACCGCGCTGGGCGCCGTGAACATCGGCGCCAGCATCAACGTCACCGCGGCTGCGGTCTTTTGCCACGACATGTCATCGCCTCCTACGCGTTACCATGAAGTTCTGACAGGGGGTGGTTTGTCCCGTTATCCCACACCTACTCGTTGCAGCCGCGGCGGGCCGAATTATGACGCCCGTCGCGCTGGGACGATCGGCAGACCCGCGTCAAAAACGAACGGATTTCGAGGCGTGCAGCAACGAGGCGAGCGGTCGCACTCCGGTCAAGCCGATGACACAATTGCGGGCAAAACCCTGAAACCCCCTTTCGACAGGATCGACGATGGCACCGACTGGGCAATACGGCACGACGGCAAAAATCTTCCACTGGATGATCGTGGCGCTGCTCGCCGTGCAATATCCGGTCGGATGGCTGATGCCCGACATTCATCGCGACATGCAGCCCGGCGCGCCGATGGCGCTGCATATTTCCATCGGCATCGTCATCCTCGCATTGATCGTCGCGAGACTGATCTGGCGCCTGACGCATCCGGTCGCGCCGGACAGCTCGCTGCCGCGCTGGCAGCAATTGAGCTCGGAGGCGACGCACTGGCTGCTCTATGTGCTCGTGCTCGCCACCACGCTGACGGGCTGGCTGTTTGCCTCGTTCCGCGGCTGGTCGATCTCCTTCTTCTACGTCATGCCGCTGCCGATGCTGGCCGGCGCCAGCCGCCCGGCGATCAAGGTGATCGACGGCTGGCACCAGGCGCTGGAATGGGCGCTCCTGATCGTGATGGTCGCGCATATCGCATCGGTGCTGGTGCATCGCTTCGTCTATCGCGACCGCGTGCTGCAGCGGATGCTGCCGGGATAGCTTGCTGCCGCGTATCGGCCTCACATGGGGTCCACGAGATTGAAGGCGAGCGCGATGCCGCCAACCAGCACAAGGCTGATTGCCCACACCGTATCCAGGTTGAACCAGCTTTTCGACACGAACCGTAGCCCGAGATAGCGATACACCGCCCAGGCCAGACCACCGCCCGCAAGAATCATGGCGACGACGTGAACGAGCGCGACCAGCAGCGCCATGCCGAGATTCTCGCCGGCCAAACTGCTGGCGGCCTGATGCGAATGGTCGAGATCGGCGGCCTGGCAAAGTCCGAGATAGATCGGCACCAGCATCAGTCCGGCGCCATGGGCGATGGCGACCGCGAATGACCAAAGTCCCAATTGCGTCGGCGGGATTTTTGCGAGCGCCCGCGGATGCCGCGGGTTCACGAGCCGAAACAGCCCAAAGCCGATGACGACAAGCGCGGCCGCGGCCTGGATCGGACGCCGCCATTCCGCAACGGCGACCAGCAGTGCGAACGGCAGCAGCACCAGCAGCGTTGCCGCGAGGTGACCGATCGCCAAAACCCCGAGCGCGCCGAACAGCGCGCGCGGGGACTTCTCCATCAACCCCGAGGACACCGCGAGCGGCCAGCCCATTCCCGGATTGATCCCGTGATAGAGGCCGCTCGCGATCACCGCGAGCCAGAGCCATGCCGGCGTTCCGATGGCAGGGCTCAAGGCTTCAGACCGACGGATAGCAGAATGAATCGGTCGAGCAGTCGCCGCCCTCGAGCCGGATCTGATGCGCGCGATAGCCGGCCGGGAAGCTCACGAAATAGTCGCCGGCGAGCTCGAGCCCGCCATTCGGTCCGGCCTTGGCCATCACCTCGACGCCAGGCACGCCGTCGGGATAGAACTGATCGTCCCAGGTCGAATAGAGCGAGTTGGTCCAGTAGACGCGCTTGCCGTCGCGGCTGATCTCGACCATCTGCGGACCGCCAGCGAACGGCTTGCCGTTGGCATGCGGCGTGCGGCGGACAATGCCGCCGATGTGGACGGAGCCCGCGAGTTTGGGCTTGCGAGGATCGCTGACATCGTATTGGCGCATCTCGCCGGTGCCCCAGCAGGAGACGTAGAGAAAGCGGTCATCCATCGACAGATCGATGTCGGTGACGAGCGGCGGCACCGCGCCAAAGCCCTGCAGCAGTGGCGGAAGCTTGTCCTTCGGCGCCGGCTCGGGAGGAATCGTCGCGGTCTTCTCGACATGGAACTTGCCGCCCTCACGCCACCAGGTCCAGATCGACGCCTCCAGATTCGTCGTGTCGACCACGACGCCGACAAAGCCGTATTCGCGGACCGGATCATGCGCGGGCCGCACCTCCAGCGCCATCTGGTGATTGGCGCCGAGATCGAGCGTCTGGGTGTGACGCCGTTCCCGCAGGTCCCAGAAATGCAGGCGATGGCCGTATTTGTTCGACAAGAGATCCTCGGGCACGATGCCGTTCTCGAACTGCGGCGGCAGCGCCCACTCGCTCGACACCATGTAGTCGCGCGGCAGATTCCACCAGAAGTCATAATGCTTGTTCTGCGGGCCGCGATCGATCTCCCAGCGCCCGAGCACCTCGAAGGTCTCGCAGTCCATGATGAAGACGCCGGGCGGGCCGTCGGTGCCGTCCTTGCCACCGCCGCCAAGCGTGCTGACATAGATCCCCTCCGGTCCGCAGTGGATGGTGTGCGGCCGAGAGTAGCCGGTCTTCTTGAAAACCTCCTCGGGTTCGATGATCTTGTGAATGCGCGCCTTGGTCGGGTCGGGTTTTGTGTCGACGATGTAGATGCGCGATGAGCGAAGGCCAGGGATGATGAGATAGCGCCGCTCGACGAAGGCGTGTCCGGCGAGCGGCGACAGCGCCGACGAGCAGGCATTCCAGCCAAAATGGTGAAACTCATCGCCCTTGTTCGGCATGGTGACGGTATGCACGACCTGGCCGTAGCTCGCCGAGTCCGGCTTGACGTCGATCACCGCGAGTGCGTCGGGTTTTGAAAAATCCGGCGACAGCAGCAAGGTGTAGGCAAAGTTCTCCGGCGGCGCTTCCATCGCAAGCTTTGGCGACGCGTGAAATGTCGGATCCGGCCTCATCGTCATGGCATTGCCTCCCTGTTTTGAGACGTCGGTCTAACCGCCAACATGCATCGAGACGGCGGCTACAATATACTAACAGTTGTGTGAGCGTCGCATGGCGATCAGGAAACGACGCTCCGGAAACGCGCGTCTTCATGCCGCAGTAACGCCTTGCAGAACCCTCCTCTTCGACTGCCTACTCGGCAGCGACGCGGTTCAGCGCGAGGTGGCCGCGCGTCTTGACCACGACCTTGATCGCGTCATCGACCCGCTCGCGGGCATAGCGCAGTGCCTCGCGCAGGTCCTCCAGCGCAAAGGTGTGGGTGTGCACCTTGGTGGCGTCGAACCGCTTCTGCGCCATGAAGGCTTCGGCGCGATGCGTCGCGCTGCGGCCCTCGCCGCGAATGCCGAACACATAGATGTTGTTGCGCACGAGGTGGGCGATGTCGACCTCGGCCGGCTCGTGCGGAAAGGCCGCCAGACAAATGCGCCCGCCGCGATTGACCATGCGCGCCGCCTCGTTGACCGCATTCCGCGCGCCGGAGCATTCGATCACATAGTCGACGCCCTTGCCGCCATTGAGCCGCCGCACCGCTTCGACCGGGTCCTCGTTCCTGGCATTGACGACGAAATCGGCGCCGAGCTCGCGACCGATCTGCAAGCGGTTGTCGCGCGTGCCGGTCAGAATCACCGGATGCGCGCCGAACGCCTTTGCCACCGCAACGCCCAAAAGCCCGATCGGCCCGGGCCCGGTGATGACGACGCTCTCGCCGGCCACGAGGCCGCCGAGCTCGGTCAGGCCATACATCGCGGTGCCCGCGGTGACGACCAGCGTCGCCTCCTCGTCCGACATCTCCTCGGAGATCGCGACCAGCGTATTGATGTTGTTGACCGCGTATTCGGCAAAGCCGCCGTCGGTGGTAAAACCGTTGGCGCGATGGCCCTTGTCGACCTCGCCGTAGTTTTGGCCGTAGTTGTGGCACGAGGTGTACATGCCCTGACGGCAGCGCTTGCACTGGCCGCAGCCGGCATGGATCTCCACCGTCACGCGCTGGCCGATGGCATATTCGTCGACGCCCTGCCCCAGTGCGACGACGGTGCCCATATATTCGTGGCCCGGCGTGAACATCTTGTTGAAGGGCAACCCGCCCTGGATCATCGCCGGCGGCCCGTGCGAAATGATCTCGAGGTCGGTGGCGCAGATCGCCACCGCATCGATCCGCACCAGCACCTCGGCGCGCCCGGGAACGGGCACCGGCTTCGTCGTCAGGATCAACTGGTCCGGATCGCCCAGCACCCAGGCCCGCATGGTCTCGGGAATCGGAAAATCCGGTGACGTCTTGACGTTGTCGTGCTGGTCCATGCGCTGCTCCCCGGACATTCGTCCTTGTTGTGCCGCTGCGGCCTGACAAACCTTCCAAAAATCCCCGAAAGCCGCCGGCGAATTTCCTCATGGGAACCCCGCTTTCGGGTTCCACCATCCAATACCTTCATTGTAACGCCGCCACCGCCTCTCGCCGCAACCGATATTTGGTCGAGCGCGCGGAAAATAATGCGAAGGTCGGGCCATGGCGGTGGGAGCCGTCCGGGCCTCATGGTTCGAGACGGCGCGCGCGTATCAGTCCCATGCTGAACGACGTCGCACCGATACGCGTGCCTCCTCACCATGAGGGTCCGGCTTGGCGCCGCGCATAC
>Ga0070714_100004679_pt1 | contig 10342 bp, 12 predicted proteins | sample LARL83metaG_FD_65450 | JGI IMG/M metagenome (GOLD analysis project Ga0070714, IMG submission 65450) | Corn, switchgrass and miscanthus rhizosphere microbial communities from Kellogg Biological Station, Michigan, USA - LAR L8-3 metaG | ecosystem: Host-associated > Plants > Roots > Rhizosphere ... | reverse complement strand
CGATGATCGTCATTGGCGCGATTAAGCGGGTTTAACCGCTGCGGACAAGGCGCGCCATGAAGAAGCCGTCGAGACCGCCTTCCGCTTCGAGCAATCCGGGGAGAATCCGTACCCATCCTTCGGGCGAGATCGGGACGAATCCGGGCAGCCCCTCGGGCGCCGCGACACTGAAGCTCGAATGACTGGCAAGGAAACCGCGAATGACCTGCTCGCCCTCGTCAGGCTCCAGTGAGCAGACCGAATAGACGATCGAATCGCCCGGCTTCACCCACTGCGCCGCGCGATCGAGGAGGCGGGACTGGAGCTCGGCGCTCTCGCCGATCACTTTTGGCATTGCACGGTAGAGCACTTCGGGGTGGCGCCGGAAAGTGCCGGTGGCCGAGCACGGAGCGTCGAGCAGGATGGCATCGAAGGGGCTTTCCGGAGTCCATTCGAGCGCGTCCGCTTCGAAGAGACGGGCGGTGAGATGGGTGCGGGCGAGGTTGTCGCTCAGTCGTGCGAGACGACTTGCCGAGGCGTCCACCGAAGTCACTTCGTGACCTGCGGCCGCAAGCTGCATCGTCTTGCCGCCCGGTGCGGCGCAGAGATCGAGCACCCGTTTTCCCCTGCCGGGGATCATCCTTGCCGGGAGCGCCGCGGCGAGGTCCTGAACCCACCATCGTCCTTGCTCGAAGCCCGGCAGAGCGGCAACCGAACTGCTCGCCACCCGCACATGCGCCGAGGCCAGCGATACGCCGTCATTGTCCTCCGCGAACGACCGCGCGTCGGCCTCATTGGCGAAGGTCAAGTCGAGCGGGGGCCGATTGGCGATCTGCCGCCGAGCAGCAGCGACGATCTCCCCGCCCCAATCGCGCGACCAGCGCTCTTCCACCGTCGGAGGCAGGCGCGGTGCGTCGTTTGCCGGAAGCCCTCGCCGAAGAAGCGTCCCGAGGACTCCGTGCACCAGTCGCCGGGGGCCGCCATCCACCAGTGGCAAGGCGGTCGACACCAAAGCATGATCCGGTGTGCCGAGGCCCATCCTCTGGGCCAGGGCGAGCCGCAGGACCATCCGAGCCTTGCTGTCGTCGGGCAGCCGTTGCCGCGTGGCGCCATCGATCAGCGCATCCAGGTCCGGAAGACGGCGAAGCGTTTCTCCAGCGATGGCGAGAGCAAGCGCGTGATCGGGCGGGGAAAGGTTGCGGATGGCGCCGCTCGCCCGCTCGAGCGTCTGGCCGCGCCTCAGCACCGCGTCGAGCAGCTGCAGCGCGGCGCGGCGGGCGCCGACTCCCTCAACGCTTGGCATGAGCCGCTCCGATCCTCATCTTGGCGTCATGAAACGTCCAAAGCACCTCGACGCCCCCGCCTATCTCAGCCCTTCGCCGCCGGTGCCGGAACCCGAGCCGAGCGCCGTAACCGCGCCCCCGGCAGGCGAGGAGAAGCGCCTCGACCCAACGCGCTACGGCGATTGGGAGAAGAAGGGCATCGCGATCGATTTCTAGACGCCCTCGGCGCGCGGCGGCCGGGAAAGCAGCGCATCGAGCACCTGGTCGACATTGGCCCTGCCGCCAATCAGCGCGTCGACCGCGTCGACGATCGGCATGTCGACGCCTTTGCCCCGCGCCAACCGGGCCAGGACGGGTGCGGTAAACGCGCCCTCGGCAACCGTTCGGCGGTCCGCCAGCAGTTCATCCGCTTTTCGCCCCTGGCCGAGCCCGACCCCAAGCGAGTAGTTCCGCGAGTTGGTGGAGGTGCAGGTCAGTACCAGGTCGCCAAGGCCACTCAGCCCCGCAAGCGTATCGCGCCGCGCGCCCAAGGCCTGGCCGAAACGGGTCATCTCGGCGAAGCCGCGACCGATGAGCGCCGCACGCGCGTTGTGTCCGAGCCCCTTCCCCTCGACCACGCCACAAGCGATCGCGAGCACGTTCTTGACCGCTCCGCCGATCTCGGCGCCGGCGACATCGTCGGAGACATAGATTCGGAAGGTCGGCTGTGCGAGCCGGTCGCGCAGCCGCTCGGCGAGCGCGCCCTCTTCCGCGGCCAGCGTGACCGCGGTCGGCAACCCCTTCGCAACTTCGTGCGCGAAGGTCGGGCCGGAGAGCACTGCGATCTGAGCGCGCGGGCAGGTTTCCCTGGCGACCGAGTGAAGAAGCTGGCCGCTCTTCTCCTCGATGCCCTTCGCACACAGCACGAGCGCTCCGGCGAAGCCCTGAGCGCCTTGCAGCACGGATCGCATGTGTTGCGCGGGCGTGACCACCAGCCACGCATCGCACGGTTGTAGTTCCGCGAGATCGGACGTGGCGCGAATGCTCGGGCTGAGCGGGACACCGGGGAGATAGGTCGGGTTCTCGCGACGCGTATTGACGGCCTCCACGACGTCCCGCTCGAGCGCCCACAGCAGGACTGGCTGGCCGCCCGTCGATGCGGACTGGGCAAGAGCGGTGCCCCAGGCACCGGCTCCAACGACTCCGATCTTCATGCTTTCACCCCGGCGCCGCGCACCTTCTCGGCGCTTTCGTCGAGTGGCCAGCGGGCGCGCGCCGGTACGTCTAATGCGTCGCATTCTCCTTTGGCGAGACGCTCAGCGCCGGCCCAGGCGATCATCGCCGCATTATCGGTGCACAGCCATCGCGGCGGGACGCTGAAGCCGCGCCCTTCCGCCTTGGCAAGATCGGCAAGCGCGCTTCGGATTGCGTGGTTGGCGGCGACGCCGCCCGCAACTACGAGCGTCGGTGCATCACTTCGCTGAAGCGCCAGCCGCGTCCGGTCTGTCAAACAGTCGACTACTGCCTGCTGAAAGCTGGCAGCAATGTCCTCGGACCGAAAGTCGCCTGAGGCGACTGCGCGCTGGACCGCGCTCTTGAGCCCGGCGAAGGAGAAATGCGGCTCGCCCGATCCGACCAGCGGCCGGGGCAGCGGAACGGCGGCGGGGTCGCCCGACTTCGCCAGCTCCTCGATCGCCGGGCCGCCCGGATAAGGCAATCCGAGCAGCTTGGCCGCCTTGTCGAACGCTTCGCCCGCCGCATCGTCGATCGTGGTCGCGAGGCGGCGATACTCGCCGACGCCGCGCACCTCCAGCAATTGGCAGTGCCCGCCGGAAACCAGCAGCAGCAGATAAGGGAAGCCGAGGTCCGGATCGGCGAGGCGCGGCGACAGCGCGTGCCCCTCAAGGTGATTGACCGCAATCAGCGGCTTGCCCGCCGCAAGCGCCAGCCCCTTCCCAGCGAGCAACGCGACCATGACGCCACCGATCAGCCCCGGTCCGGCCGTCGCCGCCACCGCATCCACGTCGCGGATCGACATCTTGGCGTCAGCCAGGACGCGCTCGATCAGCCCCGGCAGAATCTCGACGTGGGCGCGGGCGGCGATCTCCGGCACGACCCCCCCGTACGGCTCGTGAGCGCTGTTCTGCCCGACCACCGCCTGCGCGAGGATTTGCCGGTCGCTCGTCACCAGCGCCGCCGCGCTGTCGTCGCAGGAGGATTCGAGACCGAAGATTAGGGATGGCGTTACAGTCATTTCGCGTCCGGCCCTTTGCCTGAAGGCGCCGCGATGCACTAGGGGTGGGTCGATGCAGGGACTTCGCCTCGGGACTCGCGGATCGCCGCTGGCGCTGGCGCAGGCACGCAAGGTCGCGGCGGCGATCGAGACGGCGCAGCGCTGGCCCGATGGCTGGGTCCAGATCGTCGAGATCAAGACCACCGGCGACAAGGTGCAGGACCGGCCGCTGGCCGAAATCGGCGGCAAGGCGCTGTGGACCAAGGAGCTCGACCGCGCGCTGATCGACGGCGAGGTCGATTTTTGCGTCCATTCGATGAAGGACGTCGAGAGCGAGCGGCCCGACGGCATCCACATCGCGGCGGTTCGGCCGAGGGGCGACGTCCGTGACCGGATCGTGGGAGCGGACTCGATCGATGCGTTGAAGCAAGGCGCGGTCGTCGGCACCTCGTCACCCCGGCGGGCGGCGCAGGTCCGGCGGTTGCGGCCGGACCTCAAGATCGTGCCGATCCGCGGCAATGTCCAAACGCGGCTCAAGAGGGTCGAATCGGGGGAGGTCGACGCGACATTGCTCTCGTCGGCCGGGCTCAAGCGGCTCGATATCGCCGCGGGCACGGCGATCCCGACCGAAATCATCCTGCCCGCTCCGGGCCAGGCGGTGATCGGGATGGAGTGCCGCACCAACGACACCCGCTGCCAGAGCGTACTGACCTCGGTGAACAATCAGATCACCTATCAGTGCGTGATGGCCGAGCGGGCGTTCACCCGAGCGCTCGGCGGCACCTGTCATTCGCCGGTCGCGGCGTTCTGCGTGCTCGAAGACGGCGATCTTCGGATGCGCGGGCAGCTGTTCAGCGAAGACGGCAGCGACATGGTCGAGGATCGCGCAGCCTTCGACGGCGGCGACAACAAGCCGCCTGAGGAGCTCGCGCGGTCGCTGCTTGCCGTGGCCCCCGAATCGATTCGGAGGCTGTTCGGCGCCTGAATGGCAACGCTGCTGGTCCTGCGTCCGGAGCCGGCCGCCAGCGCGACTGTCGCCAAGGCCCGCGAACGGGGGCTGGAAGCGCTCGCGGTGCCCCTGTTCAAGCTCGAGCCGCTTACCTGGGAAGCGCCCGATCCCGGTGGATTCGACGGCCTGCTGCTGACCAGCGCTAACGCGGTCGCTTGCGCAGGTGAGCAGATCGCGAAGCTGAGAGGGCTGAAGGTTTACTCCGTCGGCGAAGCGACCGCCGGCGCGGCACGCGAAGCCGGGTTCGACATCGCCAGCACGGGCGATGCCGGGATCGACGGGCTGCTCGCTTCGATCGAGCCCGATCTCAAGCTGCTGCAATTGGCGGGTGAAGACCGGCGGGAACCCGACAATGCGCGCCAGTCGATCACGCCGATTGTCGTTTATCGTTCGCGGGCGGTCGAACCGCCCCACATTCCGAGCGGATCCGAAGTGGTCGCGCTCATCCACTCGTCCCGCGCGGGACGCCGATTCGCCGAGCTGGTCCACGAACGACACGACATTTCCATTGTCGCGATCAGCCAGGCCGCCGCGGATGCCGCGGGCGAAGGCTGGAAATCGGTCGACGCGGCCGAACAGCCGTCGGACGACGCGCTGCTGGCCCTCGCGGCGAGGCTGTGCAACAACTCGCCTCCGAAATGAACGGTTCGGCGCGCAATGGCATGGGTTGGGGAGCGCGGCTGCTGATCGCGCTCGTGCTCATCCTGGTCGGTGCCGGCGCGGCGGTCTGGAGCCTCGGCCATTATCGTCCGGCGGCGCGCTTCCTCGGGGTCGCTCCCGAACCTCCAAGGCCGCAGATGACGCTAGCGAAGCCGGAAGCCCCGCCGCCGGCAGTCGCCGCGCCCGCGGTCTCAAGCGCGGACGAGGCCAGGATCGCCTCGCTCGAAACCCGGCTTTCACGCGTCGAGAATGCGACGGAGCACGCCGAGGGGTCCGCGGGACGCGCCGATGGGCTGGTGATCGCCTTTGCCGCGCGGCGGGCGATCGATCGCGGCGTGGCCCTCGGCTATCTCGAAAACCTGCTGACCGAGCGCTTCGGGCAGCAGCACCAGGCGGCGGTGGCGACGATCGTCACCGGCTCGCGCCAGCCGATCCGTCTCAACGATTTGATCGATCAATATCAGACCCTCGGCCCGCAGCTGCGCAGCGGCGGATCCGACGACAGCTGGTGGTCGGGGTTCAAGCGCGAGGTCGGCTCGCTGATCGAGGTCCACCGTGCCGACCGGCCGGCGGTGAACGTCCAGGCGCGCTACAACCGCGCGCTGCAACAGCTGTCGGCGGGGAATGTCGACCAGGCGCTCGCCGAGACCATGCGCCTGCCCGGTGCGCAGAGGGCCGCCGACTGGGAGGACAAGGCGCGCCGTTATGTCGCCGCGCATCGCGCACTGGACGAGGTCGAGTCGGCGGCACTGATGCCCGGACCGGCCGGCTAGAACGACGTCATGGCGTCACAGAGGAAGCGCCTCGTACGCGGCATTGTGATTGCAAGCTCTTCGTTAGCAGCCGCCTGTGCGGGTCCAGAGTCGGCAATGGCTGCGGCCGCCAGACCAGTGCCTCCGGTTTCTCCTGAGCCTGCAGCCACTCCAATATTCATTCAGAATCGTATCGCGGAGCTAGGGCGCGGATTCGACGGACAAGTCGGTATTGCGGTTGATGCGATCGAAGGCCACTGGTTCGCCGGTTGGAACGCTGGCGATCTTTGTCCGCAGCAGAGCGTCAGCAAATTATGGGTGTCGATCACGGTACTCCAGGAGATCGACAAGGGCAGGATCTCGCTTGAGCAGCCGATCACCCTGAGCAAAGATGACTTGACCCTTTTCCATCAACCGATAGCGGACGAGGTACTGAAGACCGGCAGCTTTACGACGACTGTCGGCGACCTTTTGCTGAGGCAAATCACGCAGAGCGACAACACGGCGAACGACAAGCTCATGCGGCTCGTCGGTGGGCCAGCCGCGGTGCGCGCGATGATTGCAGCCAAGCATCTTGGCGCGATCCGCTTTGCGAATGGCGAACGCGAATTGCAGAGCAAGATCGCTGGCTTCACTTGGAATCCCGAATTTTCGATTGGCAACGCCTTCTTTCAGGCGCGTGACGCCTTGCCGATGAACATCCGCCAAGCGGCTTTCGCCCGTTATGTGAGCGACCCTTATGATGGTGCGGAGCCGGTCGCGATCGTCACGGCCCTGGCCGGACTCAAAGCCGGTGAGCTGCTGTCGCCGAAGTCGACCAACTATCTACTCACGATCATGAGCGAGACCCACACCGGACCCAACCGGTTGAAGGGCGGCCTCGCTCCGGGCTGGACGCTCAATCACAAGACGGGGACGGGGCAGGTGCTCGGCGGCGAGCAGGCCGGCTACAACGATGTCGGCATCCTCACCGCGCCCGACGGCAAGAGTTATGCGGTCGCCGTGATGATCAAGCTCACCTCGACGCCGCTTGCCGTGCGCATGACCCTGATGAACGAGGTCGTGCGCGCGGTGATCGCCGAACATGATGCCGAGAACGCCGCGCGGGCGGCCGCCAAAACCGCGCAATGACCCCGGTCGAGAAGCTCGGAGCGACTCCTGGCGTTCAGCGCGTGCCGGCCCGCGAGCTCGAGCTGTTCATCGTCCGCGGATTCCTCGATCCGGCAAGCTGTGCCGAGCTCACCGAGTTGATCGACGCCAAGCGGCGCCCGTCCGAAATCGCCGACGACATCGGCATCGCCAACTTCCGCACCAGCGAAACCTGCGACCTCGACTGGCGCGACCCAGTGGTCGCCGCCGTGGACCGGAAGATCGCCGACCTGCTGGGACTGTCGCTGGCGACGAGCGAGCCGCTGCAGGGACAGCGCTATGCGCCGGGCCAGGAGTTCAAGCCTCACACCGATACGTTCGAGCCGGGCGGCTACGACTTCCTCGTCCATACCGCCGAGCGAGGCCAGCGCACCTGGACCGCGATGATCTATCTGAACGAACCGGAGGACGGCGGCGCGACTCGGTTCAAGACGATCGGCAAGACCGTTCAGCCCGAGACCGGCAAGCTGCTCGCCTGGAACAACCTGCTGCCCGATGGGCGCCCCAATCCCGCGACCCTGCACCAGGGCATGAAGGTCCGGCGAGGAACCAAATACGTGCTGACCAAGTGGTTCATGGAGCACTCGAGCGAAGGCTGAGCGCTATTCCACTTTCTTGGCGCCCGCCTTAATCTCAGCCTTCACGTGCACGGTTTTGATGTTCGTGAATTCATGGATGCCGAAGGCGCCGCATTCCCGGCCGTAGCCGGAATGCTTGACCCCGCCGAACGGAGTTCGCGGGTCGGAGCGGACATTCTCATTGACGAAGCTCATGCCGGCATCGAGCTCCTCGGCAGCGATCCGGCGGCCGCGATCGAGGTCGGACGTCAACACGCCCGAGCCGAGGCCGAACTCGCTGTCGTTGGCAATCCGTATGGCGTCGGCTTCGTCGTCGGCCGCAATGACGGCGGCCACCGGTCCGAACACCTCTTCGTCATGGGCGGGCTGGCCCGGACGAACGTTTCCAAGCACGGTCGCGGGATACCAGGCGCCCGGACGATCCGGCACTTGGCCGCCAAGCATCAGCTTCGCACCATTGGCGACACTCTCCTCAACCTGCCTGTGAATCTCGTCGCGGGCCTTGATGCTGACCATCGGCCCGAGCTTCGTCCCGGCTGTGGTCGGGTCGCCCATTTGATAGCCGCGCATCGCCTCGACCAGCGCCGCCGTGAACGGTTCGACGATCGAGCGAACGACGACGAAGCGCTTGCCGGCGATGCAGCTCTGGCCGCCATTCACCATCCGGGCGGTGGCGGCGAGCTTCGCGGCAGCTTCGATATTAGCGTCTTCGAGCACCACGTAGGCGTCCGATCCGCCCAGCTCGAGCACGCATTTCTTGAGCACCGAACCCGCGGCCGTGGCGACGCTTTTGCCTGCCGGAACGCTGCCGGTCAGGGTGACCGCGGCAATGTTTTCGTCCTTGATCAAAGCCTCGACGTCGCTGCTCGGCAAAAGCAGAGTTCGGAACAGGTCCCTGGGAACCCCCGCCTGGTGCAGCAGCTCCTCGATCGCCAAGGCGCAGCCTGGGACGTTGCTGGCGTGCTTCAGCAGCATTCCGTTGCCCGCCATCAGCGCCGGGGCAGCGGCGCGGATCACCTGCCAGAACGGAAAGTTCCACGGCATCACCGCCAGCACGATGCCGATGGGGTTGAACGTGACGAACGCCTCGCCACCCCCGATGTCGGCCGGCTGCTCCGCCAGATATTCGCCAGCGTGATCGGCGAACCAATCGCAATGGAAGGCGCATTTCTCAATCTCGGCGCGGCCGTCATCGAGGGTCTTGCCCATCTCTTCGGTCATCAGCCGGGCGAACTCGGTCTCGCGGGCGCGCAGGATTTCCGCGGCCTTCTGAAGCACCGCCGACCGGTCAGCGAAGCTGGTCCGCCGCCAGTCGAGAAACGCGGCGTGGGCAGCCTTCGCCGCGGTCCGCGCATCGTCGATACTGTTCGGATCGTAGCTCTTGCCCGGCGAACCGTCGGCGGGGTTGACGGTCTGCAGCTTGTCGGACGCCGCGGCGGGTCGAGTCAGTTCGATCTGTTCAGCCATTTGCGAGTCTCCTGGGTGTAGGTCGCCCTAGACCTGCGCGTGGGCGGCACCAAGGCAGTTGACCTCAACGCGCCGCGCCGCGACAGCGATGCAACGAAGGAGGGTCGGGTGAAGGTCCTGCTCTACGGACGCCTGACGGAGTCGATCGGACGGCAGCTTCAGCTGGAGGCGGCGGAGGGCTGTTCCGTCGCCGAGCTTCGGCGCCGCCTTGCCGATGCGCACCCCAGTGCCGCCGGTCATCTCGGCCGATCGCGAGCGCTGATCGGAGGCTCGGTCGTTGCCGACGAGCGCCGCGTTCGGGCCGACGAGGAGGTCGAGTTCCTTCCACCGGTATCGGGCGGATGAGCGTCGTCGCCAACCTCGAACCACATGCGCTGGATCCGCAGCTCGAGCTTGCCGAGCTGACCGAGCAGGCGCGCGGGGACGGTGCGCTGGTCACCTTCGTCGGCCTCGCGCGGCCCGAATCGAGGAATGGCGAGGCGGTCGATGCGCTGGTGCTCGATCATCATCCGACGCTGACGCGGCAATCGCTCGAGCACATCGCGGTCGCCTGCGCCGAGCGGTTCGACGTCAGCCATATCCGGGTAGTGCACCGCTGCGGAACGATCCCGGCGGGCGAGCCGATCGTCTTCGCCGGCGCCTCCTCGATCCACCGGCGGGCGGCGTTCGATGCCGCCGATTATCTGATGGACCGCCTGAAGACCGAGGCGGTGTTCTGGAAGCGCGAGGTCGGCGACGGCGGCGCGAAGTGGATCGAGCCGACCGAGGCCGACTTCGCCGACCGCGACCGCTGGGGCTGAACCGTGGCTGGAATCGATGACAGCCTGCCGTTCCATCCGCTGCGGATCGCGGTGCTGACCGTGTCCGACACGCGCCAAGAAGGAAACGACCGGTCTGGGGCGCTCCTCGCCGAGCGCCTAGCCGAGGCGGGGCATGAGCTGGCGGGCAAAGCGATCGTTCGCGACGATGTTGAGGCAATCCGGGCGCAGGTTCGGCGATGGTGCGACGACCCCCGCATTGATGTCCTGATCTCCACCGGCGGCACCGGCTTCGCACCGCGGGACGTTACCCCCGAAGCGGTGAAGCCGTTGTGCACCCGTGAGATGGATGGGTTTGCCGTGCTGTTCCATCAGGCGAGTTACGGCACCGTGGGTCTGTCGACGCTCCAATCGCGCGCCTTCGCCGGACAGATCGGCGACACGTTCATCTTCTGCCTGCCAGGCTCGACCGGCGCCTGCCGCGACGGCTGGGAC
>Ga0070714_100004675_pt1 | contig 10345 bp, 10 predicted proteins | sample LARL83metaG_FD_65450 | JGI IMG/M metagenome (GOLD analysis project Ga0070714, IMG submission 65450) | Corn, switchgrass and miscanthus rhizosphere microbial communities from Kellogg Biological Station, Michigan, USA - LAR L8-3 metaG | ecosystem: Host-associated > Plants > Roots > Rhizosphere ... | reverse complement strand
GAGCGTGATCCTCGACTCGCTCGTCAACCCCGTGTTTCAGATCGCGGTCGTGCTGATCTACTTCGACCTGCGAGTCCGGCGCGAAGGCCTGGACCTGTTCCAGCTGGCGCAGGCGCTGCCCCCACCGCCACCACCGCCGGCGTACGGCGCTGCGAGCCTCACCTGAAGCTCCGCATCCTGAGGCGCGGCCTGGTGTGGACGGCGCTGTTTCTTATTCTCGCGCCGCTGCAGGTGATGGCCGCGCCGGCAGAACCGCTGCCCCCGCCCTCATACCGGCAGGCGGTCGAAGATGCCTACAACCTGGTCAAAGCCGCGGCGCCCGGCGACGCAACCAATGCGCCCAGGGCGGTCGCGGCATTGGAAGCGGGCACCGGCACGACTCAGCTGGAGATCCTGTCCGACCTACAGCGCCGCCCGCCTGACTACGAAGACGCCAAGGCCCGCCTGCTCGCGCTGCTCGCCGCGCTGGACCAGCCGGCCACCACTTCGGATCCGCAGCTTGCGCAGCAGCGCCTGCACGACGTACTGGCCATGCACCGCTACGACGCGCTCCACAGGCCGCCCTCCGTGCTCGACCGTTTCGGGCAGTGGGTGCGTGACCGCATCGACCAGCTGCTCCGGCTGATCTTTGGCGGCGGGGGCGCCGCGGCGCCCGGCTGGTTCTTTTACGTGGTGGGCGCCGCCGTCGTCGCGGCAGTGGCCTTCATCGTGTTTCGCTCCGCTCGCGGCCGGTTCACCGAGGCGTTGACGGCCAACCAGCCGGACGGTCCTCGCGCGCCCGCGGACTATTTCGCCGAGGCTGACCGCCTTGCCGCGAGAGGCGACCGAGTCGGGGCAATCCGAAACCTGTGCGCGGGCGTGGCGGCAACGCTGGCCGGCGAGCGCACCTGGGACGGAAGCCCGCTCACCGTCCGAGAGATCTTCCAGCGCGCCCCCGATCCCGCGCGCCTGGGCCCACTGCTTCTGCCTTTCGAAGCCGCCGTGTACGGCGGTCGCGAGGTCGACCTGCCGACCTACGAGCGGGCGAAGCAGGTCGCCGCGCCATTCCGCCAGCCGGCCGAGGCGGCGGCATGAGGAGTGCGCGGGGATGGGTCATCGCGGGACTGATCTCCGTCGCGATCGCCGCAGCCGCCTTTCTGGTCCAGCCGCACCAGGATTCGCCTGAGCACAGCTCGACCAGCGATGCTGCCAACGGCACCTCGGCTGCGCGCCTCTTTGCGCAGGCCATGGGTCACCCGACACCCGAACCCAGCGGCCGGTTCGAGCCGGAGCCCTTTGGGATCATGTTCGTCTTCACCCCCACCAGCACCTACACCGCCGACGAAGCCGAGCGCACCCGCCTCTGGGTCCGGGCGGGCGGGATCCTCATCTACGCATCGGAGCAGGGAGACCCCGAGCTCGACCGCCAGTTCGGGGTGACCCGGCTGGCCGGCTTCACGCGCGGAGATACGCAGGTCGCCAACCCGATCGTCGCCGGGGTCTCGAAGGTTTCGGGGGGCTCGCTGGTGATGCCGCTCGACCCGGGCGCGGACCAGGTTCCTTTCCTGCGTGCGCCAAACGGGCCGGTGACCGGGTACTTGCAGCGCGTCTCATCGGGCGCCGTCATCGTGCTGGCCGACCCGCTCGTGCTCTGCAACGGATACCTCGACAAACAGGACAACGGCCGCCTCCTCGCCGACCTCCTGGCGCTCGCGAGCCCAGATGCAACGGTGACCTTCGACGAATACCACCACGGGGTCGTGCTGAGCGATTTCGCGCCGCAGGCATGGGTCACCACTCCGTGGGGCGCCGCGCTGATCTGGTTGCTGGTCGCGGTGTTCGCGGGGCTTGTGCTGCGAGGGCGGTCGTTTGGACCGATCATCACCAGGCGGCGCGAGCTCGCGCGCACGGACGTGGAGTGGGCGGTCGCGGTCGGCCAGCTCCTTCGGCGTTCGGGCGCCCGCGCCGTCACCTTGGGCCTTCTCGCCGTCGCCACCGAGCGAGCGGTCGCGGCGCAAACGGGCATTCCACTGCAGCCGCGGGAGCGCTTCTGGAATGCTCTATGGGTGCGCGTTCCCGGGCTGGCCTCCGACCTCGCCGAGGCCGAGAACGCCCTCCTCGCGTCCGCGACCAGCGAGGGAGACCTCTTGAAAGCCGCGCAGCGGCTGCATCGAATCGCTCATCCCGAGGCGACCGGAAAACGCGCTCGAACGTCGTCGGGTGTTTAGGCGCCCTGCGCGCGCCCGGCGTAGGGTGGCGTGATGGCGCGCTCAACCGCTGTCGCCGCACCAGAGTTCTACGCGCGGCTCCGCGAGCAGCTGATCAAGGCCGTCGTCGGTCAGGAGGAGGCGATCCGGCTGTGCGCGATCGCCCTCGTGGCCCAGGGCCACGTGCTGCTCGAAGGCGTTCCGGGAACAGGCAAGACGCTGCTGGCCAAATCGATCGCGCGGGCCTTGAGGCTGGAGTACGGCCGCGTCCAGTTCACCCCGGATCTCATGCCCGCCGACATCGTGGGCACCTCGGTCTACGACCTGACCAGCCGCACGTTCGCGCTCCGCCACGGGCCGATCTTCACCAACGTCCTGCTGGCCGACGAGATCAATCGAGCCCCCGCCAAAGTCCAGTCAGCGCTGCTGGAGGCGATGGAGGAGCGCGGAGTGACTCTAGAGGGGAAGCAGCTCGCGCTCCCGGCGCCATTTTTCGTCCTCGCGACTCAGAACCCCATCGAATACGAGGGCACCTACCCGCTGCCGGAGGCCCAGCAGGATCGCTTCCTCTTCAAAGTTCGCCTCGACTATCCCTCCCACACCGACGAGATGGAGGTGCTGAGGCGCTGGGAGTCGGGCATCGAGCTGCGCGACCCCGTCAAGGCGGGCGTCGAGCCGGTGCTGGGCGCGGACGACGTCGAGGCGTGCCGAGCGGAGGTCGCGAGAGTCGTCGTCGACGAGAAGATCCGCTCGTACGTCGTGGACCTCGCGTCGGCCACGCGGACTGCGCCTGAGATCGCACTCGGCGCCAGCACTCGCGCCGAGGTGCTCCTCATGCTGGCCGCCCGCGCGTACGCAGCCTTCGAAGGCCAGCAGTTCGTCACTCCGGATCACGTGAAAGCCCTGCTCGCCCCCGCCTTTCGCCATCGCCTGATCCTCCGCCCCGAGGCGGAGGTGGGGGGGCAGACGCCCGACAGTGTGCTCGAAGCGGTGGCGGGCCGGGTCGTACCTCCGCGCTGACCACGCGCGCACTCACAACATGATGCGAGGACTCGCGCCCCAGGCCCGGCTGCTCTGGGCGGTCGCCGTCGGCGCCGGCCTGATCGCCCTGGGCGTCGTCTCGCCGGTGCTGGGTCTTGTGGCGGTGATCTACAACGCCGGTCTTGTGATCGTGGCCGCGCGGGACCTTGCGCTGCTTCCAGGCCGGTCCGGCTATCTCGTGCGGCGGGTGAAGCCGGAACCGTTCTCGCTTGGCGAGCGCGAAGAGGTGGCCGTGGCGGTTGAGAACCCGGCCGCGGCGGGACTGAACGCGAGGGTCGCGGACCACGCGCCGGCCGGCCTCGAGCCCCAGCCGCGCGAGGTCGCGGGTCGCTTCGACGGCGCGGGCCGGCTGCAGGTGGCGTACCACACCTTCTCGCCGAAGCGGGGCGCCTACCGGTTTGGACCGGTCGACCTGCAGGTCTGGCGCGACGGAGGCTGGTGGCGGAGGCAGGTTCGTCTCGAGCACCCGGACGAGGTCGCCGTCTTTCCCAACGTGGTCGCGATCAAGCGCATCCAGCTGACACTTCGTCGCGGGCTGCGCGCCATGGCGGGCTTGCGACGCGCCCGACCGCCCGGCGCCTCGACTGCATTTGCCGGTCTGCGCGAGTACGTCCGCGGCGATGACATTCGCCGCGTGAGCTGGAGCGCCACCGCCCGCCGCGACCACCCCGTCGTCGTCGAGGTGGAGGCGGAGCGCGGCCAGAACGTCATGATCGCCATCGACTGCGGCCGCCTCATGACCGCGCCGGCGGGAGACCTCGACAAGCTCGATCACGCCGTCAACGCCGGGCTGATGCTCGCCTGGGTCGCGAACGCGTACGGCGATCGTGTCGGTCTGATGACGTTCGACGACCATGTGACCGGATTCATCAAGCCTGAGCGCGGGACCGCTCAGATCCGGCGCCTGACCGAAGCGCTCTACTCCATCAGGTCGGAGTCCGTCGAACCGGATTTCGGCCACGCCATGACCCACCTCGCGCTGCGTCTGGGTCGGCGATCGATGGTCGTCGTGCTCACCGACGTACAGGATCCCGAGGCTTCGAAGGAGCTCCTCGCGCACTGCCTTCGCCTCTCCGCCAAGCACCTGGTCCTCGTGGTGGCGATGTCCGACCCGGCGGTGCTCAGCGCCCGCGACTCGTCGATCGACACCTCCGCCCGAGCTTACGAATGGGCGGCGGCGGAGCAGTTCGTCGCGAGCCGGCGTGAGAGCTTCGAGCTGTTGCGGCGGGGTGGGGTGCTGGGCCTGGACGTCGTGGCCGGCAGCCTCAGCCCTGCCCTTGTCGAGCGCTACCTGGAGTTGAAGGAACGAGCTCTCCTCTAGAGCTGATCCGATGCCCGCTGAGCAGGAGGTAGGAATACAGGAGCAGCCCGGTGGTCAGCCCGATCGTCAGCTTGACCGGGAACGGCGCGCCCGACGGTGAGATGTTGCCCTCGATCGTTCCAGCGACGACAAGCAGCGGCGCGAGGCCGAGCAGCAGCGTGAAGGCTCGTGGCGCCGCGCCCGCGAGCGCGTCGGACCGAGTGCGATTCCCCGGCGAGATCAGCGCCCAACCCAGCATCAGGCCCCCGGCGCCCTGGGCGACAACGATCGAGAGCTCCAGCACGCCATGTCCGATGACGAAATCGAACAGGCCGCCGCTCAGCCCGTACGCCTGAGTCAGGCCGAACAACCCGCCCAGGCTGATCCCGTTGGTGATCATCACCCAGATCACCGGCAGGCCGAAGAGAACGCCAAAAGCGAAGGCCAGCATCGAGACCCAGATGTTGTTGATCATGATCAGCCCACCCGCCTCGACCCGGGCGTCCGGCGGAATGTGGGTCCACAGCTGGTGGTGGTGAACCGACTCGATCAGCTGCGGCGGCGCGATCGCATAGGCGGCGTTCGGGTCGGCGAGGACCACGAAGTAGCTCACGATCGCCGGCACGAACAACAGCGCCGCGGACGCGAGAAGGTACGGGGCCGACTCGCGATACGTCCGCGGAAGCGTTTCTGCGTAGAAGGCGCGGATCCGTTTCCCGACCTCGCCGCCACGCCGGTACACGGTCCCGTGCCCGCGCGCGACGAGGCCGTTGAGGTAGCGATGGACGGGCTCGCCCGGCCAGTCGCGCTGGGCGCGCGCCAGGTCAGCGGTCGCGCGCCGGTACAGGGCGGCCATCGTCAGCACCTGTGCCGGCTCGAGACCGTTTAGATTCCCGCCACCCGCGCGGGCGAGCAGGTCCTCGAGCCTGTTCCAGTCGTCCTGCCGGAGGGCGACGAAGTCTTCAGCTCTCAATACAGGGCCAAAATTACCTGACATGCAGCCGCTGCCGGACGGTGACCTGGTCGTCGCCACCCCTGAGCGCGTTTCGTTCGATTACCAGGTGGCGGGTCTTGGAACTCGCGCCATCGCTCAGCTGCTGGACCTGCTGATCCTGGGGTTCATCCTCACGGCGATCTACTTCTTCGCCGGAGCGATCTCGTTGTTCGGAACGGTCGCCGCGACGCTGGTCGCCGCGATCGGTACATTCATCGCCGTCTTCGGCTACTTCTGGGTGAGCGAAGCGCTGTGGTCCGGGCAGACGATCGGCAAGAAGGCGTTCCGCCTCCGCGCCGTCGGCGACCGCGGCGAGCCACTCACCTTCACGCAGGCCGGCATCCGCAACATCGTCCGGATCGTCGATTTCCTTCCGTATGCATACGGCGTGGGGCTGATCGTGCTGTTCGCGAACGGCAAGGGCAAGCGGCTGGGCGACCTGGCGGCGGGAACAATCGTGGTCAAGGACTCAGACCACGTGGGGCTCTGGCAGCTCCCGGGGGCGCGGTGGCCGTCCGCGGGCGCCCCGCCGGGGACCACGCTCCCACCACCCCCGCCCGCATATGCGCCCGCCTCCGCGGCGGAGCTCATGCTGCGCCGGCTCGATCCGGAGCTGCGTCGCTTTGTCTCGTCCTACGCGAGGCGCCGGCCGGAGCTCTCGCTCGAAGTGCGCGTGCAGCTCGCGACCCGGGTTCAGTCGAACCTGAGCACGGCGCTGCCCGATGTGTTCGCGCAGTACGGTCCCCTGGCGGCCCTCGACCGGCTTGCGGACCTCGAGCGCGGCTAGAGTCGCCTCTTTAGAAATGGGGACGCCGCCCCGGGGGTAGTCAGGGCGGCGCCTTCACGCCTCAAGGAAGCGGTTCGATTCCGTTCCTCTCAAAAAGTAAACGCCTCAGCCCGTAAAACGTTACCGGCCCACTTGTAAATACCTATCGTGGGTGGGAGAGTAGTCCCTCCCATGCCCAAAGCAACGATCACGTTCGTCTGCACCGAATGCGGTGGCGAGAGCCTCCGCTGGGCCGGACAGTGCCCGCATTGCCGGGCCTGGAACACACTCCAGGAGTTCCAGGTGCGGAAGGCCGCCGCCGGCAAGCCGGCGAAGAAACCCGGCACGTCGCAACCCGTCTCCTTGATCGACGTCTCGAGCGAGGCCGCGCCGCGGCAGGCGCTGGCCTGGGACGAGCTGAACCGGGTGCTGGGCGGAGGGGTGGTCCCGGGCAGCCTGGTCCTGGTCGGCGGAGAGCCTGGCGTCGGCAAATCCACGCTGCTCATGCACGCCGCCGCGCAGGTGGCTTTACGCGGTGATCGAGTTCTCTACGTCTCCGGCGAAGAGTCCGCCCAGCAGATCCGTATGCGGGCGGAGCGGCTGGACGCCCTGGAGTCGGGGATCTTCCTCCTGGCCGAGAACGACCTCGACCTGATCTGCGACGCCATCTCCGCCGAGCCGACCGCCCTCGTGATCATCGACTCGATCCAGACGGTGACCGACGCCGGCTTCGAAGGCAGCGCCGGCAGCGTGACCCAGGTTCGCGAATCAGCCGCTCGCCTGATGCGCCTCGCGAAGGAGATCGGGGTCCCGATCTTCCTCGTGGGACACGTGACAAAGGACGGCTCGATAGCCGGGCCGAGGGTCCTGGAGCATATCGTTGACACGGTGCTGTACCTGGAAGGCGACCGGCGGCAGGAGCTTCGCATCCTGAGAGCGATGAAGAACCGCTTCGGCTCGGCCGAGGAGATCGGCGTCTTCGCGATGGGCGAAGCCGGGTTGGAGGAGGTGCCGGACCCCTCGGCTGCCCTGCTCGGTTCGGCCGCGACCTCGTCGCCCGGCACGGCGATCGTGGCGGCGCTCGAAGGCACCAGGCCACTGCTCGTCGAGATCCAGAGCCTGGTCAACAAGACCGACAACAGCATGGTGCGCCGGATCGCCAACGGCATCGACGTCAACCGCCTCCACATGATCCTGGCGGTGCTGGAAAAGCGCCTTTCCCACAAGTTCGGAACTTCGGACATCTTCGTCAGCGTCGCGGGCGGCATCCGCGTCACGGAGCCGGCCGCCGATCTCGGTCTCGCCCTGTCGATCGTCAGCAACCAGAACAACAGGCCATTGCCAGACGGCCTGGTTGTCATCGGTGAGCTGGGTTTGACGGGTGAGGTGCGCCGCGTGGGCCAGCTCGAACGCCGCCTGCAGGAGGCGGCCCGGCATGGACTCACGCGCGCTTTGATTCCGGCAGGCGCAAGAGCCGGCCGGCATTCCGGTCTCGAAGTCGTCGAGGTCCGGACCCTGGCGGAGGCCGTCTCCGCCGCGTTTTCTACACCTATGAGGTCTGGCGCATTCATCGCAGGAACCGAGGTATCGGTCTCCTGAGGAGGTAACCCGTGAAGCGTTCCGAGTTTTTCGCCCGGTGGCTAGGGGCGGGGCTCGGAGTGGTCGGTGGTTTTGTGCTCGGTTATTTCATGGTCCGCAGTGTGGGGAACCCGCACCCCGGATACATCATCATCGGGCTGACCACGCTGGAAGGATTGATATTCGCCTACCTGGGCACGCCGTACGTGCTCGGCGGATGGCGGACGTTCAACTTCCGGCTGACGAACACTCCGCTGCCCGACCTGTTGAGCGGTCTTCTCGGCATGGTCGTCGGCCTCATCATCGCCGTCCTCATCGGCGTGTTCATTCGCGACCTCGTCGCGCCATATGGAATCGCGCTGTCGTTCGTGCTCGCCTTGCTGCTGGCGGCGCAGGGGGCCTCGGTCGGCCTGACGCGCCGCGAGGAGATCGCCGCCCTGTTCTTCGGCGGCGACCGCAACAGCGACACTCACCGGCTGCCCGCGGTGCTGCTCGACACGTCGGTCATCATCGACGGTCGCATCCAGGACATCGCCAAAACCGGTTTCCTCGACATGCCGCTCGTGGTCCTGAGCTCGGTGCTGCGAGAGCTGCAGCTGGTGGCGGACTCGGCCGATGCCACGCGGAGGCGTCGCGGCCGCCGCGGTCTCGACGTGCTGACCGAGATGCAGAAGGACGCCTCGATCAACCTGCAGGTGAACGAAGACGATGCGCCGGCAGGCACGGAGATCGACGCGCATCTCGTGCGCACGGCCAAGCACAAGGGCTGGGCCATCATGACGAACGATTTCAACCTCAATCGCATCGCTCGACTCGAAGGCGTCGCGGTGCTGAACCTCAACGAGCTGGCGCAGGCCATGAGGCCGGTTGCGATCCCCGGCGAGGAGATCGTGGTGACCGTCGCGCGCGAGGGCAAGGAGCAGGGACAGGGCGTCGGCAGCCTCGACGACGGAACCATGGTCGTGATTCAGAACGGCCGCCGCCTGCTCAACCAGACCATCACGGCCACCGTCACATCTGTGATCCAGACGTCGGCCGGCAGGATGATATTCGCCGAGCCGGCGGGGACCGAAGGCAGGCGCACGAACAGCCGCTCCAAGCGCGAGGAGACGGCATGATCGTCGGAGCGATCGTTGCGGCCGCGGGCTCCGGCTCGCGGCTTGGACGCGGCAGCAAGGCGCTGGTCCAGCTCAACGGACGGACGACGCTGGCCCGCGTGCTCGAGCTGTTTCTCGCCCTGGACGAGGTGGACAAGATCGTCGTCGCTGGTCCACCAAGCAGGCTCGAGAACGCCGAGCGCGAGGTGCAGGCGCTTCATCCACGCAAGCCCGTGATCGTCAAGGCCGGTGGCGAAAGCAGGCAGGAATCGGTCCGGGCGGGCCTGGCCGCGCTCGGAGAATGCGACTTCGTCCTCGTGCACGACGCGGCGCGTCCGCTTGCGACGGCGACGCTGGTGCGCAGGGTGCTCGCCGCGGCGATGGAGTCCGGGGCTGCGTTCCCCGCCATCTCGCCGCGGGACGCGGTCAAACGAGTCGAGGGCAATCGCCTGGTCGAGAGCCTCGATCGCACTCGGATCGTCCTCGCCCAGACGCCTCAGGCATTCGCCTACGAGCTGCTGGCGCGCGCTCACCGCGAGGCGGCCGACGCCGGATTGGTCGGAGACGATGACGCGCAGCTGGTGGCAGCTACCGGACATGCGGTGACGGTGGTCGAAGGCGAGCCCGCCAACATCAAGCTCACGACGCCCGAGGACCTCGGCGTCGTGGAGGCGCTCATCAGAGAGCAGGAAGCCGCCGCGGCCTTCTCAGCCCGACAGGGGCCGAGGGTTTGAGAGCGGGCATCGGCTATGACGTCCATCCGCTGAAGGCCGGCCGGGATCTCATCCTCGGCGGTGTGCCCATAGGTCACCCCGTGGGGTTGGAAGGGCATTCGGATGCGGATGTGCTGACGCATGCGGTGATCGACGCGCTGCTCGGCGCCGCCGCCCTTGGCGACATCGGAAAGCTGTTTCCGTCCACCGACCCGCGATACAAGGACGCCTCGAGCCTCGCCCTGCTCTCGACGGCGGCGGAGGCGGTGCGCAAGGCCGGCTACCGAATCGTCAACGTCGACAGCACGGTGATCGCAGAAGAGCCTCGCCTGCATCCGCACCTTCATCAAATGCGGGATAACATCGCCGCCTCGTTGAAGGTCGAGATCGGCGAAGTGAGCGTCAAGGCCACCTCGCCCGAAGGGCTCGGCGCGATGGGCCGCAAGGACGGTATCGCGGCACAGGCCATAGCCCTCCTCGAGGCGGGTCCGTGACGCTTCGCCTTCACAACACGCTGAGCGGAACGAAGGACGTGTTCGAGCCGCTAAAGGCGGGCAGCGCCGGCATGTACACGTGCGGACCGACCGTGTGGAACTACGCCCATGTCGGCAACCTGCGCGCGTTTCTCGCCTACGACCTCGTCCGCCGCCATCTGCAGGTCAGCGGCTAC
>Ga0070714_100004674_pt1 | contig 10346 bp, 8 predicted proteins | sample LARL83metaG_FD_65450 | JGI IMG/M metagenome (GOLD analysis project Ga0070714, IMG submission 65450) | Corn, switchgrass and miscanthus rhizosphere microbial communities from Kellogg Biological Station, Michigan, USA - LAR L8-3 metaG | ecosystem: Host-associated > Plants > Roots > Rhizosphere ... | reverse complement strand
TGGAGGAGTTCGCAAGCGCAGTTCAGGTGGAGCTTCCGCGTCTCGACGGCGAGTACGTCAAAGCGGTCGGCGACGCCCTGATGCTTCGAGTACCGGACCCCGGCGACGCAGTCCGGCTGGGCTTGTGGATCACACGCAACTCGATGGGCGGGCACGAGGCACCATCCGTCCGGGTCGGTTGCAACTACGGCCCCGCCGTGGAACGCGGCGGCGACTACTTCGGCACGACGATCAATGTCGCGGCACGTGTTTCGGCGCTCGCCGGAGGCGGCGAAGTGCTCGTCACCGGGCCGATGGCCGCGCTCGCGCCCGACCTCGAGGGGGTGCTCTACGAGTCGCGCGGCCGGCAAGTGCTGCGCAACGTCGCCGAGCCGATCGAGATCTTCGCCGCCGTTCGCGTGGACGAGACTGCCGACCGCCTGGCCATCGACCCCGTCTGCCAGATGGCGGTCGATCCAGAGCGCGCCGTCGGTCGGTTGCTCGTGGACGAGAAGGCCCACTACTTCTGCTCGCTCACGTGCGCAGCTGCCTTTGCCCAGCACCCGGAGCGGTACGCGGAGTAACTCGCACCCGTAGCTCAGCGTCGACGATGCCGGTCGCCTTACGACGACGCTGGTACCGGCGGTGACTCCGGGGCCTCCCCGGACAACTCCGGCTCGACGTTGAACTGCGGCAGCCACTCGAGCCAGCTTGGCAGGTACCAGTTCCAGTCGCCGAGCAACTTCATCGCGGCGGGCAGCAACACGCCGTGGATCAGCGTCGCGTCGAGCAGCACTGCGACCGCGAGGCCGACGCCAAGCTGCTTGATGTCGAGCGTGCGCAGCGAGGCGAAGATCGCGAACACCGCCACCATTACGGCCGCGGCTGCTGTCACCGTCGACGCGGTCGAGCGGATCCCGCGGGAGACTGCCTCGTCGGTCGGCACGCCCCGGTCAACCAGCTCCTTGACCTGGCTCAGGATGAAGACGTGGTTGCACGTGTGGGAGATCGGATCCGGCTTCCGGTCGCTCTCAGCTCACGTCCTCGTGCGACCCGGCGACGACTGCCACGCTGACCGCCGCGACATCGAAGGTCTGATCTCCGAGCGCTTCGAAGCGTGCATGGCGGGGAAGGAGCGTTAGCCGCGCAGCGCTGGGTCGAGGAGCTCCGCCAGGTTCCCGACGACAACCTCGGCGCCGGCCTCTCGAAGAGCGCTCAGCTGACCCATGTGATCGACTCCGAAAACCGTACCGATGCCGGCGGCGTGCGCCCCGGCGAGCCCGGCTGCCGTCGTTTCGAAGGCGGCGCACGCGGCGGGCGGAACGCGGAGCGCCTCGCTCGCGGCGAGGAGCACGTCCGGGGCCGGCTTCGCGCGAAGACCGTCACGCTCCATCGTTGTGCCGTCCACAATCTCGTCCAACAGGTGGTCGAGACGGGCGCGCGCGAGGATCGCGCGCGTGTTCGCGCTTGCAGAAACGACCGCGCAACGCACACCCGCCTCGTGGGCCGCCTCCAGGTAGCAATGCGATTCGTCGAAGGCGTCAACCCCTTCACGCGCGAGCAGCCGCTGGAGAACCTCGTTCTTGCGATTTGCCACGCCGTGCACCGACTCGGTGCCCGGTGAATCGCTTGCCTTCCCTGGCGGGAGGCTGATCGCCCGGCTGGCGAGGAACTCTTTGACGCCGTCGAGCCGCGGTCGCCCGTGGAGGTAGGCGAAGTAGTCGCGCGGGACGTTGAACGGCCGCGCCAGCTCGGCGAACCGTTCCCCGTAGCCCGCGCGACGCATCAAGAGCTCGTCGAAGGTCGCCGCCCACGCCTCGGCGTGGAGGCGCGTAGTGGCAGTGAGTACGCCGTCGAGATCGAACAGGCACGCGAGGGTCCCGGCGGGCAAGCCAAGCATCCGGGTCGTCGCGCGAGGTGCCGAAAGCGAACGCCGTAGCTGAGTGCCGCTCAGGCGGGCTGTCGCGTCGAGCAACCTCGCGCTGACGATCCATTCCTCCTCTAGCCGCCGCCTGCGCCTGCCCACCTCCGTGTCTCCGAGACCCTCGATTCCGGTTGGATTGCCGGCACGGAGCGCCTCTTCGGCCGCGAACAGCGCAACACGCCAGGTGGCAGCGAGGCTGTCCAGATCGAGCGGCTGATGCGGCGAGGTCGGAAGCGGGAGACGTGCGGCGTCTGCGTACCTCTGGCTACGCGCGGGGGTCACCGGCGGACGGCTTGAACGCGGCTGAGCAGCGGTCAGCGTGGCACTCATGACGGAAGCTTCTGTTCCGGGGCTTCTCACAGCATCCGCGGCAGCCCCGAGCCACCGTCCGCGAAAACGCGCACGTCTGGCGAGCTGCCCGAGCTCTGGTCGACCAAGCCCAGTCGGGCCGACCGGATGGCCAGCTCGACACTTGACTGCGTCCTTCGGCGAACTGCAGCCCCGACCGCTCCTGTCATGTCACTGTGTGCAGCAGCGGCTCCACGGTCCATGGCTGCTCTTGGCTCCCCCTCACAACCGGCAGAACTTTGGCGATGACCGAGGCGCTCGACGAGTGGCGCCCTGATCTCGGCCGGACGGACATGGCAGCTGTGGCGACGGTGCGGGCCGACGAGGTTCTGCAGAGCCTCAGGTCGAGTCACAACGGCCTACCCGCGGCCGAGGCGCGCCGACGACTAGCGGACGTCGGGCCGAACGCGCTCCGTAGCCACCGCGCCCGTCCGTTCTCGGTGCTGGCACGACAGCTCCGCAACCCGCTGCTCCTTCTGCTCCTCGCCGCGGCGCTCACCTCGGTCTTCGTTGGCGAAGGAACAGATGCCGTGATCATCTTCTTGATCAGCGGGCTAAGCATCGGCCTCGGCTTCCTCAACGAATTCCGGTCCGAGCGTGCGGTCGAAGCGCTTCACTCGCAGCTTCGTCACACGACGCTCGCGCTGCGCGACGGAAAGGACGTCGCTGTCGACGTAACCGAGCTCGTGCCCGGCGATGTCATCAGAATCGGCGTCGGAGATCTCGTGCCGGCAGACCTGCGCTTGCTCGAGACGACCGAGCTCGAGTGCGACGAATCGGTGCTGACCGGCGAATCGCTGCCTGTCGAGAAACAGGCCGAGCCCATCACCAAGGCGGAGTCGCCCCTCGATCTTGCCTCGTGTGCGTTCATGGGCACAGTTGTCCGCTCCGGGAGCGGAATCGGCGTGGTCGTGCAGACGGGCGGCCGAACGGCCTTCGGCGAGATCGCGCTTCGGCTCGGGCAACGCCAGCCGCAGACCGCTTTCCAGCTCGGGCTGCGGGACTTCTCGCTCATGCTGGTGCGCATCACCGCCGCCCTCGCGCTGACGATCCTCCTGGTCAACGTCGCGCTGGGGCGATCGCTGCTCGACTCAGTCCTCTTCGCCCTCGCAATCGCCGTCGGCCTGACGCCGCAACTGCTCCCGGCAATCGTGACCGTCAGCCTCTCAACGGGCGCGAAACGTCTGGCGGACAGTTCGGTGATCGTCAAGCGGCTTGTCGCGATCGAGGATCTCGGCAACGTCGAGGTCTTGTTCACGGACAAGACCGGAACGCTCACGGAAGGCAGGATCAGCTTCGCCGCGGCGCTTGACGTTGGGGGCCGAGCTCAGGGCGAGGTTCTGCGTCTCGGGTTGCTCTGCAACGACGCCGTGATCAGCGACGGGAAGGTCGTCGGGAGCAATGCCCTCGACCGGGCGCTATGGGAGGCTTCGGCGGCGCGAACGCTCGACCTGTCGTCGGTGCAGCGGCTCGCGGCGAAACCCTTCGACTACGAGCGACGGCTTGGGTCGTCGCTTCTCGAGGCCGCCGACGGCCGTCGCCTGCTCGTGGTGAAGGGCGCACCCGAGATCGTTCTCGCTCGCTGCCGGAACGTGACGGCGGAGGCTCGATCCGCGCTCGACGAGCAGTTCGCGAACGGAAGTCGGGTGGTCGCAGTCGCTGTGCGCCCGGTCACGGCGAGGAGCATCAGTCCTGGCATGGAGGAAGACCTCGAGCTCGTCGGCTTCCTTTCATTCCTGGACGCGCCGAAACCAGACGCAGCGGCCGCGCTGGCGCGACTGCACGCCCTCGATGTGGAGGTCAAGGTGATCACCGGCGACAACGATCGCGTTGCTCGGAAGGTGTGCTCGGACCTCGGGCTAGAGGTACGCGGGGCGCTCACGGGCGCCGAGATCGCGGAGCTCGACGATGGAGCGCTCGCCGTGGCGCTTCCGGAGACCACGATCTTCGCGCGCGTGACACCAGAGCAGAAATCGCGTGTCATCAACGCACAACGCGCACTGGGCTTGACGGTTGGGTTCATGGGCGACGGCGTCAACGACGCCGTCGCGCTCCACAACGCGGACGTCGGCATTTCGGTCGAGGGCGCGAGCGACGTCGCTCGAGACGCGGCGGACATCGTCCTGCTCGCCAAGGATCTCGACGTCCTCGCGGGCGGGATCGCCGAGGGCCGGCGAATCTTCACGAACACAATCAAGTACGTGCTGATGGGCACGTCGTCGAACTTCGGAAACATGTTCAGCGCCGGCGCGGCCTCGCTCTTTCTCAGCTTCCTGCCTCTGCTGCCTACGCAGATCCTGCTCAACAACCTCCTCTACGACATCAGCGAGATGACCATTCCGACCGACCGCGTCGACGAGGAACAGCTGCGAAGACCGTCGCACTGGGACACAGGACAGATCCGTCGCTTCATGGTCTTCTTCGGACCGATCAGCTCGGTCTTCGACTTCGCGACGTTCGCGATCCTGCTTGGTGTCTTCGACGCTGGCGCAACCCTCTTCCGGTCCGGCTGGTTCGTCGAGTCGCTGGCGACGCAGAGCCTGGCGATCTTCGTCATTCGAACTCGCCGAGTGCCGTTTTTCAAGAGCAGCCCCAGCTTGGCGTTGCTCATCTCGACGCTCGCGGTGGTCGCCGTCGGCGTTGCACTGCCGTTCTCGCCGCTCGCTCACACGCTCGGCTTCACAGCGCTGCCCGCCACCCTTGTTGCGCTGATCGCGGCGCTGATCCCGACGTACTTGTTACTGCTCGAGCTGGGGAAGCGTCGATTCTACGCACGGGAAGAGCGGCGGCCACCGGCACCCCGCGGACACCGTCCTCGGCGACGGCGGATTCTTCGCCGCGCGTCGCGGTGGACGGTCCGCAGCCATCTTCCGCCTATCGCCGGATCCTCGGCGACGGTAGGTGAGCGCGCAGGCCTTACTGGTACGTCACCTTGACGAATCTGGAACAAGTTCGCTGGCGCAGTCGAACTGCGCATCGTTCGCGACCGCGCGCCACCGCCGTGGAGAAATACGGAGCCGGGCTCGCTCGGACCGGGAGATGAAGAGCGTAATCGTCAGACTGCGATTGGAGGCCGGGGATGAGTGAGGCACCGTTGAAGGTAGTTATCGGCGGGGGCGGCGTCGCCGCTCTTGAGGCCCTGCTCGCGCTGCGCGCACTCGCCCGCGACCCGGTCTCGATCGAGGTCGTCGCACCCGAGTCGGAGTTTGTCTACCGGCCGCTCGCCGTTGCCGAGCCTTTCTTGGCCGGCGAGGCGCGACGGTTCCCGCTCGCCCGGCTCGTAGAGGACGCGGGAGGCGGGTTCCGTCAAGGTCACGTTACTCGCGTGGATCTCGGAAGACGAGTCGTCGAGCTCGAAGGAGGCGCGCGCCTCCCGTACGACGTACTGCTCGTCGCGCTCGGAGCAAAGCCGCAAGAGGCCGTGCAGGGTGCCCTTACGTTTTTCGGCCCTGGCAGCAGTTCTGCGCTCGCGGACGTGCTCGACGAGGCGTTGGCGGGAGACGTTCGACGAATCGCGTTCGCGGTTCCCGCGGGCACCGCCTGGCCTTTGCCACTGTACGAGCTCGCGCTCCTGACCCGTTCCTTTCTCGTTGACCGCGGGGCGACAGGCGTCGAAGTTCTGCTCGTCACCCCGGAAGCGCGGCCTCTTGCGCTGTTCGGTGGCGAAGCCAGCGACGCGATGGCCGAGTTGCTCGATGCACGCGGGATCGCACGCCGGCACTCTGCGGCGCCTCTCTTCTTCGACGGGCGCGTGTTGCAGACTGCGCCCGACTGCGGGATCGAGGCGGACGCCGTCGTCGCGCTTCCGCATCTGGACGGGCCGCGCCTGGCCGGGTTGCCTTCGGACGCGCAGGGCTTCGTGCCGATCGACGAGTATTGCGCCGTCCACTCCGCAACAGAGGTCTACGCAGCGGGTGATGCAACGACGTTTCCACTCAAGCAGGGTGGAATCGCGACACAGCAAGCAGACGTGGCCGCGGTTTCGATCGCCCGCCGTGCGGGGTCAACGGTCGAGCCTTCCCCCTTCAGACCCGTTCTACGCGGCTTGCTGCTGACGGGCATGGCACCCCGCTTCCTACGCTCCGAACGCGGGACCTCGCGTTCGGTCGTCGACACCGAGCCGCTCTGGTGGCCGCCGGCAAAGATCGTCGGGCGCCACCTTGCACCGTTCCTGGCATCAAAGCTCGGCCTCTCGGAGGAGGCTGCACCCCCGACCGCCCATGCGGTCCCGGTCGAGTTGGAGGTCGAGGCAGGTCACTGGACGCACGTCTAGAGCTGCGGCTTTCCCGCAACTCGCCTCCGCGCCACTCCGGATGCGACGCCCCGGCGCGCACAGCACGATTTATCCCATGCGTACGAGTTACGGGGTCGTGTGGTGCGAGGGCGAGGAGCCGCTCTCCCGCGGCAAGCTCGAGCTGCTGCCGGGGGCGGTGAGGCTCGACGGGTTAACGGGCACCGATCACACCGTGCACGAGATCGCTTACGACGACCTTGGGAAAGTGCGCGTCGGCCGCTCGGAAGCCGACCGCCTCAACGGTCACGCGGCGCTCGTGCTCGAGCGCCGAAACGGTCCGGCGATCCGCGTGGCGGCCGCTTCGCAATCGTGGGTCGTCAACGAGCTCCTCGAGCAACTAGTTGCACTTGGGTTGGCCGAGCTGGCCGAGTCAAAGGGGTCGAAGAACTTCGCCAGCTCGTGAGCGACCGCCAGCTGGGCGCGGCGGCCTCTGCACGGTTGCGCCGCGAGCTCCTACGCCGCCAGATGACGCGCCAGCGCTGCAGGTCGGGCGAGTAAATGGACTGAGTTGCTCCGTCGTCCGCAAGGCGTCCGGCACGCACTAATCGTTGTGGCCGATACGAGTCGCGCATCTGCGTGAGCGAGGCCACAATCGACCATCAGGCGCTGGGTCATCCAAGAGCGGAGACTCCGGTCGTCGAGCCGGCCGTTGGCGTACCTGTAGAGCGCCGTCGCATGGTTGCGGCCTCCTTCGCTACCTCGCGCGACCGGTGAGTCTGAAAGACGTGTGAGTTGCATGTCATAACGATCGCGCCTTAGACGTGCACGAACATCCGTAGGAGAGAGCGATCCGACTTCCGCTTTTTGCCGATCCTCTGTCCGAGGAGGCACCTACGAAGAAGGCAAAACCCGCAGGTCATGGCGGGTGCACGGCTAGTCGCGGCTCCTTGCGTTGGGAGCACAGATGCCTCTGCGGGCTTTTTCCGCAGGCCGAATCAGTCTTAGCGCGGATGCCCCGCTCGCTTCGAGAGGTGAGCCTAAGGCAGGAAGGAGGTTCACATGAAACAGATTGTCGTGGCAACCGATGGCTCGGAGCACGGGCGCCACGCGGTCGAGCTGGCGCTCGATTTGGCGGCTCCGACCGGTGCAGAGCTGACCATCGTCTTCGTCCGCCATGCGCCCCCGCCTTTGCTCGGCACTCCCTACTACCAGCATTCCCTGAGCACTGAGCTTCGGCACGCGGAGGAGGTTGCCGCGTTCGCTGAGGCGCAGGCCAGGGATTGCGGAGTCGAGGCCGAGGTCGAGGTGCTCGAGGGCGAGCCCGCCCACCGCATCGTCGAGCTCGCACGGGCGCGTGAGGCCGACCTGATCGTCGTCGGCTCCCGCGGCCGCGGCTCGGTGGCCGGGACGCTGCTGGGCAGCGTGTCGCGCGATGTCATGCAACACGCCGACCGTCCCGTGCTGGTAGCAGCGCGCCGGGCTCCACGTAGGGTCGCAGCCTGAGGCCCCAAAGGACTACGCTGACCCAGTCGTGTCGGTCACTCCGAGCGAGCACCGGCTGCGCGCCCTCTTGGATGTGGGAATCGCCTTGGCCGGCGAGCTATCGCTCGGCACTTTGCTTCAGCGCCTGGCCGAAGCCGCAGCCGAGCTGACCGGAGCCCGCTATGCCGCGCTGGGCGTGATCGATTCAACAGGTGCGCACCTCGAGCGCTTCATCACGCATGGGCTGGACGACGACACCCGTCAAGCGATTGGCGACCCGCCGCACGGCCGCGGGATCCTCGGCGCGCTGATCACGGACGCCCGGCCCCTTCGGCTACAGGCAATCTCGGACGACCCGCGCTCGGTCGGTTTCCCGCCGCATCATCCGCCGATGAGCTCGTTCCTCGGCGTGCCGGTGCTGCTACGCGGGATGGCCTACGGCAACCTCTACCTGACCGAGAAGGAAGGCGGCGCAGAGTTCAGTGACGAGGACCAGGCGCTGGTCGAGCTGCTTGCGGCGCAGGCAGCCGTCGCCATCGAGAATGCTCGGCTGTACGAGTCTTCCACGCGCTGGTCGCACCAGCTCGAGTCATTGATCGAGGTCAGCAGCGCCCTGGCCGGAGAGACGGAGGTCGACCGCCTGCTCGAGCTCGTGGCCCGGCGGCTGCAGGAGCTGCTCGAGGCACGGCTCGTGACCCTTGCGCTACCGGCGGGGCCGGAAGACCTGCGCGTCGTCACGGCTGCCGGTGAGGGCGCTGGCGAGCTGGCGGGCGAGCTGCTCCCGCTTCATGGGTCGAAGACCGGGCGTGTGCTCGAACGCCGCCGCAGCGAGCGCGTCGACTCGGTGCTCGACGACCCCGAAGTCGACCGCGTCTTTACGCGGCGCGTGAACGCGCGGGCCGGGCTCTGGGTCCCGCTGCTCGTCGGCGGCCGTGCGATCGGCGTGGTCTCGGCCTACGACAAGCTCAGCGCCGCCGACGCGCGCTTCACCGACGACGACGTGCGGTTGGCCGAGATCTTTGCCGGCCGGGCCGCGGTCGCGGTCGAGCTTTCCGAGCGCGTCGAGCGCGACGCGCTGCGCCGGATCGTCGCGGCGCAGGAGCTCGAGCGACAACGCCTGGCGCGCGAGCTGCACGACGAGACCGGGCAGGCGCTGACGTCGATCCTGCTCGGCCTGAAGCAGCTCGAAGGCGCGGAGTCGCCGGAGGCCCTGCAGGCGCTGCGCGAGCTCGTCGTCGCGACGCTCCGAGACGTCCGCCGCCTGGCCGTCGAGCTGCGACCCAAGGTGCTCGACGACTTCGGCCTCGTCCCCGCGCTCGAGCGGCTGACGCAGGGGTTCGCCGAGCACACCGGGATCACGGTCGACCTCGAGGCGAGCACGATCGCCGAGCGCCCGCCGATGGAGGTCGAGACGGCGATCTACCGCGTCGTGCAGGAGGCGCTCACGAACGTCGTCAAGCACGCCCGCGCACAGCGGGTCAGCGTGCTCGTGACCCGTGTCGATGACAGGATCAAGGCCGTGATCGAGGACGACGGCACGGGCTTCGACTCGAGCGCGACCGACGGTGGCATCGGCCTAATCGGCATGCGCGAGCGGATCGAGCTGCTGCGCGGCACGCTGACGCTCGAGTCGAGCGAGCGGAGCGGCACCACCATCGCGGTCGAGGTGCCCGGATAGCGACGCGCGTTCTGATCGTCGACGACCACGCCGTCGTCCGCTCGGGCCTCCGGCTCGTGCTCGAGGCCGAGGACGACCTCGAGCCGGTCGGCGAAGCGGGCACCGCGCGCGAGGCGATCTTCGAGGCGCGCTCCACCAAGCCGGACGTGATCCTGCTCGACGTGGTGATGCCCGAGCAGAGCGGGCTCGAGGCGATCCCGACGCTGCTGCACGAGCACCCGGAGGTGAAGATCCTCGTGCTGTCGATGCAGGACGACCCGCAGTACGTGCGCGAGGCGTTCGCCGCCGGCGCGAGCGGCTACGTGCTCAAGGAGGCGGCCGACAACGAGGTCGTGGCCGCCGTTCGCGAGGTCGCCCGTGGCGGGCGCTACGTCCACCCCGAGCTCGGCGCCCGGCTGGTTGCCGCCGAGACCGAGGAGCGCAAGCGGGCCGAGGACGACCCGCTCTCGGAACGTGAGAGCGAGGTGCTGCGGCTGCTGGCGCTCGGCCACACCAACCAGGAGATCGCCAAGCAGCTCTTCATCTCGGTGCGCACGGCCGAGACGCACCGCGCGCACATCATGCAGAAGCTCCGCCTCTCGAGCCGCGCCGAGCTCGTCCGCTACGCGCTCGACCGGGGGCTGCTGGAGGAATGAGAAGGGCCGCGCGGAGGCGGCCCTTCCCTGTGCGACGGAGGAGCTTTATGCCTTCGCGGCGACTCC
>Ga0070714_100004673_pt1 | contig 10346 bp, 6 predicted proteins | sample LARL83metaG_FD_65450 | JGI IMG/M metagenome (GOLD analysis project Ga0070714, IMG submission 65450) | Corn, switchgrass and miscanthus rhizosphere microbial communities from Kellogg Biological Station, Michigan, USA - LAR L8-3 metaG | ecosystem: Host-associated > Plants > Roots > Rhizosphere ... | reverse complement strand
GCATGGCCGCTCGCGGTGCAGATGGCAACGCTGCCGATCAAAGGCTGGGCGATGGTCTCGATGGCGCCGATCCGCGCAGCCGGCGATACGCGCTTTTCGATGACGGTCGGTATCGTCTCGAGCCTTCTCGTCGTGCCGCTCTCGTTCTTCTTCATCAAGGTCGCGCACATCGGACTGCTCGGCGTTCCGATCGCGTGGGTCGTGGCTTGGCTCGCGCGCTTGGTGCTGACGATGTTCAAACTCCGGGGCGACTCCTGGACGAGACGCAAACTCCGGTTGTCATCCTGAGGTATCGAAGGACCCCGAGCCTGTCGAGGGGATGAACATGCTGCGCAACTCTTCGTGGATTCGGCCGTTGCTCGCCAAAATCGAGCGTCCGGTCAACGCGAACGGCGAACCGTCGGTTGCCGTCACCGCTCCGCCGGCTTCACGCACGAGCAGCATGCCCGCCGCCATGTCCCACGGCGCCAGATCGAACTCCCAAAAGCCGTCGAAGCGCCCCATCGCCGTGTAAGCTAAATCGAGCGCCGCGGAACCGTCGCGGCGGACGGCCTGCGCGATGTGCGATGCCTTCGCGAAATACGGCGCGTTCGTTTCGTAGTCGTACGGCTTGAAGCCGGTAACGACCATCGCTTCCGCGAGCGACGGTATCTCCGACACGCGAACCGGCTCGCCGTTGCGAAGCGCGCCCCCACCGCGCTGCGCGGTGAAGAGTTCGTTCATGAGCGGCGCGTAGATGACGCCGGCCAAGACCTCGCCGTCACGCTCGTACGCAATCGAGATGCAGAACAGCGGATATCCATGCGCGTAGTTGGTCGTTCCATCGAGCGGATCGATAATCCACCGCTCCACGCCCTCGTCATCCTGAGCCACTCGAAGGGGCTCATACACCCCGCCCTCTTCACCAAGGATGCCCGCCCCGGGAAAGTCTTTGCGCAGCCGTTCTACGATGGTGCGCTCGCTCGCGCGGTCCGCGACGGTGACAAGATCGGCGCGGCGGCCTACTTTCTCCTCGATAGCGAGAGGCCGGTGCAAGTGCTCGAGGAGCACCGTACCGGCCGCTTGTGCAGCAGCAACAGCTGTCGCTAGAGCATCAGCCACTAGTTCGCAATGAAGGTGTAGGTGACGATCGAGGTTTGCGGTGTCGTCGGACCGCCGTTGATGTTCACTTGGAAGTTCATAATCGCATCGTACGGAGCACGCGTCGCCGCGCGTCCGGTACCGTTGTCCAGAAGCAGCAAGCCGGGGCTGGTCGTCGGCACCACCGTATAGCTCGTCGCGTCGAAGTTCAGTCCCGACGTCGGCGCGGAATGCGTCGAATCGATCGAGGTAAGCAATTCGTTGGTCGGCGACCCGGTATTTGCCGGGTTACTATTCGTGTCCACGTACAGCTTCCACGCATTATTGCTACCCGCGTTGGTCAAAATGCTCACGCGGACCACGTCACCACCCGAGACGCTCCCGGGGTTGGCGATGTTGCCATAGTCGATCGTGTTCGTCGACGGGTTGAAACTGCACACCGGACAACTCACGACCGGGCTGGAGCCGCCGGGGCCCGGGCTGCCCGGGTTCACGGTAACCGACAGCGTCGCTGAAAGAATGATCTGCACGAACGTGTCCGTCTGCCACATCTCGGACGCGCTCACGGAACCGTTCACGGTCGTCGGGAACTGATATGAGTCATTCACCGTGTATGGCGCAAACGCATCGAATGCGACACTGATCGAGCTGCCGGGCGGAATGCTGCAGCTGCCGCCGCCGATGGTGATGCCGCCGTTGTACGCGCCGTAGCCGCTGTCGGTTCCGGTGAGATTAGCGCTCGTTGAAGACGTGACGGAGCATCCATACGCCGTACCGCTGATCACCGGCGTGTTTGTGAGCTTCCAGTACGAACCGTCCGACGGCAGCACGCTGCTCACGTCCAGGCCCGGAACGACGATCTTGGCCGAGGTGATGTTCTGCCCGCTGCCGCTGGTGTTCTTGATCACGTACGTGAAGACGTTCCCGTACGCCGGATCGGAGTCGGCGCCGATCTGCGGCGTGTTGGGCGAGGTCACGGTCGTCGCCGTCGGGTATCCGCCCGCCGCACTGAAACCGGCTGCGGCCGCAACCGCGGTGACGCTGAGCGAGAATGTATGCGCCGCCGACCAACCGTTGACGTTGGCTCCGTGTGCGTACATGGTCGCGGTGATATTGCTAGTACCGGTCTGCAGTTTTCCCGTAACGGTGAACGTGCTTCCCGGCGCGATGGAGTTGGCCTCGGTCGCCGATCCGCAACTCGTCACGGACGGATTGACCGGCGGAGGATTTGACACTGGGCCGTCCGCCGCATTGAACTGCGCTGCGCACAGCCCGAACCAGTAGCGCGTCGTGCCCGCAGACGGCGTACTCGTACCCAAGAGCGACCAGCCCGTCGGCATGCCGCTGACGCTGGAGAATGTGTTCGAAGACGGCAGATCGATCGCGATGAGATCGAGATAATCGGGATTTCCGTCCTGCGCCGTCGACGTATTGGTGACGTTGATCGTCATCGAATTGTTCGTATTTTGGCCGGCGGAGGTCGGAGCGAACGCCGGTGTAATCAAGTTTCCGTTCAGGGAGTACGCAGCAGTTGCCGTCGTGTCGTACGAGGACGTCGACGGAACGAAACCCGTGAACGTACCGCTGGGCGAGAGCGCAAACTGCGCCGGCGATTGCGCGCTGACAGTCCAGTCGGTGTACGTGAACGAGCTCGGCGGTGCAGGCGTGAACGCAAGCGAGAAGGTGTCGGAACCGCCTGCCGGATTTATGCCGGTGGAACTCTTTAAGCATAGGACCATTCCGCTCACACCGCAGGAGGTCCAGTTTCCCGCTCCGGCGTTGTAGATGCCCCAAGACGTTGCCGTACCGCCGGGCGAGAAAGCTGTCGGCAGCGTGACGCCGATTTGCTTCATATTGGTGGTGCCGGCGCTCGAGTTGTTGACGACTGTGAACTCGTAGACGTCAGAATATCCGCTCGTCGGCGCAAAAGGAGACTGGTCGGTATATACGGCGTTGCGCTCGTTGTACGTGTATCCGTGCGTTTCTTCGTTGGCCGTAAAGTTGTTTGCCGTATCCAGGTAGCCGATATGCGTGATGCTCGCCGTGCCCGAATACGAGTTCGTGAAACTGTTCGTGAAGTATACCGTGTTGGTCGACGAATTGCTGTTGTCGTCCGACCAGCTGGCCCCGTCCGTTGGCAGGATCGCGGTTAGACCGGTACATCCGCTCGTACAGTTACTGTTGCCGGGTGCGTTGCTGAACTGTACCCCGGGAATGGAGAGATAGGCGCCGTTCGCAAGCGTTGTGGTGGAGCTCACCGGATAGGCGGCAATCGTGCAGCCCGCATTCGCCCCGTTGCCGCCGTAGCAGCTGTTTGTCACGGTCCAGTTGTTTCCGGCGCTGTCGGCGACGACCATGGACGAGACCGAGCCCTGGAGCACGGTCGTGATGCCGGACGACCCGGTGTTGAAGGCAAAGCCTTTAAGCGTATCGCCGTTTCCGCTCCCGTAGAGCGTATCTCCGCTGTTTGTAAAGACGAGGTTCTGCGTTGCCGTCGAGCCTTGCGTCAACAAGAGCGACGTGCTGTACGCCAGCGTCGACGTATCCTGGAACTGCGTCGTCGCATCGTAACCCAAAATTTGGAACGCCTGCGAGGCGTCGACCGTGCTGGTCGAGTTCTTCATCATCTGCACGGTGTAGACGTTGCTTACGTAGTTATATGGCGGCTGCCCAACGCCAAACGTGAACGTATGCGTCACGCTGCCGCTGCTGTTCGTCGTAATGGTCGTCGGACCGGAAACGACTTGCCCGATCGGATCGGTTACGGTGAACGTGTAACTCGTGCTGGCGGAAAGACCGCTCGCGGTCATCGTCCAGCTCTTGTCCGAGTCTTCCGTTGTCGTGTCGAAGGGAAACTTCGTCACCGACCCCGGCGAGGGCGGGGGCGTCGGCCAGTTCGTGCCGAGCGGCGCATTCCCGGCGGTTGGTACGAGCGATATGGAACCAGTAGAACCGGTCTTCGTAATCGACACGTGACGCATTGCCAAACGCTGGCCGGTCGTCTTGTCGAACAGTACGACGGCGTAGGTTCCGGTAGGCGTCGTATTGCTGAGCGGCCATACCGCCGTGATCGCGGCGGAGCTCTGCGCGCCGACGACGGCGGTAATGCCCGGCGAGGTCGTCGGATCGCAGAACGTCGTCGCACTGGGCGTGCCCGGGGGCGCGATGTATTGACAGAACACCTTGCCCGACGTCGATTCGATGTAAACGACGTAGAGCTGTCCTTGCGTCAGACCCGTGGCATTGATGTAGACATTCGTGCCCGTCGCTGCCGTGAATTGCTGTTGCGGGGTAGTCGCCGCGCTGTCGGCATACGTTCCGAAGACGTTGACGTTTCCGACCGATAGGTACAGCACCGTCTGCCATTGACTCTTCGTCACGTCGTACGTGGCGATGACGTACGTGCCGGTCGTATTCATGTTCGGCGTGTCGTCAGCCCCGACGCTATTCACGTCCGGACTGCCGTTCGAACACGTGTACTGGCCGCCGCCGTCATCATAGGCGAGCGGTGTATTCGCGTTATCTAACGCGATGTAGTAGTCTTGGCACTTGTCGCCGGCGTTCGGCAGATTCGTCGGTGCCCAGAAGACGTCGCAGCCCAGTGGTATCAATGATCCCACGTACGAGGTGCACGCAGAGTTGCCGAACCAGTCCGGCAGGTAATCAATGGTTGCGCCGTTCGCGGCCATCGGCTTGCGCCCATGAGACCCGCTTCCGACAAGAAACGCGGTGTTGCCGGGCGACTTTGCGGGAAGCGCGGGTAGGGCGCTGAGCGGGACAGCGGGCCCGAGCGCATGCATGCTGCGGCGCGGCGTGCCGACGATGCCGTAACGCGACGAGATCGTGCCGGGTGCCGGTGCTGCCGGCGAATTCGCGCCGGGCGCGGCCGTTACGCCGGGATGCGGGGTCAAGCCCGGCAGCGGCAACGGCGTGAGAATCGGATGCGGCAGCGGATGCGGCGGCCTCGGATTGTCCGGCGGCCGAACTTGCTGGGCGAACGACACGGATGCCGCGACTGCAAAGAGCAGCGCGGTTAAAAGTCCGCCGAAACGCGCGCGCTTACCCATCAATACCAAATCGTATAGACGGCCGTCGTACTATACGCTCCAGTTGGAACCGTTGCGGGAATGGTGAGCGTCAAATCGACGCAATAGGTTTGCTGGTGGCCGTTCGTCGCCATGATCGTCCATGCGGACGGATACACCACGAACGGCGTCGCCGTCGGCTTCGGCGTCGCTCCGTTGAGATAGGAGTTGTTCGCCAAATCGTGCCCCGGCCACGCGCTGTCGAAATCGCTGGCCAAGCCCTGTTTGATCGTCCACGATGAGATGCTCACGGCGTTTGAGGTAACCGTGTACGCACAGCTCTGCGTTATCGTCGTGCCGGCGGTGCCGTTCAGCGTAACGTTGGTTTGATTGGTCACCAGCAGCGTCGCGTTCGGATTCGGCGTAACCTCCGCTTCGACGCGAACGGCGTGCTGCGCTTGCGCGACCAGGTCCGTCGTGCCCGAGAGCGCAGTCGAATCGACGGAAGCCGCCGAACCCTTTGCGCGCAATGCGAATCGCGCGGCGATCGCGTCCGAGCCGCTCGAGGTTTTCGGAACGGCCTGATGCGCGATGCCGGTAACGTTCACCAAAATGTAGACGGTCTGCTGCGACCGCTGTTGGATCGCAAGACCGCCGTACGACGGCGCTTTGCCGAGCACGACGAGCAGCGCGAGCGCCGCGACCGCGAGCAGCCATCGCTGCAACTGCAATTTCATTTCGCCACCACCGTGTAGACGATCCAGACGTAGTACTGACCGCCGGTGGCGGCACCCGGAACCTTAAGCTGATAGTCGTAATACAGATCCGCCGTAGCCGCGGAAGACGTCTGCGCCATCGGCGAGGGATACGTCGCGTACGTAATCGTGGGCGCTGTGCCAAAGCTATTACCGCTCACCGTGCCCGTTGTTTGATAGAAGGGCAGCGAGGGTGAAAAGCCGGTATTCGTGTCGCCCGAAGCGACGGACGGCAGATAATAGAGCGTCTGATTCAAGACCTGCGTGCTGCCGTCGCCCGTGTTCGTAAAGTCCGCCGCGCCTTCGCCGTAGACGTTTACGCCGCTCACGTCGTTGGTCTGAATGTTGAGATGCGCGGCGTACTTGTAGAGATAGTCGATGCCGCCCATCACGCCGCCGAAGTCGATGGCGCAGCCTGCAAGGCATGCGTCCGGTCCGGGCGCCGGCGCGGGCTGCGTTCCGAACACGGCTTTAACGGTTCCGTAGCCGCTGGCATAGTTTGGCGTGAGCGAAAACTTGACGACCGCCTGGCCATACCACTTCAGCGTCACCGAACTCGTTGAGTTCGATGCCGCTGCCGGGGACCAGACGGCGAGTGCGATGAGTACCGCAATCGCCAAGGAGCCAATCCAGGCTCGCACGCTCACACTCCTTTGTTTCATTATCGGTCGCGCGCCGCGGCGCGTGAACGACTTACTTCTTGTTGTAGACGATCTCGCCGCCGGTTTGCGTCTTGCCGCCGTAATCGATCATGGCGATGACCATGTACTTGCCGGGCGCAAGCGCTTTGCCGGAAACCTCGATGAGCCGCTCGCCGCCGCGCTCGACGAGCATTTCGTCGGTCATAGGCAGCTGTTCGACCGTATCGTCGCCTTTTTTAACAAGAACCTGTCCGCGCAGATACACGTGCGCGTTTCCGAGATTCTTGAAGAGCACGCGATAGATCTCACCGGCCGAACCGCCGGACGCCGTCATCTTCGTGATGGCACCGTCGATCTTCACGGTGTTCGGGATGGTGAGATAAAATTTGGATGCGACGCGCACCGAGAGCGCAACCGCGCCTGCGCGCCGCACGGGACGGGTTTGGAAGAAAGCGATGCCGGCGTACTCGCCGCTCAGACCGGATTTCGGTAACGCTAACGAAAGCCGAACCTGCTGCGTGTTGCCGGATGCCAAATCGAATTCTCGCGGATTGATCGAAGCCCACCGCATCAGCGAGTATTTGCGGCTGCCCGCGCGTTCGATCTGATAGTCGCCGTTGTTGGCGACGCCGAAATCGACGAGCGATGCTTGAACGTGGGTGGCCGCTGCGGCTCCGTTGTGCACGGTGATCGGCACGTTGTACGTCGTTCCGGGCGTCATGGTCAGTTCCAACTTTGCCGGGGAGACGTCCAGGCCGAGGTCCGCGGGCGCCGGCGAAGGCGCCACGAGGACAAGCGCAATAAACGAGGCCGCAAACGCGAGAACGCGATAGTGCTTCATACAAAGAGCCGTATTCGCTGCGGGGCGACCCGCCGCCCCGCATGCGATACGCTTCCTCACGTTAAGAACGCGCTAGTTGGCGATCAGCTCGAGAACGAGCGTACGGGTTGCCGCACCGGTCGCTGCGGCCGGCGTGGTAATCAACTCGAGATCCTCGCCGATGTTGGTTCCCGTTGGGTACGCCGTCGTCGAGGTGGCCATGTTGGCCTGATTGCCGGCGGCGAACGGATTGCCCGCATCGGTCGGAATAGCAACTTCACCCGCACCCGCACAGGTACCGGTGCCCGTGGCGTTGCCATCGGTCAGGCTTGCCGCAGTACGCGCGCTCGCCGGCGAAGTCGCGGCCGCGCCGCTTACCGTCACGGGGAAACTGCCGCTATTGGAGAGACCGCACAGCGTTACGCCGGTCGGAGCCGACGTGGTCAACGCTTCGGCCAGTTTCCAGCTCGTGGAGTTGGTCATGACTTGAGCGTCAACGGCCTGCTTCACCGCGCAAACAGTATTCGCGGCTAGGCCACTGTCCGGCGTGATCGTGCCGAAGTCGACGGTGCCGGCCACTACGGATGCTGGCGCGGCGCAAGCCTCGCCCGTTCCAAGCGAACCCTGCAGCAGTTCGCCTACCGGAACGGTACCGCTGGTCGGCGTCGCTACGCCGGAGTTGTAATTTGTAAAGACGTTGAGAGCAGCGGACACCGAGATGTTCCACTGCACGGTGACGTTGGATTGTTTCGTCACACCCGCTGCGCCCGCGGGCAGTGCCGCGGTTGCAACCATTGCGGCCAGTGCCGCGAGAGACAGGAGCTTTTTCACGTTCGGTCCTTTCACAATGCGCAATATCAGTGCCATCCTTGGCAGAATGCGAAAAGCGTTACCTAAGCGTTATCGGCAGCTCCCCTTGCCGGGTTAGCAGAAGACCAGTAAGCGGCTGTACAGATATCTTTACAGTGAATTCGTACACGCGGCCCGTGATCGGGTGTGAAAGTTTTGTAATCTGACCGTCAAGCCAGCGTATTTTATCGCCGGGATGCACGTCGGCCATGAAGCGCGCGCGCACTTGCACGTACTGTCCGCGCATCGGTTTGCGCGGCGTCAAAACGAACGTCGCAAGCGGTATCGACGGATCGACTTTGAGATCCGCGGAGACGGTGCTGCTTTGCGAGCCCGAAACGTCTGCGAGTATACTCTGCGCGCCGATCGGTGCGGACAACGGAACGTCGAGCATGCCGATCCACTTCTTGCGCGCGCGATCGTAATGCAGCGCCACGTTCTTTCCGAACGCGCTGAGCGTGACCGATTTCGCCGGCCCGCCCGCGTCGACTGCGACTTCTGTAGCACCTCCGGGCGGCAGTGCGGATTCGCGCAGAGCCATGGTACCGGTGGGCGCCTGCGCGACTTTCAAGGAGAAAACGACGTCTTTCTCTTTGTGCCCGACGATGAACCGGATGCCCTCGACGTGCCCGTCGGGGCCGATGGTGACGCTTTGCGGCCCGCTCGTGTTTCCGGTATCCGGCGGGACCGTCTCCGGATCGACGTCGAGCGAGTACGTGCCGGCCGGAACGTTATCTAAAAGGAAGCTGCCGTCTTCGTTGGCGATGGCGGCGTAATCGCCGGGCTCGGCTACCACGTACGCGTTCATCACGCCGCCGGTGAACTGCGGCGCGAGCGATTTGTCGAATACGACAAAGCCGGCGATCGATCCCAGCGGCTTTCCGGCGAACTCGACTTCCGCGATCTCACCGTTGCGCACGGCCACCTTCTGGCTGATATCGGAGGGCGCCATGTTGACCATCGCCGGAAGCGATGCGGGACTGACCGCTACGATATGTGTTCCGGCCGCGAGCCGCCCGAAACCGAAGAGGCCGTCGGGGCCGGTCGTTGCAAGACCGCCGTTCGTGTCCACCGTAACGACGACGCCCGCGAGCGGAACGAGCTGTCCGTTCGAATCGCGCCCGTACACGTGTCCTTGGATGCCGCCGTACGTGCCGATTCTAAAGAACACTTGCCCTTCTTGACCGCCCTGCACGTCGATGCTCGCGATCGGCTGATCCGGCGTGACGCCGCGCGGCAGGGACGAGAGCTGCAGCTGCACCGTGTGATGGCCCGGCGTTACGAAATTGAATTGGAATCGTCCGGAAAGATCCGTTCGCTGGATCTGCGATCCGTCGAGCACCACCATGACGTTGCCCACGCCGTTGCTCACCGCCGATGCGAACGCACCCTGATCGCCGATGTCGTTGATGACGCTGCCGCTGATCGTCGCCGGCAAACGCGGATTGGCCCGGCCCTGCACCAGGCCGTTGCCGATGCTGAACGGCGCGGTCAATTGCACGTTGAACAGGCGCGATCGCCCGTTTGCGCTCGGATTGAGCGCATCGTGCGTGGTCTGTATGCCGTACGAAACGCCGAGCGAGAGCACCGGCGATATGCGGCGGGAAAGCGTAACCATCGGACCGTTCTGAAACGCGTCGCTCGTAAGCGTCTGCGTGCGCGTAAGCGTGTCGGCAAGCGTGAACGACGTCAAGCCCCACGTGCGCGTCACCGAGAGATTCGTCTGCGCTTGATTCTGAAACGTATCGTTGCCGCTCTGCTTCGTCTTGCCGTACTGCAGCTGCGTGATGTACGACCCGAACGGCTTTTGCAGCATCGCCTGATAGCTGACGCCGGTCAAGGGCGAGGCGGCCGACGAGGTCGAACGCGATCCTTGCACTTGAAAAAGCGCGTTCAGATCGCGAAAACTCGTGCCGAGCTGAACGCCCGCGGTGCCGAGCCACAGCGTTCCAAACGTGCTGCGCGAACGCTCGTCGGTGAGCGTCCACATCGTCGAGAGATCCTGGTTCTTTCCGAACGTCTTCATGTACGAAATCGAACCTTGCCGCGAGCGCGTCGCCGCCTCGCCGTCCCCGCTGCGCTCGAACACCTCTTGAATCGCAACGGGCCCGCTTCGATATCCGGCCGAGATCTGATCGTCCGCCGTCAGCGTGCCGCTGCCCACGCTGCTGAACCC
>Ga0070714_100004672_pt1 | contig 10346 bp, 10 predicted proteins | sample LARL83metaG_FD_65450 | JGI IMG/M metagenome (GOLD analysis project Ga0070714, IMG submission 65450) | Corn, switchgrass and miscanthus rhizosphere microbial communities from Kellogg Biological Station, Michigan, USA - LAR L8-3 metaG | ecosystem: Host-associated > Plants > Roots > Rhizosphere ... | reverse complement strand
GACGCGCGGTGAGGGCGATGAAGTAGCCGAAGAAGCCGCTCTTGCGGGACGCGAGCAGCCCGTCGAAGGCGGCTTTCTCCTCGGCGGTCATCTCGGGCACCGGCGCGGTGCCGTTCGACGCGGCCTCGATGTCCGGAGGCACGCTCGCGGGCAGGTTGACGTGGATGCCCTTGAGGCCCGACGGAGCCTGCCGGCCCATCGCCTCGGTGATGACCGCGCCCCAGTCGCCTCCCTGCGCAACGTACTCGTCGTAGCCCAGGCGCTTCATGAGCTCGTCCCAGGCGCGGGCGATCCGGTCCGGGTTCCAGCCCGGCGCGTCCGGCCGCCCCGAGAAGCCGTAGCCGGGGAGCGACGGGATCACGACATGGAAGGCGTCTTCGCCCGACTCGGGCTCGGTCAGCGGCTCGATCACCTTCAGGAGCTCGAAGATCGACCCCGGCCAGCCGTGCGTGATGATCAGCGGCAGGGCGTCCGCATGCGACGAGCGGACGTGGATGAAATGGATGTCCAGGCCGTCGATCTCGGTGATGAACTGCGGGAACGCGTTCAGCCTCGCCTCGGCCTTCCGCCAGTCGTAGTCGGTCGCCCAGTACTCGACGAACGGCTGAAGCTTCGCGAGCGGCACTCCCTGTGCCGGACCGTCCACGGTTTCCTTCTCCGGCCAGCGCGTCGCGGCGAGCCGCCTCCGCAGCTCGTCGACCTCGTCCTGCGGAATCTCGGCCTGGAACGGCCGGATCGCAGTCGCGTTCTCGACGGTGGTGCTCATGGGGATCTCCCTTCTGAGTGCGGCGTCGAGCGCCACAGCAGGCCCCTGACCGCCTCGGCCAGGGCGAGCGCGCCCGACGCGCCATAGCGTTTCGCCCAGCGCTCGAGCTGGGCGTCGTCGAGGAAGAGCTCGGTGGTCGTGCGTGTCGCCATCGGGCTCTCCGCGTCATCCCTCCCGGAGCGACCTGAACGACGCGCGGATCTCCTCCGCGAAGATCTCGGGCTCCTCCCACGCGGCGAAGTGCCCGCCCTTCTCGGCCTCGTTGTAGTAGACGAGGTCGTGGTAGGAGTGCTTGACCCAGTGCCGAGGCGCCTGGAACAGCTCGTCCGGGAAGACCGTGAAGCCCGCCGGCAGCTTCATGTGCGGCGGCGGATCCTTGAAGGACGCAGCGGCGCCCTTGCTGGTCTCCCAGTAGAGCCGCGACGTCGACGCCCCGCTGCCCGTGATCCAGTACAGCGTGATGTTGTCGAGGATGTTGTCCCGGCTGAGGTTTCCGGTCTGCTCGCCGTCGACGAATGCCTTGCGGATCTTCTCGTAGCTGTCCGCGTCGTGGTCGAGCATCCAGGCCGCGAGGCCGATCGGCGAGTCGACGAGCGAGTAGCCGATCGTCTGAGGGTGCTCGCCCATCTCGGAGATGTAGCCGCGCATGAAGACGCTCACGACCTTCCCGAGCTGCTCGCGCTCCTCGTGCGAGAACACGATCCGCGGCCCGACCGGGGCCGTCAACAGCTCCTTCGGGATCGCGTCGAGGAAGTTGAAGTGGACGCCGAGGAGCCCGGTGGGGGCGAGGCGCCCCATCGCGTCCGTGACGCCGGCGCCCTGGTCTCCACCCTGCGCGACGTAGCCGATGTAGCCGAGCCGGCTCATCAGCTCGGCCCAGGCCGCCGCGACGCGGCCGGAGTTCCAGCCGGTCTCGGTCGGCTGCGTCGAGAAGCCGTAGCCGGGGATCGACGGGATGACGAGGTGGAACGCGTCCGCCGCGTCCCCGCCGTGAGCGGGCGGATCCGTGAGCGGCCCGATCACGTCGAGCATCTCGACGATCGATCCCGGCCAGCCGTGCGTGATGATCAGCGGCATCGCGTCGGCGTGCTCCGACTTCACGTGGATGAAGTGGATGCCGACCCCGTCGATCTCGGTCATGTACTGCGGCACGGCGTTGAGGCGAGCCTCGAGCCGCCCGAAGTCGTAGTTCTCGAGCCAGTAGCGCGCGAGCTCTTGGAGGAACGCGCTCTGGACGCCCTGCGAGGCGTCCTCGACGAGCTCGGGGGTCGGCCAGCGCGTCGCCTCGATCCGGCGCTTGAGGTTGTCGATCTGCTCCTCGGTGATCTCCGCCTCGAAGGTCTCGATCCCGGTTGCAGTCTCGGTGGCGGTGCTCATGCAGACTCCTTTCCGCGCAGCGACGCGAAGGCCGCGCGCATCTCCTCTGTGAACAGCTCGGGCTCCTCCCACGCCGCGAAGTGCCCGCCCCTGGCGGCCTCGTTGAAGTAGACGAGGCTCGGATAGATCTTTTCGGCCCAGCTGCGGGGCGCCCGGAAGATCTCACCGGGGAAGGTCGTGAAGGCGACCGGGATCGTCACCGGCGGGGGCGTCTTCCCGGTCGCCTGCGCGGCGGCATGTCCGCCCTCCCAGTAGGAGCGCGCCGCCGAGGCGCCCGTTCCCGTCAGCCAGTAGAGCGTGACGTTGTCGAGGATGTGGTCGCGAGTGAGGTTGCCGGTCGGCTTTCCGTCGACGAACGCGCCGGCGATCTTGTAGTAGCTGTCGGTGTCGTGGTCGAGCATCCACCCGGCGAGCGCGACGGGGGAGTCGAGCAGCGCGTAGCCGATCGTCTGCGGCCGCGTGGTCTGCTCGAGGAAGTAGCCGAAGCCGCTCGACTTGAAGGTGGTGAGCGCCTGGAGGGCGGCCCTCTCCTCCTCAGAGGAGACCGGCAGGCCGGCGGTGTTCCCGAGCGCGTTGCGGAGCAGGTTCATGTGCACTCCGGCCAGCCCGGCCGGCGCGTGGCGAGCGAGGTCGTCGGTGACGGCGGCGCCCTGGTCGCCGCCCTGCGCGACGTAGCGCGTGTAGCCGAGGCGCTCCATCAGCACGGCCCACGCCTTGGCGACACGGCCGGTGTACCAGCCGACCTCGGCCGGGGCTGCGGAGAGGCCGTAGCCGGGGAGGGACGGCAGAACCAGGTGGAAGGCGTCCTCGGCCCGGCCACCGTGCGCCGTCGGGTCGGTGAGGGGGCCGATCGTCTCGAGCAGCTCGATCACCGAGCCCGGCCAGCCGTGGGTCATGATCAACGGCAGCGCGTCCTCGTGCTCCGACCGCACGTGGATGAAATGGATGTCCACGCCGTCGATCCGGGTGACGTACTGCGGCAGCGCATTCAGCCTCGACTCGACCCGGCCGAAGTCGTACTCGTCGAGCCAGTACCGTGCGAGCGCCTGCAGCGCCTCCAGCTGGACGCCCTGCGATCGGTCGGCGACCAGCTCCTTGCCGGGCCAGCGCGTCGCAGAGATGCGCCGGCGCAGGTCGTCGATCTGCTCGTCGGGGAAATCGACGTGGAACGACCGGATCGAGGTCCCGGTCTCGACGGTGGTGCTCATGCCCTACCTCCCTGGTCGGACACCCCGCGCACCGAACTTACGCGCTGCGGCGCGGCTGGACAAGGGCGGCTAGCAGGTGTATTCACGAGCCGGTCGGCGGCGGCGGCGGCGCCGGGCTTGGCTCGCGCGTTGCCATGCGTGAAGATGACGCGTGACCCCGACGGAGGAGGCGGAGCCTTGACCTTCGCACAGCGCATGCACAAGTTCCTTCACCCTGCTCCTCCGCACGTGCATCCCGTCGATCCGGCCGTGCTCCAGCACGACAAGGAGCGGGCCGACGCGTTCCAGAACCGGGTCGCGGACAGGATCACTGCGTTCAGCGGCTCGATGCTGTTCGTCTACGTCCACGTCATCTGGTTCGCCTGCTGGATCGGCTTCGGCGTGGAGAGCTACCCCTACGGGCTGCTGACGATGATCGTCTCCCTCGAGGCGATCTTCCTCTCGACCTTCGTCCTGATCAGCCAGAACCGCGCCGACGCGAAGCGGCAGGTGATCGCGAACGAGCAGTGGCAGCTGGTTCAGGAAGAGGACAAGCAGAACGTCCAGCTGATCGATCTCTCGAAGCAGATCCTCGCTCTGACGAAGGAGATCCGCCAGCTCGCGGCTTCCCTCCCGAAGCAATCCGGCTGAAGGCGACAGGCCCCCCCGAGCGGCCTACCCGGGAGGGGCCGGTCGAAAGGCATTAGGCGATCCGGCGCCGATCGGATTGCCACGAGAAAGGGAGGGCCTGCGTGTGGCAGGCCCTCCGCTTGACGTGCTGCTCGGTTTTCAGGAACAGACAGCTGGCATCGGCACACTCTCGAACTCGTCGTACCCGATCTCGTTGCGGAGGTCGGTTCCGTACTGTGCGTCCTTGCCGTAGTCGTTCACTCCACCGCCGCCGGCGACGTTCCCGAACAGGATGGAGCAATTGGTGCCGTCGCTGATCGTGCTCCAGTAGGGATAGAAATTCCCAGGCCCAGGCGGCGGCACGGTGCAGCCGCTCAGGGACTCTGCACACGTCTCCTCACTCAGTGCGACGTCCGTCTGGAAGAACGATTGCGAGTACAGATGCCCGTTCGTGGTCGGTGCCGACTGAACGAAGCTCCCTGGCGTCTTGGCCGTCGGCTGAATCCCGGTCGGCCAGTCGGGCCAGTAGGAGGTCCCGTCGAAGTCGATGTCCCCGCCGCTCAGGAAGTCCAGGCATCCGTTCATCGTGTTGGGGTCGGAGAAGACGCCGAACTGGTTCAGAGCGGTGTGCGTGTCTCCCGCCGGATAGCAGAACGCATCACCTCCGAACCCTTCCGGGTTGTCTGACGCGCTGTCGGCCGAGGACTCGTACGGCCCGTTGCACGTCAGGAAGAAGGGATCCCCCGCCGTGATGGAATCGAGCCCGAAGTCGGTCGAAAGGTCGGAGAGCGACGAGCACGGCGTCCAGTGGCCGATCTCGAACTGCGTGCTGATGTTCGTCTGGAGCGCCGCCCAGGGCACGATGTTCCCCTGCGCCGCCGTCGAGTACTCCGGCTCGTAGTTGAACGGAATGCCCTTGCAGTTGCCGATGTTCGTGGCCATGTAGCCGTTTGCGGCCGAGGCCTGCATGAAGCCGCTTTCGCCGGTCGTGTGATCGTCGATGTGCACTTCGAGCGCGTGACCACCACCTGTGAGCGGAGCGTCGAAGATGTGGACGGTGATCGTGTCGCCCGGATTCATCAACAGCGTGTCTTCGTTGGGTGTATCGGTCGCGATCGTGGCGACCTGCGGGCCGGCCGGGCCGGTCGGAACCCCGTTCTTCTGAATGAAGGCGAAGTTCGTCGGTTCCTCGCAGGCCGTGTTGCAGTGACCGAAGCCAAGGGTGCACTCGAGGTCGTTGATGTGGAGCGAGGCGCACCAGTGCGAGTTGTCGCAGCTGATGTTGTCGAAGAACGGCGCTTCTCCCGGGGGATAGAACTGCACCTCGAGGAAGGAGCTTCCTCCACCCGGGAAGCCGTGCGCCGGAGCGCCCGGGAAGCCCTGGCGCGGAGCATTCGCGTCGCTGTTCGGCTTGCACCTCGTCTGCGGATACGAGTACGGGTTGCAGAGCGCCATCGAGAACCAGGGTGCAATCGACAACTCGAACCAATGGGTCACATCCTGGCCGGGCGTGCCTACCGTGGGAACCGCGATGGGATCGTGCGGCAGCGTCTCTGTCCACGTCACGTCGTTCCCGGACCCCGGCCGGGTCGACAGGAACGTCAGGTCGGGCTCGTCATGGCCGATGTAGTGGCCGTTGTCGAAGAAGCGGCCATCGTCGAGGTTCGCGTTGTGCGTGCCGGGAAAGCCTCGGATATCCGTACACGCTCCGGTCGGCTTGAGCGATTGCTGGATCGTGCTGTACCCGTTGCAGTCCAGGGCCCCTCGGGCAGCGTGGCTCGAGGTCGATCCTGCCGCGGCCGATCCGGCGAACGCTAGAGCCGCTGCGACGGCGACAAGGAGGCCCACGACCGGCGCGATGATTTGGCGCCGAGGTACATCTCGCTTCATGTCTCCCTCCTGGTGGTCGGTCCTGTCCTTGCGGTGTCAGGCCGGTTCGGGCGCGGAATCGCCGCGCCCGACGACACCCCCTTTGAAGCCGCCCGATCCTAAACGGTCGACCTGCAGCGTGCGTTGGTACGGTCCGGTCATCGCCGAGCTCGGGAGGTGACTCGTGGTCAGGACGCGATTGGCGGGAACGAGGCTGTTGCTCCTGGGACTGGCGGCTGCTGCGGTCGCCGCCGGAAGCGCCGCGGCCGCGCTGCCGGCGCTGAAGTTCGCAGTTCATGCGCGGCTCGCCCCGGTGGCCGGGACGGACGCGACCGGACGTTTCGGAGGGTTGCTCGTGAAATCGGGCGACGCGGTGCGTCCGCAGGCACCGAATCTGCCGGTCTGGCGGTTGAGCTGGAAGCTGAGCCTGCCGGCGCTTCCGGGGTCCGCGACGGCATCGCTGCGGATTCCGGCCGGCGACGGAGCACCCCGCTTCGTGCATGTGCTGTGCACGAGCTGCACGAGCACGGCGACCGGTACGTTCGGGCTGACCGGGAGCCAGGCGCTTCGCCTCGCCCAGTCGCGTGCGACGGTCGTCGTCGCTGCTCAGTCGGCGACGTTGCGCGGCGCCGTCAAGGCCCGGGCGGTGGTACTGCCGCCTCGGCGCTGACACCGGGCGACATCGGTGCGGGGCGTCCGCGCAGCGAGTACGTGCGTCCGTCGAGCTCGAACTGCAGCTGAGGGAGGTCCCGCCCGGCGAGCCAGGCCTCGAGCTCCCGCAGGAGCCGGGCCAGGTCGGCGGCCTCGGCGCGCAGCACGACCACGACCAGATACGTGTCGTCGCGCTGGTGGAGCCATGCCTTGCGCGTGGGCTGCAGGTGGAGCCAGAGCCGCTCTGCCTCGTCCTCGCTCGGTAGCTCGAACAGGATGATCTCGTCGAACTGGCTGTCGAAGTGCATGCAGCCAGGGTGGCGCGCGAAGCTGGTCGGTCGCGTGACCTACTCGTGTCATTCGGGATACGTGACTTGTCAAACGTTTGTGCTTGTGCGAACCTGATCCTTGCCGCGACCGGGGAGGGAGGTTTGCCGTCCCCTTGATCAGTTCTGCCGTCAGGAGTGAGCTCGACTACGAGGCGTTCGGCGCCGAGATGGGGGCGCAGAACGCCGGGCTTGGGACGCCCTTCGGGAGGGCCGATCTCGCCGTGGCCGCGGTCGCCCTCGCGGGCGTCTGCCTCGCGGTCGCGGTCGTCCTGACGGGTGGGGTCGCCATGAACCCGGAGGCGTTCGCGGCCGTTCTCGCCGCGAACATCGCGACCCTGGTCGTCGGAGGATTCGTGTGGCGTCACGCGCGTCCCACGAGCTCCTTCGGGATCCTGCTGCTCGCCGAGGCCCTGCTCCTCGTCTTCGCGTCTCTTACCGGCTCGTCGGTCTCCGGCCTCTACCTGATCGGGATCCTGGGTGGCTGGGCGGCCGGGCTCGGCGCGACCTGGCTCGTGCTGGCGTTCCCGGGGGTGCGCATCACGGGCGCAGCGTGGATCGTGATCTGGATGGCGATCGCGACCTTCGTGCTCGGGGAGTTGCCGCTGCTCCTGACGTCTTCCTCGGTGTCGGGACTCGCGGCCATCGGCCGGTGCGCGACGGGCTGCCCGGCGAACCCGGCGCTCGCCGTCGACGCGCCTCATGTCGCGCACGCCTTTCGCCAGATCGAGACGGCGTTGCAGTCGGCCTGGGGGCTGGCGACGCTGCTCTACCTCGCCGCGCACTTTGCCCGGGCGAGCCGGCCGCGCCGGCGCCTGGTCGCCCCGGTCTTCGTCGCGGCCGGCCCGTTTGCCGCGGCGTTCACGGCCAACGCCCTGCTGTCCGATCTCGTCGGCCTCCAGCTGAACAGCACGGCCCGCGTGATCTTCGCCGGAACCCGGATCCTGTTCCCGTTCGGCTTCATCGCGGCCCTCCTCTTCGCGCGTGCCTACGCCGGAGAGGCGCTCGAGTACATGGCGCGCCGGCTCGCCGGCCGGCCGTCGGTCGCCTCCGTCGAGCAGCTCGTGCGGCGCGTGCTCGACGATCCCCAGGCCCAGCTCGCCTTCTGGCTCCCGAAGCGCGGCTACTTCGTCGATCGGCATGGGACACGCGTCGCGCTCGAGCCGGAGGACCGAGGCGTCACCTGGCGCGCCTTCGGCCACGGCGAGGTTCCGATTCTCGCCGTCGTCCACGACGCTGCCCTGAGCGACGATCCCGAGCTCGTGGAGGCCGTCGGCGCCGCCACGCTGCTCGCATTCGAGAACCGGCGCCTCCAGCAGGACCTGCTCGACTCCGTCGACGCGCTCCGCGCGTCGCAGCGCCGCCTCGTCGGAGCGGCGTCGTCCGAGCGGCGCAAGATCGAGCGCGACATTCACGACGGCGTCCAGCAGAAGCTCGTCGCGCTCAGGATCCAGCTCGCGCTCGCCCTCGACCTCGTCGAGAACGAGAGCGTCGCGGGGAACCGGCTCGCGGGCATCGGCGTCGCGTTCGACGAAGCGCTCGACGAGCTGCGCTCCGTGGCGCACGGCATCTACCCGCCGCTGCTCGCCGACGGGGGCCTCGTCGCGGGCCTCCAGGACGCGGCGCGCCGCTCGACCGTGCCGGTCGCGGTCGACGTAACGGACGTCGGGAGGTTCTCGGAGGACTGCGAGGCGGCGATCTACTACTGCTGCCTCGAGGCGCTGCAGAACGTGGACAAGCACGCCGGGCACGACGCCGTCGCCTCGCTTCGCCTGTGGCGGGACCGCCGGGTCGTGGCGTTCTCGGTGTCCGACGACGGAGCCGGCTTCGACGTGCGGCCGGGAGCGAGGGGAGCCGGCCTCACGAACATGGCGGACCGCATGGGCGCGGTCGGCGGCCTGCTCAACGTGAGATCCGCGCCGGGGGAGGGCACGACGGTCGAGGGTCGCCTCCCCGTCGAGGCGCGCACCCAGGGGGTCAGGCATGTCCTCGGCGTCTGAGCCGACCACGGAGAACGGCACCTTCCGCCTGGTCGTCGCCGAGGACGCGTACCTGATCCGGGAGGGAATTCGGAGTGCGCTCGAGCGCGAGGAGCAGGAGGTCGAGGTCCTCGAGTACTGCTCGGACCTCGGGTCGCTCCTGCGCGCCGTCGAGGAGCACCAGCCCGACGTCGTGATCACCGACATCCGGATGCCGCCGACCAGCACGGACGAGGGCATCCAGGCGGCTGCGACGCTGCGGGAGAGCCACCCCGACGTGGGCGTCGTCGTGATCAGCCAGTACGTGAGCCCGCACTACGCGCTCTGGCTGTTCGAGGAGGGCTCCGCGGGACGCGCCTACCTGCTGAAGGAGCGGGTCGGCCATCGCATCCAGCTGATGGAGGCGATCCGCGCCGTCGCGGGCGGCGGCTCCGTGGTCGACCCGAAGGTCGTCGACGTGCTCGTCGAGGCGCGGATGCGCGCCAGGAACTCGCCCCTCGGCCAGCTCACGAAGCGAGAGCGGGAGGTGCTCGCCGGCGTCGCCGCCGGGAAGTCGAACGCCGCGATCGCCGAGTCCCTGTTCCTCACGAAGCGCGCGGTCGAGAAGAACATCAACTCGATCTTCGCGAAGCTCGACCTCACGGACGACCAGAACGTGAGCCGGCGCGTCCGGGCGGCTCTGCTCTTCCTCGCCGAGCCCGACGTCGAGGCCGGGCCGGACGACGTCGAGACGGAGCCCGAGCCCTAGGGCGCACCTTCCCCGCGGGAGGTGCGCGCCTCCTGGCACGCCGCGCGTCCGGTTGATCCGATGCGCGCATGGACTCTCGTCGCTCGACGAACAGAGCGCGCCTGCTCGCCGCCGCCGCCGTCGTGACGGCGCTCGGGCTCGGGGCGAGCGCCTGTGGCGGAAGCGGCAGCAGCAGCGACACCACGACGACGACCGGCGCGACGGCGACCGCCGCCTGGGCGAGCGCGGTCTGCACCTCCTTCAGCGCGTGGAAGGCGTCCCTGCAGAGGGCGAAGACCAGCCTTGCGGGGAATCCCTCGACCGAGGCCTTCCAGAACGCGTCGCACCAGGTCTCGGTGGCGACCCAGGGACTGGCGTCGTCGCTGCAGCAGCTCGGCAAGCCGCCGACGTCGAACAGCGCGACGGTGCAGCAGAGCATCACGACGCTGAAGACTCAGCTCCAGAGCGGCAGGGACAAGATCAACGCGACCCTGAACGGGAGCAACAACCCGACCCCGGCGCAGCGGAGGGCGAACGTCGCGACCGTCAAGACGACCGCGAACTCGATGCTCAACAGCTTCACCTCGACGGTCAACGACCTCAAGTCGCTCGACCCGGGCAGCGACCTCGAGAAGGCGTTCCAGCAGACGACCGCCTGCGATCCGTTCTTCACGTGACGGCTCTCGCGCTCGCCGACGTCGACGCTGGCCCGGTCCCCGACTACATCGAGCCGGTCGAGGCGTGGCGCGTCTGGCGGATCGGCATGCGCGAGGGGCGCGTCGTCCTCCTGAGCCTCTTCGCCGGAACCGTCTGGGAGCCCGGCGTTGCGCTCTC
>Ga0070714_100004669_pt1 | contig 10348 bp, 10 predicted proteins | sample LARL83metaG_FD_65450 | JGI IMG/M metagenome (GOLD analysis project Ga0070714, IMG submission 65450) | Corn, switchgrass and miscanthus rhizosphere microbial communities from Kellogg Biological Station, Michigan, USA - LAR L8-3 metaG | ecosystem: Host-associated > Plants > Roots > Rhizosphere ... | reverse complement strand
GTACTGGATCTCTACGACCATCCGCCCACCGACGGGCGGGTGATCTGCGCCGATGAGTTCGGGCCGCTGAACCTGCAGCCCCGCCCCGGCAAGGCCTGGCGGCCCGCTGGGCACCCGGCCAGGCTGCGGGCCACCTACCGGCGCACCCGCGGGGTGCGGCACATGCTCGCCGCCCTGGACCTGGGCAGCGGGCAGATCACCTACCGGATCCGCGAGCGCAAGCGCTGGCGCGAGTTCCTGGCCTTCCTCAAGCTGCTCCGATCCCGCTGGCCAGCCGGCAAGCTGTATGTGATCTGCGACAACTTCTCCCCGCACAAGCATCCCCAGGTCACCAGCTGGGCCGCCGGGCACAATCTGGAGCTGGTGTTCCTGCCCACCTACGCCTCGTGGCTGAACTGGATCGAGCCTGAATTCGCCGCACTGCGCTACTTCGCCCTGGGCGGCACCGATCACCACACTCACGCCTGGCAAGGCGAGATGATCTCCGCCTACATGCGCTGGAGCAACACCCGCGCCCAGCCCAAGCTCAACTTCGCCCCGAACTCAGTCATCCGCACCTGGACCGGTTACCAGACCAACGTTGCTTGACGAGGCACTAGGTTCTCATCGTAAATGTCGCTTTCTCAAATAACTTGTCGCCTAAATGTCGCTTGCGACATTTCAGTGAGAAAGCGGTGGCGGTTGCGGTGTGGGCAGGAGCTCCGGAGGCGCCGAATTCCGTCACGAAGCGTCACCACCGACCTTGCGGCGGTGTGCGATATCCGCCGTTACGGGCAGGTGGTTCCGGTTCTTGAGTCGGCTGCCAGCAACGCCGGAATGGTTGATCGGCGCGTGGCCGGGTCCGACGCCAGGTCAGTCGGCCAGGACTTCGATGATGGCGTTGACGTACCGGTTGATCTGGCTGCCGTCGGCGTCGTGAGTCGGGTTCACCTCGGTGAGCACGAGCCCGGCGAAGGAGGGGTGCGCTGTCAGCGCACGCAGCAAGGTGACCGCATGCTCCAGCCGGACGCCCGAGCCGTAGTGGGGGAAGTTGCCCAGCGGCAGGTCGCCGGAGTCGATCATGTCCACGTCGAAGTGGACGACGACCGGCCCGCTCGCCGGGGTGATAGCAGCCAGCGCCCGCTCGGCGGCGCCGGGCGGGTCATCGATGAGCGCGGGCGCCTCCTGGAAGCTGACCCCGGCCTGGGCCAGGAACCGCCGCCCGGCGTCGCCGGTCTCCCGCGGGTCGCTGCCCACGATGGCCAGCCGGGATGGCTGGAGCAGCGGCGGCGGGCCGTCCAGCCCGGCCAGCTCCGCCGCCCCGCGGCCAAGCAAGTGCGCGACGCCCATCGAGTCGAATATTCCTGACCCGCCCGAGTCCGGTGTGCTCAGGTCGGCGTCACCATCGGCGTAGACCAGACCCACGTCGGGATGGTGGCGGCGGAACCCGGCGATCACGCCCAGCGTGATCGTGCAGTCGCCGCCTGCCACTAGCGGCAGCCGCCCGGCTTCCAGCTGGCTGGCGACCGCGGCGGCCACCTGGCGGGCCACCGTGACCACGGCCCCCAGGTTGCGGGCCTGGGGATGGCCGCGATCCACCGCAAACGGCGTGACCGGCAGGTCCCCGGCGTCGCTGACGGCGACCCCGGCCGCGCGCAGCCGGTCCAACAGGCCAGCCGCGCGCAGCGCTGCCGGGGCACGTTCCTGCCCGGCGTGATGCGCGCCCGCACTGCTCGGCACCCCGATTATGACCCAGCCTGCCATCGCCGACCTCCGCCACGCTCGCCACCCTCCGGCACCGCCAGTATCCGGCAGGCGGGGTCACCGCGCCCGGAACCGCCTAATACGGGTGATCGAACCTGTGTGACGGCAGTGCTGCCGGTGTGTACCGATCCGGGAATTCTGGGTGGCCTGGGCCGGGAGTTCCGCTATGTGGGAGCCATCTCATCTGGCTCCAAGCCGTATCGCCAGGCCCATCGGGCGGTTCATCGGTCATCGCCTGGCTGGGGGTTGAGGATTAGAGGTGGTTCGGTGCCTGGTTCCCGGCCGAGCCATTCTGCATAGGACTGGGAGTGATCGGTGTCTAGTTCGCAGCCCCGCCACCCCTGCAACCGCGGCAGGGCCTGCCGCCGCACCGTGGATTGGCGCCGCCACCTGCCGCCGCCCGGCCAGGCTGACCAGCCCGTGATGAGCCGGCGCCGGGCGTGAACGCTGGCCGCGGCGGGGACCACCTGGACGCCGACCTTGAAGCGCTCCGGTGCCACCACGCGCGTTGGCGGATCTGGCGCGGCGCCGCGACCGGCGGCTACTGGGCGCTGCCGCCACGTGATCACCCTTGTACCGCTCCAGAACTCGATGCAGGGCCCGTGAGCTGCGGTTTGGCCGAATGAGCGAGCTGGGGGCAAGATCGCGGTTCGTGTCTGTCCGCCTGCTGTACCTGATCATGATCCGGGTCTTTGGCTGGCTGGTCCTGCTGGGCCGCAGCTAGGCATCCAAGGATGCGGAGATTATGATCTTTCGTCACGAGATCATGGTGCTCCGGCGCCAGGTCGCCCGGTGGCGGCAGCGCGTTCGTGGCCTGCTCCTGTGGTTAACCTGGAGATAGTGAGCGAGTGCGGGCAGCGGGCTTGGGCCCGCGACCGGGAGTCTGCCGCGAAGGCGCTCCGCGAGGCTTATGCGGCGGGCCGCCTGACCCTGGACGAATTCGGCGAACGCGTCGACGCGGTGTATTCGGCGGTCACCTGGGGCGAGCTGGGCGAGCTGACCGCGGACCTGCCGGAGGGGTCGGTCCTGGCCCGCAGAACGGCTGGCCGTTGCCCGTACCACCAGGCCCTCGAGGGGTACGACGGTCCGGGGTGCTCGTTCGCGCCGCTGTGGGGAACAGTGGCTATCTGGCTTGCCATCGCGGCCGTGGCGCACGTGTTCGCCGCGATTCCGCTCGTCCTGCTCTCCGTGTACGTGCTGGCCGTAGCCCACCGGGCGAAGCGGCGGCGCCGGGATGACGGCCAGCCAGGCGTACCGGAGGGCTGCTGCCGCTGGCGGGAGGAGCCACCCGGGCCTACTGTCCTTTGAGGCTGCCGACGTTCAGCGAGCCCGGAGCGGGCGGCCGGAGTTGCTGCTCGGCTTGGTGGATGTAGGTTTCTGGGTCCTTGTCCACCGCGGGGGCGCCGGCGAAGTTCCGCGCCTGGAAGGCGGGCGGCCAGGCCCGCAAACGCGGGTCTCCGGCCGAGCGGGCCCGGGTGATCATCACCCGGGCTATGCGCGGCGCCTTTCACGGCCGCGCCCATAGCCCCTGTGGCGTGCCAGAACTCGTGCAGAGCATCTGACCTGGGCTTCTATCCTCAGCGATCGTGCTCATTCGCCTCGCCTATCTGCTCATGATCCGGTTGTTCGGCTACGCAGGCGTCCGCCGCCGTCACACAATCTCCACGGCATCTCCACAGCCTCTGCATCCAGCCCGCGCAGCGGTGCGTCGGGCTGTCGTGATGGGCCGGTCGGGCCGGCAGAGAGGAGGACCTGAACCGACGACACAGAAAGGGATCGAGCCGCCAGGTCTTGTACCTGAGGGTTCGGGAATCGAAAGGGGAGGACTATGCGCAGGATCCTGACACTTGCCGCTCTCGTCCTCGCGACGGGCGGCATGCTTGGCTTCACCGCGTCCGCCGCGTCCGCCGACGGGAACGGGGCACAGACGACCACGCAGCATTTCAAGAATGCGACCGATACGTTTGTCGACTTCGTGCCATGCCGCAACTTCCGGGCGACGATCACGATCACCTACAACGGGGTGCTCCACTTCACCGTCAACAAGGCCGGCGATTTCTGGGCGACCGGAACGATGACCGGCACCGCAACAGCCGTGCCGCTCAATCCGCGCAACCCGTCCTTCAGCGGCAAGTTCACGACCTGGTTCGGCACGTCCGACAACAAGCACAACGGTGTCGACCACTCCACCTTCACCGTGCACCTGACCGGCTCGGACGGCTCCACGATCAAGTCCCACGAGACGGTGCATGTGAGCTCGAGCGCGAGCGGGATGACGGTCTCGTTCGACAAGCTGAGGTGCGGCTGATTGCCCAGCCGCTAGGCAACAAGCAGCGAGGGCGGCCGCCCGATCGCGTGCCCGCCCTCCCTCATGTGAGCAGACCAGCCAGACACCTGGCGGCGACTGCTGGATGCGTATTCGGGCTTGTCTAGGTCCGTTGTTGGCATCTGCATGAGCAAGATCGGCCCGCTGCGTGCTTCGCGCTGCAGACGGCCAATAGAGCGGGAGGAAACATGAAACGACAGTTGATGGGTGCGCTGCTGGCCACCGGGACGGCAGCGGCACTCTGGGCGGCAGCGGCACCAGCAGCGGCGGCCAGCGGAAGCGAGAGCTTCCACGGCATCATCGTGAAGGGCCGCACCGGCGCGGTCATTACCAGCGTGGTGGTCGCCAAGGGGGTATTCCACGGTGTCGGCCGGATCGTCGAGACCCCCAGCCTGCCGGGCGACCCCAGCAACACGAACAGGGACGATCTCGTCTTCGCCGCAGGCAAGATGCACATCATCAACACGATCCTGGCGGCCCCATCCACGCTGAACCCGCACAGCTGCCTGCTCAGCTTGACGGTGCAGCAAACCAACAAAGTCGTCGGCGGCACCGGGCAGTTCACCGCAGCCACTGGCAGCTTCACCGCGACGGTCAAGGCCCGGGTGCTGCTGGCTCGCAATGGTGATGGTAGTTGCTCTTTCCGGCACGTCCCGCGTCACGAGGTGGACAAGATTGCGGCCAACGGGACACTGTCATTCTGACGACACCCCAGCGCAACCACCGTCGGCCGGATCTCCTTCGGCCGGAATGATATGGCGATCTTGAATGTGGACCTGCGGAATTAAGAGACAGGCTCGCTCAGTGCCGAAGCCGTCCGGTGGTTCAGGTAATCAGGGCCGATATGTACGGAGTAGTTGGCGTCGGTCTCGTTCTGTTCATCGGCGTTGCTGCTTTGGGTCTTCGTGACGCGACCGCGCACACTTCTCCTGCTCATCAATTCGTCTGCCGTCGACCCGCCCGCCAGGGAGCGGGCCAGGCCAAGCCGGTCAAGATGCAGCGCCCCGCGGGACGAACGATCTTGACCGGCTTGGCCTGGTCTGCTGGGCTCGTCCCCTGGTCGATGGCAGACGGGATGATCAGGCCCCGCCCCCTGCCCTTCGCCCAGCAGGCGGAGTGCCCCGCGACCTCCTTTCTGACGGCCTCGCCGAGGCCGTGCCACAGGTGCCAGCGGTCGCCGACCTGGACCGCCGATGGCAGCGCCTGGCGGACGGCCTCGCCGTAGGCACCCGATCCGTCGCGGCACACGATCTCGACCCCGGGATGATTCCGCAGCCACTCCCCGGCGGCACCGGCGGTGCGGCCGGGGACGACGTCGACGCGGCAGCCGGTCTGGGCGTCGATGAGCACAGTCGCGTAGACGCTGCCGCGGCGCAGCGCGAAGTCGTCGATCCCGAGCACCCGCGGCACTGTCACCTCAGGCAGGGGATCTTCAGGAGGACCCGCAGCGCGGTATGCCGGGAGACCCAGCGCCGGGCAGCGCATGCGGCGGACCCGCACCCGGACCAGGACGCGGCGGCCGCCGACGGGAACGTCCGCCGCCGTCCGCTCGCGGTACTCGTGCACGCGGGCCGTCTCGGCGCCGCAGCCTGGGCAGGTCACCGCCCCGTCCCGGGTCCTCGCACGGACGCAGATCACCTCGCCTGTGTCCTCGACATCCTCGATGACCAGCACAGACAACCCAGAAACACAGTTCTCACAAGCTCTGTCACGTCAATCATGACTGATCGTGACGCATCAGCACATCCAGCCACCACCGAAAGTGCGACAGAGCCGTTGTTCTTACAGTCCCGAACGGACGGGTCCTTGCGGGCGGGTGGTGCCGCGCTGGGTCGGTGGGCAGGCAGCCGTTGGCGCTGGTGCCGACGTGGCCGATCGCAGGGCTTGCGGGCTGGAGCGCCTGGGTGTGGGCTGGCCCGCCGTTGCTGGCGAGTTTTGCCAGCAGCGGATCGGCGCCGCACAGGTCGGTGGGCTGGGCGAGCCGGCAGGTAGCGCCGCTGTCGAGGTTGAACCCGAAAAGTTCGTGGATGCGCTTTCCGAAGCAGGTGGGTCCCTGGGTGCTGTTGGCGATGATGGCGCCGGTTGCCGTCACGCTGGGGGTTCGAGCCTCCCCGAGCGCTTGGGCGGGTTTGGTGGTCAGGATCGTCCAGGGCCTCCTCGGCGGTATGCGGGGTGCTGCCCGGTTCCCGGCGGTGCGGCCCGCCCGGCCGCTTCCCCGGGCACCTTGGCACCTGCAAGACGCAGCGCACTGGTACGCCATGGCAAGCCTTCGGCCGGGTGGCAGCACTGCGGGTCAGGGGTTGATGGTGATCGTGCCCGGCTCGGTGGTCTGGGTCTTGGCCTTGTCGGTGACGGCCACGGTGAAGGTGAACGTGCCCGCGGTGGTCGGGGTGCCGGAGATCCCCGCCGGCGGGCGGGGGTCGAGCGCCAGGCCCGGCGGAAGCTGCCCGGACAGGATCGACCATCGGTAGGGCTGGATGCCGCCGACGGCGAAGAAGTTGGTGTGGTAGGCGGCGCCGACGGTGCCGCTGGCGCAGCAGGGGCCGGAGTTGATCACCAGCGGCAGCGGCGGGCCGATTTGCAGGCTGAAGGCCTGCTGGGCCTTTGTTCCGGTGCCGTCGGTGACCTGGGCGGTGAAGGTCTGGGCCTGCACCTTGGTGGGGGTGCCGGTGATCTCGGTCGATTCAACGCCGAAGAATTTCGCCATGGTCAGCCCGGCGGGGAGCTTGCCGCTGACCACCTTCCACTGAAATGGCGTGGGTCCGGTGCCGCCGGTCGCCGAGATCGCCAGGTTCAAGAACGTGCCGACGTTGCCAGTGCCCAGGTCGCAGACACCGTTGGTGCATGTCAGGCCCACGGTGCTGATCGACAGTGGCTCAGTTTGCGCGAGGGCCTGGGCGGGCAGGCTGGCCAGGGCCAGCAGCGACCCCGCCACGAGGGCCGACGTGAGCATCTTCCTCATCACTCATCCTCCGATCTCAGCTGAGTGATCACCGATAGACAGGGTTCAGGAAACCGTGGCCGTCCCGGGATTGCCCGGGGAAGGCGTGGCGCTGGCGGTGAACCAGGAAGTCCCCGCCATGCGAGCATGGCTCTTCCCGCGGCTGACGCCGCGGCGGTGAGCGCGCCCGCCGCAGGGCCAAACCAGGCCATGGTGATCCCAGCGGGAACAGCCGCCGAGCCGGAGACGGCAACGGCGCTGATGCTCGACCTGCCAGGGCCTGCCACCGGGCCTGCGCTGGGCACCGCGCCGCGCCGCGCAACGCCCAGATGCGCCCGGCGCCTCACGCCGGGAGCGAGCGGGTTCGGGGCCACGGGGAGCCACCGCCTTCGAGCGAATCCAGCGCGGAGGCTGTATCGGCGCACTGTTAGAAGCAGTCATACCGCGTCGAGGGCCAGCGCGCACCCCCCCAAGGCGCTCACGAAGCGGCGGGCGGTCTGGGGGGACGGCTTGCCAGCGGACAACCGGGGCCGAGCTGACCGCGGTGACCGCACCTGCCGCGCCCGGATGTTCGGTGTTTGAGCGCGTTGGGAGAATTCCCGGGGGTTTGCCGCGGGCGGTTGAACCGGGCTGGCCTCTGGTCCGTGACAGTGCGAGAGGAGTAGGTTCGCAGCAGTGGGGGGCCGCCGGGTGTCGTCCGGCCCTGGCCGTTTTGTGGCCGGTGATGAGGATGGCGGGCCTGCTGGGTTCGGAGGTGGGCCATGAGTATCCGCCGGACGGTCATCGGTGTTGCGGCCCTGGCGCTGCTGGCGCTGAGCGTCGGCGCACCGCCCGCACTGGCCCAGACAAGCTTCGGCGGGTCGTCGTTAACGATCACGGCACTGAGCCCGGATACCACCACGCCCTACAGCGGGACCCAGGACACGATCTATATCCAGCTCAGCGGCAACGCGCCGTCCGGCGGCACGGTGGTCACCACCAGCAGCTCGAACCAGTCGGTGATGCCCGTCCCGGCGTCGGTCAGCGTCCCGGCCGGGGGCAGCGTGGGGCAGGTTGACTTCACCGCGGGCAACGTCACCGCGGCGACGAGCGCGAAGTTCACCGCCACGCTGGGCTCGTCGTCGATGTCGGTCACGATCACGGTGGAGCCCGTGCCGCCGCCGTCGCTGTTCGATGTGAACCTGTTTCCCTCCGAGGTGACCGGCGGGGGCAGCGTGAGCGTGGAGCCGGACCTGAACAACCCGGCGCCGTCTGGCGGGGTGACCGTCAGCCTGTCCAGCAGCAACCCGTCCCTGGCGCCGGTGCCCTCCAGCGTGGTCATCCCCGGCGGGGAGTACCTGGCCAGCGTGAGCATCACCACCGGCACGGTTAAGGCGGTCACCAAAGTGACGATCACCGCGACGCTGCCGAGCGGGTCAGTGACCAACACCTTGCAGATCGACCCGCCGGAAACGGTGTCGTCGGTCGCGCTGAACCCGGCCACCACCTCGGGCACCAGCGGCTCGTCTGGTGAGGTCACCATCGGGGCTCCCGCCCCGCCAGGGTTCACTGTCGAGCTGCAGAGCAGTGATCCTTCGGTCGCAAGCGTTCCGGGACAGGTCTCGATTACCCAGGGTGCGACCGGTACCGGGTTCACCGTCACCACCAGCGATGTGACGACCGCCACGACGGTGACGATCACCGCGAGCACCGGGTCCAGCAGTGCGTCGGCGACACTGACGGTCAACCCGCCGCCGCCGACCGTCCCGGCCCTGCAGTCGGTCACCGTCAGCCCGGGCAGCGTCTCCGGCGGCAGCAGCGCCACCGCGACGGTGACGTTGAACGTCGCAGCCCCCGCCGGCGGCGCCCAGGTGCTGCTGGCCAGCAGCAACACCGCCGCGGCCAGCCTCCCGGCCAGCGTGACGGTGCCCGCCGGGGCGACCAGCACCACGTTCACCGTGCACACGGCGAGCGTAAGCTCGACCACCACCGTCTCGATCGGCGGACAGTACGGCAACCAAGACCGGGCCGGCCTGCTCGGCGTGACCGGCGGCCGCCACGGCCGGTCGGTGCTGCCGCCGCCGCCGTCGGGCATCTTCATCGAGCCGTTCACCTACGGCCCGTGGCCGGAGAACGACACGACCGCCGCCTCCCCGCACCCGACCGAGATCACGCTGACGGGCACGCTGGACGGCTTCACCACCTCGGTCGAGTCGGGGAGCCTGCCGCCCGGCTTCAGCCTGGTCGCGACCAACGGCTTCGCCGAGGGCATCCAGGGCACGCCGTCGGCCCAGGGCCTGTTCGCGTTCGTGCTCAAGTTCACCCTCAGCGACGGCACCGTGTTCGCCTGGCCGTACGTGTGGCAGATCGTCCCGCCGCTGGTCATCAGCCAAGTGAACCTTCCCGCGGGCAAGGCCGGGGTGGCCTACAGCGGCGGATTCACCGTCACCGGCGGCGTGCCGCCCTACAGCTGGATCATCGCCCAGTTCGCGCTCCCGCCCGGACTGAGCATCAACGCCTCGACCGGCCAGATCATCGGCACGCCGACGCAGGCGGGCACCTTCTCCTTCCGGGCCCGGGTCACCGACAGCGACGAAACCCAGTTTTCCCAGGATTCGGTGCAGTCGATCACGATCTCGAGCTAGCCCGGGAGGCGGCATCGTGGTGCTTTCAGCATCAGGTAAGTGGCAGAACCTCACAAGGCAGGAGGAATGGCATGAGGCTGAGGTTGTCAGTGGCCCGTGTCTTGCCGCTGGCGGTGGCCGCGGGGTTGAGCCCGCTGCTGCTGGCACCGGCGGCTCAGGCGCAGACGGCCCCCTGGACCGTCGTGGCCAGCCCCAACGCCTCCACGGGTAACAACCAGCTCAACGCGGTGGCCAGCATCTCGGCCAGCGATGTCTGGGCGGTGGGGTCGGCCGAGAACTCGCTGGGCAACGACCAGTTGCTTGCCGAGCACTGGGACGGCACCGCGTGGAGCGTCGTGCCCACCCCTGCCGTCGTGACCGGCGGCCTGTCTGGGCTGGCGGCCATCTCCAGCACCGATGTCTGGGCCGGCGGTGGCTTTCTGCTGTCCAGCCGCGGCAACACCGCCCAGTTCATGAACTGGAACGGCCGCAAGTGGACCATTGCGAAAAGTCCCGCCACCACAGGGAGCATTTCCGGGATGGCCGCCGTCTCCAGCAATGATGTCTGGGCCGTCGGGTCGATAATTTCCGGCTCCGTAGCCCAGACCTTCATCGAGCACTGGAACGGCAAGAAATGGGCAATAGTGCCCAGCCCCAACGACGGCACGGGGAACAACCTCCTCACCGGTGTCACCGCCATCTCCGCCAGCGACGTCTGGGCGGTCGGGGACTTCC
>Ga0070714_100004668_pt1 | contig 10348 bp, 10 predicted proteins | sample LARL83metaG_FD_65450 | JGI IMG/M metagenome (GOLD analysis project Ga0070714, IMG submission 65450) | Corn, switchgrass and miscanthus rhizosphere microbial communities from Kellogg Biological Station, Michigan, USA - LAR L8-3 metaG | ecosystem: Host-associated > Plants > Roots > Rhizosphere ... | reverse complement strand
ACCGCATTCGGCGACCTCGGCCTGACGAATCAATGGCAGCGAGGGGGCAAAGCCGAATTGTACATGGCCGACATTCATGGTTTCGCCGATGCGGTCACCAGTTGAATGCTTCCCGATGCACGGTACAGTGGATCGAGCAGCCATTGATAGAGGCGGCGAGTTTCGATTGCGATGTCCGCATCTACCTCCATGCCAGCCTCTAGCGGCCTGTGTATATCGTTGTCGATGACGTAAGGCAGGCGTGGTGCAACGACAATGCGGTAGCGTCCTGTTTCCGCCGTTCTCTGAGGTGATTCCGTTCGGTCTGATGACGGGCGCAAAGGCGCGCGTGTTATTTCCGTGACTTGACCTTCATAGAGGCCGAACCGCTGAAACGGAAACGCGGTGTAGCGAAGGAAGACGTGTGCGTTCTGTCGAATAAAGGCAATCGATGAGCTATCGACATAGAGATTGGCTTCCAAGGACGCATCGCCCGGCAACAGTGTGACGAGGGGGGCGCCTTGTGCAACTGTCTGACCGGGATAGGCGCGAATCGCAGTCAAAGTGCCAGCGATCGGGGCAAGGATCTTGATTTCCCGCTTGGCCTGCTGCTCTGCAATCTGTTGTGTAAGTTGCGAGATGTTACGATCTATCTGACTGAGGTCTTTCGCGAGGTCGTTATCGGACGTGGCAATTTTTGCGCTGATGTCCGCCATCTTTCCTTCAGTTGCCAAAGCCGTCTGCTGGAATTGCATATGCTGGCCGAGTAGCTCGGTGAAGGCGAACATCTGACCTTGGTATTGACTATCGGTAACAACGTGCTGGGATGACGCCACGCGCAGTCGATCCATTGCCGTGCGCATCACTGGCAGCACTTTGTCGCTGTTTTCCAGTTGCTGGGTAAGACGGTCGTGCTGCACCGCGAGATTTGCCATTTCATTCGCGAGCGATTGTCTCTGCACCTGGGCGATGGATTGGCGCATCGAGTACTCGCGCCGGAGCGCCACTCGTTGTGCGATCAAGGCGCTGATGACTTGCTGCTGGGTCGGTCCATCCACTGAGTTTGCGTCGCGATCAATGACATAGAGGACTTGTCCCGCACTGACCTTCTGCCCCTCGACACCAGCCCGGCTGACAATGCCTGCTGCCGGTGTCGTTATTGTCATCAAGCCACCAGAGGGTGTTATGACGCCGCTTGTATGTACTCGGCGTGTGTAGCAAGCCGTCATGGCGATCATGAGCCATGCGGCAAGAAACGATATGGTGGTAATGACCGCAATCCGCGTGGATACCGGCTGGACGAGTTGCACATGGCCAAGCCATGTTTCGCGCCGCGCGACTATGGCTTCTTGCCTGAACAGCTTTGGCGTGGTACGGCGTGGTGGATCAGGTGCGAGCCAGACCGCGGCTTTCTTGTCGGCTGTCACACCTGACCTCACCGATCAATCAAGGTAGCGTCAGCCCAGCATCGCTGTGTGTGTAGAGTAGTTGCGTGGAACCAACACTAGCATAGGCACCTCCCAGACTAATATCGGTGCTAGCACCACTGGTGCTCACGCTGGTGTCCGTGAGCGATACCGACGGAAGGAGGCCGCCGCCGGCGACGTAATCAAGCTCTTCGTCCGCGAGGACACGCATTGTGTCAGTCTTCATCGAAGCTTCCCTCTCAATGGGTTTTGCGCAAGACGCGTCACCATGCGCGTTCTTACGCGCATGGTGATGCGCCTAATTGCTAGAGTCCCAACACATCATCATTCATCGTCGGTTGGGCCTTGCAACCGCCACCATCATGCCTAAGCGTCGGTCCATTGAACAATCACTGTCGCTTGATGGTCGAGCGATCTCACTGTGCCTTTGGACTTAGACGTCTTCGCTTCCTTCATCGATTACTTAACCGTCCTGGTTGTCGCTTATTGTGTATGCACGGTGGATGCGAATGCAGTCAGCGATACACTCCGGTCCTCCAGCCTTGCGTGTTCTGCCGGTCAGTCGGGCGGAATCACCGTTCCGTCTGTGCCGGTCATCGAGCAGGTGCCAGGGTAAAGGTATCGAGTGGCTCAGCAGTATTGCCCTTTGCGGTTGAAGTCGCTCATGCTGTGGCGGGACCCTCTCACCACGGTCCAAGCTGCGAAGTCTTCCGCGTCAGAGGCGAGGCGAAGGTATAGGGACGGCCTCCGACCCGCCGTGACTATACGGCACAGCGAGGCAACCCGTTCGTCCCCGACGCTCAATTCTCCCTGAGGAGTGGACGGCGCATTTGTCGGGGGTGCGATCACGCGGCGGAGTGGACCAGTCGCCCAGCACCACCCACTCCGAACAAGCGCGATAATCCACTGATTAACGGCAAATTAACGACATGCTAACGGAAGGCGGTAGCATGATAGGCAGCGAAGAAATCGCCGCGTGGCTAGGCTTGGCCGATTGTGCCAGGGAATTGTCCGACACTGTCTCAGACCCGACTTTCTCGCGAGAGCCTTCGCCCATTGTTTTCGCAGTCCAACGCCGGCACGAGATCGGTCTTGAAGTCTGGCGAGGCGCTCGCTGCTTGGCTTGAGAACTTAAACAAAAACCAAAACGGCAAGAACCGGAACGAATTACAAATTTGCAGCCTGCTCGGCATTACGCGCAGCAGCTGCTACTACTACCAGCCTCGACCGGCGTCGTCGGATGCGCTCGGTCTTCTGAACCGGCTCGACCGGATTTTCACCGAGCATCCGGTGTATGGCAGCCGGCGGCTGCGGGTGGCGCTGTTACGGGAAGGGCGCCGGCGTGTCCGGCGGCTGATGCGCTAGCTCGGGCTGAGCGCGATCAGGCCGAAGCGGCGCACCAGCACGTCGCATCCCGAGCATAAGATCTATCCCTACCTGCTGCGCCACAAGACGATCGATCAGCCGAACCAGGTGTGGTCGGCTGACATCACGTACATTCCGATGCGTCGGGGGTTTCTATACCCGGTTGCGATCATCGATTGGTCGACACGGCGGGTTCTGTCGTGGCGTCTGTCGAACACCCTGACGGTGGGGTTCTGCGTTGAGGCCCTCGGCGAAGCTCTTGTCCGATTCTCCAAGCCTGGCATCTAATACCGATCAGGGGTCGCAATTCACCAGTGAAGCGTTCACCCGGATGCTGCTGGATCATGGCATCGAGATCAGCATGGATGGGCGCGGTCGTTGCCACGACAACATCTTCGTTGAGCGCCTGTGGTGGACGGTGAAGCACGAGTGGGTCTATCTGCGCCCGGCGGCCAATACTCTCGAGCAGAAGCGCAGTCTCGCCGAGTTCTTCGACTGGTACAACCGGCGTCGCCCGCATCAGTCGCTGGGCTGGCAAACGCCAGACGAAGCGTTCTTCGGCAAGGCAATGCCGACGATGGCAGAGGCCGCGTAATTCGATGGCGGAGCGATGCTGTGAATTTGTGGATAGCCGGCTGCGCCGATGCCCGCCTGACCGCGCAGGCGCGGACCCCTATCGACAAGCCCGGGAAAACGCCTTGCGTTTCCCCCATCTTGCCCACAGGTCGGCGGCTGTCCACAAGCTTCACAGCGCCACCACAGCAGCAAGGATTGAATTTGATTCCGGGACAGGTGCAACCTTCAACCGGCTACCAGCCTTAGAACCTGTCCAAGCGACCGGGACCACCGCGCATGGCCACACTGAATGTCGCAGTTCTCTCTTCGGAGCAACGTGAGATCTGGCAGGCCGAACAGGCGTATTGGGCGCTCGTCAAAAACCGCGATGTCGAAGGACTGATCGGGCTTGCGCACGACCGGGTAACCGCATGGCCACACGTTGCGTCGGCGCCGATGGATAGCGTCGGCTTCCGCGAAGACGCCCGAATGCGCGGCGAGCGTGACGCCATCGCCGCCTATGAACTGAGTTTTCACACCATCGAAGTGCATGGCGACACAGCGATCGTTTACTACACCGTCGCCGCGACCAGCAGCACCACACCGCCCGACGCGGCGGCACCCGGCAAGAGGCGAGCGTGCATCACGCATACCTGGATAAGGGACTGCGGCGCGTGGCGGCTTGCGGGTGGCATGTCGCGGCCCGCAGGCTAGGCTCGAGCGGCCGGATGTCGGTGACCCGGCCGATCACCGGGTGGCCGAAAGCTGATCGCGGTGATGAATGCCGACATGCTGGGCTAGAGCCGCCTGATCGCGCTGGATGACATTGGAACGCTTGAACGGCTGCGCGCGCTCCGGCGCGACGTCATCGATCCGGCGAGGTCCCTACGGGCGACCGAGCTGATCGAACGCGTCCCAGCGAAGAGAATCCCGGCTTATCAAGCCGGCGGTTCCTCCAATTCGGCCTGAGGGACACGTCAGCAAATTCAATCGCAACCGTTCGCATCGTCATTGCTCGCGCGCTCGTTCGGTCGCTATGGGCGATGCCCATGCTGCCAGCGGATTGACCCCAGGCTACTCGAATACGGTAGGGGAGCGGCCTAAGATCGATGCAAACCTACTCAGTCAATTCGAAAGGAGATAAGGGTAACTTCACCACCGTTCAGACGAAAGAGCGCGTCCTGCGGCGCATCAAGGCGGAACGCATCGGCAGTATTTAGACCGAGATAAAGGCCGCGGAGTACCCGTCCGGCAACACCGTGGGACACGATGATACGCGATTCTGCATAATGATCAGCAACACGGCGCAGGGCGCGGTCCAGTCGCCTGGTCAATGCCTCGAGATCTTCACCGTCGGGCGACTGAAGCGACATCGTTTCGCTCGCCGCGGCGGCTTGCAGCGCCGGCCAGCGCTTCTCCATCTCTGCCTGCGTCATCCCCTCGGCCGATCCCATTCCGATCTCTATCAGATCGGCAGCAACGATGATCGGTCTCTCCACTACAGTCACATCGGCAATGATATTTGCGGTTTGGAGGGCGCGGCCGAGAGGACTCGAAAGAATCACACAGTCCCGGGGGTCGATCAAAGTGGCAAGCGTCTCTCCCGCGCGTCGTGCCTGTTCGCGCCCCAGCTCCGTAAGCGGAGAGTCCGTGTGTCCGTGGTGGCGCCGTTCCAGGTTGAACGCGGTCTGCCCGTGACGAACGAGGTAAATCATCGCCTCTCCAATCAAGCGGCACGGGTCGGCTCGGACCCGTAGCGGAATTCACCGACGCACCACCGACCCGACCCTCGTTTGACTTCGATCTGCCCAACCGCCAATGATCCGCGTTTCTCTGGCCCGCCGCCCCGATCGGTTGCGGGCAGGGGGCCCATTGGGGAAACCGCAGAAGGGGTTGCTTACTCATGATTTCCGCCCTGTTGCCGAATTACGCCCGTGCCGACCTCGCCTTCGAGCGGGGCGAAGGCGCTTGGTTGTTCACGGTGGACGGGCGACGACTGCTCGACTTCGGGTCAGGCATCGCCACTGCCTCGCTGGGCCACGGGCATCCGCATCTGTCCAAGGCGATCGCCGAGCAGGCCGCCAAGGTGATGCACGTGTCGAACCTGTATCGCATACCGGAAGCCGAGCGTCTGGCGCAGCGGCTGGTGGATGCGACGTTCGCGGACAGCGTGTTCTTCTGCAACTCGGGCGCGGAAGCGAACGAGGGCATGATCAAGATGATGCGCCGCGCCATGTTCGACGCGGGCAAGGGCGAGCGCTTCCGCTTCGTCGTGTTCGAGGGCGCGTTCCATGGCCGTACGCTGGCGACGCTTGCCGCCACCGGCAACGCCAAGTACCTGGAGGGCTTCGGCCCGGTGGTCGAGGGCTTCGATCAGGTGCCGTTCAACAACATGAATGCGGTGCGCAACGCGATCGGTCCCGCCACCGCCGGCATCATCGTCGAGCCGATCCAGGGCGAGGGCGGGGTGCGTCCCGCCGACATGCAGTTCCTGCGCGACCTGCGCGCAGTGTGCGACGAGTACGGTCTGGTCCTCGGCATGGACGAGGTGCAGTCCGGCATCGGGCGCACCGGCAAGCTGTTCGCGCATGAATGGGCAGGAATCACGCCCGACGTCATGTCGGCGGCTAAGGGTATCGGCGGCGGCTTCCCTCTCGGCGCCGTGTTGGCGAAGGAGCAGTACGCCAAGGCGCTGAAGCCGGGCACGCATGGCACCACATTCGGCGGCAACCCGCTCGCGTGTGCTGCCGGCAATGCGGTGCTGGACGTGGTACTTGCGCCCGGTTTCCTCGAAGGTGTCGAGCGCAAAGGCCGCAAGCTGCGCACCGAACTCGACAAGCTCGCGCGCGAGTTCCCGCAGGTTTACGAGGATGCGCGGGGCATGGGCCTGCTGCAGGGCCTGAAGTGCGTGTTGCCGCAGGGCGAGGTGCAGGCCGCCTGCATCGCAGAGGGCCTGATGGCGATCACCGCTGGCGAGAACGTACTGCGCCTCGCGCCGCCGCTTGTGGTCACCGACGCGGACCTCGATGAGGCGATCGCGATGCTGCGCCGTGCGACGCGCCGTGTGCTGCCCTCGAATGCGAAGGCGGCAGCGAAATGAGTGCCTCGCTCAGGCGGACCGAACGGTCCGAGGGGCGGACCACCGACAAGGTGCCTGGCCCGAGACACTTTCTTGACCTGCGCGACTTCGATCCGGCGACGCTGCGCCAGATGTTGGACGTCGCGGCCAACTACAAGCGCGCCGGTGTGTCATCGCGTCCGCTTGCCGGCAAGACTTTGGCGCTGATCTTCGAAAAGCCATCTACCCGCACGCGCGTATCGTTCGAGGTCGGCATGCGCCAGCTGGGTGGCGAGGTGATCGTGCTGTCGGCTCGCGACATGCAGAGCGGTCGCGGCGAGACGCCCGCCGACACCGCGCGCGTGCTGTCACGCTATGTCGACGCGATCATGCTGCGCACCGACAATGTCGCAAAGCTGCATGAGCTGGCGGAGTTCGCCACTGTGCCGGTGATCAACGGCCTGACGGATACTTCGCATCCCTGCCAGCTCATGGCCGACGTGCTGACGTTCGAGGAGCAGCGCGGGCCGATTGCCGGCCAGGTGTTCGCCTGGTGCGGCGACGGCAACAACGTCGCGCGAAGCTGGATCGAGGCGGCGGTTCGCTTCGGCTTCACGCTGCGGCTGGCGACGCCGGATGCGCTGCGTCCGCCGACCGAGCTGATCGAATGGGCGCGTGCGCAGGGCGGCAGGATCGAGCTCACTGACGATCCGGAGAAGGCAGTCGCCGGCGCGCGATGCGTGGTGACCGACACCTGGGTGTCGATGGCGGACGACCCCAACACCAATCGCCATAACATGCTGGCGCCGTATCGCGTCACCGGTGCGCTGATGGCGAAGGCCGCGGCGGATGCGCTGTTCATGCACTGTCTGCCGGCGCATCGTGGCGAGGAGGTCACTGCAGAGGTGATCGACGGCCCGCAGTCGGTGGTGTTCGATGAGGCGGAGAATCGCCTGCATGCGCAGAAGGGCGTGCTGGCCTGGGTGCTTGGCGCAGTACGATAGCGTGCACGAAACGTTCTGGCCAAGCGACCGGGGGCGTGCTAGATAGCCAGGAAGCGAGGCCGTGCTAGCGGCCTCGCCCCCTGGTTTGGACTAGCGGCGGCGTGCGATCACAAATCGCACCCGCCACCGGCCCCACCAGAGTTCCCAAACAATGCGAACGAGCATTGCGGTCTCCCCTGATGGCTCCCGGCATGATTGCCGGGAGCCACCTCGGGATACGCTACTAAAGATGACGGACGGTTAGCGGCGGTTCACCCGCGCGTCTGGTGGTTCAGTCTGACAGCATCGTTTCAAGCGTTGTCACAGCGCCGATTGTCGGCCTGCGACGTTGTGCCGCCGCTCGCGTGATGGCCGCTATCAGCTCGGTCCGGGTGAAGGGCTTTGCCAGGTACTCGGACACGCCGGTATGACGGCATTGCTCCGCATGCTGGTCGGGCACATTCGCCGTCAGTGCGACAATGGGCACCTGACGCCGTTGCCCCTCCAATACCCTGATGCGTCGTGTCGCCTCCAAGCCGTCAACATCGGGCATGCTCATGTCCATCAACACCACGTCGAAGTCGTGATCCGCGGCGAGCCGAACGGCTTCACTGCCATCGCTTGCCTCGATGGCCGTATGTCCGGCCTGGCGGAGGAATGACATTGTCACCGCCCGGTCGACCGCCGAGTCGTCAACCACCAGCACGCACAATCGGCGCTCGGCTCCCGCTTGCGTTTCATCTGCAACGGCAGCAGGCAGTTCCAGCCAGAAGATGCTGCCCCCGTCCGGGTTGTCGCGATGGCCCATGTGCCCACCCATGGACCGGGCCAGGCGGTGCGCAATCGCGAGCCCAAGCCCTGTGCCTTCGGTGCTGGTGCGTCCCGTTCCAAACCGTTCGTATTTCTTGAATAGAAGATGCCGAAATCCTTCGGGTATGCCGGTGCCGGTATCGGCCACTTCGATCATGAGGTGGTTCCCATCCCCGGTCACACGCAGCTCGACCGTTCCCTGGGATGTATATTTCACCGCGTTGCTGAGCAGGTTGACCAGTATCTGCCGAACCTGGACTTCGTCGGTCACGAACTGGGTTGGCGCGTTTGGTGCCACTGTGATCCGCGTCTCAAGGCCACGGACCCTCGCTTCAGGTTCGACGAATGCCATGCATTCCTCGACCAGCGGTCGCACGTCGATCCGCCGCATGTGCAACGCCGGTCCCAGGGCCTCGATCCGGGCATAGTCCAGCGCGAGGTCGACTACCTCGCGCATACGCTCACCCGCACGGACGATCTCCGCCACTTGCCGCGACTGAGCCGGGTCGAGCGTGCCCTCACCCAATAGTTGATCCGCATGGCCGAGGACGCCATGCAGCGGCGCACGCAGTGCTTGGCTGAGCGTTTTGAGGAAACGCGATTTCTCCTGACTTTCGCGCTGCGCTGCCGCACGCCTGCGTTTCTCCCGCCATAGGCCGCGCATCGCCAGTGCGAGCATCGAGCCGAGCGCGACCGCTCCACCCGCGAGCCACCAGGGAACCAGTAGGACATCGCTGCGCTCGACCGGCGTGGCGACGCTCACGACCAGCGGCAACGTACCGACGCGACGGAACACGAACCGCCGCTCGACATGGTCCCGTGGGTCGACGGCTGTGAATGGCGGCTGCTCACCTCGGACAAAGAAGTAGAATGGCGCGGGCGGCTCAACGCGGTGGCCGATCTCCTTCAGATCGAACGGCAGTCGCAGCAGGACCAGGCCATCGTCGCGCAACAGCGTCACGGACTCGCCCGGACGAAGCTCGTGTGGTCTCAGCAGTTCGCGGAAAGCCGCAAGTCGCACCCCCATGACGACAATACCGCCGAACCTGCCATCGTTGGTCGTGATCCGACGGCTGATCGTAACTCCCACACCGTCCTCGGAGTCGGGCAAGAACGGCCTACCCACGACGAGCCCTTTGGGGGGATTCCGCCGGTGAGCGTCGAAGTACTCCTGGTTCGCCCAGTTGCTGGCGGGCTCATCCGGTTTCGAGGTGGCGAGAACGCCGCCATTCGCACCCAAAACCTCTAGGAAGGCGATATCCCGATCGCGTGGCGTCCGCTGAAACAGCAGCGCATTCCGTTGCTCCGGAGAGAGGCTCCCGGTTGCCGGCGTTTGGTCACCTCCAGTGACGGCGCCGAGGATGAGGTCGACCTGCTCCACATAGCGCTCGACGCTCTGTGCCACCGCGTCGGCCACGTGGAATTCGGCACTCTCCTGTTGCCAACTCTGAGACGGGTAGACCAACCAGGCGGCGATGACGATTAGTGCCGCAAGACCGCACAACAGCGCCGCCAGACGACCGCCGGCAGTTAACGAAGATTCCAACCCGCGCATCCTGCGCGATACCGACCAGTCCATGCACTACCGCCTCTTTGGCGTGGCGACCGTAGTGCAAATTCTTTAGCCAACCGTTGACGTGGCTCGGCTGCTGATTGAGGCGCCGATCCCACACTGGGGGCTTGAGCATGAAAATAGAGTGCTTCATAATGGTTTTGGATATATGAGCCATCAGTCGCATAAGTGATCACCTCGGCGCAGATGCGGGCGGCACGGGCGATGCTGGGCATCGACCAGCGCGAGTTGGCCAGCCTGGCCGGACTGTCCCTGCCCACGATCCAGCGCATGGAAGGAAGTGACGGCGTGGTGCGCGGCAACGTGGATTCGCTGATGAAACTGGTCGGCGCGCTGCAGGAGGCAGGCATCGAGTTGATCGCGGAGGGCGCGACCAGCCCCCAGGGCGGACGGGGCGTCCGATTGATGACGGCGACGCCGCGCCGCGCTCACGCCCGTCGCGCATGATCGTACTCGCTCTCGCCTGCATCTTGTCGCTGCTCGGCCTCTCCGCGGCCGGCGCGTTCGTCGCGCAGTCGCGGTATGGCCGCGGCATCGTCTATGGCGGCAGCCTCGCCATCTCATCGGTCTCGCTGCTGATCGCGCTGTTCTCCCTCGC
>Ga0070714_100004667_pt1 | contig 10348 bp, 10 predicted proteins | sample LARL83metaG_FD_65450 | JGI IMG/M metagenome (GOLD analysis project Ga0070714, IMG submission 65450) | Corn, switchgrass and miscanthus rhizosphere microbial communities from Kellogg Biological Station, Michigan, USA - LAR L8-3 metaG | ecosystem: Host-associated > Plants > Roots > Rhizosphere ... | reverse complement strand
TCGGTCCGGCCCGGCTCGTTGACGTGCACGTGCGTGTCCACCAGCCCGGGCAGCAGCACCTCGTCGCCGGCCAGGACGACCTCGTCCGCTCCCCCGGCCGCCGCGTCGTACGGCCCGATCCCGGCGATCTTCCCCCCGCCCCCCACCCACCTCCCCGTCCCGCTCCAATCCCCCTTCACACGGACCGACGCCGGGCCGGTGCCGCCGGGCAGCACGGCGCGGCGTGCCCTGATCATCAGGTCGGTCACGTCAGCGAACCGTGGCGAGCTCGTCGAGACCGGCCCGGTCCAGGCCGGTCAGCGCCGCGAGCTCGGGCTCGGTGATCGCTCCGCAGTCCAGGCCGCGGCCCAGGTACCCCGCCAGCGCGCGGGCGGTGGCCGGCTCCTCGAGCACCCGGCCCGGGGTGCGCTCGACGTAGGCCCGCAGCCGGGCGGCGGCCACGGGCAGGCCCTCGCGGAAGAAGCCGAACGTGGCCGCGTACCGGCTGGCCAGCTGGGCCGGGTGCAGGTCCCAGCCCTGGTAGAACCCGCGCTCCAGGGACCGCCGCACCAGCCGGGCGTGCAGGCCCCAGGCCCCGGCGACCTCGTCCCGCCCGCCCTCGGGCAGCACGTTCGACGAGCCGTCGCTGAGCCTGACCCCGGTGCCCGCCGCCGCGACCTGCATCACCGCCCGCGCGTAGTCGGCCACCGGGTGCTCCATGCTCTGCTGCTGGGCCGCGATCCCCAGCGCCGCGCTGTAGTCGTAGGTGCCGTAGTGCAGCCCGGTCAGCCGGCCCCGGGCGGCGTGCACGCACCGGGCGATGACCGCGGTCCCGTCCGCGCCCAGGATCACCTGCGGGGTCTCCACCTGCACCTCGAACAGCAGCGCGCCGGGCGGCAAGCCGTGGGCCTCCTCCAGCCGGGCGCACAGCCGCGTCATCGCGGTCACCTGGTCCGCGGAGGTGACCTTCGGCAGCGTCACCACGAACCCGGGCGGGAGCGGGCCCCGGGCCAGCAGCTCGGCCAGGAACAGGTCCAGGGTGCGGATCGCCCGCTGGCGGGTGGGCCGCTCCAGGCTCTTGCAGCGCAGCCCGGTGAACGGCGGCGCGGCGCCCGCCTCGTCCGCCAGGCAGGCGGCCGCGGACCGCGCGTCCGCGTCCTCGTCGGCGCCGTGGTACCCGTCCTCGAAGTCCAGCCGGAGGTCCTCGATCGGCTCGGCGGCGAGCTTGGCCAGCACCCGTGACCGCACGTCCGCGGCCAGGCCGCCGGGCAGCCCCATCACCCGGCCGAACTCGGCCGGCTCCGGGGCCCAGGTCTCGAGCGAGGTGCGGGCCTGGCGTCCCCACTGCGCGGCCAGCCCGGGGCCGAACCTCTCGGCGGGCAGGTACACGGTGTGCACCGGCTGCCGGCCGGCCCGCGGTCCCGGGTAGCCCTCGGCCAGCGCCCGGTCGGCCGCGGCCAGCGCCTGATCGGCCTCGGCCAGCATCGAGTCCAGCCGGTCCGGGCGGGTCACGCAGTACCCGTGATGTGCTCGGGCCTGATCGGGATGCGGGACAGGTCGAGCCCGGTGGCGGCCCGGATCGCGGCCGCGACCGCCGGGCCGGAGGAGATCGTGGGCGGCTCCCCCACGCCGCGCAGGCCGTAGGGGGCGTGCGGGTCCGGGTACTCCAGCACCTCGATCCGCATCGGCGGCATGTCCAGGATCGTGGGGATCAGGTAGTCGGTGAACGAGGGGTTGGCGATCCGCCCGTCCCGCACCTGGATCTCCTCCATGATGGCCAGGCCCAGGCCCTGGGCGGTGCCGCCGTGGATCTGGCCCTCCACCGCCTGCGGGTTCATGGCCTTGCCCACGTCCTGGGTGCAGGCCAGCTCGACGACCTTGACCAGCCCGAGGTCGGTGTCGACGTCGACCACCGCGCGGTGCGCCGAGAACGCGTACTGCACGTGCGCGAAGCCCTGGCCGGTCTCCGGGTCCACCGGGTACGTGGGCCGGTGCCGCCACTCCACGGTTTCCTCGATGATCTCGTCGCGGACCACGTCGGCGATCGAGGCCAGCGGGCCCTCGGTGCCGCTGACCACCTTCCCGCCCTCCAGCCGCAGGCCGGCCACGGTGCGGCCGAGCCGGCGCTGGGCCAGGCCGAGCACCTGCTCGGCGACCCGCTCGCACGCGGCCTTGACCGCGCCGCCGGTCACGTACGTCTGGCGGGACGCCGACGTCGACCCGCCGGAGCCGACCTGGGTGTCCACCGGATGGATGACCACCTGCTCCACGCCCAGCTCGGTGCGGCAGATCTGCTGCTCGATGGTGACCAGGCCCTGGCCCACCTCGGCCGCGGCGGTGTGCACGGTCACCACCGGCTCGGCCCCGACGACCTCGAGCCTGACCCGGGCGGTCGAGTAGTCGTCGAAGCCCTCGGAGAAGCCGACATTCTTGTACGCCACCGCGTAACCGACGCCGCGGATCACGCCCTCGCCGTGCGTGGTGTTGGACACCCCGCCGGGCATCGCGCGCAGGTCCGGAGCGTCGCCGTGGGCGGTGACGGGCAGCGGCATGTCCTCCAGCCTGCGGAGCAGCTCGGCGACCGGGGCCGGGCTGTCCACGATCTGGCCGGTGGGCGCCTCTGAGCCCAGGCTCATCGCGTTCCGGCAGCGCAGCTCGACCGCGTCCAGGCCCAGCTCGGCGGCCAGCCTGTCCATCTGCGCCTCGTAGGCGAACGCGGCCTGCACCGACCCGAACCCGCGCATCGCGCCGCACGGCGGGTTGTTGGTGTAGACGCCGTACGTGTCGACGTGCACGTTCGGCACCACGTACGGCCCGATGCCCATCGTGCCCGCGTTGCCCACCACGGCCAGGGTGCTTGAGGTGTACGCGCCGCCGTCGAGGTAGATCTCCGCCTTGATGTAGACCAGCGTGCCGTCCCGGCTGGCGCCGTGCTCGAACCGCATGGTGGCCGGGTGCCGGTGCACGTGCCCGAAGAACGACTCCTCGCGGTTGTAGACCATCTTGACCGGCTTGCCGGTGTGCAGGGCCAGCATGCACGCGTGCACGTGCATGGACAGATCCTCACGCCCGCCGAACGCGCCGCCCACCCCGGCCAGCACCAGCCTGACCCGCTCGGGCGGCAGGCCGAGCGCGGTGCAGATCTGCCTCTGGTCGACGTGCAGCCACTGCGTGGCCACGTAGAGCTCGACCCCGCCCTCCCCGTCGGGCACGGCCAGGCCCGCCTCGGGGCCGAGGAACGCCTGGTCCTGCATGCCCACCTGGTAGGTCCCGGTCACCACCACGTCGGCGGCCGGGGCGGGGTCGCCCTTGCGGAGCTTGAGGTGGCGGACCAGGTTGCCCTGCGGGTGCAGCTTCGGGGCGGTCTCGCCGAGCGCGGCCACGGCGTCGGTCACCGGCTCGAGCACCTCGTAGTCCACGGCGATCTTCTTGGCCGCCTGGCGGGCGATCTCCGGGTGGTCGGCGGCGACCAGCGCCACGGGCTCACCCTGGTAGCGGACCACCCCGGAGGCCAGCACCGGCTGGTCGGCCAGCTCAAGACCGCAGGCGTTGGCGCCGGGCACGTCCTCGTGGGTCAGCACGGCGTAGACCCCGCTGGTGGCCAGCGCCTCGCCGATCGCGATCGACTTGATCGTCGCGTAGGGATGGGGGCTGCGCAGCGTCACCCCCCAGATCATGTCGTCCATCCACAGGTCGCTGCCGTAGGCGAACTGCCCGGTCACCTTCGGCGTGGCATCCGGCCTGCGCGCGCTGTCGCCGATGCCGCCCGGCGCCTCGCGCCGCACGTCGGGCGCGCCCGCGGTCCTGGGCGCGTGGGTCGGTGTGCTCACGCGTTCAGCGTAAACCGGCCGGTTTCAGCTGGCCCGCCCGCGCTGTCACAGAGGTCACAGCCTTGTCGGCTGGCCCGCGCTCCGGATACGGTCCGCGTACTCAGCAAACGTCCTGTTCGGGAGCGACCGCGCCTTCCGGGCGGCAGGAGGTGTCATGCAGGAACTCGGTGGCGTGCTCCCGGTCTTCCAGACGCCGTTCGGCGACGACGGCGAGGTCGACCGCGCCACCCTGGAGCGGGAGTTCGACTGGCTGTTCGCGAACGGGGCCGACGGTGTGGTGTTCGCGATGGTTTCCGAGGTGCTCCGGCTGGCCTCGGATGAGCGGGACGAGCTCGCCACCCTGACCTGCCGGCTCGCCCGGGACCGGGGCGCGTGCGTCATCAGCGTCGGGGCCGAGTCGACCAAGGTCGCCGTCAGGCACGCGCGGCACGCCCGCGACGCCGGGGCGCACGCGGTCATGGCCACGCCGCCGACGTTGCAGCCGCTCGGCGACGACCAGCTCATGGAGTACTTCACCGCGATCGCGGCCAGCGTCGACATCCCGCTCGTGGTCCAGGACGCGAGCGGGTACGTCGGCGCCCCGCTGTCCCTCGCGCTGCAGGCCCGGCTGCACGGCGAGCTCGGCGACCGGGTGATGTTCAAGCCCGAGGCCCCGCCGATCGGGCCGCGGCTCACCCGGCTGCTCGAGGCCACCGGCCAGCGCGCCCGGGTGTTCGAGGGCAACGGCGGCCTGTATCTGATCGACAGCTTCCGGCGCGGCGTGGCCGGCACCATGCCCGCCGCCGACCTGGTCTGGGCCCTCTCCGCGCTGTGGCGGGCGCTGGGCGACGGTGACTTCGCCCGCGCCTACCGGCTGGCCGGGCCGCTGGCCCAGATGATCGCGCTGCAGACGAGCCTGGACAGCTTCATCGCGGTCGAGAAGCACCTGCTGGTCCGGCAGGGCGTGTTCGGTTCCAGCGCCGTGCGCGGGCCGGTCGGTGAGGTGCTCGACGCCCAGGGCCGCGAGGAGGTCGACCGGCTGATGGATATGCTCCGCGCCGTGGTCGACGATGTGTGAGGTCGTGACGGCGGGCGAGCCGATGGCGCTGATGCTGGCCGAGGGCCAGCGGCCGCTGCGGGACGCGGACCGGTTCATCCGGAGCGTGGCCGGCTCCGAGAGCAACGTCGCCATCGGCCTGGCCCGGCTCGGGCACAGCGTCGCCTTTGCCGGGCGGATCGGGGCGGACGCGGCCGGCGAGTGGGTCAGGCACGCGCTGCGCGCCGACGGGGTGGACACCAGGTGGCTGCGCGACGATCCCGGCCGTCCCACCGGGCTGATCCTGAGGGACTACCCGGCGGGCCGCCCGGTGTCGGTCTCCTACTACCGGACGAACAGCGCCCCCTCCGCGCTGGCCGCCGGCGACGCCGACCCGGACCTGATCGCCGGGTGCCGCGTGCTGTTCGTCACCGGCATCACGGCCATGCTGTCGTCATCGGCGGCCGGTTTCGTCGACCGGGCGGTGGACCTGGCCCGCGACGCAGGCGCGCACGTCGTCTTCGACCTGAACGTCCGGCTGCGGCTGGGCGACGGGCCGGCCTGGCGGACGGTCCTGCACCGGTACGCCGGGCGGGCGAACACGCTGCTGATCGGCCAGGACGAGCTGGACGCGATCGGTGAGCCGGCCGGCCCGCGTGACTTCCTCACCGGCCGCACCGGCACGGTCCTGCTCAAGCGCGGCGCCGCCGGCGCGTCCGTGTTCACCGGCGACGTCACATTGGAGTCGGCGGCCAGGACGGTGCCCGTGGTGGACCCGGTCGGGGCCGGCGACGCGTTCGCCACCGGCTGGATCTCCGGCCTGCTGCGGGCGCTCAGCCCGGCCGACGCGCTGCGCGAGGCCATCCTGATCGCCTCGCTCGCGGTGGCCGCGGCCACCGACACCGGCGGCCTGCCCACCGCGGCCGAACGCGACCGGCTGCTGCGGGCGGAAGGAGCCGACGTTGACCGGTAGCGCGGTGCTGGGCGCCCTCCAGGCCCAGCGCGTCATGGCCATCGTGCGGGCCGGCGACGCCGGGCAGGCCTACGCGGCGGGCGCCCGGCTGATCGACGCGGGCCTGCGGGTGGTCGAGGTCTCGCTGGGCACCCCGCACGCGCTGGACGCGGTGGAGAAGCTGGTCAGCCGGCCCGGCCACAACGCGGCCATCGGCGTCGGCACCGTGCTCGACCCGGCGGATGTGGACCGGGCCGCCGGGATCGGGGCCAGCTTCATCGTCTCGCCCACCCTGGACCCGGCCGTGGTCGAGGCCACCGTGGCCCGCGGGCTCGCCTCGTTCCCCGGCTGCGCCACGCCCAGCGAGATGGTCCGCGCGGCCGGGCTGGGCGCGACCGGCGTCAAGATCTTCCCGGCGTCGCTCTGGACGCCGCAGGCCGTGGCCGACCTGCTGCACGCGCTGCCCAGCCTGCGCTGCGTGCCAACCGGCGGCGTCCGGCTGGATGACATCCCGTCCTGGCTCGCCGCGGGCGCGCTCGCGGTCGGCCTGGGGTCGGCCCTGGCCGACGAGTCGGCGGTGGCGCGGGTGCTGGAGGCCGTGTCACCGGGCCCGGCGTGACCTGCGAGCTGTCGGCCGGGAGGCGTAAGCTGGTCTCTGGTGCAGGAGGGCACCTCCGGGTCCGCGGGAAGGACTGAGTCCACCTCCGGCTAGATATTCCAGGCTGGACCGGCAGAGACCGTCTCGTCCGAGCTCGGAACGCGGGCCCCGGCTCGCAGGAGACCGTCATGCCTCAGCTTCCCGACCGCCCCCATCTTGACCAGCTCCGCCGTCAGGCGCGCGAGCTGCACCGCGCCGCCGCCCAGGGTGACACCCCCGCACTGGACCGCCTGCACGCGGTGTCGCCGCGGGTCACGCTGTCCACCGCCCAGCTGGCCCTGGCCCGCGAATACGGCTTCTCCAGCTGGAACCGGCTCCGGTCCGAGGTACAGCACCGCCGGGAAAACGGCGTCACTCCCCCGAAGCCGGGGCCGGAGATGCGGGAAATGACCGCCGACGCGGACGAGCTGATCACCGGCCAGTACGCCGACCGCCCGCAGCTGCGGCCGATCCTGGACGCGGTGCTGGCCACGCTGCCCAGACTCGGGACCGTGACCGTGCAGGCCCGCAGGACCGTGGTGTCGCTCGTCTCGCCGCGCCGCACGTTCGCGGCGGTGCAGGCCACCACCAAGAGCCGGGTGGATCTGGGCCTGCGCCTGGACGGCGTCGAGCCGTCCGGGCGGGTGCTGCCGGCCAAGAACATCGCCAGCGGCACGATCAACCTGCGGATCGCGCTGAGCGGGCCCGACGACGTCGACGACGAGGTCATCGGCTGGCTCAGGCGGGCCTACGACCAGAGCGTCGCGCCGCCTGCGCCCCGGCGCCCGGCCCGGCGGCCGGTGCCCGAGCTCGGCCCGGTGACCGTGCTGATCGACGGGTACGACCTGCCCGGGCTCAGCTGCCAGCCGGAACCCGACGGAACCAGGCACCAGAACATCCACGTGGCGCTGCACATGAACAAGGCCCGTGGCGACCGGCCCGCGCTGGTCATGCCGGGCAGTCCGTGGCTGGCCGCCGAGCCAGTGCCCGGCGACGCCCCGTCCGCGCGGTGGGAGCTCGAGGTGACCGTCAAGCGCGGCGACGAGGGCCTCGACTTCGGCGGCCTGTTCGTGCGCGGTGACCGCAGCGACCGGCATCTGGGCCTGGCCTGGGGTGACGTACCAGGTGACGGGACCCTGCGGCTGTTCCGCGGGGCCAAGCTCCGGCTGGTGGACGTCGACCCCGGCCTGATCGAGGACGCGATGCGCCCGGGGCACCGGCTGGTGGCCAGGATCCGCCTGACCGACGCCAACGGGAACCCGGTCTGCGCCCGCGTCCACCCGCCCGCCCTGGTCTGGTCCGCGGAAGAGGTGTCGCGTTGACGCGCCATCCCCCAGGCACGATCCACATCTGTCAGTTGACGCTAACGTAAGTATCTACTAACGTTAGCGATGACGGACAGATAGACGAGGAGGGGTCACGTGGGCCAGCCAGTAGCGTTCTTCGAAGTAGCCAGCACCGATGCGCCGCGGGCGCAGAAGTTCTACGCCGAGCTGTTCGGCTGGCAGGTCGCCGCCGACCCGGCCATGGGCGGGTACGCGCTCGTTGACACCGGGGCCGGGGACGACGCGATCGGCGGCGGGATCGGGCCCGCGGAGACCCCGGCCGAGACCGGGGTCAAGATCTACATGCGGGTGGACGACCTGGACAGCTACCTGGACCGGGCCGAGAAGCTCGGCGGCCAGCGGCTGCAGCCGCCCACCGACCTGCCCGGCGACTACGGCCGGATCGCGGTGTTCAAGGACCCCGACGGCAACGCCGTGGGGCTCTGGCAGTAATGACCACCAAGCCGCAGGATGACGCGGTCGTGCCGGAGGCGCGCCAATGAGCACGGACGAGACGCTCCGGGCCCTGGCCGAGCCTCGCCGGCGCGCCATCCTGCGGCTCGTGGCCCGCGACGAGCTGGCCGCCGGCGAGATCGCCGCGGCCTTCGACGTAACCAGGACCGCGGTCAGCCAGCACCTGACCGTGCTCAAGAACGCCGGGCTGCTCGCCGAGCGGCGGGACGGCACCCGGCGGCTGTACCGGGCCCGGCCGGAGGGCCTGGCCGGGCTCAGGGAGTTCCTCGACGAGGTGTGGGGGTCGTCGCTCGACGTCGCCCGCAGGCTGGTCGAGGCCGACCGCGGGATCACCGACGATGACCGGACCGCCAGCGCCGGCTGAGCGCCGCCCCCGCCGACCACCCGGCCGACCCGCCAGGCGCACCCGCAACGCCGCGCGTGGCGATGACGACGCTCAGCGCATGGTGGTCGCCGCCCTGTGGGCGGTCGCGCTGGGGCGGTTTCGTGGCTACATGCAGCTGAGAAAGGACACCGATATGGCACTCGACACTTCGGAGCTGAGCCGGGCTTACGCCGAGTTTGACGGCGTGGCTCGCGGCGGTGGTTTCGGCCCGCCGCCCCCGGGCGAATGGGACGCGGAGCACACGCTGGCCCACGTGGCGTCGGGCGACGCGTCGATCGCGTCGGCCGTGCTCGCGGTCGTGGCCGGCCAGCGCCCGTCCTTCGACAACCGGGTCAACCAGGACGAGTCGAACCTGCAGGGAATCATCAGGCAGGCGGGCGGGCTGGCGGGTCTGATCGACCTGGTGCGCCGGAACGGCGAGCTGCTGTGCCTGGCCGCGGCGCAGCTCAGCGACGAGCAACTGGACCGGCGGCTGCCGGTGCTGATCGTGTCCAACGACGAGATCGTGGTGGATGAGCCGAGGCCGCTGCGCGGCCTCATCGAGACCATCGGGCGGGCCCATCTGCCCATGCACGCCCAGCAGCTGCGCGACCTCAAGCTCTCTGACCCGACCTGACCAGCTGTGATTAGCTGACCTGGACGAACGAGGGGGAACGCCGTGAGCCGTGAGCCAGCCCAGGTCACGCCGCTGCGCCGTCCGCCGGTCCGGCAGTCGACGGTGGTGCGCAGCGACCGGGAGCACACGTTCGACGTGTTCGTGCGCACGATCGGCATCTGGTGGCCGGTGAACCCGTTCTCGGCCGGGAAGGACCGGGTGCGCGACGTCACGATCGAGCCGCGCACCGGCGGCCGGGTCTACGAGACCTGGCAGGACGGCACGCAGGTGACCTGGGGCGAGCTGCTCGCCTGGGATCCGCCGGAGCGGTTCGTCATGACCTGGACCATGACCCCAGTGCCGACCGAGGTCGAGCTCACGTTCCGGGTCCTCGGCCCGGCGCTGACCCAGGTCGAGGTCGAGCACCGCGGCTGGGAGGCGCTGTCCGACGAGCAGCTGGCCGAGGACTGCGCGCTGCCCGGCGGCTACCTGGGCGGCTCCTACGCGGCCGGGTGGACCAGGATCCTGGCCCAGATGGTCGCGGCCGCGGAGGGATAGCCCCGCACCGGCGCCCGGTCAGCTGGCTACTGGGCGCGCAGCCAGACGGCGGGCCGGGTCCTGGCGGCCACGGTCGCGGGCGCCGACGCCAGCAGGTTGCCGGCCACCAGCAGGGCGACCAGCCCGAGGGCGAGCACCAGCGCCGGGACCACGGTGACCGGCACCACGCCGATCGAGCCGGCGAAGCTGCGCCAGGCCCACCGGCCCGCTATCACGCCGATCGGGCCGCCGATCAGCACGGCCACGGCCAGCGTGAACGTGGTCTGCCAGGCGATGACCCACCGGATCTGGCCCCGGGTCATGCCCATCGTCTTCAGCAGCGCGAGTTCGGTGCGCCGCCGCCGGACCGAGCCCAGCACGGTCAAGGCCAGCGACAGCACCGCGGCCGCGGCCAGGCCGATGGCCAGCGCCAGCGGCTGGCCGCCCAGGTGCTGGGCGTTGACCACCTGGGCGGCGAGCGACTGGTCGCGGTGCAGTTCGTAGGTGCCACCCGGGGTCCGGTCGGGATTGGCCGACACGATCCTGGCCACTAGCTGAGCACGCTGCGTTCTGGTGGTTCCTGGGGCTAGGTCGATCGCCACCGCGGAGGGAAACGCCG
>Ga0070714_100004665_pt1 | contig 10352 bp, 7 predicted proteins | sample LARL83metaG_FD_65450 | JGI IMG/M metagenome (GOLD analysis project Ga0070714, IMG submission 65450) | Corn, switchgrass and miscanthus rhizosphere microbial communities from Kellogg Biological Station, Michigan, USA - LAR L8-3 metaG | ecosystem: Host-associated > Plants > Roots > Rhizosphere ... | reverse complement strand
TCGGGAAAGAAGAGCTTGCCGGGGTTGGACAGCCGGACATCGTGCCCGGCCGCCTCGATGGTGGCGTACTCGGCCATCGCCCTCCAGTTTGACAGCCGCGCCCTGCGACCTGCCGACGGCTATGCTCGGCCGATGCAGGGGCGGGTGGCACTGGTGACCGGGGCGTCCAGCGGCATCGGCCGCGTCACCGCCGCGCTTCTGGCCACGCGCGGGGCGCGCGTGATGGCCGTCGCCCGGCGCGCCGAGCGGCTGGCCGAGCTGGCGGACGAGACCGGTGTGCACACCCACGCGGTGGCGCTGGACACCGCCGAGGGCTGCCAGGAGGCGCTGGATGCCGCCCGCGAGCAGCTGGGGCCGGTGCACATCCTGGTCTGCAACGCGGGCCTCGGCTCGGCGCATGAGCCCGTCATCTGGGAGCAGACGGAGGAGATCTGGCGGCGCACCATGCGCATCAACCTGGACGCGCCCTTCCACCTGCTGCGGCTGGCGGCGCCGGACATGGTCGAGGCGGGCTACGGCCGGGTGGTCATGATCGGCTCGACCGCCAGCCTCGCCGGCAGCGAGCGCGAGGCCGCCTACACCGCATCCAAGCACGGCCTGCTCGGACTGACCCGGTCGGCGGCGCTCGACCTGGCGCCGCACGGGGTCACCTGCAACGCCGTCCTGCCCGGCTGGGTGGAGACGGAGATGTCGGCGCGCTCGGCCGCGGCGACCGCCGAGCGGCGCGGCATCGGCCTCGACCAGGTGTGGCGGGAGCGCAACGAGAGCTACACCGCCGGTCGCATCCCGACCGCCGAGGAGGTCGCCCGGACGATCGCCTGGCTGGCCTCTGAGGACGCCTCAGGCGTCAGCGGCGAGGCGGTGCGGGTCGCGCTCGGCAGCGTCTGGTGACCGGCGCGAATGAAAGGTGCCTGGCACCTGGTATTCGGACCTGCCTAAATGGTGCCTGGCACCTGGTAGTCAAGTGTGCCGTTCGCCGGATCAGGGCGGGCAGTGTTTTGTGAGAAAGTCGCGCACCCGGCGGAAGCGGTCGATCCTCCGGTCGGGCCGGGCGGTTGCCATCATCACGTGGTGCTCCTCCGGATAGACGACGAGCTCCACGTCCCGGCCCAGCTCACGGAGCGCGACGAAGAGCTGGAAGTTGTCGTCGATCGGGCAGACGCGGTCGGCCTCGCCCTGCAGCATCAGCATCGGGGCGGTGATGCGTCGGGCCAGGCGAAGCGGCGACGACTCCCACAGCTTCGCCTGGTGGGAGTGCACCGGCCCGTAGCCGATATCACGGTCGTAGCCGGGGCCGATATGGGAGACCCCGTGCGCCGCCACCATGTTGGCGACGCCGTTCTCGGAGACGATCGCACGGAAGCGGTCGGGCGCCGCGCCGGCCAGCCAGTTGACTGCCCAGCCCCCGTAGGAAAGCCCCATCGCGGCCACCCGGCGGGGATCGGCCAGGCGACGGCCGATCACCCAGTCCAGGGACGTCAGCAGGTCGTCGGCGTCCGGCCCGCCCCAGCGGCCCTGGATGGGCGAGATCCAGTCTCGCCCGTAGCCGCCGGAGCCGCGGATGTTGGGCAGTAGCACCCGGTAGCCGAGCTCCGCCAGTAGCCACGAGTCGAGCTCCGGCGTCGGCCCGTGGGCGCCGTAGGGACCGCCGTGCGGGGAGAGCACGAGTGCCGATCGGCCGCGCACAGCGGCTGGCTCGACGAGGAAGCAGTGAATCCCGTCGGCGTCCAACTCGCGCACCCGCGGCGGCTCCTCTGTCCGCAGCCAGTCGCCGCCGTGCCTGGTCAGCCGTCGCATCGCGTCCGCCTCGACCGCCGCCACCTCAGGCGGATAGCTGTCGTCAGTCATGGTCGCCACCACCCGCTCGCCGCCGACGGCGATCGAGGCCAGCGTCGTGGCGCCGGTGGAGATCCGCTCCGCCTGCCCGCGCAGCGGCACGCGCCACACCTCGTCGCGGCCGCGGCGGTTGATCGGCACGACCAGCATGTCGTTGCCCTGCCATTGCGGTGGCGGCATCTCGGCATCCCGCCAGTCGTGCAGGTCGGAGCACCAGCCGAGGGTGACCGGCAGGTCGAGCCGGCGGGTCAGGCTGCGCGGCCGCCGCGCGCCGTCCCAGACGAACAGCTCCGGCTCGGCGTAGTCCGGGGCGCCCGGCACGTTGGTGCCGGTGAAGGCCAGCGTCGAGCCGTCCGGAGACCAGGCCGGCGAGGAGGCGTACCCGCGCAGCGCGATCAGCTCGCGGACGTCTCCGCCCTTCGAGTCCACCTCGTAGATCGCCGTCTTGGGGCGGAGGTCGGCGTCCGGGCCGCGGGCGCTGGAGAAGGCGATCCGGGTGCCGTCCGGGTGCCAGGCCGGCTCGCCGGCGTCGAAGTCGCCGCTCGTCACCTGGTTGGGCCGGGCGCCGGGCCGCGCCGCCACCACATGCAGGTGGTAGCGGTAGTCGGAGTCCTCGTCGCTGTCGTCCCGCCAGTCGACCCTGCGCATGACCTGGACGACCCGCTTCTCGGGATCGCCCTGCCAGAAGCGCGGCTGGCCGGCCTCGGCTGTGAAGGCGATGCGGCGGCCGTCCGGGGAGAAGACCGGCGCGCCGACGGAGCCGTGGGGCGCGCCGCAGACCAGCTCCGCCTCGCCGCCGTCGATCCGGATCAGGTACAGGCACCGTCCCGACCCGCCGCTGCGGTTGCTGGCGAAGGCGATGGTGCGGCTGTCGGGCGCGAACGCCGGGCTGATGTCCCGCCACGACCCGCCGGTCAGCCGCCGCGGACGCCCGCCCCGGTACGGCACCAGCCACAGGCTGACCCGGTACTCGTTCCCGGCCACCGTGCGCCGCGTGTAGACCACCCACTCGCCGTCCGGCGAGAGCACTGAGGTGCCGATCACGACCTGCCTGCGCACGACCTCGGGTCCCAGCATCGGCGGGATGCTACCGGCCGGGGCTACGCTGCCGGCATGGAACCGATACTCACGGTCACCCCTGAGGCGCTCGAAAAGGTGGAGCTGGTGCGTGGCCGCGAGCCCGACCCGGCGGGCCTGGCGCTGTGGGTCGAGGTGACCGGGCGCGACCGCTTCGGCCGTTTCCAGTACGACCTCTGGCTGGCGCCGGCCGACGACGCTCCGCAGGGATCGGCCCTCGAGCGGGCAGGCGAGCTGACCGTGGTCATCCCGCCGGCCTCGGTGGAGGTGCTGCGGGGCGCGGTGCTCAACCGGCACGGAGATCTGGAAACCGGCGGGCTGGTGATCGAGGAGTCCGCCCAGGCCACCCCCGACCTCGGCCCGGTGCCCGAGAACCTGACCGGGGACACCGCCGAGCGGGTGCAACAGGTGCTGGAGCAGCAGATCAACCCGGCGATCGCCGCCCACGGCGGCGTCGTTCACCTGGTCAACGTGGAGGACGGGGTCGCCTTCGTGCGCATGGGCGGCGGCTGCGCCGGTTGCGGGATGGCCACCGTGACGCTCGACCAGGGGATCGAGCTGGCGATCCGCCAGGCAGTCCCGGAGATCACCGGCATCGTCGACGTGACCGATCACGCGGCCGGTCAGAACCCGTACTACGCGCCGACGGCCTAGCGATCTGCATGGGTGTTTTCCCCTCAAGGGGGGACGCGGCGCGGCCGATGCTGGACTTCGATGCTCTCGCCACATCGACTGTCCGCCCTGTTCGCGCTTTCGCGCGCGCTCCAGGATGTCCGCGACCCGGCTGCCATCGCCGAGCGGCTGGCCGACCAGGCTCCGCAGCTGACCGGCGGCAGCGCCTCGATCTGGACCCGGGAGCCCGATCGCGACGTGCTCATCCGGCAGGGCGACGGTGAGCCGGGCGAGCGGTCGGTGGAGCAGTCGCCGGAGCTGGCACGGGTTCTTCGCGACGGCCGCCACACCCGCACCCAGAACTCGCTCGTCCTGCCGCTGCTGGTGGACGGCCGGGCGATCGGCGTGCTCGAGGTCGAGGATGCGCCGGCCGGCGACCTGGCCTCGGGCGGGATGCAGTACTGGCAGTCGCTGGCCGACGTCGTCGCAGCCGCGCTCGACGAGGCGACCTCGTTCGCCGAGCTGGCCCGTGCCGAGGCCCGCTTCCGGTCGCTGGTCGAGCAGATCCCGGCCGTCACCTACCTCGACCGCGCGGGCAGCGGCGAGCCGATCTACTGCAGCCCACAGCTGGAGACCCTGTTCGGGATCCCCGCCGCCGAGTGGCTGGACGGGGAAGACGGCTGGGGCCGGCGGATCCATCCGGACGACCGCCAGTTCACGGTGGCGTCGTACGCCGCGTCGGTACGCGACGGGCAGCCGTACTTCCACGAGTACCGCCTGATCAGCCCCGACGGCACCGTCCACTGGGTCTGTGACGAGGCGGTCACGGTCACCGACTGGGAGGGCAAGAAGGTCGTTCAGGGCGTCATCTACGACGTCACCGACCGCAAGCTGGCCGAGCAGCGCTTTCGCGACGCCGAGTCGCGCTACCGAACGCTGGTCGAGCAGCTGCCGCTGGCCATCTACATCGACGCCCTCGACGAGGCCGCGACGTCGCTCTACAACAGCCCCAAGAACGCCGAGATCACCGGCTACACGCACGAACAGTGGGTCGCCGATCCCGACCTTTTCGGGAAGACCATCCACCCCGACGATCGGGCCGAGGTGCTGGCCGGGTTCGAGGCCGCCCGGGTGACCGGCGACCCGTTCGCCGCCGACTACCGGATCATCCGCCCCGACGGGACCACGGTCTGGGTGCACGACGAGTCGGTCGTCGTCCGCGACGACCAGGGGACGCCGCTCTACCGGCAGGGCTACCTGCTGGACATCTCCCGCCGCAAGCAAGCAGAGGAGCGGCTGGCCCACCTTGCCTATCACGACTCGCTGACCGGCCTGCCCAACCGGGCGATGTTCCAGGAGCACCTGGACGTCGCGCTCGCCCGCGCCGAGCGCTCGGGACAGGGGGTCGCCGTGCTCTATGTCGACCTGGACGATTTCAAGCTGGTCAACGACTCCTTCGGCCACGTCTCGGGCGACGAGCTGCTGTGCGAGGTGGCGCTGCGGTTGCGTTCGGCCACCCGCTCGACCGACGTGGTCGCCCGCCAGGGCGGCGACGAGTTCCTGATCCTGGTCGCCGACCTCGAGGTCGGCGACGCCGAGCAGGAGCTGGACATCGCCGAGATCGCGCGCGGGGTCGCCGAGCAGCTGCGGGAGGCGCTGAGCCACCCGTTCCTCGTCTCGGGCACCGAGATCTACTGCTCCGGGTCGGTCGGCATCAGCCTCTATCCGGTCGACGCCGAGGGTGCCGAGAGCCTGCTCAAGCACGCCGACATCGCGATGTACAAGGCCAAGGATTCCGGCCGTGACGCGGCCCGCCTGTACGTCCGCGACGGCGGCGATGCGATGGCCCGCCTGTCCATGGCCGGGCGGTTGCGGCGGGCCATCGAGCGCAGCCAGTTCGTCCTCTACTACCAGCCGCTGGTCGACCTCCGAAGCGGCGGCATGGTCGGCGTGGAGGCGCTCATCCGCTGGCACGACGGCGAGCGCGGCATGATCATGCCGGGGCAGTTCATTCCACTCGCCGAGCGCACCGGCCTCATCTCCGAGATCTCCGAATGGGTGATCGCAGAGGCCTGCCGGCAGGGCGCTGAGTGGCGCGCCCAGGGGCTCGACCTGTACGTGTCGGTGAACCTGCCGCCGGTGTTCTGGCAGCCGACCGCGATGCGCCAGGTGCTGGCGACGATCGAGTCGTTCGGCCTCTCGCCGGACCGGATGATGGTGGAGCTGACCGAGTCGGCAATGATGGCGCCGCAGGAGGAGGAGAACGAGCGGATCATCGCCGAGCTGGTCGACCGCGGCCTGCGCCTGGCGATCGACGACTTCGGCACCGGCCACTCGTCGCTGGGCCGCCTGAACCAGATGGCGGTGACCACGCTCAAGATCGACCGCTCGTTCGTGGCCGACCTGCCGGCCGACCGCAGCGCCTCGCTGCTGGTGGCGACCATGATCAGGCTCGCCGACGGCCTCGGTCTGCAGGCGCTGGCGGAGGGGATCGAGACGGACGACCAGCGGCGCTGGCTGATCGAACAGGGCTGCCCGCTGGGGCAGGGCTTCTTCTTCAGCCGTCCGGTGCCGGCGCCCGAGATCTGGCCGCTCTACCACGCCTTCCCGCGCGCAGCCTAGACCCGGCGACCAGGAACGGTCCAGGGGACGCCGCCGGGCTAGGTGATACGGGCGCGGCGGGGATCGTAGGCGTGGTGTTCTTCCCGCTCGACCAGACCGGCCAGCCGGTCGATTGCGTCATAGACGTCGACGAAGCGGGTGTAGACGGCCGGCAGCCCGAAGCGGATGACGTCGGCCGGCCGGAAGTCGGGGATCACGTGTGCCTGCTCGATCAGCGCCTGGCAGATGCGCCAGGCGTCGGGGTGGCGGAAGGATACGTGGGAGCCGCGCCGGGCCGGGTCGCGGGGCGTGCCGAGCTGGAAGCCGAGCGGGGCCAGCCGCTCGTCATGGAGCGCGATCGCGAGCTCGGTGAGGGCGATCGATTTGGCCCGCAGCGGCTGGATGCCGGCCGCCGCCACCTCGGCGGCGCCCGCCTGCACGGCGTCGACGCCGATGATGCCGGGCGTGCCGGCCAGGAAGCGGACGATTCCCGGCGCCGGCTCGTAGTCCGGCCCCATCGCGAACTGGTCGGCGTGGCTGAACCAGCCCTGGATCGGCGAGCGCAGGAGCTCCTGGAGCTCCTGCCTCACGTACAGGAACGCCGGCGCACCGGGCCCGGCGTTCAGGTACTTGTAGGTGCAGCCGACCGCAAGGTCGGCGCCCCACGCCTCCAGCTCGACCGGTACGGCACCGGCGGCATGGCAGAGGTCCCAGAGCATCAGGGCGCCGGCCTGGTGCGCCTCCGCGGTCACTCTCGGGCCGTCCAGGAGCTCCCCGCTTCGGAAGTCGACGAGCGACCGGCAGACCAGCGCCGCCGTCCCGATGGTGCCAGGCTCCGTCACCGATCTATCACGGGCGGCGGCGAGGCCGGCCAGCACGTAGCGGTCGGTGGGGAAGTCGTCCGGGTGGACGACGATCGCCCCCTGGCGCACGTCCAGCGCCGCCCACGCCAGCTTGTACAGGTTGACCGTGACCGAGTCGCAGACGATCACCTCGCCGGGGCGGGCGCCGATCAGGCGCGCGATCTCGTCGCCGGCGCGCAGCGGCGCGTCGATCCACCGCGACCAGCCGCCGACCAGGTCGCGGCCCCACTCCTCGGTGGTGGCCTCGATCGCCGCCCGGCCGGCCGTCGGCAGCCGCCCCAGCGAGTTGCCGTCCACGTAGATGCGGTCGCCGTCCTCGACGACGTAGCGGTCGCGGAAGCCGGCCAGCGGATCGGCGGCGTCGCGGGCGAGCGCGTCCTCCCGGCTCACAGCCACTCCGCCACCGCCTGCCAGCTGCGCGACCGAGGGTCGAGGTGGGCGTAATGGTCCTCGCCTTCGACGACGACGCTGGTGCAGTCGTCGCCGGCCCGGTCGGCGTAGGGAAGGCACTGCCCGGCGGGGACGACGTCGTCGCAATCGCCCCACACGATCAACGTCCGGCAGCGCAGCGGCAGACGCTCGATCGGCGAGCTCTCGATGTAGCGCTCCGGCCGCTGATCCGGCCCGCCGTCCAGCAGCTTCGGCACCCCGTCGCCGCAGACGCCGTTTCGGGCCGCGTGCGCGAGGTCGGCCAGCGGCGCCTGGCCGACCGCCTCGGTCACCGCCACGGCAGCGCGCTCACGGCCCGCCGCCCAGAGCGCGAGGCAGCCGCCGGCGGAGTGGCCGACCGCGGCCACCCGGCTCAGATCGAGCGGCGCGTCGACCTCCGCCAGGGCGTCGATGCCGGCCGCCGTGTCGTCGAAGGTGGCCGGCCAGCCGCCCCCCGTGTGAATGCCCAGCCGGCGGTATTCGAGGTTCCAGGTGGCCCAGCCGCGCTCGACCAGGTCGGGGCAGATGCCCTCCATGAGGCTGCGATCGTAGCGCTGGCGGAAGCAGCCCCCGTGAATCAGGACGGCGACCGGAAACGGGCCCCGGCCGACCGGGGTCATCAGCATGGCGACCTGGCTTCGATGTTCCCCGTAACGATGCACCACCGCCTGCATCAGACGACGATCGCGTCCCGCTCGACGAGCGCGGCATAGCGTCCCCCGATCTCGAGCAGTTCCGCGTGCGTCCCTCGCTCGACGATCCGGCCGTGGTCGAGGACGAGGATCTGGTCGGCGTCGCGGATGGTGGAGAGCCGATGGGCGATGACGAGGGTGGTGCGTCCCTCGCTGAGCCGGTCGAGAGCGTCCTGGACGGCTCGCTCGGTCTCCACGTCGAGCGCCGAGGTGGCCTCGTCGAGCACGAGCACCGGCGGGTCGCGGAGGATCGCCCGGGCGATTGCCAGACGCTGCTTCTCGCCGCCCGAGAAGCGGTATCCGCGCTCGCCGACGACGGTCGAGTAGCCGTCCGGCAGCGACATCAGGTGGTCGTGGATGCGAGCCGCCTGAGCGGCGGCCTCGAGCTCCTCCTCGGTCGCCCCAGGCCGGGCGAAGAGCAGGTTCTCGCGAACCGATCCGTGGAACAGATAGGTCTCCTGGCTGACGACGCCGATCGTTTCCCGCAGCGAGCGGAAGCTGAGGTCGCGCAGGTCGTGGCCGTCGATCCGCACCGCGCCGGCGCTGGGCTCGTAGAGCCGGGCGGCCAGGTAGCCGACCGTCGTCTTGCCGGATCCGGTCTCCCCGACCAGCGCCACCTTCGTCCCCGGCTCGGCCACGAAGCTGATGTCGCTCAGCGTCGGCCGGTCGGCCTCGTACTCGAAGGCGACCCGGTCGAACTCCAGCCGGCCCGCCACGTCGTCGCGCGCGACCTCGGTCGCGTCTGGGCGCTCGTCGATCTCGACCGGCAGGTCGAGGTACTCGAACACCCGCTCGAAGAGGGCCAGCGAGGACTGCACGTCGGTCTGCACGGACAGCAGGGACGTGAGGGGGAAGAAGAGGCGGGTCTGAAGGGTGGTGAAGGCGACCACGGTGCCGATCGAGAGCGAGGTGTTGCCGCTGGCGATCAGGTGCCCGGCGACCCCGTAGACGAGCGCCGGCATGATCGCGAACGTGGCCTGGATGGATGCCATCGCCCAGCGGCCGGCCATCCGCTGGCGCAACTGCAGATCGGCCAGCCGCTCTGACTCGCCGCGGAAGCGCTCGGCCAGCTCGCCGGTCTGGCCCATGGTCTTGGCCAGCAGCACCCCGGAAACCGAGAGCGACTCCTCGACCAGCGACGAGATGTCGGCCAGCGAGATCTGGGTGCTCGCCGCCAGTTCGCGCCGGATGCGGCCGACGCGGCGGGTGATGAGCACGAACACCGGGAGCAGGATGAAGGCCGCCACCGCCAGCCGCCAGTCGAGCAGGATCATCGCGATCGAGGTCGTGATGACCGTCGTGGCGTTGGAGACGATCGTGGTCGCCGTGGTGGTAACGACGGTCTGGACGCCGCCGATGTCGTTGGCGATCCTCGATTGCACCTCGCCGGTGCGGGTGGCGGTGAAGAAGCGCAACGACAGCCTTTGCAGGTGGCCGTAGACCGCGGTTCGCAGGTCGTGCATCACCTGCTGGCCGATCAGGTTCGACTGCCAGACCTGGGCGACGCCGATGGCGCCGGTGATGATGGGGATCGCGACCATCCCGGCGATCAGCAGATTGAGCTCCGTCGTGTCCATGTTGGTGCCCTTGTTGAGCACGTTGTTCAGCAGGTCGCGGAGCAGGAAGGCGGGGATCACGCCCAGCGCCGCCGAGACGACGATCAACCCTCCGACGAAGCTCAGGCGCGCCAGGTACGGCTTGAACAGCCGCATGATCCGGCGGGTCTGTGACGGTGTCGAGTCGGGCATCTGCCTCTGGGTGAAACGTGCGCCGGGGCGGCGGTAGTCCCGGTGCCCCGTACGATAGGGGGATGGCGGACGACCGGGAACCTCCGATGCTCGCCAGGATCGGCCGTGAGGCGGGGGTGCCGGAGCTGTTCCCGACCCTGGCGAGACTGCCCGGAACCGACCTCCGGTCGCTGATGCTCCACCTCGCGCGGGCGCAGAGCGCGCGGCGGTCGCCGGCGCAACTCCTGCACCAGCATGCCGACGACCGCACCGTGGCGGCCGGCCACGTCGATGGGCGGCGGGTGCACGAGTTCGAGCGCCAGGCCCTGCTGGCGGCGGACGGCTTCCAAGCCCGTGAGCTGTCTCCCGTGTCACCGCTGGGTCTGCAGACAGTGCTCGGCGGGATCGACCAGATGAGCGTGCTCGCCACCGTGCGCGGAACCGAGGTGTTGGCTGATCCGACGACTGAGCTGGCGCTGGAGGCGGCCATGGCGCGCAGGGCCGGCGAGGCGGAG
>Ga0070714_100004664_pt1 | contig 10352 bp, 5 predicted proteins | sample LARL83metaG_FD_65450 | JGI IMG/M metagenome (GOLD analysis project Ga0070714, IMG submission 65450) | Corn, switchgrass and miscanthus rhizosphere microbial communities from Kellogg Biological Station, Michigan, USA - LAR L8-3 metaG | ecosystem: Host-associated > Plants > Roots > Rhizosphere ... | reverse complement strand
GCCGGTGCTGTTCGCCCACGGCCAGCACAACCGGCCCGACAGCGTGGTGCTGGCGACCACCGAATACCGGCGCGCCTACCAGGGCAAGCTGCCCCACGTCTTGGGCCAGCTCATGGACATCGGCCATCTGGTGTGGATGGGGTTCAGCTTCGCCGACCAGCGGATCACGGCGATCCTGCGGGAGATCGCCGAGACCTCGGGCACCCGGGTCACCCCAGGAACCGCGCCGCGCCATGTGGCGATCATGCCGTGGGATCCGGCGGGCGAGGGCAACGATCCGGGCATCCTGGCCCGCCTAGCGGAAATCGAGTACGGGGCGCAGGCAGTGCTGTACCCGACACCCGGCGGTGACCATTCCGCGCTGGCGCTCCTCTTGGCGACGCTAACTGATCCCCGGTTCCCGCCCGCTGGTGACGCGCCCGCCCGGTCCGGCCGAGCGATCGATCCGGATCAGCCAGCCACTGCTGGTGAACCAGGCATCCCGGCAACGTGGGAGCCGACGGCGGAGCGGGTGAAGAACTTTACCGGCCGGCCCGAGGAACTGGCCCGGCTGGACCGGTGGGCCGCCGACCCGCAGGTCGCTCTGATCGGGGTGACCGCGTGGGGTGGTGCGGGCAAGACCGCCTTGGTCACCCACTGGGTGACGGAGGCGGGCGGGCTGGCCCGGCGGCCTAGTGTGCGGGGCGTGTTCGGGTGGAGTTTTTACGCCGACCCCTCCGCCGAACACTGGGCCGACGGCCTACTCCAGTGGGCGCAGCGCGATCTCGGGATCGCAGTGGTGGGCACGGGCCGACCGGCGGAGGCGGTGCTGGCGCTGTTGCGGGCGGTGCCGCTGTTGCTGGTGCTCGACGGCCTGGAGCGGGTGCAGGAAGGCCCGGCCGGGGGTGAGTTCGGGCGGCTGCTGGGCGGCACCCTGCGGGAGGTACTGCCCGGCGCCTGCCAGCTACCGCATGGTGGATTGGTGGTGCTGACCAGCCGGTTCCCGTTCGCCGACCTCGAAGGCTTCGACGGCGGCAGGGCCCGGATGCTGGAGGTGCCGCCCTTCACCCCGGCCGAGGGCGCGGCGCTGCTGGCGGCCGTCGGCGGTGACTGGCTGGCTGAGGATGAGCGGCGTGAACTGGTGCGGGCCGTCGACGGGCACGCGCTGGCGACCGGGGTGCTCGCTGGGCTGCTGGCCGCCGGCCCACCCTCCAGCGACCTGGCCAGCCTGCACGCCGATCTGGCCGCTGCGGCGCGCACTGATGCACGGGTGGGCAAGGTGCTGGAGTTCTACGCGGCCCAGATGACGGAAGCAGACCGGTACCTGCTAGCGGCGGTGTCGCTGTTCGCAAGGCCGGTGTCTGCTGAGGCGGTGCTGGCCGTGGCCGGCCATGAGGCGTTCGGTGGCCGGCTGGCCGGGTGGACGCCGGAAATGGTGCAGGCGGCGGTGCGGGAGCGGCTGGCCGGGCTGGCCACCTGGCACCCCGACGCCACCGTCTCCGCCCACCCCCTGGTCCGCGACACCTTCCGCCCCCTCGCCCTCGAAGCGGCCGCCACCGCCGCCGACACCAGCCTGACCGGTCTGCCCGCGGGAGAGGTGACCTCCCAGGCGGACGCGCTGCAGGTGACCGAGGCCATCGAATTGCTCCTTGACGCCGGCCAGTGGGAGGCCGCCGCCAACATGTATCAGATTCGCACTGACACCGGGACTGTGTGGCTGAGGCTGCCCGCAGCGCGGCTCGGCCAGCGCACGACCACCGCGTTTGTGGCCACCCCCACCCGCCGCGGCGCATGCGCCACCCACCTCACCGCCCGCCAGTTCGGCCACTTCCTGAACGCGACCGGCCTGTACGCAAGGCTCGCGGGAGACCTGGCCATGGCCCGTGACTACCTGACCCTGGGCACCCGGCACGACCGTGACGCCGGTGACATGCGCAACCTGGCGATCGGCCTGCGGAGCCTAGCCGAGAGCCTGGCGCTCCTCGGGCAGGTCGGCCCGGCGCGGGAGGCCGCCACCGAAGCCCTCACCAGCGCCGAAACCGCCGACGACCGGGTCAGCCTCCGAACCTCGCGGGCGTCTCTGGGCTGGCTGGCAGGCCTGGCCGGGGATACGGCCGCCGCCGAGGTCCACTTCACCACCGCCGACCAGGTCCACCTCGCGGACGAGATAAACGGCGGCCACCTGTATGGATATGACGGAGTGCTGTGGGCGCGGTGGCTGGTCCGGACCGGGCGGTCCGGACCAGCCCAGGAACTGACCAGCCGCAATGCCGACATCTGCCGCGAGTATGGCTGGAATGCCGATGTGGCCCGGTGTGACCAGATACTGGGCAGCCTGGCCCTGGCCGCCGGGGACACCGCTACCGCCGGGAGACACCTGGCCGCCGCCGTTGCGGCCTTCCGCGACGCGGACTACCTCACCGAGCTCGCCGAGGCGCTCCCCGGCCTGGCCAGCTGCGCCCAGGCCGCCGACGACCTGGACACAGCGCAACGCCACCTGACCGAAGCGATCACCATCGCCGCAGCCCGAGGCATGATCCCTGCCCACGCCGCTGCGCTGGCAGCCCGGGCCCGGCTGCGTGCCGCCCAGGCCACCACCGGCAACGCCGACGCGGTGCCGCAGGGCCGCGATGATGCTGACGCTGCGCGGCGGCTGGCGGTCCGCCACCGTCTGCCCTGGCACGAACTCGACTCCCTGACTGCCCACGCTGCCCTCGACCAAGCCGAAGGGACCAGCCACGACTGGGCCACCCAAGCCAGCCAGTTGCACGCCCAGCTAATCCCGCCCGGCCTGGACCCCGACCCCCTGGCGACCGTCGAACGGCTTGTCGAAGACAAGAAAGCCAGCGGAGACGATGCAAGCGACGACGACGCCTAGAATTCCGGCCGTTAACCCGACAGCAGCAGGAACACCACACTCCTGCCACCACTGCATCCGAGTGGCATAAGCGGACTACCTGCACCTCGGAACCCGAGGATTCCGCTTCCTCTGCCGAAACGAATAGTCGGTGTTCGGCGTGTCGTGCTGATTCGGCAGCGTCCGTTCAGCCCGTAATCGTCACTTCAATGCGATGCGCTTTCCACACGGCAAAAAGTACCCCAACGGAACGGTCAGGATGCATGCACCAAGACCGGTCAGAATCGCGTCAGAACGCACGACTTCCGGAGTGAGGTGCTGGTCGAGTTTCCCGGCTGCAGGGAGCCTGAACTGACCGAGCGCGCCACGATGCTTTACACCGCGCGCATGATCGAGGACTCGGCACTTGGGGCGGCTGGACGCAAGCGACGCTGGCGGGCCTTGCTGCCCAATCTGGGGACAATCTCCCGGCTGACACTCCGATGGCTCGGAACCGTGGCGACGCTCGCGCTCGGCGGTGCCCTCGCAATGCTAGTTGTCGGACTGCTGGTCCATCAGGGGCACAGGTCGGCTCGTGGCTCCGACACAGGGGTACACAACGGGTACACAACATCGGTCAACAGTGCGAGACAACGACAAGCATTGAGCAACGTTTCAGCACGTCAGAACTGGTTCCACAGGTGAGCGCACCATGGTGTGCGATAGTCCAGGCATGGCCATCTTTGACGACCTCGAGGCGGAGCAGGACCGGCTGGAGGAAATCCTCACCGGCCTCGACGGCGCACAGTGGGCGGCCCCGTCGGCGGCCGATGGGTGGAGCGTCACCGACGTCGTGCTCCACCTCGCACAGACCGAGGAAGCGGTGGTCGCCAGCGTCGGCGGCGCCGCCCTGCGCCCCGCGCGAGAATCCGGTACCACGGTGGACGAGCTTGCGGACGACATGGTCAGGGCGCAGCGAGCCGAGCCGGCCGTGGTGTTCGGGCGGTGGCGCGAGGCCAGGCACGCGGCGGTGCGCGCGCTGCGCGCGGCCGACCCCGGGCAGTCGCTGCCGTGGGTGGCGGCACCGATGAAGCCGGCCACCCTGGCCACCACCCGGCTGGCCGAGCACTGGGCCCACGGCCTGGACATCACCGGGCCGCTGGACATCGCCTTTCCCGACACCGGCCGGCTGCGGCACATCGCCTGGCTGGCGCACCGCACGCTGCCCTACGCCTTTGCCCTCGCAGGCGAGGGAGCCCAGGACGTGCGGTGTGACCTCACCGCCCCGGATGGTGAGACGTCCTGGGAGTTCGGGCCGGGCGCCGCGGCATCGGCGATCAGCGGCCCGGCGGGCGATTTCTGCCGGGTGGCCGCCCGGCGGCTGGCTCCCGGGCGGTCCGGGCTGACGGCCAGCGGTCCGCACGGCGCGACCGCGCTGCGACTGCTGCGCACCTACGCGGCCTGAGCTGTCACACCTGGCCGGTTTCGCGTGTCGAAGGTGGTGAGGAAAGGACACAGATCATGGCGCGCATCTCGCTTGACCCGCCCAAGACGCTGAGCTACCGGATCGGCACGGGGTTCTCCCGCCGCAGATACGGGGTGATGCTCGACCCCGGTGCCGCCCTCGGGCACAACGTGAAGGTCGGCCGGTCGTACGCGCTGTTCGAACTGGGCGTGCAGCGGTGGCGGACCCTGGACCTCGGCCTGAAGGACCTCGCGGTCATGGCGGCGGCCGCCTCGATCGGCTGCGCCTGGTGCCTGGACTTCGGCTACTGGGAGACCACGATGAGGCACAAGGTGGCCGCGGAGAAGATCCGCGCCGTGCCGAACTGGCGCGACAGCGACGTGTTCACTGAACTGGAGCGGCTCGTGCTTGAGTACGCCGAGGCGATGACGGACACGCCGCCAAGCGTCACCGACGAGATGGTGGCGCGGCTGAGCGTTCACCTCAGCGAGGCGGAACTGGTGGAACTCACCGCGATCGTGGCCGTGGAGAACCTGCGGTCGCGGATCAACACGGCACTCGGGCTGACCGCGCAGGGCTTCAAGGACAGGTGCGAGATACCGGTGGCCGGCGATGCACCGCAGACGGCCGGTCACTGAGGGGGGAATGGGGAGGCGGGTGGGGGTGGGGTGACCGACGCCGAGGTCTTCGAGGCGCACCGGGGGCTCATGTTCGCCATCGCCTACCGGATGCTCGGCACGATCACGGACGCCGAGGACGCGGTCCAGGACGCGTGGCTGCGCTGGTCGGCGGCGGCCCGCGCGGATGTCGCCGACCCCCGGGCCTACCTGGCCAGGGTCGTCACCACCACCGCGCTGAACCGGCTGCGCTCGGCCCGCTCCCGGCGGGAGGCCTATGTGGGGCCCTGGCTGCCCGAGCCGCTGCTCACCGAGGCGGGCCCGGACGCCGCGGAACGTGCCGAGCTTGCCGAGTCCGTGTCGGTGGCCATGCTGGTCGTCCTGGAGTCGCTGACGCCGGAGGAGCGGGCGGTCTTCGTACTCCGGGAGGTGTTCGGCTTCGAGCATGCGGAGATCGGCGCCGCCCTCGGCCGGTCCGCCCCGGCGGTGCGGCAGCTTGCCCATCGGGCACGCGAGCATGTCCAGGCGCGCCGGCCGCGCTTTGACGTGGATTGGAGCCAGCAGCGTGCGGTGACCGAGCGCTTCCTCGCCGCCGCGGCGGGCGGCGATATCGAGGACCTGATGACCGTGCTCGCCCCGGACGTGACGCTGCTCACCGACGGCGGGGGCAAGGCGCGCGCCGCGCTGCGCCCGATCACCGGAGCCGCCAAGACGGCCCGGTTCTTCGTGGCCATCGCCAGGCGGCCCTACATGGGCATGGACATCTCCGACATGGTGGTCGAAGCGGCCGAGATCAACGGAAGCCCGGGCACGCTGATCACGGCGGGGGACCGGGCGGTCGCGGCCCTGACGCTGACGGTCTCGGATGGCCGGATCACCGCGATCCAGCTGGTGGCCAACCCGGACAAGCTGGCCGCGGTCTCGGCCGGCCGGACGCTGCCCCGGTGCTGACCAGTCGGTGCGGGGCCACAGCCCGGTGTGCCCAGCGAGTCAGCCGGTCACGGTGAACGTGGCGCTCGTCCCGCCGAAGCTGCGGCGGCCCTGCGCGGCGATGACGTGCGCCCCGGCCGTGGCACTGGGCACCGTGACCGTCGTGCTGAAGCTGCCGGTCGCAGTGGTCTTGACGTTGGCGAGCGGGATGCTGCCGTCCCAGAACAGCTTCACCGTCTCGCCGGCGTAGAAGCCGCTGCCGGTGACGCTGACCTTCGTGCCTGCCGGGCCGCTGGCCGGGTGCAGCGACACCAGGACCGGCGTGAACACCTCGGCGGTGCTGCCCGCCGCGGCGTAGAAGGTCGGGCCCCCACCCGCGGCAAGCACGCTGCCACCGGGCAGCTCCGTGGCCGTCTGGAACACCCGTGGCTGGGTCATCGAGTGCACCGGGAACCAGAAGCCGTTGTTGTAGACCTCGGCGGTCGACAGCGCCGGCTGGTGGCCGCACGTGCTGCACCCGCCGGCGGCCAGCACCGTGCCATCGGGCAGCGCCGTGGCGGTCGCGCCGAACCTGGCGTCGTTCATCGGCCCGGTGGTGCTCCACTTGCCGGTGGCCGGGTCGTACAGCTCCGCGCTGGACAGCGAGGCGCCGCCGGCGGGGGTGGCCCCTCCGGTGACCAGAACATCTCCGTCGGGCAGCAGTGAGGCGACCGCGTCCTGCCTGGCGTCGATCATCGAACCGGTCGCGGTCCAGGCGTTCGTGGCCGGGTTGTACAGCTGAGCAGCCGCGGTACCACCGCCGGCCAGCAGCACCTGGCCACTGCGCAGCAGCGTGGCGGTGACGAAGCCGCCCTGTGAGACCGCGGACGGCCCGGTGTTGGCCCAGGTCGCCTTGGCCGGGTTGTACACCTCGGCGGGAGTTGTCCCGCCGAAGCCGGCCACCAGCACGCTGCCGTTGCGCAGCAGCGTCGCGCTGAGGCCGCTACTGGCCGCGTTCATCGGTGTGGTGTTCGCCCACGTGCCGGTCGCCGGGTTGTACAGTTCCGCGCTGGACAGCGCGGCGAAGTTGTCGTCGATGCCGCCGGTGATGAGGACCTTGCCGCCGGGTAGCAGGACCGCGGCCGGGTCGGAGCGCGCGGTGTGCAGCGATCCGGTGGCGGAGAAGGAGCGGGTCGCCGGGTTGTACAGCTCGGCACTGGCCAGGCTGCCGCCGGTCACCGTCTGGCCGGCGGCCATCAGCACCTTGCCGCCGGGCAGCAGGGTCGCGGTGAAGTGCTCGCGGGCCGTGGTCATCGGCCCGACGGGGGTCCATGCGTCGGGCCCGCCGCCGAACCCGCTGACCGGCACGCCCTGCGGGCTGAGCGGCGCGTTGTCCGACACCGCGACCGTCGCCGAGCGCAGCGAGGTGGACGACGGGGCGAAGCGCACCGCCACGGTACATGTGCCACCGGGCGGCACCGGGGCGCCGGCACAGCTGGTGTGCACCCGGTAGTCGCCCGGGTTCTTGCCGGCCACCGTCGCCCCTGTGACCAGGAGGTTGGCCGTGCCCGCGTTGGTGACCTTGTAGAAGTGCGCGGCGCTGACCGTGCCAACCAGTTGGCCGCCGAACGCGATCGAGCCTGGTGCGACCGTGACCAGCGGGCCGTTGCCGGTCAGGAACTCCTCGGCGGTCGACAGCGGCTGGCCGTCGGGGCCGTCCCCGCCGGCCACGAGCACGCGCCCATTGTGCAGCAGTGTCGCCGTCTGGTGGGTGCGGGCGATGCTCAGCGTCCCCGGCGCCACCCACAGGCCGCGCCCCGGCTCATAGATCTCGGCCACCGAGGTACCGCCGCCCGCGACCATCACCCAGCCGTTGGGCAGCAGGGTGGCGGTCTGGCCCGCGTGCTTGGCTGCCATGGAGGCCGTGGGGGCCCACGTCCGGCTGGCCGGGTTGTACAGCTCCGCGCTGGAGTACTCGAACTGGCTGCAGCAGAAGCCGCCCTCGTTGAGGCCGCCGGCGACCAGCACGTCGCCGTTGTTCAGTAGCGTGGCGCTCTGCTGCTCGCGTGCGCCCTGCATCGACCCGGTCTGCGCCCACGTCCCGGTCGCCGGGTTGTACAGCTCCGCGGTGTTGGTGTCGCTGCAGAAGTCGTCGTCGCAGTTGTTGAAGCCGCCGGCGGCCAGTACCTGGCCGCTGCGCAGCAGGGTAGCGGTGAAGTCCTCGCGGCCGTTCTTCATCGACCCGGTCTTCGTCCACGTCCCGGTGGCCGGGTTGTACAGCTCTGCACTGCGCAGGGCGGCCTCGAAGCTGCCCGCGTCGCAGCCGTACCCGCTGCCGTTGCAGCCGCCCCCGGCGACGAGCACCTGGCCGCTGCGCAGCAGGGTGGCGGTCTGCCCGGATCGCGCCACGTTCATCGCGCCGGTCGCGGCCCACGTGCCGCTCGCGGGGTCGTACAGCTCCGCGTTTGTCACCTGATGGAAGCGGTGCACCCCGCCGGCCACCAGCACCTTCCCGTTGGGGAGCAGCGTGGCCGTGGCACCGGTGACCGCCAGCGGCATCTTCGCCGTGGGGGCGAAGCCCCGGGTCGCCGGGTTGTACAGCTCCGCGTTCGTGGTGCCACCGGCGGCGATCAGGACCTTGCCGTCGGGCAGCAGCGTGGCGGTCTGCCCGGACTGGGCGACGCCCAGCGGCCCGGTGGCGACAAACGTGTTAGGCGGGCCCAGCCCGCCCACGGTAGCCGCGGTCGCCGTGGCGGCGAGCACGGGCAGGATCAGGCCGGAGACTACAGCTCCGGCGCAGGCAAATACCGCCATGCGGTGGCGGGCCCAGCGCGGCCGCTTCGTCACGAGCCAATGCCATCACGCCCGCCGGCCCGGCACAATCCCGGAGCACGTTGCGAAATGGCGAACTATTAGGAATGGCGAAACATTACTTGTGCAGGAACCGCAGGATCGCCGCGAGGAGCGCCGCGGCGAACCGCCGCTGGAACCGGGGCGAGGTCAGCAGGGCGGCGTCGGTCGCGTTGACCATGTTGCCGCTCTCGATCAGCACCTTCGGCACCGTGGTGAGGTTGAGCCCGGCGAGGTCGTTGCGGAACTCGATGCCGTGGCTGCCGTAGTAGTCGCTCTCCGGCATGCCGGTGTGCGCCAGCAGGGCCGCGCGCACGTCCGCGCCGAACCGTTCCGAAGAGCGAATCACCTGGTCGTTGGGCCCGTCGGCCACCGGTTCGAGCACGGTGAACCCCCGGCCCCAGGTTGGGCCGCCGTCGGCGTGTATGTCGATCGCCACCCGCGCGCCCGAGTGGTTGAGTATCTGCGCCCTGCGGTCCACACACGGCCCGACGCCATGGTTGTCCTGCCGGGTCATCACCACGTGGGCACCATCGGCCCGCAAGGCGGCCAGCAGATACCGCGCGACGTTGAAGTTGTACCGCGCCTCGGTGTACCCGGCGGCGGTCTGAGTGCCGGTGGTGTCACATGTCTCGTTTTCCCGGCCGTTCCAGATGATGTGATTGATGAAGCTGGGGTCGGTGCCGTTGAGGCCGTTATGGCCGGGGTCGATGCCGACGGTTATCCCGGCGAGCGGTTTGGCCGCCGCGGTCGGCTGCGGACTAGGGGCCGGGCTGGCCGTGCCCGGGCCGGCCGAAGTCCGCACGGCGGCGGGGGAGGCCACGGCGTCACCGGCGGACCTGGTCTGGCTGGTAGCCGGCTGGCCGCCGCACGCCGCCAGCAGGCAGGCCAGGACCGCGGGGCAGACCGCCGCGGGGAGCAGTCGCACGCGCCCGGTACCGGTCACGGGATGGCTCGCTCTCCTCAGCTGCCGAACGTGTCGATGTTCTCGATCTTCCACCGGCCGCCCTGGCGCAGGGCGGTGACCGCGAACATCGCCCCGGCATAGCTGCTCTGGCGGGTGCCGGCCCTGGTGTCCTGCTGGTTGGCGAACACCAGCAGCCGGGCCCTGTTGCCGCTGAGCAGTTCCACCCCGCTGTTGGTGACCCTGGTGGTGACGACCAGTTTCTGGGTCGGCGCGTTCTTGGTCACCAGCGTGAACAGGGTGTTGTACTGGCGCACCGCCGGGCCGGTGAGCACGCTCTGCGCGGCCCGCCTGGTCGCCGCGGTGTTGGCGTAGTTGTAGGAGAAGATCGTGTTGACCGCGGCGGAGATCTCCCGGCGGACGGTGGCGGTGGCCGGCCCGTCGGTGAGCGCCGTGTTGGCCTGTGCGGCGGCGTTGCTGCGCACGCTGCTGGCGTGCAGCGTGGCCCACACCCCGAACCCGGCGAGCACGACCGTGACGGCGCCGAGCGCGGCGGCGGTCCGCCAGCCCCGGCGCCCGGACCGCGCCCCTTCGGCCGGCTCCGCGGCCTCGGCTGGCTCCGCGGCCTCGGCTGGCTCCGCGCTCCCCGCTGGCTTGCCGTCGGCCGGCTTGGCATCGTCCGCCGTGGGCTGTGCGTCCGGCGCCGCGCCCGTGGGCTCGGCCCGCTCGGCGAACGCGCCCCCCACCAGGTCGGCATCCTCGTCCCGCGCCGCCTCGGTGACCTTCACGTCC
>Ga0070714_100004663_pt1 | contig 10353 bp, 10 predicted proteins | sample LARL83metaG_FD_65450 | JGI IMG/M metagenome (GOLD analysis project Ga0070714, IMG submission 65450) | Corn, switchgrass and miscanthus rhizosphere microbial communities from Kellogg Biological Station, Michigan, USA - LAR L8-3 metaG | ecosystem: Host-associated > Plants > Roots > Rhizosphere ... | reverse complement strand
CGCAGGCGCTGGACCGGCTGGACCACCGCCGGCTGGTCTCGGTGTACGACGGCGGTGTGCACCGGGGCCGCCCGTATCTCGTGATGCAGTTGATCCGCGGGCAGAGCCTGAGCGCGCGCCTGCACAGCGGCCCGTTGTCGACCGACGCCGCGCTGCCATTGGTCGCGCTGCTGGCCGACGGACTGTCCCATGTGCACGGTCGCGGTGTCATCCACCGCGATGTCAAGCCCTCCAACGTGTTGCTGGACCAGCAGAGCCTGCCGTACCTGGGCGACTTCGGCATCGCGCTGGTGCCCGGACAGTCCCGCGTGACGAGGGCCGACGAGATCGTCGGCACACCGGCCTATCTGGCCCCCGAACAGGTACTCGGCGGCCGGCTCGGACCGGCTGTGGACATCTACGCGCTCGGCTTGGTGCTGCTGGAATGCCTGACCGGCGAACGGGAGTACAGCGGCACCAACCGGATGAAGGCCGCATTGGCCCGCCTCGAACGGCAACCCCGCATCCCGACCACGCTGCCGGTGCCGCTCGCGGGCCTGCTGCGCGCGATGACCGCCGTGGATCCCGCCCGCCGGCCCACCGCGGACGGAATCGTCGAGGTCCTGCGCACGATGGTCGCCGACATGCTGCGCACGCAACGCCAGGTCAGTCGCGTCGTGCGCTGATCGCCACCGTGGTGAACGTCGTGGTGAAGCCGTCGCCGATCGCGGCTCCGACGGCGTCCAACACCTCGGCCAACTTGTCTGCCGGCAGGCGCGTCAGGCCGCCGGTCGTGGGCAGCAGGTCCAGCCACTGCTCCTTCGTGTAGGTCCGTTCCCGGTCGAACCGCCACCGCTCCGGCACGCCGAACCCGCCCGCGTCACGCATCCCGTCGGCGGCCGTGGTCATCATCTCCTCGTACGCGTCCAGGGCCGGCCGGTTCCCGATCGACGAGTCTTCCGTCGCGCGACGGAACGCCGCTCGTACCTCCGCCGGCGGCTCGAAGACGTGCCAGAACAGCGTGAGCGTGCCGCCCGGCCGTAGCACGCGGGATGCTTTCCGGGCACCGGCGACCGGGTCCACCCAGTGCCACGCCTGCCCGGCCACGACCGCGTCGAACATGCGGCCGGCCGGCTCCCAGTCCTCGAACGTGGCCACGTCGACCCGGACCCCGCTGTTCCGCGCGAACTCCGCCATCCGAGCGTCCGGTTCGACGCCGATCACCGTGGCGCCTGCTGCCTGGAGTTGGCGGGCCACGATGCCGGTGCCGCACCCGACGTCGAGGACGTCGCGCCCGGTTGCGACGACCGCTGCCACCAACGCGTCGGGATAGCGGGGCCGTGCGCGGTCGTAACGTTCTGCGTCGACGCCGAACGACTCGGCCATCTGACGGTGCTGGTGGGACGGTAGAGTGGGCATGCGCCCACCATAGTGGGCGTCTGCCCACTCAGTCTGTCATTTCACGCTCGGCGAACGGAGGACGCGCGGTGCCGACCGGGGTGCACATCCGTGACGTGCGCGAACAGCTGTTCGCCGCTGCGGAGCGGGTGCTGCTGCGCGACGGGCCGAGCGCGCTCACCAGCCGGGCGGTGACCGCTGAGGCGGGGTTTGCCAAGGGCGTGCTGCACCGACACTTCGCCGACTTCGACGCGTTCCTCGCCGAACTCGTCTACGACCGCGTCACCCGCATGGACATCCAGTCCATCGGCCTGCGCGCGTCGGCGGGCACCGGTACCGTCGCCGGCAACCTCACCGACGCGCTGACATCGGTGTTCACGTCGGTCGCCGTCGCGATAGTCGCCTTGATCACCTTCCGTGACGAGTTGCGTGCCCGGCTGCGCGAGACATGGCCGGTCGGCGTACCCCTGTTGACCGAGGCCGTCACCATGATCACCGCGTACCTCATCGCCGAACGCGACCTGGGCCGCATCACACCGGACGCCGACGTCGACACCCTCGCCCACACCATGATCGGCGCGGCACACCTGCTGTTCGCCGACCGCACCGGCGCCCCACCGACGCCGGAAGCGGTCCACCGCATGGTGACGACAGTGCTCTAGCCGATCGGATTGCGCACGGCGACAGCGGTGTACGGGGTGGTCGGCGTCGCTGGCGTAGCGAAACGCGCGTTCGGCAGGTAGAGGCGGTCCCCGAAGATCGCCACGGCGGTCGGCGTGTCGAAGCGTGGGTCGGTCACCGTCGCGATCACCCGGCCGGCCGTGCCAAACCGGTTGAGCCGCACCACGGCCAGCGTGTTCAGCTGGTTCTGTACGACGTAGAGGATCTCGCCGCGGCGCAGAATGCCGTCACCGTGCGGCAGAAGTGCGACGTTGACCTGCTTCGTCACGCCGGTCACCGGGTCGACACGGAACAGCTTGCCCGTGTTGGTCTGGTCGATCAGCAGGGCGCGGTCGTCCGGCGTGCGAGCGATGCCATTCGCGTTGATCACACCAGGAGTTTGGACGAAATCGCCGGTCAGCGGGATCGTGGTGAACGTAGTCGGCAATGCGCCGTGCCGCCCGAACGTGATCTTGTACAGGACGGGCCGGAACGAGTCGGTGAAGTAGGCGGCGGTGTCGGTGAGCACCATGTCGTTGATGAACGTGTTCGTCGTGGCGAACTGATAGTGCGCCAGCACGGCACCGCTCCGAGCGTCGACGACCCGCGCGTCACCGGCGGTAGCGCCGGCCACGAACAGCCGGTGCCGTGCGTCGATCTTCATCCCGGTCGACGGGGTACCGGGTCCTTTGCTGAATACTTCGCCGTGGCCGGTCCGTAGGTCGACCCGGAACAACGTACCGACGGTGCGCGAGCCGAAATACACGGTCGACCCATCGATGGTGGTGCCTTCCGGCGGGAATCCGTTCGGTAGGGCGAGGGTTGTCGGGCCTAATTCCGTTGCCGTTGCTGGGCTCGCACTGACCAACGTGGCGCCTAGCATCAGGACGGCTAGCAGTCGGGACATCATCATGTATCCAGTTTGGCTCTGTGGTCGATCGACGGCGCAGATTCACACTTGCCCCGCTGACGTTCTCCCATGTGGGAATCGCGGACCGAAAGGGATTGCTGACTTGGCCCACCTACCAACTGCCGCTCAGCAGGGTGAGGGGCTCAGGGAAGGGCTGAACTACCAGCCTTCTGCCGCATCCCTGGGCCAATCCCGGCTCGGCCTCCACCGGCCCAGTCTCTCCGCCGCCCTCGGGCTCGGTCCCGGCCTGGCTTCCACCGGCCCAGTTCCTTGGTGGGCCTGGTTTCTTTGAGCCTCGCGCGCTGCTGGGCGGCGGTCGCGCAGGGGTCCGGGTCAAGCGGTCCCTTCGGCTTCCGCCGGTCCGGTTTGTTGGTGGGCCTGGTTTCTTTGAGCCCCCGCGCTGCTGGTCGGCAGTCGGGTGATTGTCTGGGTTGGACAGTCCGTCCCTCACACGGCGCCGACCGCTGCGGCGTCATAGGCGTGGATCCAGTCGAACAGTTCTGGGAATCTGGCCGCGTTCGCGTCCCGCCGCGTTGCTATCGGGCCTGCCGGTACGTGCAGTAGCGGTGATGTGGCCAGCGATGCTCGCTGGATCTTGCGTGTCCTTGCGCGGCGTAGCCTTGCATAACGATCGAACGCGGCCGCATGTTCGCCCCCCGGCGCCCCCGTCAGGCAGTCCGCCAGCACGATCGCGTCCTCGATCGCCTGGTTCGCGCCTTGGCCGTGGTGCGGCAGCATCGCGTGGGCCGCATCGCCGATCAGCACGACTCGGCCTCTTGACCACCTGCGCAGTGGCGGTTGGCTGTACAGCGGCCAGCACACGCTCTGTGGCACCGCACTGATCATCTCGTGAACAGCCGGGTGCCAGCCTTTGAACATGGCGGCCAGGGTGCCTGGCTCGGTTTCCAGTGGGCCGGTGCCGGCTGGCCACGTTTCCGGGCCCTCGCGTACGGCCAGGAAGTTCACCAGGGAACCGTCGTTGATCGAATAGTGGAGCAGGTGGGCGTCGGCGCCTACCCAGAACTGTAGAGCCCGCACGTCCGGTAGGGACGGTAGCGCTTCGGTCGGGACCAGGCCTCGGAAGCCGCTCGTGCGGGTGTACACCGGTGGCTGTTCGTCGGTGATCCATGTGCGGACCATGGAGTGCACGCCGTCGGCACCGACCACGATGTCGGCCGCGAACTCGGCGCCGTCGGCGCATTGGACCACGATCTCGTCCGGTGTCTCGTGTAGGCCGGTCACCTCGCGGCCGAGCCGCAGCGGCTCAGCGCCCAGCGCTGTGCCGAGAATGCGTTGCAACTGGCCGCGATGTAGTCCGTACAACGGACTTCCATATCTCGTGCGGTACGCGTCATCTCGGCCTATCGGGTGTGACACGAGCAGTTGGCCGTTCATGCCGTCGCGGAAGACCAGTTCGCTGGGGACGGTCGATACCGCCGCCAGCTCATCCGCCAGGCCCAGGCGGGCCAATAGGCGGGTTGAGTTGGCCGCTACCGCCACCGCCGCGCCGACCTCGCGCAGCTCCGCCGTCCGTTCGAACACAACCACGTCGACGCCTGCGCGCCGCAGCGCGATCGCCAGTGTCAGGCCGCCGATGCCGCCACCGACCACCGCTACTCGCTGTCCCTTTTGTGCCATGACTGTTCCCCCATCGATGCTTAGATTCCATGATGGCAGGGGGCCATGTAGTACGGGGGGAATTCACATGACACAGACGGCTGCTCGCGCGACGGCGTGGCGCGACTGGTCCCTGGCCGCGCCGACCGTGGCCTACCAGGCCGAACTCGACGCGCCGGGTGATCCGGCATCCGCCGCCATATTGCTCGCCACTGGCGGCCTGAGCGGTGAGTACGTGGTGTATGAACGGCACGGGGTGTGGCACGTCGCGCTCGGGTCCGCGCTCACGGTGACCGTCGACGCGGAACGCACGACCGCGCGTTCCGCTGACCGGGCCTGGACCAGGCCCAGTTCTGCCCGGCCGACCGACGACATCGCCGACGCGCTCGCCGAACTCGGCCGCGCGCACCCGGGCTGTCGTGTCTACGGCTGGGCCACGTTCGAACTCGCCCATGTGCTGCACGGTGATCCGAGCGCCGCCGGAACCCAGCCGTTGCTGCATATCGTGCTTCCGACGGCCGACATCACGCTGACGCCGGGCCGCGCGCGGGTGCTCGCGTCGGATCCGGCGCTGGGGGAGCGGATCGCGGCGCGGCTGCGTCATCGACTGCCGGCTCCGGGTACTCCGCTGCCGGACACCGCGACGCTCTTGCAGGCCGGCGGTGCCGACTACCGGAACGACGTTGCCGCCACGATCGCGGACATCGAGGCGGGGCGGATCGACAAGGCGGTGGTGTCGCGCACGGTTCCGCTGCCATCGGTGGACCTGCCCACCTCCTACCTGGCGTGCCGTCGCGCCAACACGCCCGCTCGTTCGTTCCTGCTCGACGTCGGCGGCTGGCAGGCGGCCGGGTTCAGCCCGGAGACCGTGGTCGAGGTCGAGGCGGACGGCCGCGTGACCACCCAGCCGCTGGCCGGCACCCGCGCGCTCGGGCACGACGCGACCGCGAACGAACGGCTGCGCGCGGAACTGCTCACCGACGCCAAGGAAGTCCACGAGCACGCCATCTCGGTGCGCCTGGCGTGCGCCGAACTTGCCACGGTGTGCCGGCCTGGCACCGTGGCGATCGAGGAGTTCATGGTGATCCGCGAACGCGGCTCCGTGCAGCACCTCGCCTCCCGCGTCGCCGGTCGGTTGGCGGCACGGGAGAGCTCGTGGTCCGCGTTCGCCGCGCTGTTCCCGGCGGTCACCGCGACCGGCGCGCCGACAGCGGCCGCGCTGCACGTGTTGCACAACCGGGAACGCGAACCACGTGGGCTGTACGGCGGTGCGGTCTTCCTGGCCGACACCGACGGCCTGCTCGACGCGGCACTCGTGCTGCGCACCGTGTTCCGGCGCGACGGCCGGACCTGGCTCCGCGCCGGCGCCGGGGTGATGCGTCAGTCCACACCGGACCGGGAGTACGAGGAGACCTGCGAGAAACTGCGCAGTGTCGCGCCGCACCTTCGGCCGGCCTGATTCCGCCCTATCGGGCAACGGAATGTTCCCCGCCGCGGCGACGGTGACAATGGCGTGATCCGGTGAACGGAATGCGATTTCCGTGAGTACGGACTGACCGCTGTACGTTCGCGCCGACCTTGTCGTGAGGAATCGGGGAGCATTCATGCGTCGATACCGTGTTGCCGTGTGCGCCGCCCTGGCCGCACTGCCGTTGGCCGCGTTGGCCGCTTGTGGGCCTACTGGCGCGTCCAGCAGCGGCGCGCCTGCGTCCGCGCCATCCGTGCCGGCCGGACCGTCCGGATCGGACACACCGGCGCAACCACCTGCCGGCGATGGTTCGGATCTGGCGTTCTGTCAGCAGTTCAGCAAGGCGCATTCCGACCTGATTCTCGACCGGTCGAACGGGGCCGGCGTGGACGTCGGCCGGACCGAGATGCAACAGACGATCGACGCCGCGCCGTCCGAGATCAAGCAGGCCGTGACGGTATTGCTCAACGAGGAGTTCGCGGTCCTGTCCAGGGATCCGAACGCGGGGCAGATCGCATCGAACCCGGACGTCGCCCAGTCTGGATCGGCCTACAAGTCGTGGTCCGACAGCCACTGCCACTAAGGGGAGAAGAAATGAAGGCAATTGTCGGCGCCGCGATGCTGATCGCGGTCGCCACGGGTGTGGTGGCGTGCAGCAACGGCGGTGCGGCGCCCACGCTCAGCGGAAACCAGCCGGGCAATCCGGCGGCGCTCGGCGCGCCGAGTCCGTCGTACCCGCCCGGCGTGCCGGTCACGACGTTGACGTGCGACGACTTCCCGATCTCGCTCATCCAGTCGGCCGCCCAGCAGGTCGTGCCATCGGTGGCGACGGTGCAGCTGCCACCGAGCAGCGGCGACTCGTCGTCGCCGACGGACACCGGCAGCGGCCTGGCGTGCCACTACCAGGTCGGGACGGCGGGCACCGACATGGCGGCGGCCAACCACGGCATGGTCAGCATCGGCTTCACCCTCGGCGACCAGGTGAAGGAACCGGAGGTGCCCAACGACTCGGTGATCTCCTACGCGCAGGAGAAGGCCGACTTCGCCGACGCGAAGAAGACCGCGAAGGCGCAGGACAACGGCCAGCCCCAGGACGACGAGAAGCCGCAGTACCGCGACACGCCGACGCAGGTGGGCGACGGCTCGTACGTGGTCGACGAGCCGCACTTCCAGTCCGACGGCACGCAGACCGACTACACGATGGACCTGTGGGTGCTGCACCTGCCACGGCCGACCTCGCTGGACGTGACCATGGGCTTCTACATGGCCGGTATCAGCGACTCTCCGCCGCCGGACGCGGCACTGGACAACGCGATGCGCGACGACAACCAGCGCGTCCAACTGGCGATGGCGATCGCGAAGGCGGTACTGAGCAAGATCCCGACCACCGCGAGCCACTGACGGGGGTTGACGGTATGTCATCACCCCATTACGCTGAGGGTTCTATAAGTAAGACTGCCTAACAAAGATTCGACCCGTCTATCAGGTCGGCGACGATGCCGGCCGTGGGAGGATCAATGACACGCAGATCCCTTCGTTTCCTGGCTATCGGGACGATGGTGGCTCTCGTCGTGGTGCTCGGCCTGGTACGTGGAATCTCGTCCGACAACAACCAGGCGTCGGCCGCCACGATGGCCGCACCGCACTCCACGAGCGCGCTGTTCTACGTGACGCTCTACGGTTTCGTGGACAACTCACCGCCCAGCGCGATCATCTCCAACCCGGTCATCCACCAGAAGGCGGGTGGCACCGGGACGTTCTCCGACCCGGTCACCTTCGCCACCGACAAGCGCGAGGAGAAGCCGGGCACCATCGTCTACTACAGCTTCCTGCAGAAGTACTTCATCATGGAGGACACCTGCACGGAGTGCACCGCGGACTTCAACGGCCCACCCGGGAACGGCGACAACCCGACCCCGGTGCGTGCCGGTCACCTGTGGCGCATCGACCTGTGGGCCGGTGGCGACAAGCGTTCCCTGAAGGACCCGGACATGACCGCGCTGCTCGACTGCGAGAACAACCTGACGCAGGACAACGGCGGCCAGGTCACCCTGAACCCGCCGAGCAACCTGCCGGTGGACACGACGCCGATCTACAACGCGTCGACTCGCCAGTGCATGTCACCACACTGATCTGATCCACGATCTGATCACTTCGCGGGCCCGGAGCAGCAGCTCCGGGCCCGCGCTCATGCGAGGTTTCAACACTATTCATCGACTCTTGGCAATCTTTGCACTGTTCTCGCCGGCCGGATAGATCACTATCGTCGGGTCCGTCCACCTCTCCCTGCCAAGGAGGATTCGTATGCAGGCCCGCTCCCGGCTGACCTGGACGAAGCGACTCACCGTCATGATCACGGCTCTGGCCGCCATGTTCGGCCTGGCGTTCATCGCCAGCCCGGCCGCGAACGCGACGGTTTTCAGTTCCTGCTCCATCTCCGGCTGCGACCAGGCCGACTCGGCCAACTCGATCTGGCAGTCCATGGGCTACCCGGACAGCCGCGGCTGGTACAACTGGCCCGACGGTGAGTGCAACTTCGCCGGCGGCACGTACTTCAACGACGACGGCCAGTTGCCCAATGGCGACTCGTTCCAGGAGTTCGACACGAACCCGCGTGCCTGCGGCGCCCACCGGGACGCCGCGCGGATCGTGGTCGACATGAACACCGGCGTGGTCTGGTACACGCCCGACCACTACGCCGACTTCTACCAGCTCTAGGAATCTGGATCCGGGTCGCCTTCCGCGCGGAGGCGGCCCGGGTTCCCGGACTACTTCGGACACAACTGTGTTCAGGGCTGCTTCAGGTCGGGCGGGCAGGATCCGTTGGCGTGACGACACGGAACACACTGCTCGGGTTTGTCGCGCTCGCGGTCGCCGCCGTGCTGGCCGGCTGTGGGGTCGCCGCGGCCAGCCCGCACACGGCCGCGACCGGCTGGACCGGCACCGGCGACATTCGCTGGATGATCAACTCCGGCGCCATCGACCTGATCAACGGCAACACCGGCAACGCGACACTGACCACGAACGCCTTCGACGACAACCGCACCAACGAAACCGGCACCGTCGCGCCGAACTGGCAGTCACTGCCGACGACGACGTACCCGTCCTACACGGCGTTCAGCGCGGCCGTGACCCAACTGGCGGCGGGCTCGTGGGTGATCTACGACAACGAGTCGTGGACGTTCACGCCGTCGCGGGAACAGCAGGACCCCGGCACGTACATGGCGAAGTTCGTCGCACTCGCGCACCAGCACCAGATCCACGTGATCCTCACACCGGCCGTCGACATCACCACGAAGATGTCCTGCCACGTCACGTCGGATCCGTCCTGGCAGAACTACCTCACGAACTGCCACCTGCCCACCCTGGCCGGCGACGCCCATCCCGACGCGTTCGAGATCCAGTCCCAGGGCTACCAGGACGACACCGACGCCACCAGCACGCAGTGCGGCTGCTACGCGTGGTTCACGCGGCAGGCCGCGAGCCAGGCCAGGGCCGTGGCCGGCGAGCAGGCCCTGAGTGTCTACTCCGGACTGTCCACCAACCATTCCGGGGTCGTGTCCACGGGCGCGAACCTGCACACCGACAGCGTCGACACGCGGCAGGCCGTGGACGGCTACTGGCTCAACGTCCCGCGGCAGGGCAAGTACTGTCCGGGCTGCACGAAGTCCGGCAATCCCGAGGTCGCCGTCGCTTACCTGCGCATGCTCGGCTACTCCGGATAGGATGAGGCGTGCAACGATTCGCGTCCTACGACGGAACCCAACTCGCCTATCACGTGCGTGGCGAAGGCCCACCGCTGGTGTGCCTGCCCGGTGGACCGGGCCGGGCCACGGAATATCTCGGCAACCTCGGTGGCCTGGACGGTTTCCGGCAACTGGTGCTGCTGGATCCGCGTGGCGTGGGGGCATCACCCGATCCGGTGGACCCGGCCACGTTCCGGGTCGACCGGCTGGTGCATGACGTCGAGGCGCTACGGGCCCATCTCGGCTTGGAGCGGATGGATCTGCTCGCGCACTCGGCCGGCTCGGTACTCGCGACCCTCTACGCGGCGGCCCACCCGGACCGCCTGTCCCGGCTGATCCTGGTGACGCCGGGGCTGGCCGCGATCGGTGTCGACGCCACGGAGGAGGAGATTTCGGCCGCACTCGAAAGCCGTGCGGGTGAGCCGTGGTACCCGACCGCACGCGCCGCGATGGACGGGATCATGGCCGGGGACATGACGTTCGAGAACTACCGTGCATCGCGCGCGTTGTTCTACGGCCGGTGGGACGAGACGGCGCAGGCACACGCCGTCGTCGGTGTGGCGGAACGCCACGCG
>Ga0070714_100004661_pt1 | contig 10356 bp, 10 predicted proteins | sample LARL83metaG_FD_65450 | JGI IMG/M metagenome (GOLD analysis project Ga0070714, IMG submission 65450) | Corn, switchgrass and miscanthus rhizosphere microbial communities from Kellogg Biological Station, Michigan, USA - LAR L8-3 metaG | ecosystem: Host-associated > Plants > Roots > Rhizosphere ... | reverse complement strand
GATGCCCATGCCCGGCATGCTCACGGCCGAACAGCTGCAGCAGCTCGAAGGCGCGAAGGGCGCGGATTTCGACCGGCTCTTCCTCACGTTCATGATTCAGCACCACGAAGGGGCGCTCAAGATGGTAAGCGACCTGTTTGCCACACCGCTCGCGGGACAGGACGTCGACGTGTCGGTGTTCGCCAATGACGTCCAGACGGTGCAGACCGCCGAGATCGGCACGATGCGCCGCATGTTGAGCAATCTTTGAAACCGTCACTGGAGCTTTATTCGATGCAAACTGCTCGCAGGATTCTCACGCTCGCCACCGCGGTCGCCGTGGGTGCCGTTTCCACGGTGCACGCGCAGACATATCCGACCGGCAACGATCCTCGCAATGGCCTGAAGCCGGGTATGTACGATGCGGGCGAGGCGGCGCAGGGGATGCGCCTCGTCTCGTTCTCGAAGAAGCCGGCGCAGTTCGACACGGCGCGCGGACTCACCTTCATCAACTCCGATCTCGCGTTCCGCGATCACTATGTCTATGAGGGCAACTTCGCGGGCTTCATGATCTGGGATGTGAAGAATCCCGCGAAGCCGCGGATGGTCGCCGTCGTATCGTGCATAACGTCGCAGGGCGATCCGTCGATCATCGGCAATTTGCTCTTCATTTCAGCTGAAGGAAACGGCAATCGTACCGATTGCGCCAAGGGCGGCGTGAAGAATCCCGCGGATCACATGGCGGGGGTGCGCATTTACGACGTCTCGAATCCCGCGGCGCCGAAGCTGATCAAGAATGTCCAGACCTGCAAAGGTTCGCACACGCACACGGTGATCCCCGACCCGAAAGACAAGGACGTGGTCTACATCTATGTCTCGGGCAGCCAGACCGCGCGTCAGGCGACTGAGCTCGCGGGATGCACCAATGGCAGCGATCCAGCCGATGTTAACAACTCGCTATATCGCCTCGACGTGATCAAGGTGCCGCTCAAGCACCCCGAACAGGCAGAAGTCGTGACGGGCGCTCGCCTCTTTACTGGCCTCGAGCCAGCGGCCACGAGCGCGATGCGTCGCGAAGCCATGGCAGAGCGTGCGGCGCGCGGTGGACGTGCTGGTCGCGGTAATGGCGAGCCAGTCGCAGTGCCCGCCGGCGCACCCGCGAGTGCGGCTGCTGCTCCTGCAGCCCCAGCGCGGCCCTTCGATCCCAGTAAGAGTGGGCCGTGGAACTGCCATGACGTGACGGCCTATCCCTCGATGCATCTGCTCGCCGGCGCGTGCGCGAGCTACGGATTGCTGGTCGACATCTCGGATCCTGAGCACCCTGTGCGGCTCGACGCGAAGGCGGACACAAATTTTTCCCTGTGGCATACCGCGGTATTCAGCAACGACGGCTCGAAGGTCGTCTTCACCGACGAATGGGGCGGCGGCACGTCCCCCATGTGTCAGGCGACGAGCATGATGGAGATGGGTGGAAACTCCATCCTCACCATTCAGGACAACAAGATGACGCAGCACGCGTACTTCAAGATTCCGTCGGCGCAAACGGCGCAGGAGAATTGCGTGTCGCATAACGGCGGTCTCGTTCCAGTGCCGGGGCGCGATCTGTTCGTCCAGGGCTGGTATCAGGGCGGTGTGGACGTGAGCGACTTCACCGATCCCGATCATCCCTTCGAAGTCGCCTTCTTCGATCGCGGCCCGGTCGATCCACCGCCGGCGCCAGGGGACACGACCACCGCGGTCAGCCGTTTCCGCGGCACGATCGGCGGGTCGTGGGGGGCTTACTACTGGAATGGCTACATCTATTCCTCCGAGCTCGCTCGCGGCTTTGATATTCTGCAATTGGTTCCGACTGAAAAGCTGTCTGCTAATGAAATCGCAGCAGCCAAGCTCGTTCGCATGGAGCAGTACAATCCGCAGAGCCAGCCGCACTACACCTTCCCACCCGCCTTCCCGGTGGTTCGGTCATACCTCGATCAACTCGTGCGTAACAACGGACTGGCGAGCGACAAGACGAGCTCGATCGACAAGGCACTCACGACCGCAGAGCGTCAGTCTGGCGCGGCACGGGCGAAGACGCTGACGACGCTCGCCTCACAGGTTGATGGCGACGTGACGGGCGCGTCGGATCCGCAGCGCGTGAAGACGATGGCGACGGAGATTCGCCGGCTCGCCGCGGCCTCGAAGTAAGTCGAGAATCACCAAGTAGATGGCCTGCCGCGAAGGGGCAGGCCATCTCTTTTTTCCCGCCGGGCCGGGTTGAATCATCGCGCTGCCCGTTTCCGTAGTGCTTCCTTGTTTCAGCTCTCGCACTCGGAGGAGTACAGATGAGAGTACTGTGGACGCTTTTCAAGGTCGTGATCGCCCTCGCGTTGGCGATTCCGCTTTCGATACTGGTGTTGGCAACGGCTCTTGGGATTCTCGGCGCGCTGGTTGGCGTCGCCATTCTCGCGCTCAAGGTGGCCGTCTGTGCCGCGGTTGGGTTCGCCGTTTTCAGAGTTATTGCGCGACTACTTGGTGGCCCGGCGCAGCCGAAGCGGGTGAGCGAGCTGCCACCGGTTGATCCGCACTACGAGGCGGCAATGCGCGAGCTGGATCGGGAGCTCGGAGTGCGCTGAAAGATCAACCCGACTAGCGGGTAATGGGCGACAAATGGCCTGCCTTCGTCGGCAGGTCATTTTTGCTCCGGGCGCGCGGCTCTCGAGATCCTCCGCATTGGACCATGAGCCAATACCAACGGCGTCGCGGCATCACCAGCCTCCTGCGGCGGCTGTTTATCACTTCTCCGGAGGCAGGCTCGGCTTGCAATCACAAATCAGTCGGGCGCACTCACATGGTCGCTGAACCCCGTCGTCGATGAATTCGGCTGCACCGTCCGGGCAGACGGACGTCGTTAGCTCTCGATATCGCGGGGCGCCAGCCGTCCCGCTGAGCAACGCGGAGTACCGCGCGCTAGTCGACAACTCGCCGGTCATGATCTGGCGAGCTGGGATAGAGGGAGGCTGCGACTACTTCAACGAAAGCTGGCTCGCCTTCACAGGCAGAACACTGGACCAGGAGCTCGACAACGGCTGGGCGGAGGGAGTGCACGCCGACGACCTCGACTCGTGCGTCGCACGGTATCGCGAGCACTTTCAGAAGTGTGAGCGATTCGAGCTCGAGTACCGGCTGCGCCGGCACGACGGCGTCTACCGGTGGGTCCTCGACCGCGGCGCGCCGCTTTATGCGGAAGACGGAAGCTTCAAAGGCTTCATCGGTAGCTGCGTGGACGTGGAGGAGCGTCATCGGGCCCTCGAAGTGGAAGCCGAGATGCATCAGCAGGTCCTTGGGTTCTACAGCGAGCTGCGCGAGCGCGAGGCGAAAATTCGGCGTCTCATCGATTCGAACATCGTCGGCGTCGTGTTCTCGAATATCGAGAGCGAGATCTACGAGGCGAACGATGCGTTCCTTCGGATGGTCGGATTCACGCAGGCGGATGTCGATGCCCGCCGGCTACGATGGCGGGAGCTGACCGCGCCTGAGTGGACTGCGGTGAGCGAATCGGCCGCGCAACAGATCAGAGAGACGGGAAGCTGCGACATCTTCGAGAAGGAATATGTTCGGAAAGATGGCAGCAGGGTGCCGGTCCTGATGGGAGCGGCGGCCGTGGACGACGCTCGAGACGAAATCGTCGCATTCGTCCTCGACATCACGGAGCGAAAGCGCAACGAGGAAGAGCGCGAGCGATTGCGGGCCGAGCTGGCGTACATGAGCCGGGTCCTCACAATGGGTGAGCTGGCAGCGTCGCTGGCGCACGAGATCAGACAGCCGATCAGCGCGGCGCTGGTCTGCGCGGGCAGCTGTGAGCAGTTACTCAGCCGGGCGACGCTGGATCTCGCTGAGCTGCGTGAAGCGGCAGGGCGCATGTCAGTGGAGATCACGCGCGCTAGTGAGATCATCGATCGCGTGCGCCTGCTCTATACGCGCACGCCTCCACGGAAGGATCCGGTAGACGCCAACGACCTGGTCCGTGACATGGTCGCGCTCCTATCGGGGGAGGCGACGCAGCATCGCGTTTCGATCCGCACGGAGTTGCGGCCGGTCCTGCCGCGTGTCTCCGCGGATCGCGTTCAGCTGCAGCAGGTGCTGTTGAATCTGATGCTCAACGCGATCGAGGCGATGAAGGGCGCTCCGGGTGAGATACTGATCACGTCGCGCCCGACGGCGAGGAACGACGTGCTCATCTCGGTGACCGACGCGGGGGTCGGCCTGCCCGAACAGGCGGATCGCATTTTCGATGCGTTCTTCACGACAAAGCCACAGGGCATGGGGATGGGCCTTGCGATCAGCCGCGCGATCGTCGAGTCGCATGGGGGCCGGCTCTGGGCGCATGGGAACGCGGAACGCGGCGCGACATTCCAATTCACACTGCCTAACGCTGGAGAGGAGCCCGTCGTCGCTTGGCTGACCTGACCGGGCCACCAACGGTTGCCGATGGCGCGAAGCCCCACGACATGTCTGTGGAGCTGGCGTCGCGGCGCACGGGGATGTCATTCCAGCGCACGCGAATGAGCGCGGATCGGACGCTCATGAGCGTCATTCGGACGTCGCTCTCGCTGATCGGCTTCGGCTTCACGATCTATCAAGTCTTTTCGCACCTGCAGGAAGAGCACGTGATCGTTCGTGCGCACGCGCCGCGAAACTTCGGCGCGACGCTGATCATTCTTGGCGTGGCGATGGTTGCGGTCGGCATCATCTTCCACATGCAGTTCATGATCAGCCTGCGCCGCGAGCGCGAAGACATGCGTGTGAGCGGACTCATTCATGGCGAGAGTGAGTTTCCGCTGTCGTTCACGCTCGCGGTGGCCATCCTGCTGCTACTGCTCGGTATCGCGGCGATCGCGAGCGTGGTGTTCCACAACGGCCCGTTCGGCTGAATTGGTGGACCAACGGACAATGCCGCGACAATGAGCGACGTCTGATCGTGCTGGACGTAGCGGCGCCCGCCGCTTGCCAACACGCGACCTTCAGGAGAAGGGCAGATGTCGATCACACGATCGCTCGACGAAGTCATCATTGCCGACGTGCACGGATCGAGGATGCCGCCGGCGGCCGAAATGCTCTGGATTCCGGGTCGGGAGTTCACCGCCGGTTCCAATGGTCACTATCCCGACGAACGGCCGACGCATCGCGTGCGCGTGGAGGGATTCTGGATCGACAGGTACCCGGTGACGAACGAGCGCTTTGCCCGCTTCGTGGCCGAAACCGGGTACGTCACCTTCGCCGAGATCGCGCCGACCGCGGCCGACTATCCTGGTGCGCTGCCGGAGATGTTGCGGCCGGGATCTTTAGTCTTCACGAAACCATTCCATCCTGTGGATCTCGGCGACATCCGCAACTGGTGGACATTCATGTTCGGCGCGGACTGGCGACATCCGCAGGGGCCGGACAGCTCGATCGACGGTCTCGCGCAGCATCCCGTCGTTCACGTGTCGTATTCCGATGTGGCCGCCTACGCCGCCTGGTCGGGTCAGCAGATTCCGACGGAGGCGGAGTGGGAGCTCGCAGCGCGCGGTGGTCTCGAAGGGGTGGAGTATGCCTGGGGCGACGAGCTCACGCCTAACGGGCAATTCATGGCCAACACATGGCAAGGACGCTTCCCGTACGAGAATCTCGTCGAAGACGGCTACGAGGGGACCTCACCGGTGGACGTGTTTCCGCCCAACGGCTACGGCGTGCACGACATGATCGGCAACGTCTGGGAGTGGACCAGCGACTGGTACCGCGCCAGTCGCCAGGGGGCGCCGGCGTCGTGCTGCGGCCCGCAGAGCGCACTGAGCCTGCAGATGGAGAGCTGCGATCCGTGTCAGCCGGCGATTCGCATTCCGCGCAAGGTGCTGAAGGGGGGCTCTCATCTCTGCGCGCCTAACTACTGTCGTCGGTATCGGCCGGCAGCGCGCTTTCCGCAACCCATCGATACGTCCACCTGTCACGTTGGCTTCCGGTGCATCGTCCGGCCGTCCCAGGCAGTGAAGACGCCGGAGCATGCCTGAGGGCCGGTCCTTCTGGGCTCGCCAACTCGATAGCGATTTCGCGGCGGCGCTGCTGCTCGCGGTGGCAGCGCTGGCGACGGCGTGGAGCAGCTACCAGGCTTCGATCTGGAGCGGAATTGAAGCCGCGGAATACACGTACTCCTCCGTGCTTCGCGACAAGGAGGCTGCGGCCCGGAACGAGGTGGATCGTCGCCGCATGCTCGACGTGATGTTGTTCACGCAGTGGCTGGAAGCGTCCACATACCGGCGCGATACGCTGGCCAGGTTCTTTGAGCTGCATTTTCGCCCCGAGTTCCGGCCATCCTTCGAGCGTTGGCGACAGAATGCCACAACGGCCAATCTCACGGCGACGCCATTCGATGGACTGGACTACCGTCAGAGGACGGAGGGAAACATCGCCCATTACGATTCGGCGTCGTGGCACGCACTGAGGGTCGCGCGGCAGGCGAATGGGGTTTCCGACAACTACGTGTTCGTGACGGTGATTCTGGCGTCCGTGCTGTTCTTTGCGGGCGCCGTGCGGCCGCTGGTGGATCTCCGGCTCCGAAAAACGACGGTGGTCATCGCCGGCGTATTGCTGGTGTGGGCTGTCATTCGCCTCGTCCGGACGCCGGTGGCGGGCCGGGACCGGGGCGCTACACGCGAGCTGGCCCCTCTCTCACCGCCATGAGCGTTCGCTCATCGTCCATCTCGCGGGCGAGGAAGAAGTTGAGCAGCGTTCGGATCGCGGCGATCGCGGCGAGAATGCCGAGCTGATTCCAGCTTGGTGAGATGGCAGTCTCGAGGACATCCGCGGCGAGCTGAAACTCGAGCGCGAGCGCGAGATAGCGTGCGAAGTCGAGTCGCACCTGGGTGAAGCGTTGCTGGCCGCGCACGGCTTTCGGCAGCGATGCCATGGCCTTGATGCCGCCTAACGCGATGACGAGAACGCCCGCGCCGTCGAGACCCAGGCGAATCCAGGTCGTAGCGACGTCGATGATCCACGTGGGCGCCGAGAGATCCGGGGTGAGCATTTCTCCTCTGCGACGGGCGCGTGAGAACACCTTAGACGCCGACGCGCTCGATTCGCATTGGACCAACAACCATTTCGATGGCGGCCGCGACCTGGTGTGGCCCGAGCGCGGTCCACCGAACATGTTTCGAGTCCCTCCTCCATCTCTTCATGTTCCGCATACATCTCATTGGAGCTCGGCCGAGCTACACGGCCAGCCCCTCGTGCACCTTGGGTGAGCTTGTCATCGGCCCCAACCGTCTTCGCTTCGAGCTCGATCTCACACACTGGTCTGCTACCGATTACGAGCGGCAATGGCAGTCCGGGATCATGCGTCTCGTTCACGGCGCCACCTCGTCCGCGCTGATGACGGCGTACCGCGGCAGAGGCGCGGACGCGGTGCATCGCATGTGGGCGCTGTGGCGGTCTGGCGACGATGCCTACGTGCAGCCGCACGCCGTGTTGGCTCGCGAGCTGGACGCACCGTTCGATGCGAGCTCGCCACACGAGCACCTGGGGGATCGCATCCCTGTAACGGAGCAGGCGCTGCCGTTGGGGGAATGGCGCGTGGCGATCGAGCAATTATTCGCCGGGGCGTTGCGCATTCGCTGGCCTTTCAGCCAATAGCCCGGCGCGGTCTCTCCGCACGACTCTGACGCACGGCGCATCATGCGTCGCACGTCGACGGAGGGAGACAAATGGCGCAGGGAAACACCGGCTCAGGTCGAAAGCCGAACATCCTCGTCATCTGGGGCGATGACATCGGCTGGTTCAACATCAGTGCGTACAACCATGGCATCATGGGGTATCGCACCCCGAATATCGATCGCGTCGGCAAGGAAGGCTGTCTGTTCACGGACTGGTACGGGCAGCAGAGCTGCACGGCTGGCCGCGCAGCATTCATCACGGGACAGAACCCGATCCGAACGGGCCTAACGAAGGTCGGGCTGCCGGGCGCCAAGATCGGACTGCAGCCGGAGGATCCGACGATCGCCGAGCTTCTGAAGCCGTTAGGCTATGCGACGGGACAATTCGGGAAAAACCACCTCGGCGACCGCGACGAGTACCTGCCGACGGTGCACGGCTTCGACGAGTTCTTCGGCAATCTCTATCATCTGAATGCCGAACAGGAGCCAGAGAATCCGGACTATCCCAAGGATCCGGAGTTCAAGAAGAAATTCGGCCCGCGTGGCGTGCTGCACAGCTGGGCGAATCCGGATGGCACGCAGAAGATCGTCAACACCGGGGCACTCGACACGACGCGGATGCAGACGATCGACGAGGAGTTTCTGGACGCGAGCCTGCAGTTCATCGACAAGGCGGTTCACGACGACAAGCCGTTCTTCGTCTGGTGGAACTCGACGCGCATGCACGTCTTCACGCACCTGAAAAAGGAGTCGCAGGGGAAGACCGGGCTGGGTGTTTATCCGGATGGCATGGTGGAGCATGACGGGCACGTCGGCAAGCTGCTCGAAAAGCTCGACGCGTTAGGCGTGACCGACAATACGATTGTCATGTACTCCACTGACAACGGCGCCGAAGTGTGTACATGGCCGGACGGCGGCACGACACCGTTCCGCGGAGAGAAGGACACCAACTATGAAGGTGGATGGCGGGTGCCGTGCCTCGTTCGGTGGCCCGGCGTGATTCAGGCAGGCTCCGTGTCTAACGAGATCTTCTCGCACATGGATATGCTGCCTACACTGCTCGCTGCCGCGGGCGAGCCGGACATCGTCGAGAAGGTCAGGCATGGTCACAAGGCCGGCAACAAGACATTCAAGGTGTATCTCGATGGTTACAACATGCTTCCGCTGTGGAAGGGGGAGGTGAAGGAAAATCCGCGCAAGGGCATCATGTATTGGAGCGACGACGGCGAGCTGATGGCGCTGCGCGTGGGCCACTGGAAGGCGCATTTTCTCGATCAGCGCGGAGTCGGCTTCGACGTCTGGCGGGATCCGTTCGTCACCTTACGTGTCCCCTCGCTCTACAATCTGCGGAGCGATCCATTCGAGCGTGGCGACGAGTCGATCTTCTACGGCAAATGGGTAGCCGACCGTATGTTCACGTTCGTGCCCGCGCAAGCAATCGTTGGCGAGTTTCTCAAGACCTTTGCGGAGTTTCCGCCGCGTCAGAAGCCGGCGAGCTTCAGCGTGGACGAGGCGCTGGCAGACGCGAGGGAAAAGGAGAACCAACTCGCCGGCGCGACAGGAGGCGGCCCGAAGTGACGTCGGTCGCCGCAATGGCCCTGCTTGACGAGGCACGTCCCGTGCTTAGCTTCGCGAACATGCATTGCGCGTCGCTCCTCCTCCTTAGCAGCGCTCTCGGCCTTCGCGGTCGGGAGCTGATGTGCTTCGGACGGGGAGGATAAGAGCGCTCCGAATAGCGCCACGGCTTTGCGACGAGCGGCCCCTCCCATCGAGTCGGTGGGAGGGGCCGCTTCAATTTCACTGTTTCACGGTGCTGTCATGACTCCTGCATTCCATGATTCCGAATCCAACGGCTCAGCGAAGTCGAACCGATCGGCCGATGGACGTACGCGAGCTTCGGCCAATGCCAATGAGCACCATCGCGGCTCGAGTGGATCGAGCACATCGGCCGATCCCGGAGAGAGCGGTGGTGCCGTCTCGCAGGCTGACGGACATGCCTGATGTTCCCGGCGCGAGTAGCTTGCCCGGGTACTTCTCCGGGTGTGTCAACGTATGCGTGTTGGGATTCTGGGCTCCGGTCTGATGGGCGCTAAGCTGGGCACCATGTTCGCTCGTGCCGGCCATGAGGTGGTGTTCAGTTACTCGAAATCAAAACAGAAGCTCGACCAGCTCGCGCGCGGCGCGGGCGGGAACGCTGTCGCTGGAGATCCGGCGGCGGCGGCGCGCAATGCGGACGCGTTGTTGCTCGCCGTGCACTGGTCTCGGGTCGACGACGTATTGAAGCAAGCCGGCGACGTCTCCGGGAAAGTCATCGTGAGTTGCTCATTGCCGATGAACGCCGACGACAGCGCGCTCGCGATCGCCCACACGTCATCGGGGGCCGAAGCGCTGGCGACCAAGGTGCCGACGGCGCGCGTCGCGTCCGCGTTCAACACGGTGCCGAGCGAGGTACTGTTCAGTGTCTTTGAAACGCGCGACCGCGAGCCACGTCCGAGCCTGGTGTACTGCGGTGACGACAAGAAAGCAAAGGACGTAGCGGCTCGCCTGATTCGCGATGTCGGCTTCGACCCGGTGGACGCCGGCCCCCTTCGCATCGCGCGCTATACGGAGCCCTTCGCCCTCCTCGTCGCTCAGCTCGCGTACGAAGGCGACCGGGGACCGGCGCTGGCCTATCGCATGGAATGGAGCGAGGAGCGAGGGTGAGGCTCTC
>Ga0070714_100004660_pt1 | contig 10356 bp, 9 predicted proteins | sample LARL83metaG_FD_65450 | JGI IMG/M metagenome (GOLD analysis project Ga0070714, IMG submission 65450) | Corn, switchgrass and miscanthus rhizosphere microbial communities from Kellogg Biological Station, Michigan, USA - LAR L8-3 metaG | ecosystem: Host-associated > Plants > Roots > Rhizosphere ... | reverse complement strand
CGATCGTTTTCGCTCGATGGATTTGCGGATGCTGCGGCCGATTTTGGAGGTTGCGGGGGTAGGTTTTGTGTCGTTGCAGAAGGGGCCTGGGGCGGAGACGGCAGGGGTCTTGCCGGAGGGCGTGGATTGGGTGGACGTGGGGCCGGAGCTCGAGGATTTCAGCGATACGGCGGCGGTGATCAGTCAACTGGACCTGGTGATCTGCGTCGATACGGCAGTGGCGCACCTGGCGGGTGCGATGGGCAAGCCGGTCTGGATGATGGTGGCGCAGCCTGCCGATTTCCGGTGGTTGGAAGGGCGCGAAGACAGTCCATGGTATCCGACGATGCGGCTGTTCCGGCAGAGCCGGCGCGACGACTGGACCGACGTGGTGGAGCGGGTGAAGGCGGCGCTGGAGGAGCGGGTGCGAGACGGGGCGGCGGTGATGCCGGCGAAGACGAGCGCGAAGGCGGTGACGAGCGTGCCGCTGCCGTGGACGAGCCCGGCGCAGCTCAAGGTGGGCCATCGGCCGGGGATGAGCGCGGTGGCGGAGACGCGGATAGGCATTCTGCAGTATCTGCCGGACGAGCCAATCATCGGCGATGCGATCGGCTGGTACGGCGAGCATCTACAGCCGCAACTGGATCTGTTGGCGCGGATGGTGCGACCGGGGTCGACGGTGATGGAAGTGGGGGCGGGTATTGGCGCGCACGCGGTATTTCTGGGCAGGCTACTGGGGGAAGCTGGGCATTTGTTCCTGTACGAGGCGCGGCCGGTGTTGCAACGGATCCTGCGGCAGAACCTGGCGGCCAATGGGGTGAGCAATGTGACGCTGATGCGGCGGACGCTGAGCAGTCGGGGCGAAGGGGAAGGGTCGGAGGCGGCGATGCCGACGACCGAAACGCTCGATGAGCTGCAACTGGAGCGGCTGGACTGGCTCAAGGTCGATGCGAGCGTTGCTGCGCTGGACGTGCTGGCCGGGGCGAGCGACACGTTGTGGCGCCTGCGCCCGCTGATGTTCCTCGGCGCGGAAGACGAGCAGACACTGGGCCGGCTAGCGGAGCGGGCGCGACAATTCAGCTACCGCTGCTGGCGGATGGAGACAGCATTGTTCAACCGGCAGAATTTCAATCGGCGCGAGGCGGACATTTTTGACGGTGGCACCGCACTGGCATTGCTGGCCATTCCGGAAGAGATCGAAGTTGATATAGCGCTCGACGAATGCATCGAGATATCATGAGCCGCCACTGAAACTGATGCCACGGACGGCGACTCTTTCATTCGAGATTGACCACGATGCAATTCGGAAACCTGACGTTGAAGCAGTGCAAGTACGGATGGATGCTTTTTTACGGTCCGTTCATCGGCAAGTGCTTTGAACTGTACGGGCAGTACAGCGAGTCCGAAGTTGCGCTGATGCGCGCGTTCCTGCGCGAGGGCAGCACGGTGATCGACGTCGGTGCCAACATCGGCGACCTGACGCTTCCACTGGCGAGAATCGTCGGCGAATCGGGCAAGGTTTTCGCCATCGAATCGCACCAGGACAACATCAACATCCTGTGTGCGAACCTGGCCCTCAATGCGATTCGGAACACTCGGCCAATCAATGCGTTTGTTGCCACCAGCGACCGAGTCGATACCGGCAGCGCGGTCTGGGGCAAGTTTGCCTATGTGAGCGAGGGATGGAGCACGCAGTTCCTCGCACTCGACTCATTGGAACTGACCGCCTGCGATCTGATCAAGGTCGACGTAGACGGCAAGGAACTCGACGTTTTGCGGAGCGGCGAGATGCAGATCGAGCGCTTCCGCCCAGTGCTGTACTTGGAAAACGACGTTCGCGAGGCGTCTCCGGAGTTGCTATCGTACCTTATGGAGAAGCTGGGCTATGATCTTTACTGGCATTCCGCGCCGATATTCGATGAGCACAACTACTTCGGCAACCCGGTCAACCACTGGGCGCCGAGAAATATCATTTCGTTGATGGTTCTGGGCATCCCATCGGAGCGCAAAATGGCTATGCCGCAACTTCGGCAGATCACGGACAAGCAGGAATGGTGGCCCACCGCATGATCGTCGTGTGAGCCCTGTCATGACCATTAACCGACCTAGCACGCATCGCGCGGTCACGAGGTAGATATGGCAGCCATTCCGAAAGCGATCACAGACGTACTCAAGGACGGACGGATCGATGTTGACGAGCCGATCTATGTAACCCAGCCTTATCTGCCACCATTGGAGGAGTTCATTCCTTACCTGGAGAAGATCTGGGAAACGAAGAAGCTCACCAACAGCGGCCCGTTTCACCAACAGTTGGAAAAAGCGCTTTGCGAATTTCTCGGGGTAGAACATATCGCCTTATTTACCAATGGGACAATAGCACTGGTAACTGCTTTGCAGGCCCTCCGAATTACGGGGGAAGTAATAACAACTCCGTACTCGTTCGTCGCCACCGCCCATTCTTTACTGTGGAATGGCATCAAGCCGGTTTTCGTCGATATTCATCCAGACACCTTTAATATCGATCCTGAAAGGATCGAAGCAGCCATCACCCCACAGACAACAGCAATCATGCCGGTGCACTGCTACGGCCGACCATGCGAGGTGGATGCAATTCAACGGATTGCCGACAATTACAATTTGCGAGTGATCTACGATGCCGCTCACGCATTCGGGGTGCGTCATTTATCGACAAGTGTTCTTAAACACGGTGATCTGTCAGTTTTGAGCTTTCACGCCACCAAGGTCTTCACGACGTTCGAAGGTGGCGCAATCGTATGTCCTGACGCGAAAACCAAGCAACGCATCGACCACTTGAAGAACTTTGGCTTTGTGGACGAGATTACCGTCGTTGCTCCTGGCATCAACGGCAAGATGGCCGAAGTGAATGCGGCCCTGGGTCTGCTGCAATTGAAATATATCGACCAGGCAATTGTACGGCGCAGCGCAATCGATGCGGCCTACCGAGAGCGGCTTGGAGATGTGCGGGGGATCCGGTTTCTACCGGAAGCCGACGGTTGTTCCGCCAACTATGCCTATTTTCCCGTTCTCGTTGAAAGTGACTACCCGGTTGCGCGTGACGTCCTCTATCGAAGTCTCAAAGACCGGAACATTCATCCGCGACGTTACTTTTATCCGCTGATTTCCGATTTCCCGATGTACAGAGGGCTAGCTTCCGCGCAGAGAGACAATTTGCCGATCGCGGCTCGCGTCGCAGACCAGGTTCTTTGTCTTCCGATTTCTACAGAATTGAGCGCTGCCGACCTGGAAAGGGTAGTAAACATAGTCGCCGGTCAAAATTCCGGTTCGCCAAAGCGAAGGCACGTTCGGTGAATCCGATGGGTTCCGACCAGTTTCCAAAGTGGGACTACAAGGAATATCCGAAAACCCTGGCGCCCGACGATCTCTGGGGCCAGGTACGACGGACGGTGTATGGCAAGCCCGTGCCGGAAGACCAGATACAAATGATGGTAGATGCCATCGTTACCGGCCTGGAGCTAGGATCAGCCGATGCGCTTCTGGATATTGGTTGCGGAAACGCCGCCCTAGCTGCACGGCTCTTCCCGTATTGCGACCTTTGTGTGGGCGTGGACTTCTCGGAATACCTCATTTCCGTAGCCAACAGCCGATTTTCAAGCCCACGCCATACATTTATTTGCCAGGATGCAGTCGAGTATGCGGCGCAAGAAGCCGCACCGTCGCGCTTCGACAAGGCACTGTGCTTTGGGATGTTCGCTTATCTCTCAGACGCAAGCGCGCAACAGCTGCTGTTATCGCTCAATCAGCGATTTCTGAATATCAGGTTGCTCTTTATAGGAAGCATTCCCGATCCCGCTTGCGCCGCCAGCTTTTTCAAGGACGACGGTTTCGCAGACTCCGAACTCTACAACCCCCAGTCGCAGATCGGGGTGTGGAGGGCGCGCGAGAGAATCACGGCGATGGCCAAGGACGCTGGATGGTATGCCCGATTCCAGAACATGCCTCCTAATTTCTACCAGGCCCACTATCGCTACAACGCGATACTCGAGCGCGTCGTCTAACCGGCTACTGCAGAATGGACGTAAAGACGAAGGCGGAAGACTTCGCGCTGTTCGGGGGCAAGCCCTTGTTCGACTCCATCCGTTCCACTTCAAACCTTGTCCGGCCGGACTTCAACAAATTTCTTACGTATTCGCGCATATTCTTTGAAGAGGGTCAATATTCGGGCGAAGGACCGGTCGAACGACTACTCGATTCGCGCCTCGCCGAGTTCCACCAGGCGAAGCATTGCGTCTCGTTTTGCAGCGGATTCTGGGGGCTCGTGCTTGGCATGGAATCGCTGGCGCTGAAAGGGAGGACTGAGGTCGTGATGCCGTCGCTGACCTATCGTCGTCTTGCTGATGCAGTTGCCTGGGCTCGCCTGACCCCACACTTCTGCGAAGTAGACCCGGTTGGGCTCTGCATTACCGCGGCAACCGCTCGTCCTTGCATCAACGACAAGACGGCACTTATCCTCGGCGTTCATCCGATCGTCAACTGTTGCGATTCGGAAGGCCTCGAGGCGCTTTCGGCAGAGTTTGGAATTCCTCTTCTGATCGACGCAGTAGAGTCGGTTTACGAGACTCTGAATGGACGCCGAGTGGGATCGTTCGGCCGGGCGGAATTCTTTTCGTTGCACGCCAGCAAGTTCCTGAATGGCTTCGAGGGGGGGTACGTTACGACCAATGATCAATCATTGGCAGAGCAACTCAGAGCGTTGCGTAATAACGGATCCGGCTCGGACGCTGCAGGTCACATGCCTGTAATGAACGGCAAGCAGGTTGAGATTCACGCAGCGATGGCGCTGGCGGCATTGGACGATGTGCGCAACCAGGTCGAACTGAATCGCCAACGCTACTATCGTTACAAGACTGAGCTTGCAAGCGTTCCGGGCTTGCGGTTGCTCGAGTTTGATGAGAGTGAGCAGAGTGGGTACAAGAATATCGTTGTCGAGCTGCTGGACGAGTGGCCGATCAGCCGCGAGTTGACGCTTTCCCTGCTGCACAAGGACAACATGTTGTGCCGCGCCTACTACCATCCCCCATTGCATAAGAAGTCGACTGGCTATGCGACGATCTCGGGGGACTTGAGCAGAACCGACGCGCTTGCCCTGCGCTTTTTAACGCTGCCGTGTGGGTTCTTTGTCTCCGAAAAGGACGTTGCGCAAGTCTGCAGTTTTCTCCGGGCCATAAGCTCACACGGCGCCGCCTTGGCTGAGCGCGCGGCGCGAGTTTCATGAGCGCTTCCGTTTCGCTGGCCATCCTGGGAGGCGCTCCGTTATTTGAGCGGCCCGTTGAAATCGGCCAGCGTTATTTCCCCGCATGGGCAGAATACGAAGGCATGTTTCGGGACATCTTCGAGCGCCAGTATTACACCAACCATGGTCCGCTGACGCAGGAACTGGAGCGAAGGCTCACTGAGCGACTGGGTGTCAAACACGCCATATGCGTAACCAATGAGTTCATCGGGCTGGTGTTGGCCGGCCAAGCACTTGGCGTGCGCGGAAATGTAGTGGCCCCTGCGCATGCCTTTGTTGGAACTGTGCAGTCGCTGGCATGGACCGATGCCCGGCCGCTGCTTTGCGACGTTGATCGGGAAACTGGCATGATGACCGCCGACCTTGTCTCGCCGCTGCTCTCCAGTCACGCGGTTGCGGCGATCCTCGCGGTCAATCCGTGGGGAGACGCGTGCGACGTCTCGGGTCTACAGGCACTCGCTGAGCGTCACGGCATCCCGCTTTACCTGGATTCGTCGCACGGCTTCGGGTGCGCTGTTGCTGGAGAGCCCATGGGCACCTTCGGCGCCATCGAAGTTATATCGTTACATTCTGACAATGTGCTCGGCGCGGGTGAGGGCGGCGTGGTGTGTACCCAAAGCGACGAACTCAGCGCGCACATTCGTAATACGCGCAGCAGTTACGGTATGGGAAGAGCGGTATCGGTAAGCAAGACAGGCAACGGCCGGATGTCGGAGGCACAGGCTGCCGTGGCGCTCTTCAACCTTGACCACTACGCGGAATATCAGCAACGGAACGCGCGGCTTTTCGGAATGTTCGAAGCCGGGTTAGCGAACATTTCGGGACTTGAAGTGAGGGTGCCCACTGGCGTCAGTCAAAGCAATTATCAGAATCTGATCCTGCTGGTTGACGAAGAAGTGCTTGGTCTGCGTCGCGATGATTTGTGGAAGATCCTTCGTGCCGAGAATCTTCTGGCCGGAAGGGGCTACTATCCTTCGCCGGGGCATCCGGCAATCGCCTCTTACGCATCAAAAAGCCGCAATCTGCCGAACAGCGAGTTTTATTGTGCCCGGACCATCGAACTCCCAATGAACCAGGCCCTGACGGAGCTCGACGTTGCGCGCGTGATCGACTTGCTCGCGGCTATTCAGTGCAACGGCGGGACTATCCGACGAAAGATTGCGGAACTGATGTGAAGGTTGCCATCATGCAGCCGTACTTCTTTCCGTATTTAGGTCACTTTGCACTTATTGCACAGTGCGACAAGTGGATAGTCTTCGACACAACCCAGTACACTCCGAAATCGTGGATGAGTCGCAATCGGGTACTGCATCCGAAACAGGGGTGGAACTATATTTCAGTGCCCCTTGCTAATTCTTCGATCTCTATTGCGACCTTCCAGGCTGAAATTCTGTCGTTCGCCGATTTGGCGCCCAGTCTCTTGGGCAAGCTCTCGCACTACCGAAAACGCGCGCCCTTTTATGCGTCGGTCGAACGACTGCTAGTGGAGGTTTTTTCGGTTCCAACCAAGTCGCTCGTCGAACTCAATGTGCGCGCGTTGGATGCCGTGTGCCACTATCTCGATATCCCATTTGATTATCTGCTCGCATCTAAGCTGAGCTTGAGCCTGCCGGAAATCGACCATCCCGGGGCATGGGCTCCCGCGATCAGCCACCGTCTCGGAGCCACCGACTACATCAATCCTATTGGCGGTCAGTCGCTATTCAGGCCTGCGGACTTCGTCGCGGTTGGCGTCGCGTTAAGATTTCTTGACTTCAGGAATTTTGTATATTCGACGGCGCCCTATCAGTTTGAAAACGGCCTTTCGATCCTGGATGTCATGATGTGGAACGAACCAGCGGCGATCCGGAACGCTATCACGACCCACTCGAAGATCGTCGGTGCTCCCGAGTCCACGGAACCGCTTCTCTCAAGCCGGCGCTGACGAACGCGCTCGACCGGACCGGTTTCAAGACACGCGAACGCTCCGGTTTGAAGCGCCGATCAGCCGCCGCTACTGGCTAGTTTCGCGAGATTATCAATCCTGTTCACGAAGTCCTTGAAACTGAACCGATCGTGATAGGTGTGAGCAAATTGCTGCGCCAGCGCCATGTGGCCTTCGGGGTCGTTCACCACAGCGGCGCATTTCTCGGAGAGCTCGTTGGTACGGAAATTGAAGAATAGCGGATCGAATCTCGCAATGTTCGCGAAGCTGTCTTCGAGATTTGCGCTAGAAAGAAAACTTCCGCCATTGGCCATCGCACGGCGTGTCCGGTCGTGCAACCCCTTGGACGGGCTAACGTCGACCAGTCCATACCGAGTGTAGTAAAGATCCTGGCTGTCGGCCATATTTCTGCCAGGCTCAAAAACATGTGATGCGGGCGCGTTTTGAGCGATCCTTTCCCACCCGCGCCCGAAAATGTGTGCCGGGAACTCTCGAAGGGTGGATACGGCAGAAACAGTCTTATGGCTCCGCAGGTAATGATCCAGTTGGCTGTGGTAGTCGTGATACGCCGTTGGGTTGATGGATGGGCTTAGCCACTCCAGGCTGTGCCGAGATATAAGGTCGTCCAGCACATCGTGAATCTCCACATAGGGTTGCCGTACGAGCAGGGACTTCAGCGTTTCGGCAGCCATCATGTACGCATCGAATACCGTCTTGTCTAACTCCTGCTGCCAGCGGCGCTCGGTAATGAAGGGGTCGTTGATATTCTTGGCAACCACGAAATAGTCGCCAGTGCGGCGCGCTCGGCGCAGTTCACGATGAAGCTGCGGGATATCAATCACGCTCGCACTGCGCACACGCCGGAAATGACGATTCGAGTACCGCGCAGCATCGGCGTTGGCATAAAGATGAAAACAATATCTGCTCTCGAGCTGATGGTTAACCGGCATATGAGAGGGATGATCGCCGTGGATGCAAATCAGCGGGATCCTGAGGGCGTCCCAAAGGCTTTCGTCCCGCTCGCCGAGCCGGGTTCTTGAGCCAAGCCCCTGCCATGTGAAGGCAAACTCGACGCCGTCGTCAGCGAGTGCTGCGAGTCGAGAAGGCCAGTCTCGCTCCGAGATCTCGATTACTTCGACGTTCTTCCCGCAAGCACGGAAGTGTTGCAGAATCGTGCCATTCACAACGGTGAACGGGTCGTTTTCACCGCCTCTCCAATTGAGAATCACGGCTTTCATTCCAGAGCCTGATGGCGTTATTGGCCTCGGTCTCGGTTTCGGGTTGTCGCCCTCGCTAGCGTTTCCAGCCTTCGGCGCGTGAGGCGCAGGGCGCGGAGTGGAGGGCCTGCCAAGGACGGAAGCAAGAGCATCGGAAAGAACCCGCTTTATGATGCTCATGGACTCATGCAACGGCGGATATGAGGGAACGCATCGAGAACGTAACGCGGGATGAAGGGGTTGATCAATCTATCTTCGCATCGCAATCCGGAGACACCTTTAGGCGCACTAGGGTAAGGGTACAAGCGAAATTCCTCGCAGGATGGCGAAGGCAAGCGATTTATTACGCCCGTGTCGCCGTGGCGTAGAGAACGGTTTCCTCATGATGGATGCTGTAATGATCGAGGAAAAGGCGGTAGCCGCAATCAAGCGAATTGATCCAAAGTGGTATTGAAAACAGATCCTCGGGACGGTGATACAGTGAAAGCGCCAATTTGGGACGCCAGCGCCTGATCGATTTTTCACCCCCTTGAAGCGCGGCGAGTTCACTGCCTTCAATGTCGAGTTTGATAAGGTCAATTCGCTTGATTTCGTTCGAATCGACCAAGCTGTCGATGGTGCGGGTTGGCAATCCCTCCTCCAGCCGAGCGCCCGGGTTGATTGGTTGCGGGCTGGAATGCGATGCATCGCGCCGGCGGTCGGTGCTTGCTAAGCCCACATCGAAAAGATCAATGCGAGAGGCCAACGCAACATTCATCTGGAACGCTTCACGCATGATTTCGCAGTGTTTTAGCATCGGGTCGAACGTGTAAACCCATCCGCTCGGGCCGACGTCCTGTGCGAATGCCAGCGCGGTGTCGCCGAAACAGCCGCCGCCATCTATTACGTGATCGCCCGGCTCAGGTGCGATCCGTAAGTCTCCCCGGTCGAAGTAATATTGGCCACTCAGGAACGTGGCGGCGACGTTCGCTGCGCCGCCTTTGATCCAGATCTCCACGCCTTTGTATGGAACCGAGAAAATGGCAAGGGGTCCAAACATCCCAACGTCCCCGGTTTCATCGATCTTCCATCCATCCGGGACCTTGCGCTGGCGCGCCATCTCGGGATTGTTAAACGGGACCTTGACGTGCAGATGTCCTAGAAGGCGGAAGAGAACCAATCTGTCAAATAAATTCCGCGACACCGGGTCTTCGAGAAGTCCTCTGGCAGCATGAAATTGATCGGCATTTTCAATCAGGAAGATCAGATACGCCGCGTGCAGATCACTGAAAAACGCGCTACGGTGCGTCTCTGGATATCTATAAGCGTCGAAATTGTCCGGTTCATGATGGTGTATCAACCGAAACATTTCCCGAAAAACCCATGCGAGCCACGCTTTAGACGTTGCAGATGTTTCCTCAGTCACGATTATTGGGCAGCTTGAGCAACTGCGTCCCCAGAAGAGTGGTCTTACCAAACCCGTCGACTGACGGACCAATATCACCAACCGTGATGTGCAACGGATGCACCCTAGTCATCGTCCCGTGCTTCCAAATCCCGCTTCGCCGCGGCCTGATGACTCAAACAATTGCGTTTCCGTGAATTGAGCCTGAATTACCGGTACAAGCACAAGTTGCGCCAATCTTTCCATCGGCTTGAGCTCAAACACCTCGCTTCCGCGATTCCAGCAACTGATCATAAGCTGCCCCTGGTAATCGGAGTCGATCAGCCCCACTAGGTTGCCCAGCACGATGCCGTGCTTATGGCCCAGGCCCGAGCGCGGCAGGATCAGGGCGGCGAGCCCCGGATCGCCGATATGGATCGCCACACCGGTCGGGACCAGCTCGGTGCGCCCCGGCTTTAGCTCCATCGGAGCGTCGATGCAGGCGCGCAGATCCATCCCCGCCGAGCCGGGGGTGGCGTACGCAGGCAGGAACGGCCGGATCCGCTCGTCGAGGACCTTGAGCTCTATCGTCGCGGTGTTC
>Ga0070714_100004659_pt1 | contig 10356 bp, 9 predicted proteins | sample LARL83metaG_FD_65450 | JGI IMG/M metagenome (GOLD analysis project Ga0070714, IMG submission 65450) | Corn, switchgrass and miscanthus rhizosphere microbial communities from Kellogg Biological Station, Michigan, USA - LAR L8-3 metaG | ecosystem: Host-associated > Plants > Roots > Rhizosphere ... | reverse complement strand
CCCCATCAGGAAGAAGACGATCATGACCGAGAGCACGCGCAGATTCACGCCGAACACGTAGCCTAGCGCGCTCGACTCGAGCAAACTGAGCGACCCCAGTAGCGCGCTGACCGTGAGCGCCGCGACGGGCGTGTGAAAACGCGCGTGCGTCTTCGCGAAGCTCTGCGGAACGATACCGTCCGCGCCCCACGCGTAAATCCACCGCGATTGCGCGAGGAACGCCGGCAAAAACGTCTTCACGACGATCACCGCTACGAATACGTTCATGAGGGACGAGAGCCACGCCGGCATGAGCAGGCCGAGCAATCCGGTCGAGGTCGTGTAGCTCGCCAGGCCCTGTGCGCCGATGGCGGGGATCGCTTGCCACGGCACCGCGTGATACACCGCGAAGGTGAACGCCGTGTAGATGAGCGTGACGAGCAGCACGGCGATCAGCACGCCGCGGGAGAGCGAGCGCCGCGCATCGACCGCCTCGCCGCCCGTTTGCGTCGCCGTCGAAAGGCCGAGATAGCCGTAAAATAAGAGCGGCATCGCGGTTGCGACCGTGCCGAGCGTCGGCGGCGGAGCGCTCGCAAGGGCCGATACGTGCAGCCGCGCGTACAGCGCTGTCATGAAGTGATGCTGCGTCGCGGAAAATCCGAACGCCATGATGGTCACCGCAACCGCGATCACCAGGAGCATCGCCGCGACGGTAAGCAGCGCGGCAAAACGCACGCCGCGCACGTGAATCAGCCATACGCCCCAGAGCAGCAGCAAGCCGCACGCCACCGTTCCGGCGCTCGAGGTGAGCGCGGCAGCCGCGGCCGCCCATCCGAGCGAGCTGCACGCATTGGCAAGAAAGCGCGGCGCAACGTACGCGAGCGTGCCGATCGATCCGGTAACGCCGAACCACGCCAGCAGCGTCGCGAGAAATCCCCATCGCACGCCCAGCACGTCGCGGATGATGACGTACTCGCCGCCTGCACCAACCAAGCCGGATGCAAAGAAGTAGCGGTACGCGACGACGGTCAACAGCGTGATGCCTCCGCCGGCCAGCATCAGCCACGGCACTAAGTCTCCGACGCCCGGTACCGTCTGCTGGATCTGCGTCGAGACGAAAAAGAGTCCGGCGGCGATCTCGTTGGTAACTCCGAACGCAACGACAGCCCAGGTGCCGAGAACGCGACGTAGCGGCTGGACGTGCATTCCGCGCAATTCCCGGCTCGTTCGTAAAAGCCATGCGCTGCCTTCCCCGCAACCCACCCGTTTAACGCTGCTCGCAACTAGGAACGTTGACGATATGCCAGAGAGCCGTCAACCGTGGCCCGTCATGCGCCAGCTCGCGCGCGATCCGCTCGCACTCGGAGCCGCCGCTCAGTCCGACACGACCAGGGAATGGCACGCCCGGATCAAGGGCGTGAAAGCCGTCAAATCAATATGCCCGTACTGCGCCGTAGGATGCGGCCAGCTGCTGTACGTCAAGGACAACAAACTCATTCAAGTCGAGGGCGATCCCGACAGCCCCATATCGCGCGGCCGTTTGTGTCCCAAAGGAGCGGCGACACGCACGATGGTGCAGAGCCCGACGCGCGAGTATAAAGTCAAATACCGGCGTCCGTACGGCACGAAATGGGAAGAGCTCTCCCTTGACGAGGCGATGGACATGATCGCCGAGCGCGTGCTGAAAACGCGGCGCGAAACGTGGCTGGCGCAAGAGGAAGGCAAGGACACGAATCGCGTCGAGGGCATTGCCAGCCTCGGCGGCGCGACGCTCGACAACGAAGAAAACTACGTGATGAAAAAGCTCTACACTGCGCTAGGCATCGTGCAGGTAGAGAACCAGGCCCGAATATGACATAGCTCGACGGTTCCCAGTTTGGGAACCTCGTTCGGACGCGGCGGCGCAACGACGTTTCAGCAAGATCTGCAGAACTCCGACTGCATCGTGATCATGGGATCCAACATGGCCGAGAACCATCCGGTCGGATTCCAGTGGGTGATGGAGGCGCGGGAACGCGGCGCAAAATTCATCCACGTCGATCCGCGCTTCACTCGCACGAGCGCGATGGCGGATCTGCACGTGCCCCTGCGCCCCGGAACCGACATCGCCTTCCTGGGCGGCATCATCAATTACATTCTGCAAAACGATCGCGCCTTCAAAGAATACATCGCCAACTACACCAATGCGCCGGTGATCCTGCGCGAAGATTTCCAAGACACCGAAGATCTCGACGGCTTCTTCTCCGGCTGGCATCCCGACAAGAACGGCTACACGTTTGAAACGTGGATGTACGAAGGCATGGACACGCACGGCGCCGCGGGCCAGCGTGAGAGTGAAGAGGGCTTGGAAAAACACCAAGGCTTCTTGGGCAGCCAGCGCGAGGACGCGCTCGTGCGCGGCGAGCCGCCGAACCTCGACAAGACGCTGGAGCATCCGCGCTGCGTCTATCAGGTCCTCAAGCGCCATTATTCGCGCTACACGCCGGACGCGGTCGCGAAGATCTGCGGCATCCGTCCGGAGCAGCTGGTCGAGGTCGCGGAATCGCTCTGCAGCAACAGCGGGCGCGAGCGCACGAGCGCGCTCGTGTACTCCGTGGCATGGACGCAGCATACGTTCGGCGTGCAGATGATCCGCAGCGCCGCGATCATTCAGCTGCTGCTGGGCAATATCGGGCGCCCCGGCGGGGGCATTATGGCGCTGCGCGGACACGCATCGATTCAAGGATCGACGGACATACCGACGCTCTTCAACATCTTGCCCGGCTACATCCCCATGCCCCATGCAAAAGTCCACCACGATCTCAAGCATTTCATCGAGTCCGAGTCGGCCAAGACCGGCTATTGGGGCAACATGGACAAGTACATGATCAGCCTGCTCAAGGCGTGGTACGGCGATCGTGCGAGCGAGGACAACGAGTACTGTTTTCGCCTGCTGCCGCGCATCAGCGGCGATCATTCCGCGTACCGCAGCGTGATGGGTGCCCTCGACGGCAAGGTGAAAGGCTATTTCATCTGCGGCGAAAATCCGGCAGTCGGCAACGCGAACTCCGGCTTGCATCGCCGTGCGCTCGCGAACCTGGAGTGGCTGGTGGTTCGCGACTTCCAGGAGATTGAAAGCGCGTCGTTCTGGTACGACTCTCCGGAGATTGAGTCGGGCGAACTCAAAACGGAAAAAATCCCCACGGAAGTCTTTTGGATGCCTGCCGCTGCGCACACCGAGAAAGACGGATCGTTCACGAATACGCAGCGCCTGCTGCAGTGGCATCACAAAGCGGTGCAGCCCGAAGGCGACGCACGTTCGGAGTTGTGGTTCTACTACCATCTCGGCAAACGCATCAAGCAAAAGATCGAAGAGCACCCCGACGAGCCGAATGCGGATGCGATCCGCTGGCTGACGTGGGACTATCCCGTCAAAGGCGAGATTCAAGAGCCCGACGCGCACATGGTGCTGCGCGAAATCAACGGCTGGGATAGCGAAGGCAAAGCGCTCTCGTCGTACACCGAACTCAAAGCCGACGGCAGCACGGTGTGCGGCTGCTGGATCTATTGCGGCTGCTACAAAGAAGAATTGAACCAGACCGCGCGACGCAAGCCGCACACGGAGCAGACCTGGGTCGCGCCCGAGTGGGGCTGGGCGTGGCCGGCCGATCGGCGCATCATCTACAACCGCGCGTCGGCCGATCCCGACGGCAACCCATGGAGTCCGCGCAAGGCCTACGTGTGGTGGGATTCCGTCAAAGAACAATGGACGGGCTACGATACACCGGACTTCGAAAAGACGAAAAAACCGACGTACGTGCCGCCAACCGGTGCCAAACGCGAGGAAGCGATCGCGGGCTGGCATCCCTTCATCATGCAAGATGACGGGCTGGGCTGGATCTTCGTGCCGAACGGCGTCGTCGACGGACCGCTGCCCACGTACTTCGAACCGCACGAATCGCCGGTGCGCAATCTGCTGTACGGCCAGCAGGCGAACCCGTGCCGCCAGCAGTTCCCGCGGCCCTTCAACCAATACGATCCCTCGCCGAGCGAGGAGCACGGCAACGTCTTCCCGTTCGTACTCTACACCTATCGGCTTACGGAGCATCACACGGCCGGCGGCATGACGCGCACGGTTCCGCATCTCTCCGAGCTGCAGCCGGAGTTCTTCTGCGAGGTCAGTCCCGAGCTCGCGGATCTGCGCGGACTGCGTCACGGCGATTGGGCGACGATCTACAACGTGCGTGCGGTGATCGAAGCGCGCGTGATGGTGACCAGGCGCGTGCAGCCGATCCGCATGAACGGCAAAGTGCTGCATTCCGTGGGCTTGCCGTATCACTGGGGCACGCGAGGCATCGTCACCGGCGACTCGGCGAACGATCTGCTGCACATCGCGCTCGATCCCAACGTGCACATTCAGGAGACCAAAGGCCTCACGTGCGACATCCGGCCCGGGAGACGTCCGCGCGGCAGAGCACGGCAAACGTTCCTCGAGGAAGTGCGCGCCAAAGCGCATCTGGAGACGCGCGTATGACGACGTTCATCGATCTCACAAGGCTGCCCTCACTCACCAGCGCGGAAGCGGAAGCGGCGACGTACGGCGCCGACAAGCAGCAGCGCATGGGCTTTTTCACCGACACGACGCTCTGCATCGGATGCAAAGCGTGCGAAGTCGCGTGCAAAGAGTGGAACGAGCTCCCGCAGGACGGATACAACTTCACCGGCATGTCGTACGACAATACCGGCGAGCTCAACGGCTATTCGTGGCGGCATGTCGCGTTCGTCGAGCAGTTCGAACGCACCGATGCTTCGACTGCGCTCAGCACAGGCTCCGGCGGCTCCGCGCCCAAAGGTCGCTGGCTCATGGAGTCCGACGTGTGCAAGCATTGCACGCACGCGGGGTGTCTGGACGTATGCCCGACCGGCGCGATTATTCGCAGCGAGTTCGGCACGGTGGTCATTCAGGAAGACGTCTGTAACGGATGCGGCTATTGCGTGGTTGCCTGTCCGTTCGGCGTCATCACGGAACAAACGCAGGAAGGCACGATGGGTAAGTGCACGCTCTGCTACGATCGCCTCAAAGTCGGCGACGAACCGGCATGCGCGAAAGCCTGCCCAACCGACTCGATTCAATTCGGTCCGGTCGACGAGCTGCGCGAACGCGCCGAGCGGCGCTTGAATCAGGTGCACCAGCGCTTTGAGGGCGCGCAGTTGTACCTCACTAACAAGGACGACGGAATCGGCGGCGGCGGCTCGACGTGGCTTCTGCTCGACAGACCGGAGGTCTACGGGCTGCCGCCCGATCCGATCGTGCCGACGAAATACCTTCCGGAGATGTGGAAAGCCGCGGGAGTCGCGATGGCGATGCTGGCGGGCGGCGTGATCTTCGCAACCGTCGCGGGAGTACGCAAATGAACGGCTACTACGGCCGCCCGATGATCAAGCCGCCCGAGTGGACCGATCTCATTCCGGCGTATTTCTTCGTCGGGGGCCTAGCCGGCGCGTCGGCACTGCTCGCGTTCACGCAGCGGCTTGCGAAAAACGACCGTCTCGCGCGGACGATGATTCTCACGGCCGCCGCGGGAACCGCGGTCAGCGGCTATTGCTTGATCGCGGATCTCAAACGCCCCGAGCGCTTCGTCAACATGCTGCGCGTGTTCAAACCCACCTCGCCGATGAGCATGGGCGTCTATCTCTTCAGCGCGTTCGGCGGCGCGGCCACGATTGCGGCGGCGAGCGAACTGACGGGCATTTTGCGCCCCGTCGGCCGCATCTTCGAAGGCATCGCGGGATTGCTCGGACCGGCGATGTCGTGTTACACCGCGGTGCTCATCAGCGACACCGTCGTTCCGGCGTGGCATTACGGGCGAGAGTCGATGCCGATGGTCTTTGCGGCGACCTCGGCTGCGACGGCGGGCGCTGCCGGCATGCTCTTCACGCCTGCGCGGTTCGCCCGCCCGGCACGGCGTCTGGCGCTGCTCGGCGGATTGGCAATGCCCATCGCCATCGAGCGGCTGCACATGGAGCTCGGGCCGCGCCAAGAGGAAGCGTACAAAGAACAGCAGGCCGAGGTTTTCACCAAGGCGGCAAAGATGCTGAACTTCGCCGGCCTCGCCGCTGCGGTATTCGCCAAAGAGAACGACGTCGCGGGAAAAATCGCCGGCACCCTGCTGCTGGCCGCCGGCTTGGCAGAACGCCTGGGCGTGTTCCGCGCGGGCTGCGTCTCCGCAAAAGATCCGAGCTACACCATCGACGCGCAGCGGCGCCGCATCGGAGATAGGCCGCAGCCGCAGACGCCGACGAGCGTGGTGGAGCGAGGAGAGATTACAACAGGCGCATCGCGCGCTTGACGTCGGCGATCGTCTCGATCGCCACTTCACGCGCGCGCTGCGTGCCCTCGTTGACGATCCGCTCGACCTGCACGATGTCCGCCGCGTACATCGCGCGTTTTTCGCGAATCGGGCGCAGATACGCATTGAGCGCTTCGGCGAGATCGCCTTTGTCTTGCACGCAGCCGAGCGCGCCGGAGCGGCAATCGCGATCGACGAGCGGCACGTGCTGCGGCTTGATCAGCTTCCACAGCGCGAAGACCGCGCAGATCTCGGGGTTGCCGGGATCGTTGCGCCGGATCTTGTTCGGGTCCGTAATGTACTTGCGAACCTTTTTCGCCGTCTCGTCTTCGCTCTCGCCGAGCAGGATGAAGTTGTTGTACGACTTGCTCATCTTGCGGCCGTCGATGCCGGGCACTTCGCCCGCCCCTTCCACGAGCACCGCTTTGGGTTCGACGAGAATTTGCTCGCCCTCGCCGTAGAGATGATTGAAGCGGCGCACGACTTCGCGCCCGAACTCCAAATGCGCGACTTGATCGCGCCCTACCGGCACTTCTTCTCCGCGGAAAATGGCAATGTCGCAGAGCTGCAGCAGCGGATAGCCGAGAAACCCGTACGTCGCAATCTCCTGGCCGAGCGCCTCGATCTGTCCCTTGTAGGTCGGCACGCGCTCGAGCCACGACACCGGCGCGATCATGCTGAGCAGCACTTGCAGCTCCGAGATCTCCGGTATGCCCGACTGCAGATAGAACGTCGACGATTCCGGATCCACGCCCGCGGCAAGCCAATCGAGCACCATCTCGTTGCGCGCGTCGCGAATTGCCTGCGGATCGGCAAAGCCGGTCGTGTACGCGTGCAAATCGGCGATCTCGAAGTACGCATCCGCCGTCCGGCAGTAGTTCACCCACTGCGTGAGCACGCCGAAGTAATGGCCGATGTGCAGCTGGCCGGTCGGGCGCATGCCGGACATCACGCGGGGTCGTTTTGCGGTGGAAACGGGGACGGTCGTGCTCATGAGCGCGCCATATTCGCGCGTACGTACGCGCGAGCCCCCTTCACTGCGGTGACGAGATCGCGGCCCAGTGCCAATTCGCATGACAGCGCCATTGCAAGCGTGCAGCCCGTGCCGCGCATCTTTTGCGCAAGCCGCGTGCCGGCGAACGTCTCGACGCCCTCGAGGGTGACGAGCACGTCGATCGGATCGCCGGACAAGTGGCCGCCCTTGACCAGCGCGGCGCGCGCGCCGGCGGATACGAAGCGTTTTCCGGCGGCGATCGCATCATCGACGCTCGCGATCTCGATGCCGGTGAGGCGCTGTGCTTCGTCGACGTTCGGCGTGACTATCGTCCGTACGCGCTCCAAAAATAGCCGCACCGCCTGCATTGCATCGCCCGCGTACAGCGACCCGCCGGCGCTCGAGCCCATGACGGGATCGAATATCACCGGCGCGGTGACGTGTTCTAAAAATGCGGCGGCGAGGGCGGCATTCCCGGCGTTGCCGAGCGCGCCGACGCGCACCGCGGCCGCCGCCGCAACATCGATTGCGCCGAGCTGCGCGCGCACGACGGCATCCGGAATCGGAAAGAGCGCGCGCACGCCGTGCTCGTCTTGCGCGCTCACGGCGGCAACCGCCATGGCATGCGCAACCTCGTACTCCGCGGCTACGCGCGCGTCACGTCCAAGGCCGGCAACGTTCAGCGGATGCGTCGTGCCGATCGAAACGACCAGCGCGCTCATCCGCCCGTCCACGCGCGCACGAGCGCGGCCGTAGCTTCACGCGGATCGCTTGCCGCGGAGATCGCCGAAATAACGGCCGCCATCGCGACGCCCGTCTCGCGAACGTCGGGAAGAACCGCGAGGGTGATGCCGCCGATAGCGGCAACCGGCAGGGAGCACGCGGCCGCCACTGCGCGCAATCCCGCGATGCCGATCGGATCGCCCGCGTCCGCTTTGGAGCTCGTTGCGTACACCGAGCCCACGCCGATGTAGTCGGCGTCCGCGGCCATGCGGGCTTCTTGCGGCGTACCGCACGAGACGCCGATCAAACGATCGGGCAGCGCATCGCGGATGGCCGCAAGATCCCCGGGCTGCGCATCGTCCGGCCCCAGATGCACGCCGTCCGCATCGTACGTTTGCACGGCGCGCCAATCGTCGTTGATGATGAACAGCGCATCGCGCTCGCGCGTCAGTTCGCGCATCTCGCGCGCGTGCTTCGCAACGATGCCGCCCTTCGCCCGATACTGCACGATGCGCGCACCGCCTTCGAGAATCGCGCGCGTCAGCGCGAGGGGATGCGGCGCATGCGTTTCATTGACGATCGCATAGACGCCGCGCAGCAGCCGCGCGCGCTCGACGCGCGTCATGACTTCTTTTGGTTGCGCATGCGTACGAACACCCATGCGTTGAATGCGAGATAGATGAAAAAAACGGTGGCGACGATTGCGGCGATGCGATAATCGTGGCGGCGCATCGCAAGCGGAACGAGGAACACGAACACCATCGCTGCCGCCATCAGCAGCGCCATGATGCGTTGGAACGGAACGAAACTCACTCTTCCAGCAGAATCTCGGCGATACGAATGAGATCCGTCTCGTTCGCATAGCGGATCTCGATGCTGCCGCCATTGCTTGCCCGCCGTAGTTGCACCGCCGCGCCGAGCTTTTCGCGCAGGCGCGCTTCGAACTCGCGATCGTCGGGCGAGCCGTTTGCCGGACGCGGTTTGGCGGGCGCCGGCGGCTGATTGATCGCCGCGACGATGCGCTCGAGCGCGCGAACGGAGATTCCCAGCTGTGCGGCGCGCTTGGCCAGATCGACGCGCTGCGCTTGCGGGGCGGCCAAAATCGCGCGAGCATGCGCGGCGCTGAGCGAACCGTCGGCGATGAGCGCTTTGATGGCCTCCGGCAAACCGAGCAGCCGCAGGGCGTTCGTAACGGCAGGCCGGCTCTTGCCCAGGCGCTGGGCGACCTGCTCCTGAGTGAAGTCGTGGGAGTCGATGAGTTCCGCGATGCCGGCGGCCTCTTCGAGCGCGTTGAGGTTCTCGCGCTGGAGGTTCTCGATGATGGCGACCTCGAGCGACTCGCGGTCGTCACTGGCCCGGACGATGGCCGGCACCGTGCCGCGCCGCAGCGCCGCGCAGGCGCGCCACCGCCGCTCGCCGGCGATGATCTCGTAGCCCTCGCCGCGCTCGCGAACCAGAATCGGCACGAGGACGCCGTGCTCGCTAATGGAGGCCTTGAGTTCGTCCAGCGCCTGCGGATCGAAGGTCTTGCGCGGCTGGTGCGGATTGGGCCGGATCCGATCGACCGGAATCTGCCGGATGGCATCGACGACCGGCGGACCCGCCGACGCCGCACCGGGTGCCCCCGGTGCGTTCAACGGCGATGAGTCGCCGAGCAGCGCACCCAGCCCGCGCCCCAACCCCCGCTTCGGCGCCGTGCTCACTGCGCCACGGCCTTTGCCTGGGCTTGCGCTTCCAGCATCTCTTTGGCCAGCGACATGTATGCCTGCGCACCGCGCGACTTGAGATCGAACAGAATAACCGGCTTGCCGAACGACGGCGCTTCGGAGAGGCGCACGTTGCGCGGAATCTGCGTCTTGAACATCTGGCGCGGGAAATACGCGTTGAGTTCGTCCAGCACTTCCATTGCGAGTTTCGTGCGGCCGTCGAACATCGTCACGAGCACCCCCGTGATCTGCAGCTTCGGATTGAGCGCGTCTTGCACGCGCCGCACCACGTTGGTCAGCTGGGAGAGCCCTTCGAGCGCGTAGTATTCGGCTTGGACCGGAATGATGATCTCTTGCGTCGCGGTCAGCGCGTTAATCGTCAGCAGTCCGAGCGAGGGCGGGCAGTCGATCAATACGAAATCGTAGTTCGCCTGGATCGGCGCAACGACGCCCTTGAGGCGATTCTCGCGAGAGAGCGCCGAGACCAGCTCGATCTCCGCGCCCGCCAGGTTGATCGTGGCGGGAATGATGTCGAGGTTCTCGATCTCGGTGCGGCGCAGGACTTCGTCGAACGACGCATGATGCATCAACAGATCGTAGACGTCGCGCTTGAGCTCCGATTTAT
>Ga0070714_100004658_pt1 | contig 10356 bp, 8 predicted proteins | sample LARL83metaG_FD_65450 | JGI IMG/M metagenome (GOLD analysis project Ga0070714, IMG submission 65450) | Corn, switchgrass and miscanthus rhizosphere microbial communities from Kellogg Biological Station, Michigan, USA - LAR L8-3 metaG | ecosystem: Host-associated > Plants > Roots > Rhizosphere ... | reverse complement strand
GGCCATCATCTGGATTGATTCATCGTCCATGAGCGAGCCGTGCTCGATGGAGCGCACGCCGCCGCGCACGGCGCGCTTGATGCCCTCGGCCCCGTGGGCGTGAGCGGCCACGTCCGCGCCGGACAGCGACGCCTCCTCGACCGCGGCGCGGATCTGCTCCTCGGTGAGCTCGGGGGCCCCCGGCACGCCGCCCGGGGTCATCACCGCGCCGGTGGCGATCAGCTTCACCAGGTCCGCGCCGCCGTGCAGGATGCGCCGCACCGCCCGCCGCACGTCGTCCACGGAGTCGACCACCCCGAGCCGCAGCTCGTACGGCACGACCGCGTCGACGTCGGGAGCCAGGCCGGTGATGTCGCCGCCCCCGCCGGAGCAGGTCACGTACGCCCCCGCGACGCGCATCCGCGGGCCGGGCAGCCAGCCCGCGTCGATGGCGTCGCGCAGCGCGACGTCGACGAACGCGCGGAACGTGCCCACGTCGCGCACGGTGGTGAAGCCGGCCAGCAGCGTGTCCCGGGCGTTGCGCGCCCCGGACAGCGCTTCCTGGGCGCCGGTCCTGGTCAGCAGCTCGAGGTACCCGTGGCCGCTGTCCGGCTCGCCGGTCAGGTGGGCGTGGCAGTCGATCAGGCCGGGCAGCAGCGTGCCGCCCGGCAGGTCGATGACGGCGGCGCCCTCGGCCGGGGCGTCGCCCGCGGCGACCACGGCGGCGATGCGGCCGCCGTCGACGATCACGGCCCGGCCGGGCCGCAGGTCCCCGGACACCACATCGAGCAGCAGGCCGGGGCGGATCACGGTGCGCGCAGACATCTCAGGTCCTCCGGTTACGTTCCGGTGAGCCGCATGGCCGCGGTGATGGCCTCGGCCGCGCGGCGGAGCTCGGCGGTCAGCAGCCGCCGGTCGCTCCTGGTCGTCCTCGACGTGGGCGGTGACACGCTGATCGCGCTCGGCCGGCCGGCGTCCACCGACGGCACTCGCGTGGCGAGCGAGTTGAGGCCGAGCTCGTACTCCTGGTTGGACTCGGCGATGCCGTCGCTCCTGGCCTGGTCCAGGGCGGCCGACAGCACGCGCCAGCTGGTGGGCGTGTGCTCGGTCCGGGCCGGATAGGGCTCGGGGCCGGCCGCCTGGCGGGCGTCGGCCGGGTCAAGCTGGGCCAGCAGGCACTTGCCGATCGCGGTGCAGTAGGCCGGCGCCCGCGAGCCCACCGCGACCTGCGGGCGGAGCAGCCGCTCCCCCGCGGCGCTGCGCAGGTAGACGACCTCACCGCCGACCAGGATGCCGAGGTTGGCCGTCTCACCGGTCGCGTCCGCCAGCACCTGCAGGTGCTCTTCCACGACGTCCAGGGGCGTGAGCGCGGATACCGCCCGGCTGGCGAGCTCGATGAGCTTCACGCCGCAGCGCAGCCGGTTGCCGTCCCGCTCCAGGAAGCCCGCCTCCACCAGCGTCAGGCACAGCCGGTACACGGTCGGCATCGGCAGCCCGGTGGCCTGAGCGATGCCGGACTGGGTCCACTCGGGCGACCGGCTGAACAGGGAGAGGACGTCGAGCCCGCGGCGCAGCGTCTTCAGCGTGGGCCTGACGCTCTCGTTGACCGCTCCTGCCATCCCGGCGTAGCCTTTCATAAATCGGGCGTTACTTTCATTATACGAAAACTGATGAAAGATCGATATGGCGCCCTGGTTTCTGGTGTCACTGACGAAGGACCGGCATGATCCCGCTGACATCGGCCACGATCGCCGACACCGCCGCCGAAGCCGGTGCGGCCGCCGGCGCACTCAGTGAGATCGCCGCCCAGGACCTGCGCGGCCACGGAATGCCGTCCGACGCGGACTGCCGGGCCGTCTACTCCGGGCTCGGCCAGCGCGGCCTGATCGGGCTGCACTGGCCGGAGGCGCTCGGCGGCCGGGGCCTGAGCGCGCTGCACACGATCGCGGCCGAGGAGCGGTTCGGCTACCACTGGCTCCCGCTGTCGAGCTACCTGCTGTCGGTGAAGACAATCGGCAACGCGCTGATGCAGTTCTCCCGCCCGCTGGCCGAGCGCTTCCTGCCCCCGATCGCCGCGGGCCAGCTCGTGTTCTGCCAGGGCTTCTCCGAACCGGAGGCCGGCTCTGACCTGGCCGCCCTGCGCACCACCGGGCAGCGGCGCGGCGACCGCCTGGTGATCAGCGGGCGCAAGATCTGGACCTCCAGCGTGGACCAGGCCGACTGGATCTACCTGGCCGTGCGGACCGGCCCGGACCGGCACCGCGGCCTGTCGGTGGTGCTGGCCGAGATGTCCGCGCCCGGGCTGGCCTGGTCCGTGCACCGCACGGTCGGCGGCGGCACCCTGGGCGAGGTCGTGCTCGACCAGGTGGAAGTGCCGCTGACCCAGGTGGTCGGGGAGATCGACGCGGGCTGGCAGGTCACCATGGGCACCCTCGACTACGAGCGCGTCACCAGCGAGAAGGTGGGCACCGCGCTCTGGCTCCTGGACCGTCTCGACGAGCTGGCCCCGGCGGGCTGGGCCCGGCGGCTGCGGACCCTGCGCGGCGCCGCCCTGGCGGCGCGACAGCACGGGCGGCGGGCCACCGAGCTGCTGGCCAGCCACCAGCCGGCCGCCACCGCCGCGTCCATGGCCAAGCTGTCGATCGCGCTGCTGATGCAGCAGATCGCGGAGGCCGCCGTGGAGATGCTCGGGCCGCGGGCGCTCATCGAGGACGGGGAGGGCGCGCTGCTCGGCGGGCGGGTCGCGGCGTTCGCCCGGGCCGTGTCCGGCGCGACGATCGCGGGCGGGGCCGCGGAGATCCAGCGACGGGTGATCGCCAGGCAGGGACTGGGGTGCCCGCGATGACCCGGCCCCTGGACGGCCTGCTGGTGCTCGACTTCTCGCAGTACGTGGCCGGGCCGCTGGCCACGATGCTGCTCTCCGACCTGGGCGCGGACGTGGTCAAGGTCGAGCGCCCGGGCGGCGACGCGTACCGCCACTACGACCCGGTCGGGCCCGGGCAGAGCCGGTACTTCAGCAGCCTGAACCGGGGCAAGCGCTCGGTCATCTGCGACCTGGCCAGCCCGGAGGGCCGGGAGCTCGCCGCGGGCCTGATCGCCCGCGCGGACGCGGTCGTGCACAACTTCCTGCCCGCCCGGGCCGCGGCCTTCGGGCTCGACGCGGCCACGGTGAAAGGCCTCAACGACCGGGCCGTGCTGTGCGCGATCTCGGCGTTCGGCAGCGTCGGGCCCGAGGCGAGCACGCCCGGCTACGACCTCATCGCCCAGGCGGTGGCCGGGCTCCTGGCCGCGGCCGCCCACCCCGGTCAGCAGGTGCCGGAGCGGCTGGGCCGCATGCCGCTGGCCGACTTCACGACCGGGCTGCTGGCCGCCGTGGCCGTGCTGAGCGGCCTGCTGCAGCGCCAGCGCACCCCGGGCGCGCCTGACTTCGAGGTCTCACTGCTCGGCGCCTCGCTCACGCTGCAGGCCCAGCAGCTCGCCACGGAACTCCAGACCGGGCCGGCCCGGCGGTTCGACGCGGAGGCGATGCGCGAGCAGTCCGCGGCCCGGGCCGCCGCGGCCGAGCTGGAGCCGTTCTACCGGTGCTACCAGACGGCCGACGCGTTCATCGCGGTCGGCTGCCTGGACGTGGCGCAGCGCCGGCGGCTGCTGGCCACGCTGGACCTGGCCGACCCTTACGTGGAGAACCCGCAGCGGCCGGCCGCGGACGAGCGGGAGCGATCGGCCCGGGCGGCGCTGGTGCGCGAGGTGGAACGCCGGCTCCTGGGGGGAACAGCCGCCGAGTGGATCGAGCGGTTCACCGCCGCGGGGGTGCCGGTGGCCGAGGTGCGCACCCTGGACGCGGCCGCAGCCTCGGCCCAGGCCCGCGCCAACGGGCTGGTCATCAGCCTGGACCAGCCCGGGCTCGGGCCGACGCGGCTGCTCGGCGGCGTGGTCAAGCAGGGCGGCGAGCCGCTGGTCACACCGCGGCGCGCGCCGGACCTGGGCGAGCACCAGCAGGAGCTGGAACGGCTGGCGGCGGCCGCGAACCGGGCGGAGGCCACGCGATGACCGACGTGGCCGCCATGCTGGCCGAGACCGTGGCGCGGATCGTGCATGATCATCAGCCACCGGATCCGTGGCAGCCAGGGACGCACGCCGACGACACCGCGAGCCAGGCCGCCGAGATGGCCGGGCGGGCGCTGGCCGAGACCGGGTGGCCCGGCCTGGCCGGCGAGGGCACCGACACGTCGGTGATAGCCCGGGCCGGGGTGGAGCTGGGCCGGGGCCTGTTCAGCCTGAGTCAGGTGGACGCGCAGCTCGGCGGGAGCCCGGTCGTGGACGGCCTGGTCCGGCACGGCCAGGTTCGCGGGCGTGCGGTCGAGCTCCGGCCCGGGGACGGCCTGCGCGAGGTGGAGATCCTCTCGCTCGCCCCGGCCGCCTACGGCGACGCCTCGGCCGTGTCGGTGGTCACCGGCCAGCGCCGGGACGACGACGTGCCCGCCGAAGCCGCCGCTGCCCGGCTGGCGGCGTGGCGGGCCGCCTCGGTCGGCTACCTGGCCGGCCTGGCCAGCGCGGCCTTCGAGGCCTGCCTGGGGCACGTGCGGTCGCGGAAGGCGTTCGGCGCGACGCTCGACGCGCAGCCCATGGTCCAGTCCCGGCTGGCCGACGCGGCCACGGCGCTCGACGGGATCAGGCTGCTCGCCGAGCGCGAGCACTCCTGGGCGGCGCTGAGCTACGCGGCCGCGGCCTGCACCGAGATCACGGCGGCCTGCCACCAGCTCACCGGGGCGCTGGGCTACACCCTGGACTACCCACTGCAGCGCTATTCCCGGAGGGCGCGGGCCATGCGGTCGTGGGCCGAGTGGGCCGCCGACACGTGCGCGTCCGACGAGAGGCACCAGCCAGTCGATCAGTAACCGCAACAGCAACCGGAGGTCAGCATGCGAACCAGGGGGCTGCGATTCGAGAACAATGATCCCGTGGCGGCGCGGCTGAGCCGGCGCCAGTTCCTCGGGGCAGCAGGCGCGGGCCTGGCCGCCGCGGGCGTGGCCGCGTGCAGCGCCAAGTCCTACAACGCGGGCGGCAGCACCGGGTCGGCCGGCGCGCACGTCGCGTCCGGGCCGCCGGGGCCCGGGCCGGTGTCCGGCGGCGCGTACGGCGGCACGATCAGCGTCAACTGGGTGTCGGAGGCCAACTCGCTCGACCCCATCATCGGCTACAACAGCACGGCCTGGGACGCGCTCACGTCCCTGCTCAACACGCCGCTCTACCAGTTCGCCGGGCAGTTCGGGCCCGCGGCTCCGGCCCTGGCCACGGCGCTGCCCGAGGTGACCGACGGTGGCCTGCGGTATGTCATCAAGCTCCGGCCGGAGGCGAAGTTCTCCACCGGGCGCACGATCGTCGCCGACGACTACGTGTACAGCTGGACCCGGGTGCTCAATCCCAAGCTGGCCTCGTGGGCCTCGTCCTACCTGACCCCGATCGTGGGCTCGGGCCCGGTGATCAACGGCAAGTCCACCACGCTCACCGGCGTGAAGGCGCTCGACGACCACACGGTCGAGGTCCGCCTGGAGCAGCCGACGTTCACGTTCCTGAACACGCTGGCCCAGCCCTACATGGCCGCGGTGCCGCGCGAGGTGGTGGAGAAGGACGGCGCGGAATTCGGCACGCACCCGACCAGCACCGGCCCGTTCGTCCTGCACAGCTACTCGCGGGCCGCGCAGTCGGCCACGTTCGTCAGGAACCCGCACTACGCCTGGAAGGGCCTGCCCTACCTGGGCGGGGTGAACTACCACTGGGGCGTCAACGAGCAGCTCGAGCTGCTGCAGCTCGAGCAGGGCAACGTGGAGATCATCGGCGACGGCATCGGCGCCACGCTCGCGGCCCAGGTTCAGGCCGAGTCGAACCTGTCCAAGTACGTGGACAGATTCCCGGTGAACGCCACCGCCTGGATCCAGCTCAACTGCGCGTCCGGCCCGCTCGCGGACACCCGGGTGCGGCAGGCCCTGAACTGGGCCACCGACCGGGCCGCGGTGACCAAGGTGGCCCACGGCGTGTACAAGGCCTCGGGCTACCCGCTGCCGTCCAACCTCGCGGAGTTCTCCAGGACGGCCACGCAGTTCACCTACGACCCGGCCCGGGCGCGCTCGCTGCTGGCCCAGGCCGGGGTGAAAAAGCTGCAGATGGGCTTCGTGACCGACGGCAGCGACCCGTGGGCGGAGATCGCGCAGGTCCTGCAGCAGCAGTGGGCCGCGTTCGGCGTGCATCTCACGATCAACACCATGAGCAGCTCGGCCTATTACACGCTGACCACCACGTCGCCGCTGCGCACCCAGTCCTACCAGGACGACTACTACATGACGCAGCCGAGCGCGCTGGACCTGATCATCCCGAACTTCACCTCCGGCGGCTCCTACAACTACTCGGGCTACAAGAACGCGACCGTCGACTCGCTCGTGACCAAGGCCGAGCAGCAGACCACGCTGGCCAAGAGCAACGTCTACGTGGCGAAGGTCGAGGAGGAGCTGGTCGCGGACCCGCCCGCGGTGTTCATGGCCGACATCGGGTTCCTGGCCGGGCGGAGCCCGAAGCTGCGCAACTTCCAGTACCGGGGCGAGACCGGCAGCTACTACGGGCGGATGTGGATGTAGCCCGATGACCACGGTCACCCTGCAGGCCGAGCCGGCCGCCGCCGAGCGCAGCGCCACCCGCGCGCGGCGGGCGAACGGCGTGCTGATCGCCGGGCTCATCCTGCTCGCGGGGCTGATCGTATTCGCGGTCATGGCCCCGGCATTCGGGTCGCCGTACCACATCTACCCGGACGGGCTGAACGACAAGGGGCTGCCGCTCGGCGTCGGCGCGCCCGGGCACATCCTCGGCACCGACGAGATCGGCCGGGACATGCTGGCCCGGCTCGCCGCGGGGGCCAGGTCCACGCTCGAGATGACGTTCATCGCCAACCTCACCTCGCTGGCGCTGGGCGTGCTGGTCGGCCTGGTGGCGGGCTTCTACCGGGGCCCGGTCGAGCAAGGGCTGATGCGGATCACCGACATCTTCCTGTCGGTGCCGACCGTGGTCTCCGGCCTGGCCCTGGCCAGCGTGGTCGGGGTGGGCATCACCGGCATCGTGGTCGTGGTGACCGCGCTGTTCTGGGCCTGGACGGCCCGGGTGATCTACGGCGAGGTGCTGCGCCTGCGCACCCGGGTCTTTGTCGACGCCGCGATCGCGGCCGGGCTGCGGCGCTCGGCCGTGCTGCGGCGGCACATCCTGCCGCACCTGTACTCGCTGATCCTGGTCATCTCCGCGCTGAACGCGGCCAGCGTGGTCTCGATCGGGGCCGGGCTGTCGTTCCTCGGGGCCGGCATCCAGCCGCCGCAGCCGGACTGGGGCAACATGCTGCAGTCCGGCGAGAACAGCCTGCAGTTCGCGCCGCACCTGGTCGTCGAGCCGCTGGTGTGCATCGTGCTCACGGTCCTCGCGTTCGTCCTGATCGGCGAGGGCCTGACCAACCGCGAGCCAGGCCGGGGCCGGAAGTCATGGCTGGACAAGTAAGCGTCCGGGTCCGTGACCCTGGGGCGTCGGCCGAGCAGCGGATGCTGGCCCGCAAGATCGCGGTGCGGGTCGGGCTCGCGGCCCTCACCGTGCTGGCCGTGATCGCGGGAACGTTCGTGCTCGAGTTCGTGATCCCGGCCAACCCGGCCCGGGTCGTGGCCGGGCCCAAGGCCAGCAGCCAGGTGGTGGCCGAGGTCGCCCGTAACCTGGGCCTCAACCGGCCGGAATGGCAGCAGCTGCTCAGCTACATCGGCGGGGTGCTGCACGGCGACCTCGGCTACTCCTACGTGTCGCAGACGTCGGTGACCAGCCTGCTGGCCGGCCGGCTGCCCGCCACCGCGCTGCTGATGGCGGCCGGGATCGTGGTGGAGCTGGCCGTGGGCGGCGCGCTCGGCCTGTGGGACGGGCTGCGCCCGAAGCGCAGCTGGGTGCTGGCCAGCGTCAACATCGGGCTGCTGTCGGTGCCCACGTTCACGTTCGGGTTCCTGCTGCTGCTGCTGTTCGGCTACGTCTGGCCGGTGCTGCCGGTCTCCGGCGGCCTCGGCGCCGCGCAGCTGGTGCTGCCCGCGCTCACCCTCGGCCTGCTCGGCGCGCCGTATTACGCGATCGTGGTCCGCGATCAGCTGCGCGAGGTGCTGCCCGCCCCGTTCGTGCGGACCGCGCTGGCCAAGGGGCTGACCCGGCGGCAGATCCTGCACGGTCACGTGCTGCGCGTGGTGGTGCCGCCGGTGCTCACCATGGCCGGCATGGACGTGGCCCTGTTCCTGTCCGGCGTGGTCTTCGTGGAGGACATCTTCGCCTGGCCGGGGATCGGCCAGCTGCAGGTGCAGGCGTTCAGCAACGTGGACCGCCCGGTGCTGATGGGCACCGTGATCGTCGCGGCCACGGCCGTCGTGGTCATGAACCTGGTCGTCGACCTGCTCCGGCTCGTCGTCGATCCCCGGGTGCGGGCGGAATCCCTGTGACGGCGAACTCGGGGAGCGTCAGCGCGGGCGCCGCCAGCACCGGGCCGGCACGCACCGGGAGTGAAGGCCAGCCGCTGGTGGTCGACCGGCTCTCGGTTGCTTACGGCGAGTTCCGGGCGGTGACCGACGCCTCGTTCGAGGTTGGCACCGGGCGGGTGCTCGGCCTGGTCGGCGAGTCCGGCTCGGGCAAGTCGTCGCTCGCGCTCGCGATAGCCCGGCTGCTGCCGCCCGAGGGCCGGGTCGCGTCGGGGACGGCCCGGGTGGGCGACGTTGACGTCACGGCCCTGGCGGGTGAGGCGCTGCGGCTGGCCCGCAGCGAGCTGGTCGCCTACATCCCGCAGGACGCGTCCGCGGCGCTCAACCCGGTGCACCGGGCGGGCAGGCAGATCGCCGAGGTGTTCCGGCTGCGGTACCAGCTCGACGACGCCGCCGCGCAGGCCCAGGCGGTGCGGCTGCTGGCCCGGGTCGGGATCCGGCGCCCCGAGGACACCGCGCGCCGGTACCCGCACGAGCTGTCCGGCGGCATGCGGCAGCGGGTGATGATCGCCATGGCCATCGCGCTGCGCCCGGCGCTGCTGGTGGCCGACGAGCCCACCACCGCGCTGGACGTCACGGTGCAGGCGGAGATCATCTCGCTGGTGCGGGAGCTGCAGGAGGAGCACAGGACCACGCTGCTGTGGATCACCCACGACATGGGGGTGGTGGCCGAGATCGCCGACGACGTGGCGGTGATGTACGGCGGCCGCATCGTCGAGCACGCCCCGGCCCGCGCCGTGTTCTCCGCGCCGCTGCACCCGTACACCAAGGCGCTGCTGTCCAGCTTCACCACCGGCCGCCTGGCCCGGCCCAAGGCCCCGTTCGAGACCATCGAGGGCGCTCCCCCGGTGGGCCAGATCCCGCCCGGCTGCCCGTTCCACCCGCGCTGCCCGCTGGTCACCGACCGGTGCCGGACCGAGGTGCCGCTGCCGCGCGGTTCCGGCCACCGGGTGGCCTGCCACCTGGCTGAGGTGACACCCGATGGCTGACCAGCCCGCCGCCCCGGCCACGAACGGCGGCGCACCCGCGCTGGTCGAGTTCGCGGACGTGACCAAGCGGTTCGGCCACGTCCGCGCCGTGGACGGGATGTCGTTCGCGATCAGTCCGGGCCGCACGCTCGGGATGGTCGGGGAATCGGGCTGCGGCAAGAGCACGGTCGCGCGCCTGGTGCTGGGGCTCGAGCACGCCACCGGGGGGACGCTGCGGTTCGACGGCCGTCCCTACCCGGAGTCCGACCGCGGCCTGCGGGAGCTGCGCGGGCAGGTGGCCATGGTGTTCCAGGACCCGTACGAGTCCCTGGACCCGCGGCTGTCACTGCGCGAGATCGTGGCCGAGCCGCTCAAGGCGCACGGGATGTGGCGCGGCAGCGGCCCCGGGCGGGTGCGGGAGCTGCTGGACGCGGTCGGGCTGCCCGGGGCCGACCTCGGCTCCCGGCCCGGCGACTACTCCGGCGGCGGGAGGCAGCGGATCGGCATCGCCCGGGCGCTCGCCTGCCGCCCCCGCCTGGTCGTCTGCGACGAGCCGACCTCGGCCCTGGACGTGTCGATCCAGGCGCAGATCATCAACCTGCTGCTGCGGCTGCAGGACGAGCACGGCCTGGCCTACCTGTTCATCTCGCATGACCTGGACGTGGTCCGGCGGGTGAGCGACGACGTGGCCGTGGTGTACGCCGGCGCCATCATGGAGGAGGGGCCGACCGCCGCGGTTTCGGCCGACCCGCGGCATCCGTATACGCAGGCGCTGCTGTCCGCCGTGGCCGGGCTGTCCCCGGACCAGCGGCGGCTGGACCGCCGGATCCGGCTGGGTGAGGAACGGGCCGCCGCGCCGGAGGGCTGCCCGTTCG
>Ga0070714_100004657_pt1 | contig 10357 bp, 6 predicted proteins | sample LARL83metaG_FD_65450 | JGI IMG/M metagenome (GOLD analysis project Ga0070714, IMG submission 65450) | Corn, switchgrass and miscanthus rhizosphere microbial communities from Kellogg Biological Station, Michigan, USA - LAR L8-3 metaG | ecosystem: Host-associated > Plants > Roots > Rhizosphere ... | reverse complement strand
TCTCGCTCGTCGAGGCTGACGCGCTCACGTTCGACCTTTCGGGGGCGTTGCGCGCTGAGGTCGCGCCGCGCGCCGTCTGCGGTAATCTTCCTTATTACATCACGACACCGCTGCTCGAGAAGATCCTCGAATCGATCGACTTCTGGGAGTCGGCCGTGCTCATGGTCCAACGCGAATATGCGCACCGTTTGACCGCCGCGCCCGGTACTGCCGACTATGCGAGTCTGACGGTTTTCGTCGGCTACCATTGCGTTGTCGAGAAGATATTCGATGTCGGCGCGGCGGGCTTCTATCCGACGCCGACGGTATCTTCGGCAGTCGTCAGGCTTCTGCCGCGTTCGGAGCGGGCCGCGGGAGTTGACGACGAGCGCGTCTTGTTGAAAACGATTCGCGCCGCGTTCTCGCAGCGCCGTAAGACCCTTGCCAACTGCCTCGTCGCCGCGGCGCATCAGAAATCCGAGCGCCCAAGAGACGAACAGGTTCGACGCACCGTCGAGAGCGCCATCGAAGCGGCACACCTGAGCCCTCAGATCCGCGGCGAGCGGCTTTCGCTCGACGACTTCAAGCGACTTGCAAACGCGCTCGTCGCGATGCGCATCGACATCGTCTAGGGACTTCGGCGGGCGGGCGACAATGTAGCCGCATGCAAGAGAGCGTCGAAGAACGTCCTTCGTTTTTGAAGTCGAAGTGGTCGGCCACAGGTTGCGGGCTCGTCGGATGCTTCAGCTACGGGCTGTTCGCCGTTGCTCAAGCGATCGCATTCGCGGTCATCCTGATCCGCGCGCATCCGGAAGCGGCGCAGCTCTTCATGGTCAAGTCGACGTCTTCGGATATGCCGCGGCTGCTCCAGCAATGGACGATCCAGATCAGCACGGCCCAAAACCTCTTCTGGTTCGCGATCGCCGGCGACGGCGTCATGGTCATCTTCGCGCTCATTTTCGCGGCCGCGTTCTTGAATGCGAAAGGTCGCGAGATCGGGCTCGGCGTGCCGACGAGCGGCGCCCAGCTCGCGCTTGGCGTCGCCGCGGGCCTCGGTCTCGTCCTCGTCGCGGATATCGTCACGGCGGGTCAGGCGAAGGTCGTCGGGCCGCACCCCGAGGCGGTTGCCGAAATCCTCAAGACGCATAAAGGCGCGACAAGCTTCCTCTTCGACTTCGCCTCCGTCGGTATCATCGCGCCATTTGCCGAGGAACTGCTTTTCCGCGGTGTCATCTTCGCGGGGCTCGCGCAACGGTTGCCGCTCGGGTGGGCGGCGGCGATCAGCGGCCTCATCTTCGGAGCCGCGCACCTCGACCCGTGGAGCATCGTGCCGCTCGCGATAGTCGGAACCGGTCTTGCGCTGCTCTACCGGCGCACCGGTTCGTTGTGGCCGAACATCATCGCGCATGCGACATTCAACACGTTTTCGCTCGCGCTCGTGTATCTGTTCCCGAAGCTCGCAACGTAACGTTGGGCAAGGCCGCGGCGGTCGACCGTGAAGGTCGACCGCTCCGCCCAAACCTTAGTGCGTGATGGTGGCGAAGACCAAGTAAGCCGCATAGAAGATACCGCACGCGAAGAGCGCGATGCTGCTCAAGCGACCGCGGATGACTGTCGCGATCAAGACGACAAGAACGCCCGCGAACGCGGCAGCGCACGCGGCGTAGCCATGCACATCGAGCCGCCATGGCGATGCCAGCATCGCGATAGCCGAGGCAATCGAGGTCTGGAACATCATGGCGCCAATGACGTTGCCGAAGGCGAGTTCGTCCTCTTTGCGCCTCATCCACAGGACGACGTTCATCGCTTCGGGCAGTTCTGTCGCGACGGGGCTCAAAAAGAGCGACACGACGAGCGGCGGGATGCCGATCACCGTGGAGACGTCGCCGACGGACGACACGAACCAATGCGACGCGAAGACCGTGGCCGCGAGCGCGATCGCCATCTGCGCGAAGACGATCCACACCGGCGGGTTCGCCGCGCGAGGCGAAAAGCGAAGCGGCGGCGGATGTTCTTCGACGCCGGAGTCCCGTTGACGGAAATGATATCGGAGGTACACGAAGTACGCGACGATGACCGCGATCGATGCGCCGATGCGCACCGCCGGCGTCGGAGCAAAGGAGGCGCCGACGACGAACGCAAACGTGAGGACGAACAGGGCGAGACCGACGATCGCGTTGCGCGGCTCGACCGCGAGGAAACCGCCCGTCTTCTCATAGACGGAGTGGCGGAAGAACGCGATGCCGCCCACTACCGAGAAAACGACCGTCGAGAGCATGAAAGGTGCACCGAGGACTGCGCCGATGCCGACCGCCTGGCTACGCGCGTCGTGCAGCACGACGAGCGCGACGATCGCGACCATCGTCTCCGGCAGCGACGAGCCGATCGCGGCGACGATCGTCCCCGCGGCGTTACGCGACAGGTCGCGGAGCGCTGCGAACCATTCGACCGCGTTCGTGAACGCGTCGCTCGCGACGACGAGCAACAAGAGCGCGCCGAAGAGCTGGGCGGCGGTCAGCACCGGGCGTCGGTTTAGCCCCCCGGCGGACCCTTCCTCCGACGCAACAACCCGCGGCTGGCCGGCCGTAGACGTGGAGTGAGCGTGCCCTATCGCATCCTGCACATCGCCGACGTCCACCTCGACATGGCGTTCGCCGGTGCCGATGCCGCCCTCGGCAGAAAGCATCGCGAGGAGCTGCGTGAGGCGTTCGAACGCGCGCTCGCGCTCGCCAAAGAACGTCGCGTCGACGCGCTCTGCATCGCAGGCGATCTGTATGAAGACGGCCGCGCTGGAAGCGATCGCGCAGCCTATCTGCGACGCGTCCTCGGAGATCTCGCCCCCATCCGCGTTTTCATCAGTCCTGGCAACCACGATCCGCACACTCCGGCATCGATGTACGAGCGCATGGGCGACGAGCCGGACAATGTCACGGTCTTCGGCCGGAGACGGTTCGCGTCGGCGAAGCTCGCCGACGGGCTCACGCTCTGGGGGTTCGGCCACGAACACGGTGTCGATCGCGACTCTGCGATCGGCGATTTCGCGTGTGAGGGGCCGGGCACGCATCTCCTTCTCTTCCATGGCTCCGACCGTGACCACATACCGCCGGACAAAGACGGCGTCGCGCCGTTTTCCGGCGCCGAAATCGAACGGACGGGCGCGGCGTACGCGATGGTCGGCCATTTCCACGGGATGCTTCAGGCACCGCGTTACGGGTATCCGGGTTCGCTCGAACCGCACACGGTCACCCAAGACGGCAGACATACGGCCTCGCTTCTGACGGTCGAAAACGGACACGTGTCCGCCGACTTCATCGACGTCAATCGCGTTCGCTATGTCGACGTCGATGTCGACATCAGCGCCTTCGGCGACCGCGCCGACCTTTCGCGCGGGGTCGCCGAGCGGATCGGTTCGACGACGGCCGGCAACGGCGTCACCTATTGCCGCGTCCGTCTCGGCGGCGCGGCGCAAGACTCGCTCGACCTCGACGCAGCCGCGCTCGAAGCCGACTTAGGCGAGCGCTTCCCAGGCACGCGCGTCGTCGACGACAGCGCCGCCATCGACTTAGACGCGGCCGCGCGCGAGGGACGTACGGTCCGAGCGCATTTCGTGCGGACGATGCGCGAGCGGATCGCGGCGGCGCCGGCGGCCGAGCGCCCGCTGCTCGAAGATGCGTTGCGCTACGGGATGCTCGCGTTCGCACGGAAAAGCATCCCCGCGTGAGACTCGAGCGTCTGGTCATCGCCGGTTTTGGCCGGCTTCGCGATCTTTCGCTGAAGTTCGGCGACGGACTGACCGTCGTCTATGGGCCGAACGAATCCGGCAAGTCGACGATCGTCGAATGCATCGTCCGGATGCTTTTCGGTTTTCCCGAACCGCATCACAACAAGTTCCGCACGCGCTACGAGCCGTGGAGCGGAAACGGACGGTTCGCCGCGACGCTCGCCTACCGTCTCGATGACGGCCGCACGTTCGAAGTGACGCGCGATTTCGCGCGCGCCGACGTTCCGACCGAGACGGTCGACGCCATTACGCGGCGGCCGATTTCGACGCTCACCGGCAACAAGTCGGCTTCGCCCGGCGAGGAGACGCTTCAGATCCCGCTCGGCGTCTATCGCTCGGCGGCTGTTTTGAGCGCTGGCGACATCGGCGTCGACGAGACGGCGTCGCACGTACTTGCCGAGCGCCTCGCCGAGATCATCGGCTCCGCCGGCGATGCGAGTGCGGCCGAAGCCATCGACCGCCTCGAGGATGCCCGCAATTCTATCGGCCTGACCGGCGCGAATACGCCGCTCGGCAAAGCATCGCGAGAGGCCGACGAAGCCGAGGCCGACCTGCGCCGCTTCCACGAAGAGCAGTCCGATTTCGCGGAGACGATCCGCGAACAAGCTGCCTTGTCCGAGCGCGCGCACGATCTCGGGGCGCGAAGATCGCGTTGCGCCGCGGCGCTGGCCGCGGTGAGGTTACGAAGCCTGCGCTCGCGCATCACCGAGGCCGCTGAAGCAAAACGACACCTCGATTCGGCGCTTGACGAACGTGGCGAGGTCGATGCCGGGTCGGCAGCGTTCGAACGCCGAGACGATGTCGATGCTGCGATTGAAGCGTATCGCGCGGCTGTGCTGTCGGAGGCGGACGCCACGGCGAGGTCTGCAGCGCGCGCGGCCGATCGCGCGGCGCTGCAGCATGATGTCGATGTGGCCGGCAACGAGCTTATGGAAAAGCGCGCGGCTGTCGCGCGATTCGACGAAAAGCTCGCGGCTCATGAGGCGGCGGCGAAAGACCGGCCGGCGATATCCGCGGAAACGTTAGCGGCGCTCGAGCGCGAGGCAGATGAAGCCGATGCAGCGGAAAGCCGCGCGCGAACGCTCGAGACCGCGGCGGCGATCGCGCGCCAGCGCCAGCGGCCATCGCCGGTCGCGACGATCGGCGCGTACATCTTTGGTGGCGCGCTCGTCGCCATCTGGCTCGTCACGCACGCGCTCGGATTCGCGCTCGGCGGCATCGCCTTGATCGCGCTCGGCATCCTGTTCGGCGTCATCGTCAGCGGAGCGAACCGCCGGCGAAGCGATTTGATCTCGAATGCGCAGACCGCCGCCGAAGAGGCCGGCGAGTTGAACAAGCGCGCGACCGCGGCACTGGTGGCGCGCTGTCGCGCGATCGGGTGCCCGAGCGTCGCGGCTGTTCGGGCGGCACGGACCGCGCAGCTCGAGATCGAAAAGGTCCGCGTCGCACGCGAAGGCGCGAGCGAAGCCGCACGCATCCTCGCGCAGCGCCGAGATGTTCTCGTTCAGCGGCTCGACGATGTCGATATCCTCGAGCGCGACCGTCGCGTCGCCGCCGCGCAGACGGAAGAGCGCAGGCGCGCGCTCGAGGCCTTGCTCGACGAACTTGCGATCGCATCGGGAACGACGGACGAGCGCATCGCGGCATACAGACGACGGCGCGATGCCGACGAGCTTGCCGCGCATGCAGACGCCGCCGCCGGGAACGCGCGAGCGCAGCTCGAGCGCGCGCTCGGCGGCTCGACTGTCGAGGCGCTCGAGGACGAAGCCGATCGATGCGCGGCGCAGGCCGCAGCCGGCGGGGATCCGGGTGAATTCGCTGATCGATCCGAGTCCGAGCTCACCGCCGAACTCGGCGCGCTCGAAGCCGAACAGCGCAACGTCGAGCGCGCGCTCGATGCGGCGCGCGGCCGGATGTCCGAATTCGACCGCAACCATCCGGTGCCGGTCGCGGAGCTTGAAGAACGCGCGGCGGCTGCTGCCGTCAAACGCGACCATCTCCGCGCCGTGCGCCAAGCGCTCGAGACCGCGAGTGCGGAGATCGAGCGCGTCAAGGACATCGTCCATAGCGACTTCACGCCGCCGCTCAACGAGGCTGTCGGAAAGCTCGGCTCGGCGATGACCGGCGGCCGTTATGGCCAGGCGTGGATCGATCCCGCAGATTTCACCGTGCGCGTCCGCGTGCCGGAGACGGCGACGACGCAAGAGGCCGCCGTGCTTTCGACCGGCACATTGCAGCAATTGCAGCTCGCGTTGCGCGCTGCGCTCGCGACGACCCTCGGCAACGGAGAACGCGTGCCCTTGCTCGTCGACGACGCGCTCGCGAACGCCGACGACGGACGAGCGGAAGCCGCGCTTTTGCAAGCAGCGACGCTCGCGAGGAGCGGGCAGCAGATCGTGTTCTTCACGCATCGCGAAGCGCTCGAAGCGCGTGCTTCAGCGCTCGTCGGCGTCACCGTCGTGCGGCTCGATGGGCCGATAGCAGGCGGCGTACCGACGCCCGGCGGCGATGACGATCACGTGAGGTACGAAGAGACGAGCGATTCGAGGCTGGCGACGACGTCGCCGGAGGCAGCGCCCGCTGCAGGCGCGCAAACGGCGACTGCGGGCACACCGCCGGGCTCCGGCTTGCTGCCGGGCTTTTAGACCTGAGCGCTGCGCTTCGGGTCGGCATCGACGCGGCGAACATCCTCCGCGATCGCCGCGGAATCGGGCGCTACGTCCGCTCGCTCATCGATTCGTGGAGCACGCGCTTCCGCTCTCGCGTCGAGATCGTGCTGCTCGTTCCGGACTTGCTGCCCTCGCTCGTACGACGCAGGCTTCGTGACGCGACGGGCGTCGCCGATATTTCGGTCGCGCGTCATGCGGATGCGAAGAAGTCAGGCGCTGCGCTCGTGTGGTATCCGTGGAACGGCATGACGTGGACATCCTCGCTGCCGTCGGTCGTCACCGTCCACGATCTTTGGCCCTTCGTGTCGCCGTCGGCAGACGAGCGCAAACGTGCGCGCGAACAAAGCCACTATCTTCGCGCGGTCAGGGCAGCCACAAGATTCATCGCCGTCTCGCATTTCACGGCCGGCGAGATGGTCGAGCGGTTGAAGATCGATGCGACGCGGATCGAGGTCATTCCCAATGGGGTGCGCCGCTTGACGACGACCGACGTCACGCCCGCCCGTCTGCCGGACGCCGATCGATACGTCCTCTTTGTCGGCGAGGCTGAGCCGCGAAAGGATCTTGCGACGCTCGCCGGCGCCGCATCGCTCTTGCCCGAAGCGCTCCGCGCATCGATCGTTTTCGTGGTCGCCGGGAAAACCGATCAACTCAAGAGTGACTCTCTTCGCGCGCGAGGAATCCGCTTTACCATCGAGGGCGAGGTGAGCGACGAGCGGCTCGCTTCTTTATATGCCGGAGCATCGGCGTTCGTCTTTCCGTCGCGCTACGAAGGTTTCGGTTTGCCTATACTCGAGGCGATGAGCTATGGCGTGCCGGTGGTCGCCTCCGATGCGCCCGCCGTCCTAGAGGCTGCCGGCGATGCGGCGTTGATCTTTCCGGTCGGCGACACGCCGGCACTCGCTTCGGCGCTCGAGCGCGCGCTCGACGATCGTACGCTATCGCAGCGCTTGACGGACGCCGGTCTGGCACGCGCGGCCACGATGACGACGGATCTCTGTGCCAAGCGGACTCTTGAGGCTTTCGGGCGTGCGCTCGCCGCTTGATGCGGCGCCTCCGCATCTGCGGATAGGCGTCGACGCGGACAACGTCATGCACGACCGTCGCGGCATCGGGCGCTATGTCCGCGCGCTGCTGCGTCGTTGGCTCGCGAGCGATGAAGATCTCGACCTGACGATGCTCGTCTCACATCCGTTCCCGGGCATGATGACGAAGCGCGTGGCGACGGCGCTCGGCGTCGCGCGGGTCGCGGTGGCGAACAGATCGTATGCGCGGCGGCGAGGTTTCGACGTCGTCTGGCATCCGTGGAACGGCATCTTCTTCCGCACCGATTGTCGCGATGTCGCGACGATCCACGACGTGTGGCCGTTCGTCGATGCGCCCGCGGATGACCCCGCGCTCGCGCGGCATCGCCAAGAGCCGTTCCTGCATGCGGCATCTCGCGCGTCGCGCATCATCACCGACTCCGAGTTCTCGAAGTCGGAGATCGTCCGACATCTCGGCGTCGGCGATGCCCGGATCTCGGTCATCCCGCTTGGCGTCGATCCGGGCCTGCTCGACGCACGACCGGATCGCGTCAGGATCACCGGCGCGGACCGCTTCGTGTTGTTCGTCGGCGAAGCGGAAGCGCGTAAAGACCTTTCGACGCTCATGCAAGCGATGAGCATGCTGCCTGAAGAGATCCGCACGACGACCGCCCTCGTCATCGTCGGAAAGCGAGCCGCTTCGTCGACGATCCCCGGAGGCGTCCGCGTCGACTTCGCCGGCGAGCTTGACGACGAGCGTCTTGCCTCGCTTTACTCAAGTGCCGCGGTGTTCGCGTTCCCGTCGCGCTACGAGGGCTTCGGCCTTCCCGTGCTCGAGGCGATGGCCTTCGGAGCGCCCGTCGTCGCATCCGACGCCGCAAGCATCCCGGAAGCCGGCGGCGACGCCGCGCTCTACTTTCACGCCGGGGACGCACGGGCGCTCGCCGCGCAACTCGAGCGGGTGCTCACCGATAACGCCTTAGCGCAGCAGCTTCGCGAAAAGGGTCTAGAGCGTGCTGCGTTCATGTCCTGGGATCGCTGCGCAAGCGCAACGTTAAGAGTCCTCAGGAAGACCGCGGCCGCTTCGCTCGCGTCGCACTAAGGCGCGGATCGCCGCTAGTGGTGCGGGTTCTGCGGATCGTCGTGACCGTGTACCCAATGAACGTTGCTTGTGGGCGACGGAGTGACCGCCGATCCGCAACCAGCCAGGACAGCTGCCAGCGCGAGGCAAGCGACGGCCCGGAGGAGGATGCTCGAGCGCATAACAATCCCCTATTCTAAGACGACTGCGAAAGCGATTAGCCGCAGTCTTGTCTAGCATAGGCTGGCTTTAGATGGCGGTCACCGGGAGAATCCCCACTCTTATCGACCTGCGGCGTTCACGTGAGCGCTCCGATCGATTCGTGGGGCGGGTCGATGAACTGTCAGCGCTCCGGAGTACGTGGCCCCCCGTCACCATCGTATTTGGAGAGCCGGGCGGCGGAAAGACCAGGCTGCTTGTAGAGGCCGCTCATCGGTCGCAGGCTTCCGCCGCGACGGTTTCATGCCACCCGAGTGCGCGGACCATTCCTTTGGAGCCGCTGCTCGCTATCGTGAATGATTTGCAGCACGCCGGCGCCCGCCAACGCGAATGGGAGCGGCCGAGTGAGGGCGGCCGGCTCATGGCTATCAGAGATCGGCTGGAGCGTGAGGCCACGGCAGGCGCCCTCCTCATCCAAATCGATGATGCGCATTGGGCAGACGATCAAACTCTGGAAGGCGTTGCGTACCTCGCCGACCGCCTTCGCAACGCGCCGATCCGTTGGCACGTCGCGGCGAGGATAGGCGACGACCGTTGCGAGCGGCTGGCTATTCGGCTTGTTCAGATGCGCGTCGGCGAGGTCTTGCGGCTTCGCGAGTTCGGCATCGCCGAATTTCGTTCGTTTGTGGCCGCGGCATTCGACCATCCTCTTGATGACAACGCGATCGGGGAACTCTACACGCTCTCTGGAGGTAATCCGCTATACACCGAGCAGTTGATCGTCGCCGCGTTGGCGGGGGAAACCACGCAACCGTCGGGTTTGAACGCGTTGCTCGCCGAGCGCATCCAATCGCTCTCCGACGACCATATTCGAGTCGCCCGCGCGATGGCGGTCATAGGTGAAGCAGCGCCAGCCCGGACCGTACGTGACTTGTCGGGCACGCCTCCGGAAGCGATCGGCTCCCTCATCGGAGAGCTGGAAGCGCGTTTCATCGCGAAGACGGTGCCTAAAGGCGTCCAGTTCCGCCATGATCTGCTGAGGCGTGCCTGTTACGGTTGGACTCCGCCTGAAGAACGGATCCGCCTCCACCGCACGATGGCTTACCTCTGCACCGACACATGGCGTCGCGTTTTCCACCTCGACGGCGCCGGCCTCCGCAACGAGGCCGCGGTGACTCTTCTCAAGCACGGGCTGTCGATGATCGACAGGGCAGACTGTGTCGAAGCGCGAGCAGCACTCGAAGGGGCGGCTTCACGCGGTAGCGACTCTCCGGAGCTGTCGGCTCAAGCCAACGCGGGACTCGCAGCGATAGTCGCGCTATCCGGCGAGACCGAGTTGGCGCGCGAGATGATGAGCGGTGTAGAAGCGGCATCCCGCGAGCTCCCTGCACAACTGCGCGCGGACATGCGCGGCAGGTTCGCCGAGGCGGTATTTGAGGGGTCTGACGATACGATGGTGCCGTTGGAATTCCTCAAACGTGCGATCGATGACGCGAGCGTGTCCGCACCCGACGCCTTACCAAGGCTCTACCGGGTTGCCGGTGCGGTAGCCGATAGGTCGGGCGATTCGCGCGCAGCTGAGGAGCTGCTGGCGCAAGGCGTGGCAGCCTTCATGCCGTCGACGCCATATCGCGAGCGCGTTCAGCTCAAGTCCTGGATGGGT
>Ga0070714_100004656_pt1 | contig 10357 bp, 13 predicted proteins | sample LARL83metaG_FD_65450 | JGI IMG/M metagenome (GOLD analysis project Ga0070714, IMG submission 65450) | Corn, switchgrass and miscanthus rhizosphere microbial communities from Kellogg Biological Station, Michigan, USA - LAR L8-3 metaG | ecosystem: Host-associated > Plants > Roots > Rhizosphere ... | reverse complement strand
CCAAACACCTGGCGCGAAGTATTGGCCGCCATCGCGAACCGGCCGGAGCGTCGCATCGCTGTGCAGGAGTACGGCAAATCCAATCCGGAACTGCTCGAAGGATTGCGGGCCCGTGACGCCGATGTCACACCGGTTCGCGTCTACCAGTGGGATTTGCCGGAAGACGTTCGTCCTCTGCGGGAAGCGATTCGCCGGATTATCGAAGGCCAGGCCGATGTCGCGCTCTTTACGACGTCCATCCAACTGACGCACCTGTTTCGCGTGGCCGCGAAAGCGCGCATCGAACAAGCGATGGCCGCCGCTCTGCGCCGCATGGTGATCGCCTCCATCGGCCCGACCACATCGGAAGCACTGGAGGAGTTTGGCCTCACACCTGACGTTGTTCCCACCCATCCCAAGATGGGTTTGCTGGTGAAGGAGACTGCCGAGCAAGCAGCCGCGATTCTGGAACGGAAACGTGCGGCCCATGCCGAAAGATAATCTGGTCCGTGAATTCGGGAAATACTACACGCTAGCGTTCCTGCTTCCGGTGTCCATCCTGGTCGGCTTCCTCATTGGTTACGGACTAGACAAGCTGTTCGGAACCGGCTTCTTGAAGATAATCTTCCTCTTCCTCGGCGTCGCGGCTGGCATCATTGAGGTGATTCGCGAATTGAGTAAGGACGATGCCGCCGGCTGAACAGGCCTTCTACGATCGTTTCATCCGTCGAGTTTCGTGGATCATTCTAGCCTTGGGCTTCACCGGATCGGTGGCGTTTGCTTTGGCCAAGGGAGTCCGAATCGGGCTGGCGTTCCTGATCGGCGCAGTCGTCTCCTACGCGAGTTTTTGGGGCTGGAGGCAAGTAGTCGATGCAGTTACGCCGGCTCCACGAAAGCGATCATCGTTTCCGTTCGTCCTTCGCATACTTCTGCTCTTCATTCTGGCCTACGCTATAATCAGATATCTAGGATTAAACGTCGCTGCTGCGGCGTCGGGTCTTTTGGTTTCCGCGGCGGCAGTACTCCTCGAACTCGTCTTTGAATTAATCTATGCCAGAACATGAAGTAGATCTGTGGACCACTAAGTTGTTCAACCAGTTTTTGGCCGGTCCGCTCGATTCACTCCTCAACGCGATCGGCCGCCCACCCGAGAATCCTGCGCGTCCTTGGGAGAACTGGATCACCATGGAGATCCTGGTGGTGGTCATCATCATGGTGCTGTTCGCGCTGCTGCGCTCGCGGCTTTCGGCTGACAAACCTGGCAGGCTGCAGCTGACCTTCGAAGCTATTTACGGCTTTATCTCAGGCCAGGCTCACGACGCCGTGGAACATGGCGCGAATAAATATGTGTCGTTCATCGGGACACTTTTCATCTTCGTTCTGTTCATGAATTTGATCGGCGTGATTCCGGGCTTTGAGTCGCCCACTATGACGCCCGCCGTGCCGGCCGGCTTGGCCATCGCAGTTTTTTTCTATTACCACTCGATGGGGGTCCGAGAGCAAGGCGCTGGCCGATACCTCGCGCACTTTGCGGGCCCGATGCCTTGGCTAGCGCCGTTGATGATCCCCATCGAATTCATCAGTCACCTGGCGCGGCCGCTTTCACTCACAATTCGACTTTACGCGAATATGTTTGCCGGCGAGATGGTAACAGTCACTTTTCTCTCACTTACGTACCTGGTGTTGCCGGCCGTGTTCATGGGCCTGCACGTATTCGTCGCATTCTTACAAGCGTTTATTTTTATGCTGCTCACGGTCATCTATGTGAGTGGAGCAGTCGCGCACGAACATTAATGGCTTTATCCGTTCCGAGCGTGAGCCCGCCGTCCCCCAGGGCGGATTGGGAACCACCTCCTCGCGAACAAATCTATACAAGGAGAACAGTCACATGACACGCAAACTGATTTTCCTGGCGGTGGCGTTCCTGCTGCTGGCCAGTCCAATTTTCGCTCAAACTCCCGGCGGGACCGCCGACCTGCATCTTCCTTTCGCTTACCTCGCGATGGGCATAGCCTCCGGCCTCTGTGGGCTGGGACAAGGAAAGGCCGTCGCCTCGGCCGCCGAAGCCATGGCGCGCAATCCCGGCGCTCAAGCGGGCATCCGATTCGCTCTAATTCTCGGATTGGTGCTGATCGAATCACTGGCGCTCTACACGCTGGTCATCACCTACGTCGCAAAGTAATTTTCCTAGGGGCAGCTTCGCGGCTGCCCCGAATCTCCCATGAAGCTGCAAGGAATCTTCCCCCCCATCGCCACACCCTTCAATCACGAAGGCGAAATCTGGAAAATCAAAGTCCAGCACAACATTGAGAAATGGAATCTCACCGGACTCGCTGGTTATGTCGTCTGTGGATCGACCGGCGAAAGCGTCATGCTGACTACCGAAGAAAAGCTCCAGCTGTGGGAGTGGGTGGCTCAATACGCCGCGCCTGAGAAGTTGTTGATCGCCGGGAGTGGCGTGGAGAGCGTGCGCGAGACTGTCGATCTCACAAATCGCGCGGCCGAAATCGGCTACAAAGTCGCTATGGTGCGCACGCCGCATTACTACAAGAACCTGATCAACAACGCCGGCGCTCAGATGCTCTACTTCCGCGCCATAGCCGATCAGGTGAAGATTCCGATCTTCATCTACAATTGGCCGCAGATCACGGGTGTAGATATTCCGGCCGAGGCGGTGGCCGAGCTATCGCATCACCCCAATATCATCGCCATCAAGGAAAGCTCCGGAAATCTCGAAAAGGTGATGCGCATGATTCGCGAAGTAAAGCCGGGCTTTCAGGTCCTGACTGGTTCGGCGCCGACGCTTGCGCCATCTTTCACCGTCGGATGTTCCGGCGCAGTGCTCGCTTTCGCCAACGCCGCCCCGTATGCGACGGTTTCGATCTGGGAAGCGCATCGGACACGTGAGCCGGAGGCGGCGCTCGATTGGCAGAACCGGATCAGTCACGCGGCTTCGCTTGTGACCACCAAGTATGGCGTACCAGGCTTGAAGTATGCGATGGATCTGGCCGGTTACTATGGAGGACCGCCGCGACTGCCGCTCACCGTGCCATGTCCGGCAGCGAAAAAGGAGATCGAAGAAGCCTTCGCCAACCTGCGCGGCTGATTCTTTCCCTTTACTTCCCCCCGATCACTTGGATCACCGCATCGGTCACATCCGGCGTCCGGCTCTTCCCGCCCACATCCGCGGTTCTCACCTTTCCATCCGCCAAGACATTTGCAACAGCGCGTTCCACTGCTTGTCCGGCTTCTTCCAGGCCGAGATGTTCGAGCATCATTCCCGCCGAGAGAATGGCCGCTAACGGATTCACAAGGCCTCGGCCAGCGATGTCCGGAGCCGACCCATGCACTGGCTCGAACATCGATGGAAAACGTCGCGTTGGATCCAGATTGGCGCTGGGCGCCAGGCCGATGCTGCCCGTGATCATGGCCGAAACGTCGCTCAAGATGTCACCAAAAAGATTCGACGCCACCACGACGTCGAAGCTGTGGGGTCGCCGGATGAAGTTCATGGCCGCCGCGTCCACCAGCAGCGACTCGGTCTCGATATCGGAATATTCCGAAGCCACCATTTGAAACACGCGGTCCCACAGAACCATGCCGAAGCCCTGCGCGTTCGACTTGGTGATCGACGTCACGCGCTTTTTCTTGTTTCGTCTGCGAGCCAGTTCGAAGGCGAATCGCACTACCCGTTCGATTCCACGGCGCGTAAAAACGCCCGTCTGGATAGCTACTTCGTCAGGCTGCTCGTGATAAACGAATCCGCCAACTTGCGCGTATTCGCCCTCGGTATTCTCCCGCACCACCACCATGTCGATCTTGCCCGGCTTGGCGAGCGGTGACTCGACACCCTCGTACAAAATCGCCGGGCGAACATTGGCGAATTGATCGAAGGTGCGGCGAATCGGCAGCAACAGACCGTTGAGCGTAATATGATCGGGGATTTTCGGATCGCCCACCGCGCCTAGAAGAATCGCATCTTTCACACGTAGCTGGTCGAGCGCATTGGCCGGCATCATGCGGCCGTTCTTAAAATAGTAGGCCGCGCCCCAGGCAAGCTCTTCGAAGTCGAACGCCGCGTCGAACTTCTTGCCCACCACCTCAAGTACGCGCAGCGCGGCAGGTGTTACTTCCTGACCGACACCGTCACCCGGAATGACTGCTATGGAGAACCGTTTCATGCCAGCAACCATTCTCGCGCGAGTTGCAGCGTCGCCGCCTGTGGATTAGTGATGACCAGGAACGTCCAGGATCGGAAGATATTCCCGCCACGGACCCACAGCCTCGCGATATTGGCGCGCCATCACTCGTTCGATTTGTGCCAAGTGGCCGAGGTCATGGACCACCCACGCTGCCAGCAATTGCCCGAGCGTCACCTGCCCTAGCGCCGGATGAGTTCCCTTCCGAGCGAGCATGGCAGGCTGCAGCTTCAGCGACGATAGATCTTTCAGGCTCTGATTTCGGAGCGTCGTAAACATATTTAAAAGCTCTTCCACCGATTTCCCGGCGATCAGATCCTTGAAGCCTACACGGTCGAACGGATCAAATGGCCGGGCTTCCCCGTGCTCCAGGATGATTCGGGCTCGCGGAATCCAGTCCACCTGCTCGCCATAAATCAAGTGACCCAGAACATCGATGGGGCTGAAAGTTTTCGATCCCTCGCGACACTCCAGCCAGGCTCGCGGCATCCGGTTCATCAGCCCGGATAAAACCGCCGGGGTCCGCGCCAAAATGGCCTTCGCGTCTTCTAGATGAACATCCATGATTCAGTCTACGTCGGCAGGAGTAAAATGAAAATGTGCGTATTCTTCTGGTGCTTGTTCTTGCGACGAGCCTCGTCCCGCTGGGCGCGCAGCCGCCCGCCTCCACTCCCACTGTTCCGCAAGACTATGTCTGTCCCATGGACAAGGACGTGCGATCGGATAAGCCCGGCTTCTGCCCGCGCTGCCACATGGCGCTGGTGCTAGGCATTCCCGATGAAGAAGAATATCCGCTGGATCTGAAGCTCACTCCTGCCGCCTTTCACGCCGGCGAGAAAGTGAAGATTACTTTTCAGGTCAAAGACCCACATACCGGCAAGGCTGTCGACCATTTTGAGCTGGTTCACGACAAGCTTTTTCATATGTTCGTCGTCAGCGAAGACCTGAAATATTTTCTTCACGATCATCCAGTGCCGCAACCCGATGGCTCGTTCGTTTTCGACATGAACTTTCCAAAGCCAGGAATGTATCGCGTGGTCGGCGACCTTTATCCGACCGGCGGCACCCCGCAACTGATCGCGAAAACTGTGATCGTTCCCGGGGCTTCCGGCGCCGAAGTGCCGCTAGTGGATGCGAAGCTGCAGCCGGAATTGGGCGTCAGCCATTGCAAGAATATGGATGTCGAGCTAGTGATGGATCCGCCCGTACCCATTGTTGGTTTGAAGACTTTATTGTTCTTCAAGATCACGCCGGCCGACGGGCTGGAGCAATACTTGAGCGCTTGGGCGCACATGCTGGTGGCGAGCGACGACACCATCGATTTGATCCACGACCACCCTTATATCGCCGATGGCGGACCGCAGATGCAGTTCAATATTATTTTTCCGCGCGCCCGGACTTATCGAATCTGGGTGCAGTTCCAGCGCAAGGGAGTGGTGAACACCGCGGAGTTCACCATCCCGGTCGCTGAACTGAAGTAGCCTTACTGCTTTAGCTTTTCGCGCTGCTCACGCAGGATCGCCTTGCGGCTGAGCTTGATCTTGTTGCCATCGAGCGCCAGGACTTTGACCATAATCTGGTCGCCTTCCTTCAGCTCGTCCCGTACGTTCTTAATGCGGTTCTCCGAGATTTCGCTGATGTGCAACAAACCATCGGTGCCAGGGAATATCTCGACGAACGCGCCGAATTCCACGATCCGGACAACCTTTCCGAGATAGGTTTTGCCGGGTTCCGCGACGGCCCCGATGTCGGTGACGCGCTGGATCGCCGCCTTGGCCGATTCGCCATCGGACGCGAAGATCTTGACGGTCCCGTCGTCTTCGACATCGATCTTGACGCCCGTTTCGTCCACAATGCTGCGGATCATCTTGCCGCCCGGTCCGATCAGATCGCGGATCTTGTCGGTCGGAATAGTCAGCGTGTAAATGCGCGGAGCGTATTGCGACATCTCCGCGCGCGGTTCAGAGATCACGGCCACCATCTTGTCCAGGATGAAGAGCCGCGCCTTGCGAGCCTGCTCCAGTGCCTCCTTCATGATCTTGGTGGTGACGTTGGGAACCTTGATGTCCATCTGCAGGCCGGTGATGCCCTTACGAGATCCCGCGACTTTGAAATCCATGTCGCCGTAGTGATCCTCTGCGCCCGCGATGTCCGTCAGGATGGCGTAATCTTTGCCTTCCATCACCAGTCCCATCGCGATTCCCGCGACCGGCGTCTCGATCGGAACTCCGGCATCCATCAACGCCAGCGTCGCACCGCAGACCGTCGCCATGGAACTCGACCCATTCGATTCCAGAATGTCGCTCACTACGCGCATGGTGTAGGGGAACGTCTTGTCGTCGGGATTCACCGCCGCAATCGACCGCTCGGCCAACGCGCCGTGACCGATCTCGCGACGTCCCGGTCCGCGCATGAATCCGACTTCTCCCACGCTGAACGGGGGGAAGTTGTAATGCAGCATGAAGCGCTTGGAAGTCTCGCTGGCGTCGAACATCTCGATACGCTGCTCGTCATCTTTTGTTCCAAGCGTGACGGTAACCAGCGCCTGGGTCTCGCCGCGCGTAAATAACGCGGAGCCGTGCGTGCGTGGCAGAACTCCGACTTCGACATCAATGTTACGGATCTCGTCAAACGCCCGTCCATCCGGCCTACGCCGCGCCTTCAGCATTTCGTCTCGGAAAATGCGCTCTTTCAGACGATCAAACAGATCGCTGGCTTCTTCGGCATCGTCCGCTTCGTCCTCATCGAAGGGGTCCATAACTTTCTTCTTGGCTTCGTCGACGCGGTGATAGCTTTCCAGCTTGGGATATTTCTTGGTATTGAGAGCATCGGTGAGCTCGGCGCGAATTTGCGCTTCGATCTTCCCGTACAGCTCTTTGTTGATCTCCTGGGGCGTGTAGGTCCACTTTGGTTTTCCAGCCTTGGCGACCAATTCGCGAATGCCAGCCACGATCTTCTTGCAGCACTTGTGCCCGTGCTCGATCGCTTCCAGTACTTCTTCCTCAGTGGCCTGTTGCGCGCCGGCTTCCACCATCACGATGCCGTCTTCGGTGCCCGCAACCACAATGTTGACTTTCGACTCGCGCGACTGCTCGTAGGTCGGGTTCGCTATGAGCTTCCCATTTACGGAGGCCACGCGGACGCCACCCAGAACGTGCTGGAACGGAATGTCTGAGATCGCGAGCGACGCTCCAGCCCCGATGATCGCCAGCGTGCTGGGATCGCGCACCGGGTCGGCGGAGAGCACCATCGCGATGACCTGCGTCTCGTTCATGTAACCCTCGGGAAACAGCGGACGAATCGGCCGGTCGATCAGGCGGCTGGTCAGAATTTCTTTCTCCGACGGCCGCCCTTCGCGTTTGATAAAGCCACCCGGGAATTTACCGGCGGCGTAAGTGTATTCACGGTAATCCACCGTGAGCGGAAAAAATGCTGCGTTCGGTTTAGGCTGCGGGTTGGAGCAGGCCGAAACCAGCACCACCGAATCTCCGGAACGAACGATAACGGCCCCATTGGCCTGTTTTGCGATCTTGCCTGTTTCCAGGGTGATCTTTTGACCATCAAGATCAATTTCTACAGTTTGTAACATCTGAATGTCCTTTTAATCCAGGCGAAGCTTCTGCCTCACCTGCTGAGGATTAAGAGGAGACTTTGGAGTGAATGATCTGGGGAGCGCCGCCCACCGGGGCGGGTTACCTGAGCTCGAGCATCTAACGACGGATGCCCAGGCTTTGAATCAGGTTCTTGTACCTTTCCGGATTACGGCTTTTCAGGTATTTCAAAAGACGGCGTCTGCGTGCGACCATCGACAACAATCCCCTGCGGGAATGATGATCCTTGCCGTGCAACTTGAAATGATCCTGGAGCTGCAGAATACGCTGGCTCAGGAGGGCTACCTGTACCTCTGGCGAACCGCTGTCGGTGTTGTGGACTCGAAACTTCGTAATCGTCTGTGTCTTCGAATCAGTCGCCAGTGCCATTCTCGAATCGATACTCCTCGTCTTTTCTTAATCTTTTTGTACGGTAACAGGATAGCACATTGCCGCCGGGCGACGTGCAGCAGCGAAATTTACCCCACAATAGCGGTTAGGCGAAGGACATGTTCGCCCAAATCCCGATTTCCGGTGATCGCCACCTGTGCTCGGGCGGAATCACGGTCTATGCCCTTGGTGAAAACCCGCCAGGCCAGAGTCGGGGGTATGGTCACGCGGGAGGCGAGACTTCCGTCGAAGGTTTTCACAAAAACCCATTTGGCCTCGTCCCGGGACAGTAGCCATCTCCCGCCACACTCCCCGGAAACCTCCACGAGGATTACCGTCCCGGCCGGCGCCACGACATCCCGATAGAGATACGGCAGTCCGCGGAGGAAACAATCCAGAACGGGGTGATATAGACTCGGAACCATGATGCCGGGGCGATTCGTGGCGAGCCGAATCTGCTGCTGGTGATGCCAACGTTCCGTCAATTCCCGAGCCGTGTCGAACCAGTTCAATGAGTTTTCTTCTCCCGCCCAGCTCACGGCGAAAGCGGCTCGGGCAAATGGGTCGAGAGATTCGTGAAAAAGGGCGCTCTGCTCACAAGCCATCTTCATCAAGTCGATCAGGACGGATGGGCTGAGGCGCCGGTAGACGGTTACACCTTCCTGATTCAAACGATTCACCAACATAATCAGATCCTGGGGCGAATCAATACGGGCGGTTTCCACAAAATGAGAGTCCCGAACCATGGAGAGTTTCCGAAGCGCCGTATCGAGCAGATGGGCCGCAACATCGCGCACGCTCCATAATGGCGCGACGGTCGGAAGCGACCATTCGCCCGGAGTCAGCGAACGCAAAAGGTCTATCAACTTAGCGTCGACGGTGCGTAGCAGGTGAGCACAGAGGATCGGTTCGAGACCGCAGGGTTCACCATTCACTGTAATCCCTCAGATTAGCAAGCCCTGTCCAGTGGACCTACCGCTTGGTCTCCTGTTCCCGCTCTTCCAGCATGCGCTTCACGCGATCCAGTTCCTGCCGCAGCTTCCGCTCCCTGAGCGCGATCGAGATGACGTAAATAATCACGACCATCCAGGCAGCCAGAAAGCCATAAAACATGAATGTGTAGTTGGATGTAGGCATGGCGATCCTCAGAATGCGTGCGCGTAGCGCCGCAGCGAATCGATCTCACGCTGCATCGATACCTGACGCATGCGGATGATCACCAGCGCGGTCGCGAGCATGACAAGCGCCAGAAAGTTCCACCATAGGGGCGCTTCCATACCAGGGGCCATGCCGCCGCCGCCCCGGATCTCCAGCACCGGACCCGGATGCTGCGTGCGCCACCACTCAATCGACTTCCACACGATCACGATGTCGATGGCCGCGAAGATCGAAAGCACCGCGCCCAGCCGCGCCCGCGTAGTGGGATCATCGATCGCGCGCCGCAGCATGAAGTAGCCGACATACAGCAGCCAGCACACGAAATAAGAAGTGATACGAGGATCCCAGGCCCACCAGATACCCCAGATGATCCGGCCCCAAATGCTGCCGGTGATCAGCGTAATGGTGGCAAAAACCAGCGAGACTTCATTGACGGCCGCGGCGAAGGCATCCAGGCGCAGATTTTTTCGCCACAAATAGCCCACGCCCGCGAACATTCCGATGTAAAACCCGGTGAAGGACGTGATGGCCGAGGGCACATGGAAATAAATGATGCGAAAGGCCGCGCCTTGGTTTAACTCGTCGGGTACCTGCATGAACATGGTGTGCAGGTTCCAGGCCAGGATCAGGCCGGAGAGTGCTGACAGCGCCAAGATGATTTTCACACGCATATTTTTACCCCACTAACACCGTCTCAACTAACGCTAAAGACAGAATAGTAAATATCACATCAAAAGCAACCAGCAGGCGGAACCAGATCTGGTTGTCCGCCCCCAGCGGTTCACCCGCAATCAGCAAGCCGCTCAATTGGATGGCGCCCATCAGCGCCGGAATCAGCATTGGATAGATTAGCGTAGGCAGCATCAGCTCGCGCAGCCGCAGATTCACAGTCATGGCACTGAACAGCGTCCCGATCACCGTGATGCCCCACGTGCCGAGCAGCATGACCAGGAACAAGACGGCCAGTTGCTGCGGCAAGCGAACATTATAGAAAACGGCGAAGATCGGCAGGCAGATGCATTCCACAATGATCAGCAGCGC
>Ga0070714_100004653_pt1 | contig 10359 bp, 15 predicted proteins | sample LARL83metaG_FD_65450 | JGI IMG/M metagenome (GOLD analysis project Ga0070714, IMG submission 65450) | Corn, switchgrass and miscanthus rhizosphere microbial communities from Kellogg Biological Station, Michigan, USA - LAR L8-3 metaG | ecosystem: Host-associated > Plants > Roots > Rhizosphere ... | reverse complement strand
GATCGGGACGCCGGTGTTCATCATCGCGGCCTAGTGATGTGGCCGGTAACGTTGCCCGCTTCCTGGGGCGCGAGCACCAAGCGATGCAAGGACGCAGGCCGCGTTCATAGCAGCGCTATGGACGCGGCTGAGGACGCGGCAGCGCGCCGTGTGATCGCGGGCCAGGGAGCCGGCGAACGTTGCCGGTTACATCACTAGCCCGGTCGTGGAGGGCCCTCTCAAGCTCGGGGCGCAGGCGCTCGCGATGATGGGAGTCGGGATCCTCGCGTCGCTGCTCGTGTGGAAGCTGACCCACCAGACGCCGCCGCCCAAGGTCGGCGCGCCGGCGCCCGCGTTCTCCCTCCACCGCCTCAGCGGTGAGGGCAGCCTCTCGCTCAGGTCGTTCCGCGGGAAGACCGTGGTGCTCAACTTCTTCGCCTCCTGGTGCGCCCCGTGCAAACGGGAGGCGCCCATGCTCGAGCGGCTGTGGAGGCAGGATCACGCCGAGCGCCTCGTCGTCCTCGGCGTCGACACGGGACCGGATGCCGCCGGCGACGGACGCCGCTTCGTGCAGGCTCACGGCATCACCTATCCCGTCGTCTTCGATCCGAACGCCGGCATCGCCTCGAGCCGGTACGACCTGCCGGGACTGCCGGTCACCTACGTTCTGAACCCGCAGGGCCGAATCGTCGGGAATCCGGTGCTCGGGCCGGTCACCGACAAGGGTTACAGCGAGGAGTTCAAGCGCGAGCTGAAGGCGGCGCTGCAGGCGTGACGCGCCGGCTCAAGGCCACGGCGCAGCTGGTCGCGCTGGCGTCCGTCGCGGGGCTGCTTGCGCTCCTGGTCTGGTCGGTCGTGCACCAGCAGCACGCCCCGGGCGTGGGATCGATGGCGCCCGCGTTCACGCTCCGCCGGCTCGAGGGGACCGGGTCGGTCTCGCTTGCCTCCTACCGGGGGAAGCCGGTCGTGCTGAACTTCTGGGCGTCGTGGTGCGAACCGTGCAAGACCGAGGCCGCCGTGCTCGAGCGTGACTGGACGAGCTACCGCAGCCGCGGCGTCGTCTTCCTCGGCGTCGACTACCACGATCTCGGCTCCGATGCGCGGCGCTTCGTGAGCGCGCACGCGCTGACGTTCCCGATGCTCGAAGACGGCTCGGGCAACGTGACCAGCCGCTATGGCATCTCGCAGGTGCCGGAGACCTACGTCCTCAACCGGCAGGGGCGGGTCGTCGCCCACCTCCGCGGCCCGATCACCGATCCCGGCTTCGCGGGCGAGTTCCGGGACGCGATCGTGAAAGCGGCGGCCTGATGCTGCGCTTCGCCGCGGTGGTTGCCGTTGCGCTCGCGTTCGCCGGGCCTGCCGCGGCGTGCGCGCATCCACGCACCTCCTTGAACTATCTCCAGGGCCAGGTGATGTGCCCGACTTGCCACACGACGCTCGACATGTCCGACTCGCAGGCAGCGCAGCAGATCAAGGGCTTCATCGCGAAGCGGGTCGCCGAGTGCTGGACGGCGAAGCAGATCGAGTCGGCGCTCGTGGCCAACTACGGACAGGGGATTCTCGCGGCTCCCTCCCACAAGGGCTTCGACCTGCTCGCCTGGTGGCTGCCGATCGCCGGCGTGCTCGTGGGAGCGCTGCTGCTCGCGTTCGGTGTCTGGCACTGGAGCCGGCGCAGGGAGCCCGAGGAACCGGACGAGCCGCCGGCGTCCGGGCTCGACGAGGAGACCGAGCGCCGCCTGGACGACCTGCTGACACGCTTCGACTGATGGGCGGACGGCTCGGCATCTCGTTCGCGGCCGGCTTCGTCTCGGTCGTCCTCCCGTGCGTGCTCCCGCTCGTCCCGGGCTATCTCGCGGCGCTCTCGAGCGTCGAGGCCGGCCGGCTGGGCCAGCGCGGCACGGCGCGGCGCGTCGTCGTCTCGAGCCTCCCGTTCATCCTCGGCTTCACGGTCGTGTTCGTCGTTCTCGGCGCCGGGGCTGCGGCCGTCGGCTCCGTTCTCTCGGCGACGGCCCGCACGCAGCTCGCGGGCTTCATTCTCGTCGTGCTCGGGCTCGCGTTCGTGGGGTTGCTTCCGGTTCCCGAGCGAGTGCTGGCCCCCGGGCTGCTCACCGGTGCCCGCAAGCGCGGCTCGGGCGCGCTCCTCGGCGGGGCGTTCGCCGTCTGCGCGGCACCGTGCATCGGCAGCGTCCTCGGCGCCGTGCTCGTCCTCGCGAGCACGAGCGGCACGGTGCTGAAGGGGACCGTCCTGCTCGCCGCGTACGCGCTCGGTCTCGGGGCGGCCTTCCTCGTCGCCGGCCTCGCCTTCGCGCGCGCGATGGGGGCGTTCCGATGGCTCCGCGATCGCTACCACCTGATCCAGGTCGCGAGCGGGATCGTCCTGGTCGCGCTCGGCCTGCTCCTCTTCTTCCACCGCGAGTGGTGGCTCCAGGTCGCGGTCAACCGAGCCCTGATCGACCTCGGCCTCGCGAAGCCCTAGAGCTTTCCGGCTGTTTTCCGTCGTAGGGTGGGCGAATCGTGTGTAACGGTCTTGGCGTCTCGCGGCAGTAACGGGTATGGCGGACGACTCTGCCTCCGAGGCGGAAGCTCGGTTCCGGGAGGTGTTCGTTCATCTGCCGGAGGTCGTTGCCTACGCGCGTCGGCGCGGCAGCCGTGATCCGGAGGCGCTGGGCGCCGAGGCATTGACCATCGCCTGGCGGAGGCTGGCGGACGTTCCCGCCGACGACGCCAGGCCGTGGCTGTTTGCGACGGCACGGAACCTCTTGCTCGCGGAATGGCGGGGGGCGTCTGCGACCGCCGGCGGAGGAGGGATCCCCGAGACGGCCGGAGACGCCGAGCCGCAGGTCCAGATCCTCGATCCCGAGCTCGAGCAGTGCCTACGAGCGCTGTCTGTACTCGACCGCGAGGCACTCCTGCTCGTGGCCTGGGAGGACCTCACCCCGGCGCTTGCAGCACGCTCTCTCGGGGTCTCGCAGGCCGCGTTCCGTGTTCGTCTCCATCGCAGCCGGAAGCGTGTGCGCCGGTTGCTCGAGGCACGCGACGGCACCGCTGTCGTGCCGCAAGTGGGGGCCGAGAGCTCATGACGACGGACATGGTGTTCGAGCGGATTCGTGCAGCCAATCCGGTGCATGCACGCCGGGCCGACTACGACGAGCTCTTCCAGGCCATCGTCGCGACGCAAGGCGATCCGCGACTCGTGCGGCGGCGCTGGCGCCGAGTCACAGGGATGCGGCTCGTGCTCGTGGCGCTGGTCGTCCTTCTCTTCCTAGCCGCAACCGCGACCGCGACCTACTTCGCGCTGCGGGCTTCGGACGCGATCACCTTCCCGCAGGGCGGCTCGATCGTCTCGGTCGTCGGCTCGAACGGGGCCAAGGGACACCCGGTCTGGCAATGCCCCGGGGGCGCGAATTGGTGTGGCGAGATCTCGGGCATCGCCTGGTCGCCGGACGGCGAGCGGCTTGCTCTCTCGCTTTGGGAAGTCGGCGCAAACAGTTCGTATGTTGGGTTCCACCTCATCGATCCCCGGACCGGGACCGACCGGCATATCCCGGCGAAGGACATGGTGTCGAGGTTCGGCTGCATCGCGCCCAGGTACCTCGCGTGGTCTCCCGACGGCAAGCTTCTGGCCTACACCTGTCAGGGTCTCGATAACCCGGTCAGCGATCAACCCGGGGCCATCTACACGGTCCGTCCTGACGGTACCGGGCGCCGGCTGATCGCGCCCGGACCGTTGGCGGCGTATTCGCCCACCTGGTCGCCCGACGGCAAGCGGCTCGCGTTCTCAACGGGTGAATCGCCTTTCCAGAGGCTGCCGGGGGAGTCGATCACCTACCGCTCGGCTATCTATGTCATCGACCTCGCTGGAAGGCACGCGCGCCGGATCGCAACGGGTGCATTGCCGGATTGGTCGCCGAACGGAAAGACAATCGCCTACTACGCGCCCGGCTGCGAGGGAATCCCCAACGACACAGGGCGCATCCGGCTTGTGACACCGACCGGTCGCGACGTGACTCCGCCAACCGCCCCCTGCGACGGGATCGGCCCAGCCCGCCATCCCGTCCCGGCGTGGTCACCGGAGGGGCGCCAAATCGCCGTCAATACCGACACGGGGCTGTACCTGATGAACGCGGACGGAACCGATCTGCGACAGCTGCAACAAGGCGGAACCGTCCGCCTTGCCGGCTACCGGCCAGCCTGGCGGCCGAAATGACGTGGTCGAGATGACCACGAGCCGGCGCGAGACCGGACTCGAAACTCAGCCCGCTAGCGCGCGAAAGGAGTACCGATGAACAGGCATGTGTTGGAACGCGTGGGCGTGCTGTGCGCCGTGCTCGTCCTCGTGGCGTGTGTCGTGCCCGGCAGCGGCCAGGCGCACGCGAGCAACGTGAGCTGCGGCGCGACGATCACCACGAACACGAAGCTGGACAGCGACCTCACCAACTGCCCGAGCAACGGGATCGTGATCGGGGCGGACAACATCACGCTCGACCTGAACGGGCACACGGTCGGCGGCGACGGCGTACCGGCCCCTTCCTGCTTCGACGACGACGGGATCTGCGACCTCGGCATCTCCAACAGCGCCGGCCACGTCGGCGTGACGATCAAGGGCGGCGCCGTGCGCGGTTTCGATATCGGCATCTCCGTCGCCGGGAACGAAAACCGGGTTCAGGGAGTCGCGACGGCGAACAACTCCTCCTTCGGCCTGATCCTCGGCGACTCGACCGGGAGCCGCATCGATCACAACTCCTCGGTCGACGACGGCGTGAGCGGGATCCTCATGTTCGACTCGAGCGACAGCCGCATCGACCACAACTCGGTCGCGGGCACAACGGGCTACGCGATGCCGGTCTTCGGATCCAGCCGCAACCGGATCGACCAGAACGTACTCACCGGCGACCAGCACGGGATCCTCCTCGAAAGCTCGGACGCACACGAGGGCTCCAACGACAACGAGATCAGGGCGAACCGGATCTCCCACGGCGGATCGATCGAGATCGACCATTCCAGCGACAACCGGGTCGAGGAGAATACCCTGAGCAACCCCGGTGACGGCATCCTCCTCGGCGGGGCCGAGCACACGCTCGTCAGAGACAACTCGGTGACAGACGCGGGCGTCGGTTTCCCCGACGCCGGAGGGTTCGGAATCCTGCTCGACGGCGCCGACGACAGTCTCGTTCAGCGCAACGTCGTTGCGGGCGGCGAGGGCCCGGCGATCTTCGTCACGTCGCTCGAGTCGGAGAGCACGTCGGACCGGAACGTCATCTCGCACAATGTGACGAGGAGCAGGCTCAGTGACGGCATCCTCGTCAATGGCGACGCGACCGCGACGCTGGTCACGGGCAATACGGCCAACGAGAACGGCGACGACGGCATCCGGATCGATGCCGCCGGAACGACGCTGACCCGCAACACCGCCGACTTCAATCATGAGCTGGGCATCGAGGCAGGTCCCGGTGTGATCGACGGGGGCGGAAATCGAGCCAGGGGCAACGGCAACCCGCTTCAGTGCACAAACGTCACGTGCTCCTAGACGAGGCGGAGCTCTACAGCTCGGGAGGGTCGAAGTCGAGCGATCCTGCGGCCACTCGTTCCTGTGCGGCTTCCACCTGCCGGAGCACGCTCGCCACGTCGACTCCACGATAGGCGGGTGCGAAGCCGCCGAGCCGCCGCGCTGCCTTCTCGAGCTGCCGTCCCGTCGCGACCGGGCGGCCGCGGCCCGCCTGGTACCACGCGACCGCGAAATGGACGAGCCCCTGGAAGAAGTCGCGCTCCTCCGCCGGGGCCGCGCGCCACGCTTCCTCCAGCTCCTCGTGCGCCTCGAAATAGCGGCCCGCGCGAATCGAAGCCAGCCCGCGCTTGAACGCAGCCTCCATCTCTTCTAGCCTTCCGCCGTGGCGACGATCCTGCTTTGTGGGGTCGATCTGTTCATGCGGGGGAAGCTCGAAGGGCTCCTGCCTGTCCATCGTCTCATCACGGTCGACCACACGGAGGATCCCGAGCTCGTGCTCGCGGACGTGTCCCGGATCGATCCGGAGGAGGTCGCGGACGCATATCCGGACATCCCGATCGTCGGCTTCACGAACCACACCGACACGTCCGGGCTCCGCGCCGCGCACGCCGCGGGCTTCGACCGGGTGCTCGCGAAATCCGCGCTCGGCGACCAGCTTGCGGCGATCGTGGATGAGCTCTCAGGCTCCGAGGAACCGTGACCGTTGGCTGCGCGGCGGCTCGCGACGGCTATCTACAGTAGGGCGCAATGACGTACATCATCGCCGAGCCTTGCATCGACATCAAAGACCTCTCCTGCGTGGACGTCTGCCCGGTCGACTGCATCCACCAGTTCGACCGGATCCTCGTCATCGACCCCGAGGAATGCATCGACTGCGGGGCCTGCGAGCCGGAGTGCCCGGTCGAGGCGATCTTCCCCGAGGACGCGCTGCCGGACAAGTGGAACGCGTTCGTCGAGATCAACTACGCCTACGACAAGGGCGCCGAGGTTGTGAACGCGCTCACGCAGAAGTACGCCGACGAGAACAACGTCCAGAACGAGCCGATTGACTAATCGCCCGCGCGCCGGGTAGAGAGCGCTCCTCGTGAACCCCAAGACCCTCGACCACGTCGCCTTCTGGCTCGCAGACCGCGATGCCGTCGCGGACTTCGTGGTCGGCCACCTCGGGATGCACGTCATCGACCGGACCGATGCGTTCACGCTCGTGGGCGCCGACGCGCGGCGCGGGAAGCTGACGCTCTTCGCCGCAGAGGGCCCGCGCGAGCGCGGCGCGCTCGAGCACGTCGCATTGCGCGTGAGCGATCTCGAGCGGGCGCTGGCCGAGCTGCCGGACGGCCTGGAGGTCGATCGGCGACGCGAGGGGGAGGCGTACTTCGAGCTGGGCGAAGGCGTCGGGCTCGGGCTCGTCGAGGCCGATACCGACCTGGACTACGACCTCGACCATGTCGCCCTGCGCTCTTCCGACCCGCAGGCGACGGCGTCGGAGTACGGCTCGCTGGGGTTCCGCGCCGCGGCGCCCGGCCGCTCCAACTGCCCCCGCGTCGAGGTGGGCGGCGCCTGGATCGAGTTCCAGCCGGGCGAGCCCGGCGCCCCGGAGCAGCCGTTGCTCAACCATCTCGCCGTGCTCGTGGACTCGGCCGACGAGCACGAGGCTGCGGCGCGCGACCTCGGCGTCGAGATCGACGACGTCGTCGACGCGCCGAACACGCTCGCGGTCTTCGTCTGGGGCCCGGAGCGCGTGCGGATCGAGTACGTCGAGCACAAGCCGACGTTCTCCCTGACCTGAGTTGCGAGTCACGGTCGCGGGCGCGGGGATGGCCGGCCTCGTCGCGGCCGCGCGCCTCCGCCAGCTCGGACAAGAGCCTCGCGTCCTGGAGAAGGGTTCGCGCGCCGGCGGGTCGATGCTCCTCTCGTCCTGCGTCGTCTGGCGGCATCTGGAGTGGGAGCGCTTTCGCGCGGAATGTCCCGGCGGCGACGAGCGGCTGCAGCGGCTGATCTGGGAGCGGCTCGACGACTCGCTCGGCTGGCTCGAATCGCTCGGCGCGGAGCCGGTCTGGCTCGACACCGAGAACCCGCTCACGACCGGCCGCCGCTACGACCCGCGTGCGCTGACCCGGCTCCTCGCCGGGGCGGCGGGCGATGTCGAGCTCGAGACGTCGCTGCCGGAGGACGCCGAACCGCCGCTCCTGCTCGCGACCGGCGGCTTCCCTGGCCGCCTCGCCCACGAGCGCGGGCTGCTCCTGCGAGCGAACCCGTGGAGCGAGGGCGACGGCCTCGACTTCGCGCTCGCCCGAGGCGCCGCCACGACACAGGGCATGGACGAGTTCTACGGTCGCGTCATGCCGGCTCCGCCGGCGCGCATCCGCGAGGAGGACTTCGTCCCGCTCGCGCAGCTGTACGGCCGCGAGGCGCGCGTCTACACCGACGACTGGCGCGAGATAACGCCGCCCGACGTCGCGTGGCACGAGAACGACCTCGCGCAACTCGTCGGCCCCCGCGCGTGGTACGTGGTAACCGAGACGAATGACCGCATCGAGGCCGCGCGCGCCGCCGGCGCCACGGTCGAGGAACGGGAGGAGGGGATCGCCGTCCACGTCGGCGCCGCGGTCACGCACACGATCGGAGGCCTCGCGGTGGACACGCAGGCGAGGGTGACGGGCGCCGACGGGCTCTGGGCTGCGGGCGTCGATGCCGGCGACGTGGCGACCGGCGGCTACGCGAGCGGCCTCGCGCAGGCGCTCGTCCTCGGCCTCGCAGCGGCAGAATCGCTAGCCCGCTAGGTATGCGCAGACGCGGCGGTCGCCGGGCAGCGGCGACGGCGCGAGCTTCGTCACGCGCAGCTGCTTGCCCTCCACCTCCACGCTGGAACCGACCGAAGGCGGATCGCCGTCCTGCTCCACGAGCTCGTAGCCCGAGGGCTTCCACACGAAGAGGAGATACTGCTGCGCGCCGTCGCCGTTCACAGCGCGGAAGACTAGTCGTCGCCGGTCGGCTGGCCGCGCAGTTCGAGGCTCATCACCGTGCCGCCGACCTCGTGGTCGAGCGTGAGGTTCGCGCCGAGGGTGCGCGCCCGCTCGCCGAGCACCTCGAGCGCTCGCCGGCGGCGCTCGGTCGGTGCGTCGTCCTTGATCACGAGCCGCAGCGTGCCCGGCACGTCCGAGGTTGCCGCGACGTCGAAGCGGGAGGGAGGCCCGCGCCGGATTGCCTCCTCGAGCGCCTCGCGAACGATCTGGTAGAGCGCCGCCTGCGTCTGCTCGACGAGCCCGTCGATCAGCGCCACGTCGAGCGTTACCTCGATCCGATGCTCCCTGCCGCGAGTCTGCGCAAGCGCGTCGACCGCCGCCGCGAAGCCGTGGTCGCGCAGCGCCACCGGCTCGAGGTTGAAGGAGAGATCGCGCAGCTCGCCCACCGTCGTCCTCGTGCGGCCGAGGGCCCGGTCGAGGATCTCGCGCGCTTGCTCATGCTCGCCGCGGCGGATCAGGTCGAGGGAAGCGTCGAGCATCAGCGCCACTCCGGCGAGCGACTGCACGGGCCCGTCGTGCAGGAAGAGAGCGATCCGCCGCCGCTCGTCCTGCTCGGCCGCGAGAACCTGCTCGGTGAGCTGGCCGTCTGCGTCCGCGACGGTCGCGCCTTCGGTGCTAGTCGATGATTGCTTCACGGAGTGCGATGGCGACGGCGTGGGTGCGGGTGTCGGCCTCGAGCTTGGCGAGGATGTGCCGGACGTGGCTCTTCACGGTCTCCTGGCTGATGAAGAGCTGCGTGGCGACGTCGGCGTTCGACATCCCGTCGGCGAGGAGCTGGAGGATCTCCCGCTCCCGGCCCGTGAGCATGTCGTCCTTGTCGCGGCCGGTCAGGAACGCGGGCATGAGCGCCGGATCGACGTAGCCCTCGCCGCTCGCGACCTTCTCGATCGCGCGCAGCAGCGTCTCGTGGGGCGCCTCCTTCAGGACGTAGCCCTTCGCGCCCGACTCGAGGCCGCGGCTGAGGAGGCTGCGCTCGCTGTAGGCGGTGAAGATGAGGACGGAGCTGTCGGGCACCTTGGCCATCAGCGCCTCCGTTGCCTCGAGCCCGTCCATGCCGGGCATGCGGACGTCCATGATCACGACGTTGGGCCGGCGCCGCTCGGCGAGCGCCACCGCCGCCTCTCCGTCGGCTGCCTCGCCGATCACGCGGATGTGCGGTGCCCGGCTGAGGGACAGGCGGAGCCCCTCGCGCACGACCTCGTGGTCGTCGACGATGAGACAGGTGATTTCCGGCGTCGCCACGGCCGGGAGATCATAGATCGGCGCTCAGCTATCACATAATTGCTATTTGCAGCTGCTGGGCCTCCGGCGCAGGCTCCAGGCGTATCCGGCGGCGGTCGCGGACGCCGTGGCTGCGGGCGAGGGCCCGCACACGTTGCCGCACGGGGTCGGTATCCCGGCGCGGGAGATAGGCGCCGCTGCGGTACAGCCGCTCGTAGTCGGGGAGCAGCTCGGGCCAGTCCCGCTCGAGCGCGGCGAGGAAGTGCTCGCGGGTTCCCGGCCGCAGATAAAGCAGGTTCGCCCAGATTCCCGTCGCCCCCGCGGCGCGCGCCTCGCGCACGACCTCGGCGAGCAGCTCTGGGCGATCGCTCAGGCCCGGGAGGATCGGCGCCATTCCGACTCGCGCGTCGATGCCCGCCTCGACCAGGCGCGAGAGCGCCCGGAGCCGCTGCCGCGGCGGCGAGGTGCCGGGCTCGGTACGGCGCCAGATCTCGCGGTCGAGCGTGGGGACCGAGAACGTGACCGAGACGTCGGCACGTCGGGCTGCCTCCACAAGCACGTCGACGTCGCGGACGATGAGCGGCCCACGCGTGATGATCGAGAACGGGCTCGCCGCCTCGGCGAAGGCCT
>Ga0070714_100004652_pt1 | contig 10360 bp, 9 predicted proteins | sample LARL83metaG_FD_65450 | JGI IMG/M metagenome (GOLD analysis project Ga0070714, IMG submission 65450) | Corn, switchgrass and miscanthus rhizosphere microbial communities from Kellogg Biological Station, Michigan, USA - LAR L8-3 metaG | ecosystem: Host-associated > Plants > Roots > Rhizosphere ... | reverse complement strand
CAGACCTTGGTTCCGCGTGGGGCGAACGCGAGGAAATGGATCTGGACTAGAAGCTTGATCAGGAAACCGTCAATCGCGTAGAGAAGCGGGTGATGGGCGGCCGCGGTGATGCTTGCCATGAACGAGACGGCGGCCTGAGAGGCAGCGGACACGTCCTCGCCCTCAAGTGTCTGCTCGACGAGATACTCCTCGGCGTCGCGGACTCGCAGAAGATCGGAATCGCTCCCCAGCCGGACCGCCCGTGCCGCCGCCATCCCACCGAGCGCGATCCGAAGCTCGATGACCTCCGCCATGCCGATCGGTTGCATCTCGAGCAACGTCTGGAACGAGGTAGAGATGAGCTTCGTCGGATCGGCAGTGACGTACGCCCCGCTGCCGTGGCGAACCTCAATCAGCCCGAGCGCCTCAAGACCACGCGCGGCCTCACGAACCGACGGTTGGCTCACACCGAAATGACGCGCGAGCTCGCGCTCCGTCGGCAGTTGCTCGCCGGGAGTTAGTCGCCCGCTCACGATCTCCTGTCGTACGGCGGCAATGATCTCGTCCGTCAGCTTCATCCGGGCCCGGACTCCGCCCAGGATCTGCTTCGGCTGCTCGGGCGACGCGTCAGGCATGGGTCTTTTCGGGTGACGCGTCAGTCATCAGTTGCACGGATCCTACGCTAGTTGGCCGACCACGCAATCGAATATTCACCATGTCATCAAGGGTATATACTCGGCGCCCGGAAATGGCCCGCCCGCCTCGTTGATCACGTCGACCCGCGCACTCTCCGCGCGTTCCCCTGCCTGGGAGGACAAGACGATCGCGTCGTTCTTCGAGCGGACGGCTCAGGACCGCCCGGATGTATGCGCTGTCGTCGACGGGACGACGCGGCTTAGCTACGACGAGCTGGCGACATCCGTCGCGGGCATCCGCTCCGGCTTCGTGCGTCACGGAGTCGCGGCAGGCGACGTCATCACGGTCGAATGTCCGAATTGGTGGGAAACGGTGGCCTTCTTCCACGCAGCGTGGCTCCACGGCTGTGCCTGCAATCCCGTCGTTCCGATCTATCGAGAAGCGGAGCTCGGGTTCATCGTCAAGCAGGCTCGTCCGAAAATCATCGTCATTCCGCACGTCTTTCGCCGGTTCAACTACGTCGAGATGGTTGCCGGTCTGCTCAGCGACATCGACCCTGCGCCGGTCGTCGTCGTGCTGCGCGCCCAAGGGGCGCTTCCGGAGGGATTCGTCGCGCTCGAGGACTTCGTCGGCGACTGCGACGCGGGGGCGAGCGCCACTGACGCGGAGGCGATCTCGCTGCTGCTCTACACCTCCGGCACGACAGCAGATCCGAAGGGCGTCCTGCACAACCACCAGACACTCGTCTGCGAGTGCCGTTCGATCGCAGACGCCTTCACTCTCTCTTCGGACGACGTCGTGTTTATGTCGTCACCACTGACCCATATCACCGGCCTGCTCTATGGCGTGATCATGCCGCCGCTCCTCGGCTGCAGCGTAACGCTGCTCGATACCTGGGACCCCGCTGTGGCTTTGGAAACGATCAATCGAGAAGGTTGCACGTTCACCGTCGGAGCAACCCCATTCCTCCAGGGCCTCGTTCGGGCCTATGACGAGCATGGAGGCTCCTGCGCCTTGCGTGCGTTCCTATGCGGGGGTGCCGACGTGCCGCCCGCACTCGTGCACGACGGACGCCGTGTTTTGAATGCACAGGTCGTTCGGGTCTACGGCTCGAGTGAGCTGCCGACCGTGTCCGGGTCCGGCAAAGACACCGACGAGGACACGGCCGCGACGACCGACGGCCGTCCGATCGGGCTCGTCGAAGTGCGGCTGGAGGATGTCATCGACGGTGTCGGTGAGCTCCTCGCCCGCGGGCCGGAGCTCTTTCTCGGCTACCTCGATCCGGCCCTCAACACGGGCTCGTTTACACCTGATGGCTACTTTCGAACCGGCGACCTCGCGAGCATCGACGAGCGCGGCGCGATCACGATACGCGGCCGCAAGAAGGACATCATCGTGCGCGGTGGCGAGAACATCAGTGCAAAAGAGATCGAAGACGCGCTCTTTCAACACCCCGACATCGAGGAGGTGGCCGTTGTCGCAGCACCGCACCCCGTTCTGGGCGAGCAGGTGTGCGCATGCGTTGTGGCGCGTGACGGCCGGGAGGTGACGGTCGAGTCGGTCGTTGCCTTTTTGGCGCGGTTCCGGATGGCAAAGCAGAAGCTGCCCGAGCGCGTCGAGCTCCTGACCGAGCTCCCGAAGACCGCGTCGGGAAAGGTGCAGAAGTACGTCTTGCGCGACAGGGTGAAGGAAACCGAGGTCTCTTCGTGGATCTCACGCTGACGCCCCGCCAACAAGACGTCGTGGCCGGCGTCCGCGAGTGGTTGCTGCACGAGGAGATCCCGGCGACATCGGGTGATCTCGATACGCAATTCGCGGCCGCTCGCGCCTGGCAACAGCGATTGTACGACGCCGGCTGGCTCGGCCTGGGCTGGCCGATCGAGTACGGCGGCAAAGGGGGCGATCGACTCGAGCAAATCCTCGTGAACAGCGAGCTAGCGCGGGCGCATGCACCGCTCCCAGCCGGCCTGATTGGACTCGAGATCGTCGGACCCGTGATTCTCGAGCACGGAACGGAGGAGCAGCGTCAGCGGTATCTACCGTCGCTTCTCGACGGGCGTGAGATCTGGTCGCAGGGCTTCTCAGAGCCGGACGCAGGATCGGATCTCGCATCGCTGCAAACCTCGGGAAAGGTGGTCGGCGACACGATCCTCGTCAACGGGCAGAAGGTGTGGACGAGCTGGGCCCAATTCTCCCGCTGGTGTGCCGTGCTCGTTCGCACCGACCAGGAGGAGACCCCTCACAAGGGGATCAGCTACCTGCTCGTCGACGTCGAAAGCACCGGCGTCACCATCCGGCCGCTCGTCCAGATGACAGGCGATGCCGAGTTCAACGAGGTCTTCTTCGACGACGTCGAGGTCCCAATCGAAAATGTCCTCGGCGGACTCGGCGCGGGTTGGCAGCTGGCCATGGCGACGCTGTCGCACGAACGTGGCCCGTTCGCAATCCGCAGGCACGTCGAACTGCGCGTTGCACTCGACCAGCTCGCCCTCGATGTCCAGCGAGCGCACCGTTCCGGAACTCGACTCATCGACGACACGGAGATCCGACGACGCTTCGGTCGCTGCGAGGTCATGGTCGAGGCATTAGCCGCGCAGACGCTGCGCATCGTCGACCGGCTGGAGAACGGCGGACCGGACGCCGAGAGCTCCGTCGACAAGTTGCTCCTGGCGGACACAGAGCAACAGCTCTTCGGCTTGGCCCTCGACACGCTTGGCGACGATCGCATGATCGCCGAGGCGACAGCGGACGGCGTCGACGCCGCGCGGTGGATCAGTGGATATCTCTACGGCCGGTCAGCCTCGATCTACGGCGGGACGGCCGAGATCCAGCGCGGGATCATCGCGAAACGGCTGCTCGGCATCGAGACGACATGAGATTCCGTCGTGAAGGAGTCGAGGAAGAGATCGCAGCAGCGGCACGGGCATTCCTCGACGGCGTCTGGCGCATTGAGCAAATGCGCGCGAACGGACGCGAGTTCCCCAGCACGCTCTGGCAGGAAATCGGGAACGTCGGCTGGCTCGATCTGCTCGTTCCCGAAGCAGCTGGTGGCCTCGGGGCCGGCGCTGTTGAAGCCGCGGCGATCTTCGAGGAGGCCGGTCGAGCCCTCCTCCCCGGTCCGCTTTTCGACAACATGGTCGCTCTGCCGCTCGTTTTTGCCGAAAACGGACGTGCTCCCGCGAACGACCCAGTTCTTGCAACGTCCGCGTGCTTCGAGCGCGCCGACCCGCCCGTCGATGTTGGTGGTGGTCGAGCTTCGGGCCACTTGGTCGCGGAGTCGCCGGATGCTGCGGACATCTTGATCGTCCGCGCACTCGATGAGCGCCGCCAGCCGTGCATCGCGATCGTCGACTGCGCAGATCCCGCAATCGAGATGCGTCAGCTCGACTCTCTCGATCTCGCCGGCCGCCCGTTCCACCTCCAGCTCGATGGAGCGGCGGCCAAGATCGTGGCCGAACCGCCGCGGTCAGTCCGACTGACGGAAGAGCTAACCGAATGGGGCCGGGTCATGGCAGCGGCGCGAATGCTTGGCGTACTCGACCGCCTCGTGGAGCTCTCAGTGGCCTTCGCGCAAGGACGACGCCAGTTCGGTCGTCCAATCGCGGCGTTCCAGGCCGTGCAACATCGGCTGGCGGACATGGCTGCCCTTGCGATCACCTGTCGAAGCGTCTGTTACGCAAGCCAGTGGGCGCTCGCCGTCGACGCGCCGGATCGGCATCTGCACACACACACCGCGAAGGCATATCTGTCGCGCGCTGTGCGTCACGTGGCCGAGGGCGCGCTCCAGACCCACGGTGGCATCGGAGTCACCGAAGAGTACGACCTCCATCTCTTCGTGAAGCACGCGCTCCGACTCGAGGGGTCGTGGGGCAGATCGGAGGAGCACGAGGACGCGCTCGCAGAGGCGCTCTTCGAACGGGTGACTGCTGCCGCTGACATTGCACCTCTGTCCGAGGCACAGGCTTGACGGCTGTGCGCACCGAGGTGCGCGATCCGATCGTGGAGATCACACTCGCCCGGCCGCCGGTGAATGCGTTCGACCGGGCGATGTACCGCGAACTCCGCGACGTCTTCGCGGGAATCCCCGACCTCGTGCCTACGGCGCGAGTCGTGATCCTGGCGGCCGACGGCCGCCACTTCTGCGCCGGCAACGACTTGAACGAGTTCCGCACCCTCAATCGCGACAACGCGGCGTCTCGCATGCGCGAGGTGCGTGAGGCATTCTGGGCAATCTACGACTGCCCAATCCCCGTGATCGGTGCCGTACAAGGCGCGGCGCTCGGCACCGGACTCGCGATAGCAGCTTCGTGCGACTTCGTCGTCGCAGCAGCAAATGCGCGGTTTGGTCTGCCTGAGCTGTCGGTCGGTGTGATGGGCGGCGCTCGGCACCTCGCACGCCTGGTGCCTCAACCCGTCGTCCGCTCGATGTTCTACAGCTCCGACCCAATCGAGGTGGAGCGGCTCGTTCGCCTCGGTGCCGTCATCGATGTTGTCCCGACGGCCGAGTTGCTCACCTTCGCGCGCGCCCGCGCAGCGCGCCTCGCGCGGCACGACCTGCTTCTGCTTCGCACCGCGAAGCGCGCGCTCAACGCCATCGAGACGATGGAGCTCAAGCCGGGCTACGAGTTCGAGCAGGGCCTAACCTGCGAGCTCTCGGGTCGCCCCGAGGCAAAGCTCGCGCTCCAGTCGGCTTTGGCAGAGACACGCTCGCTCGGAGGGCGGAAGTCGTGACGGCAGCGACTGCGTCGAACGGAGCTGCTGCCGAGCTTCCGCTCATTGAGCTCTACCGGCGTATGTGCACCATCCGCGCGTTCGAGGAGCGCGTGACGGAGCTGTATCGCGCCTCGGCGATCCCCGGGTTCATCCATACGTCACTCGGCCAAGAGGCAGTGGCGGTTGGCGTGTGCGGTGCGCTCCTAGACGCCGACACAATCGCGACGACGCACCGCGGCCACGGCCACTGCCTCGCGAAGGGCGCAGACGTCGAGGCCGCCATGGCCGAGCTCTTTGGGAAGGTGACGGGTCTCTGCCGCGGCAAGGGCGGATCGATGCACATCGCCGATCCCCGACTTGGGATCATCGGCGCAAACGCGATCGTCGGAGCAAGCATCCCGATCGCCGTCGGCGCGGCGCTCTCAAGCGTGGCGCTGGGTCGCGCGCTGGTTTCGGTCGCGTTCTTCGGCGAAGGCGCGGTCAACCAGGGCGCATTTCACGAGGCTGTCAATCTCGCAGCGATCTGGCAGCTCCCGGTGCTGTTCGTGTGCGAGAACAACGTGTACGCCGAATTCACGGACAGCAGGACGATGAGCAGGAGGCCCAGCATCGCCGAGCTCGGACCGGCCTATGGCATTCCGGCCGAGCAGCTGGATGGAAATGACGTTCAGCTCATCCATGCCAGGGCGCTCGAAGTCGTAGCCGCGTGTCGTGAGGGAGGAGGACCCGTGCTGCTCGAGCTGTCGACCTATCGCTGGCAAGGGCACTACGAAGGCGATCCCCAGCCGTACAAACCTGCAAGCGAAGCCGCTGAGTGGAAGGGCCGCGACCCGATCGCGCACGCGCAGGCCCGACTCGAGGAGGCCGGCAGTGCGCGCGGAGATTTGGAGGCGATCGTGTCCGCCGCGCGCAACCACATCGCGGCGGCGGAAGCGTTCGCGCGCGATTCGCCCTACCCCGCGATCAAGGAGGCGTATCTCCATGTCTATGGCGGCTGAGACGCGAACGGTGCGGTATATGGACGCGATCCGCGAGGCGATCGCCGACGAGATGCGCGCTGACCCCTCCGTCATCCTGATGGGAATCGACGTCGGAGCAAGCGGCGGGATTTTCGCGGTGACGCGCGGTCTCTACGAAGAATTCGGAGGGGAACGCGTCCGCGACACACCGATCTCGGAGACCGGGTTCCTCGGCGCTGCCGTTGGCGCAGCCGCCACCGGACTACGGCCGATCGTCGAGCTGATGTTCATGGACTTCCTCGGCGTCTGCTTCGATCCGCTCCTGAACCAGGCGGCGAAGCTCCGATACATGACCGCAGGTGCGCTCGAATTCCCCCTTGTGGTGCGCACGCAGACGGGAGCCGGCCGGAGCTCGGGTGCGCAGCACTCGCAGAGCCTCGAGGCGATGCTCGCGCACGTTCCGGGACTGAAGATCGTGCTCCCGGGGACAGTCGAGGACGCGTACCTCCTGATGCGGGCGGCGGTCCGCGACCCGGACCCGGTGATCTACGTCGAGAACCGTCGGCTCTACGGCCGGCGGGGCGGCCTCCCGGACGAAAGCTCCATTGGCTTGCCGATTGGAAGCGCGCGGACTCTGCGAATGGGCGCTAACGTCACGGTTGTCGCATATTCGCGTCTGGTCGAAGTCGCACTCGCCGCAGCCGACGTCGTCGCCGCAGAGGGAATCGACTGTGACGTGATCGACCTGCGGTCACTCGTGCCACTCGACCTCGAGTTGATCCTCTCGTCTGTGGCCAGGACCGGACGGGCTGTCATCGCACACGAGGCCGTCAGGAGCTTTGGGGCGGGTGCCGAGATCGCGGCGCTGATTACCGAGAACGCGTTCGAATCGCTTTCCGGACCGGTCGTCCGGGTAGGCGCCCCCTCGGTGCCGATGCCGTTCAGCCCGCCGCTCGAAGCCGCCTGCATTCCCGATGTCGAGCACGTCGTGAACGCGGTCCGCCAAGCCGCCGCGTACGGCTAAACAGAAAACAACAAGTCACAAGGACACCATTGGATTTTCGGAGCCCGGAAGCGTACTCTCCGCGATGCAACGGCGAAAAAGACGAGAGCCGGAGGTGCAGATGAGTGTGCAGGACGCGGCGGTAGCGGCCCAGGCGGGAACGGATCGGGCCGAGTTCGAGCGGAGGCTCGCAGCAGTCCGAGAACTGATGTCCGCCGAGGGGTTCGACCTCCTGATCGCGGCGGACAACGACTCGTGGCTCCTGCCCGGGGGCCACGTCCGCTATCTCAGTAACTTCACCGTCGGGAATCTCGCCGGCATGGCCGAGTACTCCGCCGCCATTGTGCCGCTTCAAGGCGAGCCGGTCCTCGTCATCCCTCCCGGACCTCGGGTCTGCTTTGAGGCATGGGCGGAGGCGACGGCGTGGATCGCCAACGTGCGCACAACTCCGCCGACCGGCTGGCCGCCTGCGCACAACCTTTTCGACGATGTGGTGGCCGTCGTCAGGGAGAACGCCGGCGGTGGTTCCCGTATTGGCATGTGCGGGACGTTCCCGGGTGCAAACGGCCTGGTAGCAGAGCTCTCCGACATGGACGTCGCGGCGGCGGCCGTCGTCGACGCGCGCGGCGTCGCACGCGACATCGTCGAACGCGCTCGCGAGGTAAAGAGCCCGTGGGAGGTCGTCCGCCTTCGAGAGGCGCAGGCCTACGCAGAGGAGAGTGTCAAGACGTTCATGGACGCCGTTGAGCCCGGTCGTAAGCAGATTCGGGCCGTCGCCGAAGGCGAGTGGCGGGCGAAGGAACTCGGCGCAGACGAGGCAATGATCATCATGTCGTCAGGCACCGCACCGTGGGTTTGGTGGATCTATCAGGGCGAACGCCGGTTCTCGGCAGGCGACCTCGTGTCGATGGAGGGCAATGCCCGCGTCGGTGGGTACATCTCCCAACTCGCGCGGAGCGGCGTCATCGGTGACGCGACTCCGGTGCAACAGGCAGTCGTCGGCACGGCGACCGCGGCGCTCGAGGCGATGATCGCGCGCGTCGCGCCTGGCGCGACAGGCGGTGATCTGTGGGACGCCGCGGTCGAGGTCGTAAACGAGGCGAAGCTTGCAACCTGGGGACGCTTCGGGCATGGCATGGGACTCTCGATGGCCGAGTCCTTTGACGTGATGCCGGGCGACGATCGACCCCTCAGGGAGGGTCACTGCATCGAGCTGCACGCCGGCGTGATCCACCAGGAGTCGGAACAGTCGGCGCTGATCGGCGATCAGTATCTCGTCCAGAACGGCAAGGCAGTTCCATTGTCGGAAGCGGTGCTGCCATTCGACCTCGCCCCGGCGTTTCCAACAGGCTGACAACCGCGCGAGCGGAGGAGGGAGTACACCAGTGAAGATCGGCGTGAAGCTTCCAAACAGCGGGCCATTCGCAACCGCAGAGAAGATCCGCAGGACCGCGGTCGAGTGCGACCGTCTCGGTTATGACTCGCTGTGGGTTCACGATCACTTGCATCGCACAGTTGCGGACGCAAAGGCCCACTTCGTCGCTGGTTCGCCGAAGGCCTGGGAGACATGGGAAGGCCCGATCGAGCCGAACGTTTTCGAATCGGTGACGACGCTCTTCTACGTCGCCGGTTGTACGTCCAACATCCAGCTGGGGACATCCGTGGTCGTCGCGCCGCTCCGGAACCCGATGTGGCTCGCGAAGTACATGGCATGCCTCGACCACTTCACCGGCGGCCGAGCGATCCTCGGCATCGGCTCCGGTGGGGGCCCCTATTTCCAGAAGGAGCTCGACGCAATGGGCTCGCCCGAGCTCGGCCCACCGCGCGGCCGCGTCGTCGACGAATGGGTGGCGATCATGCGCAGTGCATGGTCAGACCCGGTCGTCGACTACGAAGGTGAGTTCCTGCAGATCAAGGGTGCGGAGGTGTACCCGAAGCCGCTGCAAGAGCGGATGCCCATCTGGTATGGCGGCAACGGCCGCCGCGTCTGGGAGCGGATCGCCCGGAGCCTCGACGGCTGGCTGCCGATGTTCAAGAGTCCCAGGGACCTGCGGCACGACGCCGACCTGATCATGGAGCAGGCCGTTGAGTTCGGCCGCGATCCGTCCGAGATTACGCTTGCGAGCGAGCACTGGATGGCGATCGACGACGACGAAGCCGCTGCGATCAAGCGCGTCAACGACACCCACAAAGGGATGATGGCGTTCACCGAGTCGTTCCAGACACAGGACCTGAAGCTGATTGCAGACCGCGAGCAGGTGAACCTCGTCGGAGCCCCGGAGACGATCCTCGACCTGCTCACGCAGTATCAGGAGGTCGGCGTCGAGCACATCCTGCTGCGGATCGTCGCAGACGACTTCGAGCAGATGATCGACCAGCTCGCGATGTTCAAGGAGCAGGTAAAGGACAAGCTGTCCGACAAGGCGATTACGTCGGCCTAGCCGACCGCGATCTCGCCGCTTCTCATGCTCCGATCCCCTATGCCACCGAGCGTGGTCGAGTTCCTCGACCGCGCTAACCCTGCCGTCCTTGGCAGTGTGCGACCCGACGGAACGCCGCACGCGTGTGCGGCGTGGTACCGGTGGCACGAAGGGCGGGCCTTGCTCACCTTCGACCGAGCACGCAAGCGCCTCGAGTTCATCCGCCGGAATCCAGCGGTGTCGCTAGCGGTCCTCGGCCGGGATGACTGGCTGCGGCACGTGACGCTCTTCGGGAACATTTACGAGATCCTGGACGACGTCGACCTGCGCTATGCCGACGAGTTGTCGCATTGGTACCTCGGCCGGCCGTACCCCGACCGGTCGCAGCCTCGTGTTTATGCGTGGCTGCAGGTCGAGCGCTGGTTCGAATGGGACGCATACGCGCGCGTCGGTGGTCTCTACCGTTGACGGGCGACTTTATTTCCTTTGGTCATCAGGTTACCATCAGTCAATCCGACAGTATTCAAATACGGGAGGAACCGTGGAGCACGACGTCGACTTTGTGAGCAGGGGCGAAGTAGTTCGGGGCACACTCTTCCGACCGGACGGCGCAGAAGGTGCGCTGCCCACAGTCGTAATGGCGGGCGGCT
>Ga0070714_100004649_pt1 | contig 10362 bp, 11 predicted proteins | sample LARL83metaG_FD_65450 | JGI IMG/M metagenome (GOLD analysis project Ga0070714, IMG submission 65450) | Corn, switchgrass and miscanthus rhizosphere microbial communities from Kellogg Biological Station, Michigan, USA - LAR L8-3 metaG | ecosystem: Host-associated > Plants > Roots > Rhizosphere ... | reverse complement strand
TCGGAGAGCGTGCGCGAAGAGATGCACGAGTACAAGCGCGGCACCGCGCGCAGCGGGCGCAAGGGCGGGAAGGTGAAGAGCCGCAAGCAGGCGATCGCGATCGGGCTCTCCGAGGCGCGCGCGGCCGGAAAGAAAGTGCCGTCGAATCCCCGTCGAGGCAGCGGGAAGAAGAAGAGCTGAGCCGCGCTAGAGGTCGTAGTCGATGGTGAGCGGCGCGTGGTCTGAGAACCGCTCGTCGCGGTAGATCGAAGCCGCGCGCACCCGGGGTCCCAGATCCGGCGTGACGAGCTGGTAGTCGATGCGCCAGCCGAGGTTGTTCTCCCACGCGCCTTTCCAGCCTGACCACCAGGTGAACTGGCGCGTCTCCTTGTTCACCTCGCGAAACGCGTCGACCCAGCCGACCCGGTCGATGATGTCGTCGAACCACGCCCGTTCTTGCGGAAGAAAGCCGGTCGTGTTCGCACACGACCGCACGCTGAACACGTCGATGTCGAGGTGCGCGATGTTGTAGTCGCCGCACAGGATGAACGGGTGGCCCTCGTTCTTCAACTGCGCCATCACCGCGATGAAGCGGTCGAGAAAATTCTCCTTGACCGCTTGGCGGGCCGGGCCGGTCGTCCCGGAAGGAACGTAGAGCGACGCGATCGACAATCCGCCCTCGAAGTCCATTCGCACGAACCGCCCCTCGGCGTCCATGTCTTCCATTCCCAGACCGCGCACCACGCGCAGCGGCTCGCGTTTGGAGTAGATCCCGACCCCCGAGTAGCCTTTCTTCTGGGCATCGACGAACGCGGTGTGCGGATGAGCCCCCAGGCCGAGCGCCTCAGGCGGCAGTTGATGCTCGTGGGCCTTCGTCTCTTGCAGGCACACGACGTCGGGAGCTTGCGCCTGCATCCAGGCGAAGAAGCCCTTGCGAGCCGCAGCCCGGATGCCGTTGACGTTGCACGTGATCACCCGTAGCGGCACGAAATCTCCCTACCCGTCGATCACGAGTGCGGTGTGGCGAAGCTGTCGCTCTTCAACGTTGCGAGCAGGTGCGTGTCGGCGGTCTCGATCCGTTCCAGCGTCGCGCGACGCGAATGGATGTACATGTCCATCCGCAACGGCGTCAGCAGGTCGGTAGCGTAGCGCATGGTGCCGGTCTCGTGCTCCTGATAGTCCTTCGACGTGCCGGCCGTGAGGCTGCGTTCCATCGCGATCGTCGCGACCGGGTTGTCGACGTCGAGGACTCGGTACGTGGTCGTCGCCGCGGGCTCGTCGATCTTCGTCGACCACGTCGCGCCCTTCTCGATGTCGCGATCGCCGAAGACCTTACGGGCCAGCATCGGCAACACGTAGAGCGCCTGCGGACACGGCGGCTTCGCCGGATTGAACCCGAGCCGGCCGTCGGGGAGGATCGCGACGCGGATCGGGGATTGGTTCGTGACTTTGCCTGCGTACGATGCGTCGACCACCAGCCCGCCGTCGGCCGTAACGGCGACGACGTCGATCAGCATCGTACCGGCATCGTCGACGGCGAATGCGCCGCCCGAGCCGCCGCCGGCGGTGATCCCGTTTTCGTTGCGTTCGCTCGACGATGCAACGCTGTAACCGACGTCGAATGCCAGCGTGCGCAGCGCCTTGCCGGCCGCTTGGGTCACGCCCGGCGCGGCGATCAGGGAAAGCATCGTGGCGGCAGCGGTCAAACGCACGAACATGTCAAAACCTCCGGCGAGACCGAATTCGACGACACCCGGCGACACGATTGGTACGGATCGGAAAGCCGACAGCCCTCCCGCTGACGGGCCGGCCGGCGGAGCGAGGCGCGACATTGCGAGGAGGGCGGGCACCGTGAAGCTCGAGTCCGGAGGCTGGACGATCCCGCGCGATCGCGACGGTACGGTCCTGCATCTCGCCGGCGGACGCGACGTAGCGCTCACGAACCTGCGCAAGGTATTCTTTCCCGTCACCGGGGCGACGAAGGGCGACGTCCTGCAATATTATGCCGACGTCGCTGCCATGCTCGTGCCCTACATGCAAGACCGCGCGCAGGTCATGAAGCGCTATCCCAACGGCGCGGGCGGCGAGTACTTCTATATGAAGCGAACGCCGTCGAACGCACCGTCTTGGCTGCGGACCTGTTCGATCGAGCACGGCTCCGGCAGCGTCATCGCGTTCCCGATGATCGACGATCTCGCCGGCCTGCTCTGGCTCATCAACCTCGGTTGCATCGACCTCAACGAATGGTATTCGCGCTGCGATGACACCGACCGGCCGGACTACCTGCACTTCGACCTGGATCCCGTCGAGGGGACGCCGTTTGCGACGGTCCGCGTCGTGGCGCTGCACCTACGCGACGCCCTGACCGATTTGGGAATTCCGTCGTACCCGAAGACGAGCGGTTCGTCGGGGATCCACATCTACGTACCGATCGAACGCGGGCCGCGACAGAAAGACGTTTGGACGTTTGCCAAAGCGCTCGCGCAAACGTTGGAGCGGATGCACCCGGAGACGATCACCGCGGAATACCGGATCGCGAAGCGTCCGCCGGGACGCGTGCTGGTCGACTACAACCAGAACGCCTGGGGCAAGACGCTCGCCTCGGTCTATTCGGTCCGCCCGACGCCGCGAGCGGCCGTCTCGACCCCGGTGCGATGGGACGAAGTGGAAGCCGGGATCGAGATCGACGACTTCCGGCTCGACAACGTTCGCGAGCGGTTTAGCCGGGTCGGCGACCTGTGGGCACCGATGAAGAAGAAGACCGGCCGCTTCAACCTCGACCAGCTCGTGCCGCAGCCGGCCAAGCCGCGCACGACGCGACGCGCTCGCGCCGAAGGTGGCGGAACGACACCGTAACCGAGCAATCTACTCGACGCGCACCACGCCCATCATCCCATGATCTTCATGGAAGAGCATGTGGCAGTGGAAGACGAACGTGCCGCGCGGCACATGCCGAAAATCGAGGACGATCCGAGTTGCGCTCGGCTGAACCAGCGGGTAGTTCGGATCGGCTTTGTTCGGGCGCATCTTTCCGAACGGGACGATGACGGTGTCGAGCATGGCCGGGCTGCCGGAGCTGTCGTTCTCGACCGCAAACGCCATCTGATGGATATGGAACGAGTGCGGTTCCAGCGTCGTGTTGAACAGCGTCCATTCCTCGACGCTGCCGGCTTTCACGACGATGTCGGCGTGCGCCGGCTCATTGTGCCCGGGCGCAAAGACCGGCCAGAACTGATGCTCCCGAAAATTCCGGTCCGTGGTGTCGGTGATGAACATCGCGATCTGCTCGGGTGTGTGGCGCGTCTTCGGTAGCCCGTAGTCGGTGTAGGTGATCGCGCGCCGGCGTACGAGCGCCGGGTTCGCGCGCGCATATGCGACCAGCTTCGCGGCCGCGCTTTGATGCATGTCGAGCGGGGTCGATTCGATTCGCCCCGCCGCGCCCGGCTGCGCGGTTGTCGGGTGGATCACGAGCAGGTCGTGCTTGAGAACGGCCTCGCCCACCGGCCCGGTGCAAAAGTGGTCGCTGTAGAGCGTGAGGTCGGTTCCGGCGTGCGGCGTCAACAGGATATCGGCCCGGCCGGCCGGCGGCAGCGGCAGGGCTTGCATCGCCTCGTACTTCGCCAGCGGCCGGTCGTCATCGCCGCCGACGGGGATGCCGTCGCGCGCGACGACCTTGAAGGGTTCCCCGTGGCCGAGCGCGTCGCGCAATCGCAATAATTTGATCGAGTCGGTCGTCGCGTTGAGGATGCGGAACAGATGCGGGACGTCTGCCGCGACGTCGATCGTGACGGTCGCCTTCGCGCCGTTGATCGATACCAGCGGCGAGTTGAAAGCCCCGTAGCAGCCTGCCGCGTCCAACGCGATGTCGCCGTGTCGCATCGGCACGGTCGAGGGCATCGCGGGCGGGTCGAACGGATCGTAGCGAATGGCCGGAGCTGGGTGGGCCAGCCCTTCGTGCACGGCAGCGGCGCTGAAGAGCGGATCGGTGACGGGGGCGAACGTGTTGTCGTCGACTTCCGGCAGCGCATAGCGCAGAATGACCGGATGCTCTTGCGACCGGGGGAGTTGCGGTACGTCGGGTTCCACGATCCACATCCCCGACAGGCCCAGGAAGACTTCGGCTTCCGACATCCCGTGGGCGTGCGAGTGGTAGAAATACGTCCCGGGCGGTTGTGTGCGCGGAACGGTCAGATCATACTCGCAGGCGTGCATCGGCGTGCTGAGCGTCGAGAGAAAGATATTCTCTTGCGAAGCTGGTCCTTCGAATCCGTGTAAATGCATGTTCGTATCGACCGGCTTCATATGCATGTAACGAACGTCGCTCGTATGGTGCAGGTAGCCTGGGTGCTCGATGGCGGCGACGGGCGGCATCGCCATCGGTGCGCATGCGGGAAGCGCGCTCGAAGCGACCGCCTCGCCCGGGCTGGGCCCCGCAATTTCGTTGACGAGGCGCAGGGCGAACCGCTCGCCGCGATGGACGTGGATCGTGGGCTGCGTCGTTTGATCGACGCCGTCCCAGCGATACCGGTAGCAGAAACGGCCCGGGTCACGGCGTGCGATGAGGATCAACTCATGTTGGCCCGCGGCATTGCGCGGCAACGTGGAGACGTCGACGTCCGGCGGCTCGACGAACACGCCGGCCGGGAGCGTTGGGCCGCATGCCGCAGGGAGGGGCTTCGAGCCGGCGGCGGCGCGGGCGTCCGTCGCACGCAATCCGGCGAGTACTATGACCGAAGCGGTGCACGCGCACGCAGCTCGTCGAAAATCCACGCTGCCATTGCCATTTCTCCCGGCCGCGACGCCGGGTGCCACCGTCGGGCCGAACCCCGAGGATGCGCAAAAACCGAACGCCTAGAAGGGCGGACGATACAACCGGACCCCATCATTCCACGCGGCCTGGTCCGGCCCCGCCTGTCGGCGGGAGGAAGGTTCTCCCGCCTCCCGGTAGCCTCGGTGTCCGAACGCCGGAGGGAGGACAACGTGTTCCCTGTTGCCTTCGACTATCGTCGCGCGACCTCGATCGACGAAGCTCTCGCGCTGCTGCGCGAGCACGGCGGTGAGGCGCGGATCCTCGCCGGCGGTCAAAGTTTGATCCCCGCGATGCGCTTCCGGTTGGCGCGCCCGGCACGGCTACTGCGCCAACGAGTCCTTTTCGCAGTGCGCTCACCGGATGGCGTGCGCGCGCTGCGGCTTTTACTTCCGAGGAGGCCACAGCCGGCGGATCTCCTGGAGTCGCGTGCCGCGAACGATCGCTTCGTGCAGGAGACTCCGCTTACCGAGGAAGAACGCGCCGCCGCCGACGGCGATGCGAAGGCCGTCGATCTCCTGGTGGCGTCCTTGCGCGAGGTGCCGACGCCGGGCGGTCAGCTCAGAAGCGCCGAGATCGCGCCCGGCGTATCGAGCTGATCGATCGTGCACGACGTCGCCGGTTTATCGGAGCGCCAGCGCAGAGGCCGTGTTCCGTGCCGGATCCTTCCGCTCGTGACTTGGTCGAACTCTACTTCGAGCACGAATGAGCCTCGCAGTTTCACGTAGCTGCGGTCGCGATCTTCTCCGCGGCTCCACCGGCTCGGTGCGCTATCCGGCGCGCCGCCGGTGAACCCCGGCTCGCCGATGTCGCGCGTGAGCTTTGCGATAAGCGCTTCTCGCTGCGGGTTCGAGAATGCGCTGCAAAACCCGATGTAGTCCAGTAAGCCGTCTTGATCGAATAGGCCAAGGAGAAGGGAGCCGAGTCGGGTGCGCGAGTCCTTCGCGTAGCGAAAGCCGCCGATCACGCAGTCGGCAGTGCGCATCTTCTTGATCTTTACGGCCGCATCACGTCGCCCGGACGCATACGGTACACCGAGCTTCTTGGCGACAACGCCGTCGAGCGCGCCGCCGACTTGATCGAACCATCGATCGACGGTTTCGCGCGTCGTCGTTGCCGGGCTAAGGCGGAGCAGACCACCGGCGGGGAAGTGCGCTGCGAAACTTTCGAGTTGCGGGCGGCGGACCTCGAGCGGTTCGTCCAAGTAGCCGTGTCGTTCGAGATGTAAGAGGTCGAAGGCAAGAAACAGAGCCGGCGTGCTCTTCGCGAGCATCGCGACGCGACTCGCCGCTGGATGGATGCGTTGCTGGAGCGCGTCGAACGAGAGAGCGCCCGCGAGCGGAACGACGAGCTCGCCGTCGAGCACAAAGCGCTGTGGCCCAAGCGCTCGGAGCGCCTCGACGACCTCGGGGAAATAGCGCGCGAGCGGTTGGCCGGCCTTCGAGGTGAGCGTCACGTCGCCGCCGTCGCGGTGCGCGATGCACCGGAATCCGTCCCACTTCGGCTCGTACTGCCAGCCCGGGCCGTCCGGGATCTTGTCGGTCGAGCGCATCTCCATCGGCGCTGGTGGCCACATGGGCATCGACCTTCGCAGCGACAACGCTCGCGCCCCCGCCCCGTGCGCTTGCCCGTACCAGCCGCCTCGTCGAGCGTCCGTATTCGAAGGGGTGGCGACGAGCCTGCTGATGGTGCTACAGTTTCTGTCATATGTATAACATCGGGAGGGCAGGCCACTGCGCTGGCTGCTGCTGATCAGCACGCTCCCTGGCCAGAACGGCGCCCTCCGAGTCAGCGTCTGGCGGTCGCTGAAGGCGCTCGGCGTCGGAAACCTGCGGGACGGCGCGTACGCACTGCCGGACCAGCCGCACCTCGCCGAGGCGTTGTCCGGCCTGGAACGCGATGTCGTGGCGTCGGGTGGATCGGCGTTCATATTCCGGATCGAGGGCCGGTCCGAGGAGGAAGACGCAAAGCTGGCCGGGCTCTTCGATCGTGGCGAAGAGTACGCTGCCCTCATTGCAAGTGCCGAGGCGCTCTTCGTGAAGATCGGCGAGCAGTCGGAGTCGGAGCTCCGGCGCGCAGTTCGGCAACTTCGGCGAGACGCCGCGTCGGTTGCAACGATCGACTATTTTCCCAACCGCCGGCGCGACCGTCTTGACTCCTTGCTGCAGCAACTGGATGCCGCGGTGATACGGAGGTTTTCGACCGACGAGCCTCACCCGGTGCACGCGTCGATCGAGCCACGAGAGCGCTCAGATTTTCAACGGCGCCGCTGGACAACGCGCCGGGGCCTTTGGGTGGATCGCGTCGCCAGCGCTTGGCTTATCCGAAGATTCATTGATGCCGAGCCGACGTTTGCATGGTTCGACGCCGCGAAGCAGCCGCCGGAAAATGCAATCGGCTTCGACTTCGATGGCGCAGAGTTCAGCCATGTCGACGATCTGACGACCTTCGAGGTGCTCGTCGCCGTGTTCGGCCTCGGATCCGACGAAGCACTGATGCGGATCGGGGGCGTCGTGCATTACCTCGACGTCGGCGGCTCGCCGGTCCCGGAAGGCGCCGGGTTCGAGGCGATTCTCGCCGGGATGCGTGACAGCTGCGCCGATGACGACGAGCTGCTCGCGCGCATGACGTCCGTGCTCGATGCGCTGTACGACTCCTTCAGGAACCCGACGTCTGAATCGAGGTGATGACGTGCCTGCTCTTCCTCTGACGTTCGTCACGCGTGCGCGAGCGCGCGTCGACCGGATGGCCTGTCCGTGGCTGATTCGACGCTTCATCGATGCGAACGCACGCATTCTTTTCGTGCCCGCCGATCGCGTTCTGTTGGTCGCGGCGGAAGAGCACGGCGAGCCATTCGACGTGCCGGATGTCACGCTCGGCCACCACGGCGACCAGTGTTCGTTCGATGCGTTCCTCAAGCAGTACGACCTCGATGATCTCGCGGCTGAAGAAGATGGCGCTGATCATACGCGGCGCCGACACGCATCGCCACGAGCTCGCGCCCGAGGCTGCGGGGCTCTATGCGATCGCGACCGGCTTCCAGCGGCTGATGCCGCGGCACTTCGCCGACGATGACGCGATGCTGGCCGCCGAAACGCCGATGTACGATGCGCTCTATGAATACCGCCGGGCTTCGTCGCAGCCGTGACGGTTGGCAGTCGGTGACGACACCTATCTTGGCCTCTCGCGCGGTACGATCGTTGGTCTACGGTGCCCTGGCCGTCGTCCTCGCGGAGGCGTTCGCCCGGCGCGGCTTCTCACCGGTCGAAATCGGCGCGGCCATCACGGCGGCGCTGCTCGCGGGCGTCGCAATGATTGGAGCCGCGGCGTTGCTGGCGGGCACCGAACCCACGATCCCGTGCGCATGCCTGCTCGGCGTCGTCAGTCCCGGCGGGCAAGACGTCGGCCCCTTCGCGGCGATCGAACAGGCAGCTCTTGCGGACGATCAGCGGCGCATGAACGATCGCCTTTCCGGATACAACCTCGCCGGCGCGAGCGCGATCGCGTTCGGCGCGCTGAATGCGGCCGTGCTTTCATATCAAGGCGTGTTGCTTCTGTACGGCGCAGCCGGGATCGTCGCCGTTCTCATCGCGTTCAGTTTGCGTGAGAAGAGCGTCGCTCTGCCTGCCCGGCCGATTCCCGCCGGCACGCGGTACGGGGGCGTCGAGCGTCTCGCGACCCTCTTCGCGGTCGACGCGTCACCAACGCGATCAACGTGCAGGATGCCGGGAACGGGCGGGTCGGGACCACGGGAGGCGTCGTGCTCGTCGCAGCAGAGGTGCAGCCCGTGACCGCTGCGTTGCGCGCGCACGACTTCGAGGTCACGGCCATGCACCAGCACATGATCGGCGACTCGCCGATGCTGTATTACGTGCACTTCTGGCGCGTTGGCACGCCCGGCGACGTCGGAAGCGGCCTCAAGGATGCGCTCTCCGGTCTTCACACAGCGACGTGAAACGGGTGTCGTTGTTCATTGCGATTCTACTGGGTATCGCCGCGCTCGCATACGGATGGACCGTAGTGGGCGCGGTCGCACCCGCGTTGCCGTTGCACACGATCGGCGAGTATCCGCTGACCGGTACATCGTCACGGTTCGATTACGCGAGCATCGACGCGGCCCGCGGGGTCGTTTGGGTCGCGCACATGGGCGATGGGTCGGTTGAAGGATTCGACGTGCACGCCAGCCGTGTCACGCGGACGATTCAGCTCGCGCCTTCCGCCAGCATCCGCGGCGTCCTCGCCGCCCGCGGGAAGGTGTACGCCGCGGCGCAGGGGCTCGGCCGTCTGGTCGTCTTCGACGGCGCGAGTGGACAGCAGGTCGCCGCCGTGCCGGCCGGCGATGTCGACGGCATCGCCTACGACCCGGTGACGCAACGCATTTTCGTTTCGGACGAAGGCGGCGGTCGCGATACGGTCGTCGACGCGCGCACCAATGCGCGGCTGGGCGCCGTCGAGCTCGGAGGTGAGGCCGGCAATACGGTGTACGATTCCGCTTCGCGCCACATCTTCGTCGGCGTACAAACGCGCGACGAGCTGGCGGAGATCGACCCGCAACGGTTGCGCGCCATCCGACGGTATCCGTTGCCCGGCTGCAGCTCGTCGCACAGCGTTCTGATCGACGCCGCGCAGCGTGCGGCGTATGTGGGCTGCCAGCACAACATGCGTCTGGTCCGTCTCGACCTGCGCACCGGGAAGGTCGCCGGGTCGGGCGGCACCGGGCTCGGCGTCGACGTGCTCGCGATCGACCCTGGTCTTCACCGACTCTACGCGGCTTCGGAATCGGGCGTCGTCAGTGTCTACGACGTCGCAGGCGGGAAGTTCGATCGCATCGCTCAAGCTTTCGTTCACCTGAACGCGCACGTGGTCGTTGTCGATAGCGCGACGCACCGCGTCTATTTCCCGCTGCAGAACGTGAACGGCAAGCCTGCCATGCGCGTAATGGAGCCGCAGTGAAGCCGGCGCTGCTCGACCTGGTCCGATACTTTCTGATCCTCGGTGCGACCGGCTTCGGCGGGCCGGTCGCGCTTGCCAACTACATGCGCCGCGACCTCGTCGAAACGCGCGGCTGGATCGACGAGGCGACCTACGACCGCGGACTCGCGATCGCGACCGCGTGCCCGGGGCCGATGGCGTATCAACTCGGCGTTTATGTCGGGTACGTGACGTTCGGCGTCGCGGGTGCGCTCGCGATCGCAGTCGCGTTCGCGCTACCCCCGTTCGCCATCGTCGTGTCGATCGCCGCGCTCTACGAACGCTTCGCAGGCGCGGAGACCGTGCGTGGACTGTTCTATGGCATCGGCCCGGTGGTCGTCGCGCTCATCTTGCGCGCAAGCTGGAATCTCGGCCGCAAGACGCTCAAACGCGACTACCCCGCGTGGGCGGTAGCCGCCATCGCGTGCGCCGTGACGATCGCGCTACAGCAAGAGCTCACGTGGGTATTTCTCGCCGCCGGCGTGCTCGGGATCTTCGCGTTCAGGCCCCGTCTGGAAGCGCCGCCGGTCGCTCAGTCCGAACCCGCGCGGGGGGCGACCACGCTCCGCGCTAGCGGACTACCCGCCCTGCTGGCATTCGCGGTC
>Ga0070714_100004648_pt1 | contig 10362 bp, 12 predicted proteins | sample LARL83metaG_FD_65450 | JGI IMG/M metagenome (GOLD analysis project Ga0070714, IMG submission 65450) | Corn, switchgrass and miscanthus rhizosphere microbial communities from Kellogg Biological Station, Michigan, USA - LAR L8-3 metaG | ecosystem: Host-associated > Plants > Roots > Rhizosphere ... | reverse complement strand
CGTTACGCATGTTACATCGATTGAGCGGAAATCTCGTTCAGACCGAAGAGGCCGGTTCTCAAGACGGGGAACAGGAGAACGGAGTTTTCGCAGCGTCTAACGGCGGCGATGGGGACGCCACCGCCAGTGTGCAAGAACTGATCGAGCTAGCCCGCCAGGGCGACACTGCTGCATTCGGCGAACTCATCAAACTTCACTACAGCATGTGCCTCAAGCGAGCGATGTCCTTCATCCGTAACCCGACCGACGCGGAAGATGAGGTTCAGAATGCATGCTGGAAGGCCTTCGAGCGATTGGAACAGTTTCGGGGTGATGGAAGTTTCTCTGCTTGGTTAAACCGTATCGTAGAGAACCAGTGCCTCATGCGAATTCGTGTGGACCGACGAACACGTTTCCTGTACTTGGATGAGTCCACGGGAGCAGATATCCGCGTCGAACTGATCTCGCAGGTGCTTGGGCCCGAGGATGAGCTTGGCGATCAGCAACTAGGGATTCTGCTGCAGCGAGAGATTTCGCGGATGCCGCCGCTCTTGAGAAACGTCATGATGCTCAGCGAGGTGGAACGATTACCCATGCCGGAAGTGGCGGCTCGATTGGAGCTCTCCGTGGCGGCTGCGAAGTCGAGGCTAGGGCGCGCCAGAGCCGAATTGCGGGCTCGCATAAGCAAATATTGTGGGCGGCGAGGCTTCAGTACACTCACCCATAAGCCGAGGTATGGACGCTTGGCGTATGCGCGTGTCGCTTAATCGCTACGAGTGCGGTCTCCAGCCGCGGACCCTCGAATACGTCCTGCGGTATAGGAGATAAGCCATTAGAGAGAATGCGAAAGCAGAGGTGTTGTCAACTTAAGCTATTCGGAACGATTTTAGGTTGGTTGGAGACGGGGAATTCGAAATCGTCAGGCCGCCGTTACGCTTCGCCAGACCTCGAAGGGCCGAGATCTCAAGAGTCGGTGATGAGTCGATCTCAGCAAATGTCGCGCAACGCAAAATAGATTCCGGACGACACCGTGGAGCGACAGAAAGCGCTGAGCTTGCCGGGAGGATTTGAATCGGCGCATTTGTCGTTCTCTCATCCGAGTAGGCTGATGCGAAATCACGGCGCGATTGTTGGCATATTGTTGGGTATCGTGGGTAACACCTGGAAGGATCGTTCGACTGGCAGCACTATAGCTCTTCAGTTTGTCGGTGATGATCCGGAATGGTTGCTTGCCTTGACCGCGCAACAATCTGCGAAGGAACCGCTCGGCTGCACGCTGATCGCGGCGAGATTGCAGCAGAATATCAATAACATCACCATCTTGATTGACGGCACGCCAAAGATACTGCTGCTGGCCGTTGATTCTGACGAAGAGTTCGTCCAGATACCAAGTATCACCGAGGCGTTCCTGCTTCTTTTTAAGACGTCTGGCATAGTCAGGTCCGAATTTCCAGCACCATTGGCGGATGGCTTCATAAGAAACAATGATTCCGTGTTCGGCCGGAAGATCTTCAACATCACGGAAGCTCAGACAAAAGCGATGATAGACCCATACGGCGTAGCCGATGATTTCCGGCCGGAAACGGTGTCCGTGGTAACGGGATCGGGCGCTCTTCATTAGATGAGTCTGTCAGTTGGCTGCCCAAGTTGACAAAACCGGGTGGCCGAAGCCAGATCAGTGTCGGGGAGTACCCACGGATGACTTATGTCCTCTCTGTGGCGACGAATAGAAACCTTGATCTTGCCGCGACGCTTCCATCGGAGCTGGCAAACGTCGTTCGTCTCTTTCTGCGTAGGCCGGGCTATTCTGTCTCGCAGGAATTGGCGGCCATCTGGATTTCGGAGGGGATCGACAGTGTTGTTTTTTCGTCCGTCACGGGCGCTGGCCGCAACGTTGCAGTGTATCTGGCGAACGCCGACGCTGGTAGTGTCGTCGTTCGCAATCGGGCGGAAGTCTTGGCGGCCCTTCGCCGACCACGTGCGGGGAAGCGTGGCCGTTAGTAGTTCGTTTCTGACAGTGAAGTCCGCGCTAAGCTTTTCTGACGCTGCGCTCCAGACTGACCTTCTGATATGGGGCGACCTTGTCAAGATTCAAGTTGAGCCGGGCTTTGGCGAACTGAAGGGACAGAGCAGGTGACAGGACAAGAGGCCAATGCGACGGTTGATCACTCTGATATCCGCGGGTCGAAACCGCACAGTCATGATCCGTCGGGAGCTGCCTCGGACTAGGAACGCGGATTGGGCTGAGAAGCCGTACCACATAGAACGTTGGAGGGTTCTCCTTTCCGTGCCACTTCGTCCTGTCACCAGCGCTGTCGTTCTCATAAACTTGGCCGAATCAAGTTGCAATGTTGGGTGCCGACCAACGGGAGGCGGCACGATGGTGAAGACTGGCAAGACCAAGCCTGCCATTTTCTCCTACGAGGAAAGGGTCTTTGCGCATCGACGCCAGGTCCCGTCCAGGCCGAGCGTAGCGAGTCGGCAGGATCGAAGAGCCTGGACGGGTGGCGGAGATGCGACACAAAAGAAGAGGAGGAAATGGCAGGCATCGTTAGGCCGCCTTTCGGTCGGTCGGAAATGTGGCTTCGGTTTGGACGGCGATTGCCCAGATAAAGCCCAGAAACTCCCGGCCGACGGCAGTCACGATTTGTGGCTTCTTTTTGCCGGCGGCTGCCAGTTTCTTGTAACGAGTGTGCAGACGCCATTGCGCTTTCCAGGCGATTTCTTTTACCTCCGGGGTCAGCTGCAGATCGCGTTGCCGCCGCAGCAGAAATCCGCCGATCCAGGGCCGGTGCTGGTAGGCCCAAGCCGATTCTATGATCACGCGCCGCAGATGTGCATTGCCGGTCTTGGTGATGGGGCCACGCTGGATTTTATGGCCGCTGGAAAACTCGCTTGAGACCAGACCACTGTAGCCCATCAATTGACGCGGACTGGGGAAGCGCGACAAAGAGCCGAGTTCGGCCACCACGGTGACAGCGGTCAGTTGAGCCACGCCACGCAGAGCCTGCAGGGCTTCGATGACGGCGCGAATTTCCGAAGGCGTTTTTTGAATCGCTTCAGCGATCGCTTTCTCCAGGCGCAGAATCCGCTCGGCCATGTGCTCGACTTCGTGGATGTAATCCAGCAGCGTGGCCTCCAGGGCTGGCTGGTCGAAGTGAACATGTTCTTGAATCCAGGTCATGTACTTCAGAGTCCAGGTCTTCTTCACATCTTCGGGTGGTCGCTGGCCATGTCGCAGCAGGAACTTGCTCAGTCGATGTCGCGCGCGGTGTTGATCCTGCCGGGCGTCCTCGCGTGTTCGCACCAAGTCGCGCAAGGCCTCATGGGCGGCATCGGGAACCCACACCGGCGTCAAATCACCGGCGCGATAACTGCGCGCCAATTTCGTAGCGTCCCGGCGATCGGTCTTCACCCGGTCGCCTGGTTTCACTGGCACCAAACTGGGCGCCACCACTTCACAAGCAACACCCAAAGCCGTCAGTTGCCAATACAACACGTAACCGGTCGGACCAGCTTCGTAACAGACTTTCAGCTGCTTGACAGGTCCGAGCTTCACTACCAGTTTGCGAATCGATTCCAAACGGTTGGGAATCAACCCGAGCACCCGGACTTCTCCGTCCGGCTCGGCCACCGCCACTGCGATGGTGTCAGCATGGACATCCAGACCAACAAATCGTATTTTAGACATGCGACCAATTCCTTTCGTATGCGGCTCTGCGCCGCTGGATTCACCTCTTTGCAGCGTAATCCGCGACACTGCGAATCGGGTTGGTCGCCCCATTTTGACTAGCCAAAAACCAGAAGGTCAGCGCCCGTGCAAAGCACCCACCCAGTTGCCCACCCACAGGCGTATTTTTGGTGCTTAAATTGAATTTTATTGCATAAATATTGGCAATAATATACTTGACATACCATAGATTCTAGCTCATACTAGAGTCATGAAAAGCCAGCCGACGCTCCGAGACGCCATGCTGTACTTCTCGGAATTCGAACATTGCAAAGAGTTTATGACAGAGTTGCGCTGGCCTGACGGTAAGGTAAAGTGTCCGCAGTGCGGCTCTGAGAAAGTGACTTGGCTTGTCAAACCACGAGTTTGGAAATGCTACGGAAAACATCCCCGTCCGACGTTCACTCTGAAGACTGGAACCATCTTCGAAGACTCTCCGATTGGTCTTGAGAAATGGCTGCCTTGTGCATGGTTGCTCATCAACTGCAAGAACGGGATCAGTAGCTATGAAGTCTCCCGAGACCTTGGTGTGACTCAGAAAACCGCGTGGTTCATGTTGCATCGCGTTCGTCTCGCAATGCAGGATGACCTCAGCGGCGGAATGATGGGCGGCGAAGTCGAAGTGGACGAAACCTTCATCGGCGGCAAGGCGCGATTCATGCACAAAAACGACCGGCGGCGCAAGAACATCAAGGGCGGCGGCCCTGCGGGCAAAGCGATTGTGCTCGGTATTTTGGAGCGCGAGACCGAAGGTAAGCCTAAGCGCGTTCGCACAACGGTGATTCCTGATCGCAGCAAGGCTATCATGCAAGAGAGTGTTCGTCCGCACGTTGAAGCTGGCTCGCAAATCTACTCCGATGATGCGGGCTATTACTGGCGCATGGATGACGAGTACGCTCACGAGATCGTGAATCACGCAGAAGCCTATGTGGTCGGCAACGTCCATACTAACGGTCTGGAGAACTTCTGGAGTCTTCTGAAGCGCGGTCTCAGCGGGACGTACATCAGCGTAGAGCCGTTTCATCTGTTCCGCTACATCGACGAACAAGCGTACCGTTTCAACAATCGCAAGTTGACGGATGCGGAACGGTTCGCTTCGGTCCTGAAGCAGATCGTTGGACGCCGCCTCACTTACGAGCAACTGACTGGGAAAGCGCAGGCTACTCAACATGGCTGATAGGCCAGAAACAGAATCAGAACTATCCGAGACAAGAGCGGGGGAAGGGCCGCCGCTCACCGCAGAGCAGTTCGTCGCTACATCCGAGTTCCGGCGCTTCAAAAAAGGCATGCGGAAACTCCTGAAGGTGTCCAAAGTTGATTTGGACTATCGGATTCAGTCAGCCAAACAGCGCTCGCCTCGCAGTATTGATCCAAACTCGCCCGGCAGAAAAGCAAAACCGAAACGCAGCGAAGATGGATAACACGACTAAGGGCTTTGCACAGAAAATCATTAGTGAGTTGGAAAGTATAAAGCATGCTCTAGCTTTACGCCAGGAACATAAACAGGCCAACACACTCGCAAGCCAATCCGCCGAACAAACACAAGTCCCACGGCCACATTTTGGCCCCACTTCCGAATCTGATGTGCCACCCACCACAACATCCAATAATAATCCCAGTAATCGACAACAACAGAGACGCGAGATGTGGAAATTTCGCGTTGAAATCGGCGGAGCTATAGTGCTGCTCGCTTATAGTGCTTTCGCAGCGCTGCAATGGTATGAGATGAAGAAATCGGTCGAGACTATGAACAAACAAATGCGCGTTTCCGCTCGTCCTTGGGTAGGACTTACTGATGAGACTCAACCAGTACAAACTGGATTGCTGTCTATAGATTCGGATGGGAACCCAAATGTGTCCTATGCAATCGCATCCAAAAACTTCGGTACAACTGGAGCGCAGGATGTCATGGCCAATGCTTCTCTGGTAATTAGCGAAGACCACGCGACCATCATTTCGGGGCAAGCGGAGGCGTGTAGTGACATCTTTATCGGGAAGAAGGGCTTCGGCCTCGTGTTGTTCCCCGGAAAGGCGAACACTGTCATGCAATCCTCCGGTAGGTATCCCAAGGAAAAACTGAAGAGCGGGCATGAAGATGGAAAATTTCAGGCGTGGCTCGTTGGTTGCGTTGGATTTCGGGACCAATTCAATTTCTTGTATAAGACTAGTTTTATTTATCGCTACGTTGATCCTCGAACCCAGCAAGCTATACGGTTTGCTGTCACACCCAATGCTTCGATCGCTGGCACATTCATGCTCTACCACACAGCCTTTGAATGAACGGACCGATGTGTACTGGTCTGTCACGGCACCCCAACAATAGGTTGCAAGTGGGAGAAGGCATAGTAGCCTTGCCGACCTGTCACGCCACCAACAACATAGCATGTTACGGTACGTCAAGTATATTAACACCTAAATATTTGCTCTGTAATCAAGGAGTTAGGGAAGGCGGGCTGGGCTACGAACCAGAAGGTCGGCTGTTCGAGTCAGCCCGGGCGCACCACAATAACTCACTACAATTAGATTACTTACGGGGGCTTCAGCCGCCGCTGCTTTTGGAAGCTTTCCTTGCGGTATGCCTAGAAGTATGCCCACGTTGAGCTTTCCTCGCCCTCGCCATGGCCTTGAGTGTGTCCTGCTGCTGGGATGAACATAACGCCTGGTTGTCCTGATATCTGCGTCAGAACCAAAGTAGTAGATCCTACAGCTACCGGGCCGGGGATTTGGATAAAGATAGCCACCTCGCAGCCGTCGCAAGTTTGATAAGAGCCTAAGGGATAAACGGCGGCATCCAGTCCGCCAACGGTGACCTTCGCCGCGCCATCGAAGAAGGCTCCGTCGATTTCGGCAAAATCCTCCCGGTGCGAGTCCTCCGGGGTGAGGAACGCTATCGACAAAGGTCCCGCCACCATTCCCCGATCGATCTCTCGCTCTTGCACAGTTTTGGGTAGCTTGGGAATTTCGCAGGGCCAGAGTCCGGGAACGAAGGTCATCGCCGCTCCACGAGCCTCGCGAACCAGTTTCTCGCGCGTCGCTGTTCGAAACCTTCGAGCATCCAAATTTGAAAAGGAAACTTCGCGACCGAGGTGAGAGCTCGTTTGCCGTCTGGATGGATGCTGAACCCAGACAGTCCAGCGGATGCAGGCGGGAGATCCAATGACGCCACGACCTTTTCGGCTCCGGTCACTTCGCTCACTTCGTAAAGCTGCCACTCCCGGTTGGGGTCAGACGTATTGTGAAAAATGCCGTAAACGCGGCGGCCATCCTTAGAGAAGTCGTAGACCATAAACCTGCGGGAGGACAGCGTCCGTCTGGACTTGCCGTCGGGCGAGATCAGGCAGAGACTGTTCCCCGCACGGTACAGTATCCAGTCCCCCGCCGGCGACCACTGCGTCGGGCCTTCTGCGTCCGCCAGGATCACGGGACCGTCACCTGGCAGAGCTCGAATCTTCGCCAGCTTCGACTGGCCTTCGTCCTGGCGATCATATGAGAGCCACTTCCCATCAGGCGACCACGCTGCTCCATGTATGTTGTGAGCCTGATCCAGCATGGTGGCATGGCCGCCAGCCGCATTAGCCAGCATCAGCCTGTCGTTATAGCCGCTATCCATAAAGACGAACCGCGCGCCGTCCGGCGACCAGCGTGCTCCCTTAAGGTCGTAGCTGGTATCGACCAGGCGGCGCGAGAAGCCACCAGGGGAGGCCTCCTGGTCCATGACGGCCGCACCCATGTCGGCCTTACCTTGTGCAGAAAACAAGAAGTGCGTGCCCGACGGCGCCCAATCTGGCGAAATGTTGGTTCCTCCGTTCTCAACGAGCACGTGCACTGCCCCATCGGTGAACCCGATTTCGACGATATTCCATTCGTACTGCGCGGCCGAATAGACGATCTTCCTGCCATCCGGCGACACCGAGGAACCCTGCATCGTGACGCCCGCAGCATAGATGGTCTGCCGGCTGCCATCCGCGACAGCCAGTCGGATCAATGAGTCGGTTGCGCCGTTGCGCACCACCAGTAGACTGCGGCCGTCCGGGAACCAGCTCGCGCCTGAGACACCAGCGCCCATTCCGTTCTCTATTCCCGAGTAGAGCTTTCGGGGCTTACCGGAGGGATAGGAAAAAAGCCAAACCGTCCCGTTGTCAAAAGCGAGATAGGAACCATCGGGCGAGAAACACATGTCTGTCGTGGGCATGGTGGGCGCAAGCGGACCCGACCAGAACTCCTTCGCCGTTCCCCCGTGGAGGGCAGCAAGCCAAAGCTTGCCGTTGCGCGCAAACGCCAGCGTTTTGCCGTCGGGGTGAATAGCGGCTGCTTCGGCATGTTCCAAAACCGACTGCCCCGAGCCCCCGGAGGCCGGGATGACCCACAGGCTGCCATCGGCGAAGTAATAGATGGACTCACCGTCGGGAGACCAGATCGGGGCATAACAATCCTTAGTCGAGCTTGTCAGTTGCGCCGCCTCGTGCGCTGCGGCGCCGCGGGCGAAGATCTGTTGGACTCCGTGGACCCTGGCCGAATAAGCGATGGTGTTTCCATCCGGCGACCATGCCGGGGCGCGCTCCTCAGTTTCTCCCGGCGCGACTCGCGTGAACTTGTACTGCGACAGATCCGTACCGGACACCGGTGTCAGGAGCTGCGTAAGAATGATTCCGGCGGTCAGGCATACGAGGGCGCCCGCAGGGACCAGAAAGAGACGCCGCCTGCGCCCCGCGTGAGGGGTGAGTGCCGCCTCAACCCCACTGGTGCTTTGTGAGAGATGCTCGCGAATCTGCTTCAGCTCGCGATACAGATCCCGCGTCGAGTCGTAGCGCTCGGCAGGATCTTTTGCCAGCAACCGTTCGATGACCCAGCGCAGCGGCAGAGGCACGCTGGCGGGCAGCAACTCCGCCTCTTCGCGGATGATGGCCGTCATGGTCTCCGCTGCGCTGGGGCGGTCGAAGGCCCGCTTGCCCGAGGCCATCTTGTACAACACCAGACCGAACGAAAACTGGTCCGACTGGAAGGTGAGATCCCGTTCGCCGCGCGCCTGTTCAGGCGACATGTAATGAACGGTGCCGACAGTGGTCCCCGGGTCGGTAATGCTCATGGTCAGGGTGGCGGAACCCGCGGCAAGCTGCGCTCGCGCCGATGATTTGGCCAGCCCAAAGTCGAGAATCTTCACCCGCCCCTCGCGCGTGATAAGGATGTTGTCGGGCTTGAGATCGCGGTGCACGATTCCGGCCGCGTGAGCCGCTGCCATCCCGTCCGCGATCTGCACCGCCAGATCGAGCAGTTTGCGAGTATTTTCCACGGGCCCAAGGGGCGAGCCCTCGATAAATTCCATCACCAGATATTTCGGCCCGACGTCGTAGAGCTGGCAAATATTGGGATGGTTCACGCCGCCTACGGCGCGCGCCTCGCGTTCGAATCGCTCCGAAAATTCTGCCGGCGAGACTTTAATCGCAACGAGACGGTCGATACGTGTGTCGCGGGCCTTATACACTTCGCCCATGCCGCCGGCCCCGACGGGCGCAACGATCTCATAAGGTCCGAGCCGAGTTCCAGGAGCTAAAGGCATTGTGCGTCGCCCGATTGTACCGTGCGGGAGCGCGGCCACGGATTGAGAGAGAGTGCCACTGTCCCGGCTGATTTTGTCGGGTCCTCAAAAAAGTGACCAGCCCCGCCAATTCCCCTTAGCCGATAAAGGCATTCGCCTCATCGACCCAATCAGCCCCAGATTTGCTTGATGTTTCTCCAGACCGGAGTGATGACTGTGACGACCGCAACCCGGTCAAGGAGAAATTCAATGAGCGACAACGCAATGGATAACGAGAATATCAGCAAGCCGGCACCGGAGGCTGAGCAGCCGAAGCGCGAATACAGCAATTCTACGGCCGCGATGCCGCTTAGTTTCCAACGAATGTGAAATTCTAACGTCCCTTAAAAAAAGGGACCAGACCCGCCAAATTGCAGTGTCCTAATCAGGTGGTCTGGGAAGTGCAACGATAGGTGAAGAATGAGACTCAAAGGCGGTTGGCTTGCTTTATTGTCCATCACGCTCCCGATATTCGCTCAAGTCCCGGAAGACCTGAACAGGAAGTTCGATAAAGCGGAGCGGCGAATTGCGCGGCTCGCACCAACAGCGTTCCTGGAACTACCCCGCACTGTAGTCCGTGAGCTCCAACGTCGGGGATGCACTGTTCCACAAGAGGCGTTCACGAAGAAGCCGCACTACGTCATTCGTGGTGAGTTCGCCAAATCCAGCCAAACCGATTGGGCAGTTCTATGCTCGGTCAAAGGGGTGTGCTGATCGAGTCTCCCTGCCGCGTTTGCGGTCGTCACAAAGTTGCAGCAACTGGAAATGCCCGGCCTGGGGCGCCACCCGTGGAAAGCGCTTCTGCGTGATGGCGCAAGAAACCGCGCCGAGGTCAACTTCGAACTGTTCGAAGCGGCACGCGAAGAGAGGAACTAGTGATCACTCCGAATCGGGGGAAAGAGCAAGCACAATCGGTGGCGAGAACGCGCGTGATGCGAAATTCGATTAACGGTTAAGGGCTATTGGCGGGCATGGTCCCTTTTTTAATGGGGCGACAAAACAGGCGGCAATGGAAATTCGCGAGCGGTTCGACGTGACACGCTTGGACTGGTTCGACAAAGCATTGTTGTAAATCACT
>Ga0070714_100004647_pt1 | contig 10363 bp, 8 predicted proteins | sample LARL83metaG_FD_65450 | JGI IMG/M metagenome (GOLD analysis project Ga0070714, IMG submission 65450) | Corn, switchgrass and miscanthus rhizosphere microbial communities from Kellogg Biological Station, Michigan, USA - LAR L8-3 metaG | ecosystem: Host-associated > Plants > Roots > Rhizosphere ... | reverse complement strand
AGCGGTACGCGAGCCTGGGCCTGAAGGTCGCCATCACCGAGGCCGACGTGCGGACGTTCGTGAACAACGCGACCGACCAGGTGCCGACGGACAACCTCGCGCTGTTCGCCCACCCGTACGAGTACTCCGAGTTGCTGAAGGCCGCGCTCGCCGTGCCGGAGTGCATCTCGTTCACGGTCTGGGGCTTCACTGACTCCGACTCCTGGGTGCCCGGCTTCTTCACCGGCGAGGGGTACGCGGACATCTACGACGTGAACCAGAAGCCGAAGGCCGCCTACTACGCCATCCAGTCAGACCTGGCGCTCGCCGCCTTCGGCGCGCCGAACCGGGTGAAGACCTACACGCCCCGTTCCTAATCATGCGAACGTCGGCGTTCGCTCGGCAGCAGTACGCGGCCGAGCGAACGCCGACGTTCTCGCTTCTGCGACGAGCTGGCTTGTTAGCGCAGTTCGACGGCTGGGCCCGAGACCGTGATGCCGCCCTCGGCAGGAATGCCGACGGTGAGGACGCCAGGTCGGCCCATGTCGTCGCCCTGGTGGATTGTCACCGTCGCCGGGACCTGGATCAGGCCGAGTTCGCGCAGATAGCCGCCGAAAGCCGCGGCCGCTGCGCCCGTCGCCGGGTCCTCCACCACGCCGCCTGGGGGAAACGGATCGCGGGCGTGGAAGGTGGTCTCGTCCGCGCGCCACACGAGCTCGATCGTCGTCCAGTCCGCGCTGCTCATGAGGGCGGCGAGCCGCTCGAAGTCGTAGTTCAGGTCTGCCAGCCGGGCCCGCGAACCCGCTGCGATGACGGGATGGAAGGCACCCGCGTACGCGATCTTCGGCGGCAGGCTCGCATCGAGATCCCCGGGCGCCCAGCCGAGCGCGCCAAGCAGCTCGTCGAGCGTGGCCGCATCGAGCGCCGCAACCTTAGGCGTGACGCTCGTCAACGTGGCGACGACGCCCCCGTCCGCGGCCGCCGTGCCGAGCAGGACCAGCCCAGACTGGGTGGTTAGTTCCATGTTCCCGGCGCCGTGCCGCTCCGCATACGCGACTCCGGTGGCGATCGTGGCGTGGCCGCAGAATGGCACCTCTGCTTTCGGGCTGAAGTACCGCGCGTCAAATGCCCCTTCTCCGCGCGGGAAGAGAAAGGCGGTCTCCGAATACCCGACCTCGGCCGCGATGCGCTGCATCTCTTCGCTGGTCAGGCCGCGGGCGTCGAGCACCACCCCCGCTGGATTCCCGCCCGCCGGGGAGGTGGTGAAAGCCGCGTACCGCAGAACTTCAACGTCGCCCATTTCCGTTAACCCTTTCCGCCGCTTCGCCCAGCCGCGACAACGTCCGGGCTGAGGGGGTAATTTCCGTTTCTATCAGAAACAGCGTCGCCTCCGGAGCCGCTGGGGGGGTGCGGTTAGCGGGCCGGAGAGTCGTAGTGCGGGACGGTGTCCAGCAGGGCGCTGAGGTCGTCGCCGGGCTGGACGTCACGGGGTATAAGGCCGCGGACGAGCAGCCTGCCCCCGGCCACACCACCCAGCGCGGCCCGGGTGCCGGACACCCGCAGCCAGGATCCCTCGCACAGGCCGAGCACGGGCACGTCATTCTCTTCGAGAAACTCGGCGAGACGCCCGTCGCGCCTCTCCCGCTCCGGGCCGCCGACTGGGTAGTGCGGGTTGACCTAGAAAGGGATCAGGCCCAGGGCGGCCAGCGACGCGGGCTGCACAACCGGCATGTCGTTGGTGGTGCGGATGGTCGGGCAGGCAAGGTTCGCCCCGGCGCTGACGCCGAGATACGGCATCCCATCCCGAACGCGGCTGCCGATGGCGGCTAGCAGCCCGGTGCGCTGTATCTCCCGCAGCAGGCGAAACGCGTTGCCGCCGCCGGCGAACACCGCGTCCACGTTCGCCAGGGCCGTCAGCGGGTCCGCGGTCCGGTGCGCACCGGTCACCCGCACGCCCAGTCCGCCGAGGATCTCCCCCATCGCGTCGGTGTAGCGGTCGGGATCGCTGCCCGCGTACGGCACGAACAGCACCTCACGGCAGTCGGCGAACAAGACGGCGAGTTCCTCCATCGCATGCTCCAGCGCGCCCTGCCCCGGAGCGAAGGACGCCTCCCGCCCCGGAGCAAAGGAGTTGGACAGCAGCATGAGCTCAGGCATTCTCGTCCTCCGCCGCACGATTAGCGGCGCGGCCCGGCCACGATGTTGCTGAGCGGCTCGCCGGAGACAAAACGGCGAACCTGGGCAGCGATGAAGGCGGCCGCCTTCGGGTAGAAGTCGTCGGCACCACCCGCCATGTGCGGGGTGATGATCACGTTGGGGACGTGCCAGAGCGGGTGCCCGGTGGGCAGCGGCTCCGGGTCGGTGACGTCGAGGGCCGCGCGGAGCCTGCCGCTGGCCGTTTCCGCCAGGATCGCGGCGGCGTCGAGCACCGCGCCGCGTCCGACGTTGACCACGAGGGCACCGTCGGGGAGGAGGGCGAGGCGGCGTGCGTCCAGCAGGCCGCGCGTCTCCGCGCTGAGCGGGGTGACGAGCACGACCACGTCCGCGGTCGGCAGCAGGGCATCCAGTTCGGCTACGCCGTGGACGCGCTCGGCCGGGCGGGGGCGGCTCGCGACCCGGATCGTCTCCGCCTCGCACGCGGCGAGTCGCGCGTCAAGCGCGGCGCCGATCGAGCCGTACCCGACAATCAGCACGCGGCTGCCCGCGAGCGACCGCGTGTGAGCGTGCTGCCACTCGCCCTTGTCCTGTGCGCGGACCCAGCGCGGCAGTTCCCGCTGCGCGGCGAGGATCAGTCCGAGCGCATGCTCGGCCGTGCCCGCGTCGTGCAGGCCCCGGGCATTGCATAGGGTCACGGACTCCGGGAGCAGCGGCAACAGGTCGTCGTACCCGGCGGTGAGCGCCTGGACGACCTGCGCGTTGCCCAACCGCTTGACGGGCTCCAGGCCGAAGGGCTGATCGTACGGCACCGTAAAGAACACGACGTCACTCAGATCAGCTTCGGCCGGGGCATCGCCGCTGAACACCTCGACGGTGAGCCCGTTGCCAGCCGGCAGGCCAGCGGGGCCGGTAAGGGCGGTGCTGACGGTGTCCCAGGGAACGAGGATCCTTCCACTCACTACAGAAACTCCAGATTCGTGTCTCGTGTCATGGGTTAAGGACCGTCCGCAAACGCGCCTTGGCCGCAACAGTGGCCTCCAGCGTATCGGGGGCGGTCACAGGTGCTTAGTTGGGCTTCGGCCCTCAGCCTCGCGTTCCCCCTCATTCAAGGCACAGATTTTCCAGAACGGCCGCTGTCTTCGCCTGACTCCACCACCGGAGACGCCTGCCCCAGGGCGGCGAAAATATCCTTGACTTAAAGTGAGCTTTAACTTGCACCATCATGTGCATGAAAGACATCGTTCTTGAAGGTCCAGCGGGATCAGGCAAAGCGCACGGCGAGTACGGCTACGACGACCTGCGGGCGTTGATGTCCCGGCAGACCGGTGACGAGAAGCATGACCGGGCAGCCACCTCCACGCTCGACGCGCTGTGGGTGCTGTACGACAAGGTGCTGCGGGTGAGCCCGGCCACCGCTGAAGACGACGAGCGGGACCGGTTCTACCTGTCCAAGGGGCACGGGCCGATGGCCTACTACGCGGTGCTCGCCGCCAAGGGGTTCTTCCCAGCGGACGTGCTCGACGGGTTCGGCGGCTTCGACTCCATCCTCGGGCGGCACCCGGACCGGACGCTCGTGCCGGGAGTGGAGATCTCCAGCGGGTCGCTCGGCCACGGACTGCCGCTCGCCGTGGGCACTGCGCTCGGCCTGCGGGCACGGCGACTGCCGAGCCGGGTGTGGGTGCTCGTCGGGGACGGCGAACTCGACGAAGGGTCAAATCACGAGGCCATCACTTATGCGGGCCGCGCCCGTTTGGACAACCTGCACGTCGTCGTCATCGACAACGCGTCGGCCATGCATGGCTGGCCGGGCGGGATCGAGCGGCGGTTCGCGTTCGAGGGCTGGTCGACGGCCCGGGTGAATGGCCGCGACCACGCCGCGCTGACGGAAGCATTCACCATGGCCCACCCAGAGCAGCCGCACGTCGTCGTGGCCGAGGTCTGACCGCGCAGTGCTGATGAGTCCGACCGACCTAAAGAACACAGAAAGAGGCACACACGATGGACACGATGCGGGAGCGATTCGCTGCCGTGACCAGCCGGCTGCTCGACGAAGATCCCCGGCTCGCGGTCGTGCTCGCGGTCATCACGAGCGACAGCTTCGCCGACGCGGGGCGACGGCATCCTGACCGGGTCATCGACCTCGGCATCCGGGAGCAGTTGCTGATCAGCACGGCCGGCGGCCTAGCGCTCGCCGGGCTCAGGCCAGTTGCGCACACGTTCGCCAGCTTCCTCGTAGAGCGGCCGTTCGAACAAATCAAGCTAGACCTGAACCACCTAGACGTTGGCGCGGTCCTGGTCAGCGCGGGCGCGTCCTACGACATGTCCGCAGGCGGCCGGACCCACCAGTCCCCGGGTGACGTCGCGCTCCTAGATACGTTGCCCGGCTGGACCGTGCACGTCCCTGGCCACCCCGACGAGGCCGAGACACTGCTGCGCGAGGCATACCAGGCGGAGGGCCGCGTCTACGTACGCCTCTCCACCGAGACCAACGAACAGCCCCTGCCAGCCAAACCAACGGTGCTCAAGCGAGGGCGCCGTGGCACGGTCGTGGCCGTCGGCCCCCTGGCCGACCCGGTCCTAGCCGCAACAAGCGACCTAGACGTGACGGTCCTCTACACCCCAACGGTCCGCCCATTCCCAGCCCAACTGCTCCGCGAAACGCTGGCGGCCCCCGAGGTGATCTTGGTCGAGCCGTACCTGGCCGGCACATCGATCCCAGCAACAGCCAGAGCCTTGAGCGGCCAGCCAACCCGGATCCTAGGCCTGGGCGTCGCAAGCAAAGAACTCCGCCACTACGGCACCCCCGGCGACCACCAGAAGGCCCACGGCCTAGACCCAAGCTCCCTCCACAGAAGCATTACGGACTTCCTCACCGCATGACCAAAACGCAGACCCGCACGGACGTGGAGACCGCAACCACAGGTGCGATTTGGGAGCAGGGAGTGGGAGGCGTGGTGAGATCCGTCCCGGACGCTCTCCACCACACCTCCCACTCCCCCAGACCTCGAAAGTAATAACTGAAATTAGTGTGAAACAACAAGCCGTTCTGAATGATTTGAGTTTTGGCTTGACATTGACAACAAACCATTCGACTTTGGGTTTTGGGATTGCCAACTTTCGCCGAAAGCGGTCTACAGTTAGACTTTCCGTGACGGGGTGGTCACAGCTAGGCAGGTGATCATGGGTGCACATCCCGGTCAGGCGCGGCCCGGAGACTGGCTGCGGCAGCAAAGGGTCGCTGCCGGGCTAACCCAGGAGGACCTGGCCGAGCGGTCAAGGGTGTCGGTGCGGGCGATCGCCGACCTTGAGCGCGGGCGGACGCGGAGGCCTTATCCCTCCTCGGTGCGGGCGCTCGTGCGGGCTCTTGGGCTGCCCGAAGAAGACGGCGACCGGCTCGTCGCCGTCTACCGCGCCGGCGGTGCGCCGGGAGCGGCCAGCACCGTGCCGGGCGACGCGGACGAGCAAGGCGACACGGGTGACCCCGCCGATAAGGCAGGCACCGACAAAGACGTGACCGTGCCCCGGCAGCTGCCGACGCGGGTGCCGCACTTCGCGGGACGGCTGCGGCAGCTGGCAGAGCTTGACGCTGTGCTTGACGTGGCGGCGTCGGACCGGGCCGCCGGGGCGGCCGGGGTGGTGATTTCGGCGATCGGCGGGACCGCCGGAGTCGGGAAGACCGCGCTGGCGCTGCACTGGGCCCACCAGGTCGCGCACCGGTTCCCCGACGGCCAGCTGTACGCGAACCTGCGCGGGTTCGACGCTGGGAACGGCACGCCCGCCGACCCGGCCGACGTGCTGCGCGGCTTCCTCGACGCGCTCGGGGTGCACCCGGAGCGGCTGCCTGCGGACGTCGAGGGGCTCGCCGCGTTTTTCCGCAGCGTGATCGCGGGGCGGCGCATGCTGGTGCTGCTCGACAACGCCGCCGACGTCGCTCAGGTACGGCCGCTGCTGCCGGCTTCGCCCGAGTGCCTGGTGATCGTGACGAGTCGGCGGGAGCTCGCCGCGCTGGCCGCGCGGGAGGGGGCGCGGCTGCTGCAGCTTGACGTGCTGAGCGAGCAGGAGGCCAACGAGCTGCTCGTGGCGCGGCTTGGGATGGAACGGGCCGCTGAGGAGCCGTGGGCCGTTACCCAGCTCGCCACGCTGTGCGCGCGGCTGCCGCTGGCACTGTCGGTGGTCGTGGCCCGGGCCGCCGCCGCGCCGAAGATGCCGCTGTCCTCGCTCGCTGCTGAGCTGACCGAACTCGGCGGGCGGCTCGACGCGCTGGACGTCGGGGACCCGGCGGCGAACGTGCGGACCGTGCTCTCCCTGTCCTACCGGTACCTGCCCGACACCGCCGCCCGGATGTTCCGGCTGCTCGGGCTGCACCCGGGGCCGGACATCAGCGCGGCGGCCGCGGCGTCGCTGGCCGGCGTGCCCCAGGCGCAGGCGCGGGTCGCGCTGCGGGACCTCACCCGGGCGTCGCTGCTCATGGAGGTCGTCCCGGGACGGTTCGCGTTCCACGACTTGCTGCGCGCGTACGCGGTCGAGCAGCCCACGTCCGAGGCCGGGGTCGCGAACACCACGCGGCGGATGCTCGACCATTACCTGCACACCGCCTACCAGGCGCACCGGGTGCTCTACCCGGGTCGGGAACTGATCGACCTCGACCCCGTCGCATCCGGGGTCACGCCCGAGACGTTCAGCGGCAAGGCCTCCGCGCTCGCCTGGCTGGAGGCCGAGTCCCAGGTACTGCTGAAGGTGTCCGGGGTGGCCGCGCGGCTGGGCTACAACGCACACGCGTGGCGGCTGCCCGTCGTGCTGTGGACCTTCCACAACGTATGCGGGCACTGGCATGACGGGACGCGGCTGCACCAGCTGGCCCTGGAGGCCGCCCGGTACAACGGCGACACGTCCGGCGAAGCGCACGTACTGCGCGGGCTCGGCTCGTTCGCGATGTCGCTCGGCGCGTTCGACGAAGCGCACGGCTACCTCACCGAGGCGCAGTTCCTCTTCAAGGCCCTCGAGGACGACCTCGGGCTCGCACGGACCGATGTGATCTTCTCGCAGACCCTTGAGTTCCAGGGACGGTTCGCCGAGGCCCTGCAGGCCATGTCTGATGCGCTGCGGCTGTCGGAGAGCGCGCCGGACAACCGGTACATGATGCTCGTGCGGGCCAGCGCGCTGAACGGGTCGGCCTGGAACAGCGTGCAGCTGGGGGACTTGTCGCAGGCGCGGAACTTCTGCCAGCAGGCCATCGAGCTGTGCCAGAAGCTCGGGTACTCCCCCGGCGAGGCAGGCACCTGGGACACGCTCGGCGTCGTGCTGCAGCGGCTCGGGCTGCACGGCGACGCGGTGACCTGCTTCCGGCGCGCTATCTCGCTCGACCGCGAAATGGGCAACCGGTACGACCTCGCGATGGTGCTCGCGCACCTGGGCGAGACGTACGTAGCCGTCGGCGACCTGGCCGGGGCACGGGAGTCGTGGGACGAGTCGCTGATGATCCTCCGGACGCTGCACCACCCGGCGGCGCGAACGGTGCGCGGGCACCTCGCGTCGCTTTCCTCGGGGCAGTTCCCCGCCGGGCCAGCGGATGCCGGCGCGGCGTAATGGCACTCTACGCTAAGTAACGAATTCCGATAGTTTCGTTACGTCCCGTAGTTTGCCGGTGAGTTCGCCTGGCCTGCAGTCGGTTACTGTCCGATGATATAACTAAGCAAAACGCACACGGATGGTAACGGTACAGGAGGTCACGATGCGTGACACGTGGACCCGCTAGCTTGACCAGGGCCGCACCCGCAACATCGTGAACACACGGCAAACGCCCTATATGTCGGGGCAATCCGCCGAATACGCTTAAGAGTGTCGCCGGTTTTCACCACGACCGCGCATGTCGCGTCACCCGCGACCGCACTCAGCGCGCGGATATCGCAAACATCTTTGAGCACTCGTGGCCGGTGGAAACCGCCGGAGCGACCCTCATCACCGTCCTCGTCACCTGGCTGATTCTGGACCGCTGAATATCTCTACACCTATGGTCAGCCGTCCCCATTGGCCAGCGCATTCATCGCGCACCTCACCAACCCCACAGAAGTCAGCGACCTGACGAACGCGGGATACCTCCCGTGCCCGCCCAGCAGTTCGGGCACTGCGGCCGCGCTCTGCCGACTAGCTGGCACATAGCCAACCGGTACCGCACGCCCAGAAGAAGAGAAAAAAATATAGCGGCAGAACGGCAGGTGGATTCTCGGATACCGCGACAGAATCTCGGTAGTGCAAGGGCCGAACTCGACGCGGAGGAGAACCTCTATGCCAGACCTAGTACCACTTCCGGGTAGCGAGCGCGGGGAATTGCAAGGCGTGACAGAAGGCGCGCCGCTTGACACCAGCCAGGTGATCACCGTGACCGTCCTGCTCCGACGGCGCGCGGACATTCCGCGCGCGCTCGTGGAAGGGCAGCAGACGATCACCACCGGCGAACTCGGCGCACAGTACGGCGCCGACCCTGATGACGCGCACCTGGTCGCCGAGGTGCTGGACGGCTACGGGCTCACCGTGACCGAGACCCACCTAGAGTCCCGTCGGCTGAAGGTGACCGGGACGATCGCGGCCATGGAGACCGCGTTCGGGACGTCGCTCGCCGCCGTGTCCTCACCCCACCCGGACGGGTCCGGGGACGTACAGCACCGCTACCGGACTGGTGGCCTGTCGGTCCCGGCGCGCCTGGACGGGATCGTCACCGCCGTGGTCGGGCTCGACGACCGGCCGCAGGCCCGCGCGCAGTTCCGCCGGCCGCCGGCGACACGGCCGCGGGCCGCGGCGGAACCCGAGGACGACGGAACATCGGACCCCGCCCGTGCGCCCAAGCCGCAAGGCACCGCGCTGACCGCGCCGCAGGTGGCCAGCTTCTACCAGTTCCCGGCCGGCACTGACGGGACCGGGCAGACCGTCGCGATCATCGAGCTCGGCGGCGGGTACCAGCAGTCTGACCTCTCTACCTACTTCTCCGGGCTCGGGCTTGCCGTTCCCTCGGTGACCGCCGTGGGCGTGGGCGGCGCGGCGAACTCGCCCGGCCAGGACGCCGACGGCGAAGTTGAGCTGGACATCGAGGTCGTGGGCGGCGTCGCGCCTGGCGCGGCGCAGGTGGTGTACTTCGCGGACAACACCGACCAGGGGTTCATCGACGCGATCTCCCAGGCCGTGCACGCGACGCCCACCCCGGTCGCGGTCTCGATCAGCTGGGGCCAGTCGGAAGACCAGTGGTCCGAGCAGTCCCGCACGGCCATGGACCAGGCGTTCGCCGACGCGGCCGCGCTCGGCGTGACCGTCATGGCGGCGGCCGGAGACAACGGGTCGAGCGACGACCCGAGCGGGCAGACGCAGGTCCACTGCGACTTCCCCGCCTCCTCGCCGAACGCGCTCGCCTGCGGCGGGACCAAGCTCATCGGCGACATGACCTCGTACGCGATCACGTCCGAGGTGGTGTGGAACGAGCTGTCGAGCAACGAGGGCGCGGGCGGCGGCGGCGTGTCCGACGTGTTCCCGGTGCCGTCCTACCAGGCTTCCGCTGGGGTGCCTGGCTCCGCGGCCGGCGGCGCCGCCGGGCGCGGCGTGCCCGACGTGGCCGGCAACGCGGACCCGCTGACCGGGTACCTCGTCGTCGTCGACGGCAAGCGGGAGCCGATCGGCGGCACGTCCGCGGTCGCACCGCTGTGGGCCGGGCTGGTGGCGCGGCTCGCGCAGGCGACCGGCAAGAAGTTCGGCCTGTTGCAGCCGCTGCTTTACGCGGGGGTGGCGGCGGGCGCGGTGGCCCCAGGGTTCAACGACATCGTCGAGGGCAACAACGGCGCGTACAAGGCCGGCCCCGGCTGGGACGCGTGCACGGGCCTGGGTTCCCCCAACGGCACAGCGCTGCTGACCCGCCTGAAGGGCGGCAGCAACGCCTAGGCACTCTGGAGTAGCCGTGGGGGGCCACGGGGCCAGGAACGTTTTGGCCCCGTGGCCCCCGCGCTTGCGTTGGTAGTGCCGTCCTAGAGGACGTCGTGGCCTGGGTGGTTCGTGGGGATCGGTTCGGCTGGGATGCTGCCCAGGCGGCCCTTCTGGAAGTCCTCGAAGGCCTGGGCCAGTTCCTCGCGGGTGTTCATCACGAAGGGGCCGTATGTTGCCACCGGCTCGCGGATCGGCTCGCCGCCCAGCAGGAGGATGTCCAGGGTCGGGCTCGGGCCGTCCATCTTCGCGTCGGCGGCGAACG
>Ga0070714_100004646_pt1 | contig 10364 bp, 6 predicted proteins | sample LARL83metaG_FD_65450 | JGI IMG/M metagenome (GOLD analysis project Ga0070714, IMG submission 65450) | Corn, switchgrass and miscanthus rhizosphere microbial communities from Kellogg Biological Station, Michigan, USA - LAR L8-3 metaG | ecosystem: Host-associated > Plants > Roots > Rhizosphere ... | reverse complement strand
CGTCCGCTCCGGCTGCGCTTTCGGCTGATAGCGCCAGCTGACGCCGATCGCTTCTGCGCTGCCGACCAGTTCCTCAGCCAGCCTGCGGAACAGAAACAGTTCTTCATGCGACGCGTGCGCGGAGAGCAGGAAACGGACCCCATCGGGATTCGCCCGGCCAGCTGCCGCCAGACGATCGCGCAGCTTGGACTGCGCCTCGTGCCACGAGGCCGGCTCGAGCGTCCCGCCTTCGCTGCGGACGAGCGGCCGCCGCAGCCGATCGTCGCCCTCGATCCAGTGATATTCGAAGCGGCCGATGTCGCACATCCAGTAGCCGTTCACCGCCGGGTTGAAGCGGGGCGTGAAGCGAACGAGCTGCGAACCTTTGGCCCACTCGGGCTTCGCCTTGATCCACGCGGTGACGTTGCAGCCCTTCGAGCACTGCGTGCAGATCGTGTCGGCCGCATTCGGGTTGTCCCAGGGCCGCGACTTGAAGCGGTAATCGCGCGTGGTGATCGCGCCGACCGGGCAGACGTCCATCAGGTTGCCCGAATTGAGCGAATGCACGCCCTCGTCCTGAAACGTCGCGATTTCGCTGCCGTAGCCGCGATCGATGATGTTGATCTGCGCGTCGCCTTCGACGTCGCGCATGAATCGCACGCAGCGCGTGCAGAGAATGCACCGGTTGCGATTCAGCATCAGCGTCGGCCCGAAGTCGACGTCCGCCTTCACGCCGTCGCCGTCGAACACGCGCCGCGGAAAATCCATCCGACTCTGATCGGGCCCGAACGTGTACGAATAGTCCTGAAGCGGGCATTCGCCGCCCTTGTCGCAGACCGGGCAGTCGAGCGGGTGATTGATCAGCAGAAACTCGAACACGCCCGCGCGCGCCTCGATCACGTCCGGCGTCCGCGTCTGCACGACCATGCCCTCCGTGCACATCGTCGAGCACGACGTCTGCAATTTGGGCATCTTCTCGATTTTCACGACACAGACGCGGCAGGAGCCGTCCACTCCGATGCCGGGGTGGTAGCAGTAAAACGGCACTGAAATGCCGCTCTCAATCGCGGCCTGCAGGACGGTCTTCCCTTTGTCGGTCGTGATCTGTCGGCCATCGATCGTGAGCGTGACGGATTCCATATCCTGTCAAGCATATAACGCGGGGCATGCCTCTTGACAACGCGGCCGCCCGCGCCTAGATTCGCGTTCTCCGCGGCACGGTTCGGAGGTACGACCCATGATGGACGCCACTCGCTCCAGACTCAGCTTCACGGGCGAGTCGATCGCCGTCGCGGCGCTCCTGCTCGCGACGATCGTCGTCGGCGCCCTGGTGGTCCGGGAGTTCCGTCTCGCGCCGCGCGCCCTCAGCACGACGGAGGTCGCGCCCTCGGCGCCGCCGTCCGTCCCCGCCGATGCCGTCTCGGTGCCGTCGCTCGCGCTCGGCCCCGCCATACAGATCAAGGTCGGCGAGCGTCTGGCCGACGCGGTCGCGCAGCTGGAGGGATCGGTGACGCTCGTGTCGACGTCGGTCGAGCGAGGGCCGCTCGGGCCGCGCGAGATTCGAAACTACGTCCTGCAGGGCACGAAGTTCACGCTCGTCGCCGAACCGTTCGAGCGCCGCGGCGATTCGCGCATCGCGTCGATCTATCTGCAGTGAGGCGCGGTTTGCGGTGACGCGGATGCGGGCCCGCCGCACCGCCGGATGTCCGCACAGGGGACGCGGCTACGTTCCCCGGACGATGTCGACCAGCGTGCCGTCGTCCTTGCTCACCTCGACGCTGCGAAGCGTGCCAGCCAGCGCCACGCGCATCTCGCAGGCAGCCTCGGTCACCGGGAAGATCACGTCGGCTTTCTTGTCCGCGTACTGCAGCGTCACGGTGAGCGGCACGTCGAAGATCTCGCCGATCTGCTCCGCGTGCAGGACGACGACGTTGCCGTCGACGCGGTAGCTGAACTTCACTTTTGGCAGAGTGAAGCCGTAGATCCACCGGTCGAAGAAGCGATCGAGCGGCCGGCCCGATTCCTTTTCCATGGCCGTGCGGAAATCGTCGGTCCCGACCTTCTTGAACCGTGACTCGCGGTAGAAGCGCTGCAGCCCGCGAAAGAACGCGTCGTCGCCCACGAGCCGCCGCAGCATGTGGAGGACCGCCGCGCCTTTGTCGTACACGAGCGCGCGGAACACGCGGCTCTCGCCGCGGATGTGGCCCAGCCGATAGCCGAGATACACCGGGCCCTGATCGCTGTCTTCCATCGCCCACTTGCGCATCTGCCGCAGGACGGCGCCGAATGCCTCGTTGCCGCGGAGGTGCTGCGCGTACATCGCGGCGAAATACTGCGCGAATCCTTCGCTCAGCCACTGCTCGTGATAGTTCCGCCAGCCAACCGCCTGCCCCCACCATTGGTGGGCGATCTCGTGCGCCGCGAAGAATTCCGGAAAGCCCGTGAAAGCGGTCGGATCGTTGCGCCAGACGAACGGCGACGTCGGCAGCGGCTGATTCAGCGCCGCGAAATACGCCGGACTGTGGCCGCCGGGCAGGTTGCTCTCGACGAGCGCGAGCGTGAAGCTTGGATATGGCGAATCGCCCACGAGCGACGCGTAGAACTGCGCGATGTCCGTCGCGCGCTCCATCAGCTCGCGGCCGTGCGCGATCTGCCGCGGATTCGCCTCGACCGTCAGGTTCAAGCTGTGGTTGACCGGGTCGAGCGGCGGCAGACCGTCGCCGGACGCGGCCGGCGGGTTGAGCCCGATCGTGACGGTTTCCGCCCTCGAGAATCGGCTCACGATGAACGCCAGATATCGCAGCGGCTGCTTCGCGTCGAACACGAAGAGCTTTCGCGCCGGCAGCGCGTCCTTTGCGGGAATCGTCTCGGGCGCGCCCGGGACGAGCGTGCCGCTCGCGACGCAGTCGTACGACACCGGCAGCGTGATGCGAATCGTCGCCGTGGCGTAGTCCGACGAGGGGCCCTGCGGGTACCAGATGTTCCGGTTGCTGTACAGGAGGTTCACCTCGGGCACGACGATCGGGATGTCGTCGCCGCGCGTCGGCTGCGCCTGGATTGGGCCGGCCGCTTCGCGATCCGCCGGTTGCGGCTCGAGGCGCCCCGCGTAGGCGAACGCGATCGTCACCTCCGTGCCGCGCATCAGCGTCGACGGCAGGTTGATGACCACCGTGTTCTGGTTCCGCACGCGGATGCCGAACAGCCGGCCGAGCCGATCGCTCGCGATCGATCGGACCACGAGCGAATCGGCGAGCCGCATCGTGAGCGTGTTCAGCGCCGTCGCACGCACCTTGAGGCGCACGCGCGCGCGCCCCTCCAGCCACAGCCGATCGGGCGCGTACGCGAGATCGATGTCGTAATGGAGGATGTCGTAATCGGCGTGCTCGTCCTCGTTGAAGAACGGGCTTCCCCGCCGCGCCAGCTTCTCCGCCGAGGCATATACCGAAATGTTGTGCTGATGCTTCCGGTCGAAGAGCGTGATGTCCTCGGCCTCCGACGCCGACCGGACGTAGGTGAGCGTGTCGTAGCGGCGCGTGCGGATCTCGGCGAGGAAGTCGCCGCTCGGCGGCATCAGCGTCCAGGGCTCGCGGCTCAGATCGCCGAGATCGAGGAGGAACGATCGCGGCGACTCCTCGCGGAACACGTCGTCGGCGCGGCGGAAGTCCCTCGGGTCGGCGGTCGGCCTGAGCTTGAGATGCGCCGGGTCGACGAGCGTGCTGAAGTCGCCCGGATTGATCCGGATGTATGCGGCGTCGAAGCGCGCGTTCAACGCTTCGGCGCCGGAGAAGATCTTCACCTGGCCCTTCTCGGTGGCGGGCGCCGGATGGAAGCGCATCTCGCCGCGGCCGGTGACGACCAGCGCGGTGACGCCGATGTCGACTTCCGCGACGAAGATCGTCCCCTCGGTGACGACGAGGTCGAGGTCCTCGGCGCTGATCGTGAGGTCCCGCGCGTCGTACTCCTTCGCGGGATTGAGGGCCATGCGATACAGGCTTTCCACCGACGTGACGCGATCCTCGTCGACGATTCGCCAGTCGCTGTCGGCGGACGCGCGAGCGATGTCGAGGCGCCACGTCGAAATGCGAGCCGTATTCAGATGGTCGGCGAAGATCTCGAGGGTGAGGCGATACCCGAGCCCTTCCGCCTTGCCGGCGAGCGCCGCGCGATCGCGCTCCTGCACGACGACCTGTCGGGCGCCGGGCAGAAGCTCGAAGGACGAAAACGTCAGGGCCCGCGTCCGGTCCGCAGTTTCGGCGAAGAGCGCCAGAAACCCCGGCACGTCCGCGCGCTGGATGAGTGGCTCGAGGCGATGAACGAACGAGGTGACCGAGTCAGTCGGCGCGGGCGGTTGGATCGTCGGCTGAGCCTGCGCCCGGACAGACGGCCCCCCTGCTGACAGCGTCAGCGCCAGGAACGCCGCTGCGAGCCCGGATTTGATCATCAGCCGACACTACTGTTCCGTGGTCTCTTTATTAGACACCGACCGGCGCCGGTGCGTTCGGTCTGAGCAGGAGAATCGTGAGATCGTCCGCGAACTTCGTATCGGCCGTATGGCGCTCGACGGCCGCGACGACGGCCGTGGCGACCGACGTCAGCGCGGCGGCGCGGTTCGCCTTCAGCGTGGTTTCGAGGCCCTGTTCGTCGAACGGCCGGCCGGAGGGGCTTTCCGCCTCTGTGATGCCGTCGCTGTACACGGCGAGCAGGTCGCCCGTGCCGAGCGCCGCGCGCCCGGCCACATAGCTCGAGCCCTCGAACATGCCGAGCGCGATGCCGCCGTCCGACAAGCGCTCGCCCTGACCGCCGGCGCGGATGATGAGCGGAGGCATATGCCCGGCATTCACGTATACGAGCTCGCCGGTGGCGGGTTGGAAGATGCCGTAGAACAGCGTGATGAATCGGCTGCCCGGCGCGTGGCGGCAGATCTGCGCGTTCAGCCGCTCCATGAGATTGGCCGCCTCGAGCTGCTCGTCGACGAGCGTGCGGAGGATGGCCAGCAGCAGCGCCATCAGAAGCGCAGCCGGGCTGCCTTTGCCCGAAACGTCGCCGACCGCGATCATCAGGCGGTCGCCGCTGATGGGCAGGATGTCGTAGAAGTCGCCTCCCACCGTGTTCGCCGGCCGGCTCAGTCCGACGGTTTCCACGCCGGGCGCGCTGTATACGCCCTTGGGCAGCATGGCCTGCTGAATCTCGCGCGCGATCTCCAGATCGTTCTTGAGCGAGAGCCGGTCTGCCACTTCGAGCAGCACCAGCAGGTTCAACAGTCCAAACGCGATGAGCAGCGTGCCGACGCCGTTCGGAATCGACAGACCGGGGAACAGGACGATGACGTGGCCGACGCGCGCCGTTTCCTCGACGCGCAGCCGCAGAAGATTGAAGAAACCGATGAGCGTGAAGACCAGCGACACCGCATAGACCATCCGGCGCGCGGGCGACAGTTTCATCGTGAACGCGAGGAAGAACAGCCGCGCGTTCGTGAGAGCCCGCTTGTGCCACGGCAGATGCGCGGCCTGGCTGAAATCGATGTGGCGCGCGAAGAAGCGGTACGCGTCGCGCGCGTCGCGCGTGAACAGGCGCTGGAGGTCTTCGGCTTTCAGATCCTTCGTGTACGTCTCGACGAAATCGTTGAATCGACGAGATCGGTTCAAGAGGTGCTCCGGCCCCCGGGCAGGATGCCGAGCTCCCGTCCAACCTTCGCGAAGGCGTCGAGAGCGAATTGAAGTTCCTCGCGCGTGTGCGTGGCGGTGACGATCGTCCGCACGCGCGCCTTGTCGCGCGCCACGGTGGGGAAGGCGAGCCCCTGCGCGAAGACGCCTTCCTCGAACAAGCGATCCGATAGTCGCATCGCGAGCGCGCCTTCGCCCACGATGACGGGCGTAATGGGACTTTCGCTCAGGCCGGTGTTGAAGCCGAGCGCCTGCAGGCCCGCCTTGAAGAACTTCGTGTTGTCCCAGAGCCGATCGATGATCTGCGGCTCCTCCATCAACACGTCGAGCGCCGCGATGCAGGCGGCCGCGACCGCCGGCGGGTGTGAGGTCGAGAACAGGAACGGCCTGGCGCGGTGATACAGGAACTCAATGAGCGCGCGCGAGCCGGCCACGTAGCCGCCGAGGGCGCCGACCGCTTTCGACAGCGTGCCGACCTGGATGTCCACCCGGCCGTGCACGCCGAAATGATCGATTGTCCCGCGGCCGTTCTTCCCAAAGACGCCGCTGGCGTGCGCATCGTCGACCATCATGATGCACTCGAACTCCTCGGCGAGCGCGCAGAGCTCGGGGACCGCGCCCACGTCGCCGTCCATGCTGAACACGCCGTCGGTGATGAGGAGCTTGCGCTGCGTCCGCGGCAGCCCTTCCAGCACCTTGCGCGCGGCGGCGACGTCTTTGTGCGGGAACACTTTGATCGTCGCCTTGCTCAGGCGCGAGCCGTCGATGATGCTGGCGTGGTTCAGCTCGTCGGAGACGACGACATCGTCTTTTGTTAAGACGGCAGCGACGGTCCCGGCGTTCGCGGCGAACCCGCTCTGGAACACGACGACGGCCTCGGTCTTCTTGAAGTCCGCAAGCCGGCGTTCGAGCTCCATGTGGATTTCCATCGTCCCGGCGATGGTGCGCACCGATCCCGAACCGACGCCGAGGCGCCGCGTCGCGTCGAGCGCCGCCTCGCGCAGCCGCGGGTGCGTGGTCAACCCGAGGTAATTGTTCGACGACAGGTTCACGACGCTGCGGTGGTCGACCTTCGTCTTCGGCTTCTGTTCGTCTTCGAGAATCCGCAGGTGACGATAGAGTCCCTGCTCTTTGAGCGTGTTCAGTTCAGTGGTCAGAAACGCGAGCGGATCGGTGCGCATGGCACTCCAAAAGGGAGAACTTTAGTCCAGGCGGCGCAGGATTTAGTCCCGCCGAAGGGTCAGTTTAGTTCGTCAGAAAGAGCGCCGTCCATGGAAGGATGGCGGCGGCGAAGTAGAGGGCGGTGAGGAATCCGACGACGAGGTGGACCCCCCGCAAGTGGAGCAGGATGCCGAAACTGGCGGCTACGAGCTTCGTGCCGGCCAGGCCAAGCGCCGGTCCGGCCACCGCGATTGCCGAGCTGACGAGCGGATTTGCCTCGACCGAAGGGCCAAACGTCTTCACGCCGAGATACGTGAAGACGCCGTCGAGGCACTGCACCAACAGGAACCCAAGGACCATGAGGTCCCCGAATCGATTGCCCGACGACGTCCAACGTCTGTAGACCAGGCCCATTCTCAGCCGCTTCGCCGCGAATTTCGAATCCAAGAATGATGCCTATCGCAATTGGAAGATCCGGTCGCCGTCGAACGCGGCGACTTCGAGCGCGCCATGGCCGCGCACCCAGCTCGAGATATCGCCGCCGCCGCCCGCATAGGACCTCTCGTGCACGATGAGGTGGGTCGCCGCCGACGCCGCGATGGCGCGCCACGCCTCGTCCGGCCGGGAACGAACGTCGCCGAGCGTTTCGGCGAGAAGGCCGTAGTCGTCCGGCGCGCCGCCGCTGTACCCGTTTACCAGCGCGCGGCCGTGACCGATCGCATAAAACATGTAGCGCACGTCGAACGCCGGTTCGCCGAGCGGAAGCTCGAGCAGCACGCTCGCCGGCGGCAGCGTCTGCACGAAACGGTAGACGGCCGGTGTCTGTTCGCCGAGCGAAATCGTGGCCGGCAGCGGCGCCAGGTCGTGCTGTCGGTAGGTCGTGTCGTTCTGATTCAAGGGAATCGGCACCGCGCACGACTCGCCGACGATCAGCAGGCTCGTGACAGCAGCGAGAGCATACCCGACGCGCCGCGTCCGCTCCAGCAGGCTGATGCCGTACCCGGCGAGCACGGCGAGGCCGAACGCGACGATCATCGCAAACCGAGCGGGGACGCGCAGGCCGTCGACGCCGGGAACGAAGAGATAGAACGCGCGATATATCGACGGCGCTTCCACCAGACGTCCGCGTGCGTGGATCGCGGGCCCGAGCGACATCGCGAACGCGGCCGCCGTGATCACGACGAAGAAAGCCACCGGCGACTGCCACCATCGCGCGAGCGCGCCGCGCGCGCGCGCCGACGTCCGTAGCCAGATCGCGGCAGCCGCCACCGCAAAGGCGGCCACGCGAGACACGCTCGTGATCTTGACGATCGGCTTCGTGGCCGGCAGCCGCAGCGTCCAGCCGAGAAGAAGCAGGACGGCTAAGGCCGCCGCCGCGGCCGCCAACCCGCCGAACAGCCGCGCCATCGTCCCCGATGGCTCGTGCGCGTCGCTTGCGAGACGACGCCACGAGAGGACCACCGCGGCCGTCGCGAGAACGGCGATCGTCAGGCCCGGGAAGAGCGCGCCCTCGGCAAACGGCCACGCGCGGGCGATCGATCCCCAGAATTTCAGGGCCGGGTCCGCGGTGAAGTACGCATACACGTCGGCCGAGTATTTCTGGATCTCGCCCAGCGTCCGGGGATTGAAGCCGGAGCGCCGGAGCTCCAGGTACGGGACGACGAAGGGCAGCGTGGCGACGGCGACAACGACCGATGCCGCGACGAGCTGCACGAGGACGCGTCGATTGCTCCACAACCGACGAACGCTGAGCTCCCAGGCGAGGTAGATCGCGACGACTGGACTGAAGAACAGCAGGTAGTACCCGCACGACAGGCTCTGGCCGAGCCACGCCAGCGCCCCGCCGGCCAGCGGCGCCAGGCGGCGGCTCTTGAAGTAGCGGCGGAATCCAAAGAGCGCGAACGGCATCCACGCGGAGGACAGCACCTGGAGATGCGGGATCGAAGCGACGCGATACGGCGCGAACCCGAACGCGACGCCGGCGACGAACGCTGCGGCGCCTTTTCCCGTGAGCTCGCGCGCCAACAGGAACATGCCGAAGGCGGACGCCGCGAACGTCGCCAGGAACAGCACGTTGTAGCTCAGGATCGGATTCCTCGTGAGCCCGTACACGGGCCAGACGAGAATCGCCTGCGGCGTCAGATGCTCGGAGTACGCGAGCGCCAGCGGATGCGGCGCGAAGATCGGCGCGTCGAAACGACCGAGGTGCCCGGCGTCCCACGCGAGGATCCACATGTTGAGCAGCGGGTCGCCGAAATCTCCGGGCACGTCTCGCGCCAGGCCCTTTGCGAGCGGCCACGTGAACACGATCGAAAGCGCCACATAGGCCGCCGCCGCCCACCAGTTCACGCGCCGCGCGCGGTTCGTTCGCAGAATGGACGAATGCGAGGAGAGGTCCGCCAAGGGCGTGAGTGTAGCTCCTGATTAAAGTAAGGTGTAGCGCATGACGTCGGCTGTTTCCTCATCGCAGGCACGCGAGTGGTGGCGTGGGATCCGCGAGGCCTGGCCTGCGCCGTCCGGCATCGCGATGGCCGTCCTCGCCGCGATCACCATCAGGCTCGCCGTGCTCGCGATCGGCTACCTTGCGGTCGTCACGTTTGGTTTTCCGGCGACCGCCCCGCCTCCGAACGGCACCAATACGTGGTGGGACCTGCCGCAGCGATGGGACGCCCAATGGTATGCCGGTGTCGCGAACGAAGGCTATGAATGGACCGGCAACGTCACGGTCCAGCAGAACCTGAATTTCTTTCCCGCGTATCCGATGCTCGTGCGGGCTGTCGCCTTCTTCGTGCACCTCCGAGGCGTCCCGCGGCCGGTCGTGTTCGTCTGGACCGCGACGTTCGTGTCGATCGGCGTCTTCGCCATCGCCGCGGCGTACATCTACCGGATTGCTGCCGACCGATTCGGCGACGAGGTCGGCAGCGGCGCCGTGCTCCTCATCGCCAGCTATCCGTTTGCGCTGTTCTACAGCGCCGCGTATGCAGAGGCGCTCTATCTGCTGTGCGCCGTCGGAGCGTGGTATCACCTCGAGAAGAAGCAGCCGCTTCCGCTGGCATTCTGGGGCGTCGTCGCCGGCTTGAGCCGGCCAAACGGCGCGCTGCTGACGGTGCCGCTCATTGCGTGGCTGCTGCTGCAGCGGCGCAGAGAGTGGCTGCTCTACGCGGTTTCGATCGCGCCGATCGTCGGGACGTTGATCTATTCCGGCTGGGCCTACTCGTTCACCGGTCATCCGCTGGTGTGGGCCGAGCTGCAGCGATCGGCCTGGCTGCGGACGTACAAAGGAGTGGACTCGGAAATCTGGCAACCGGTGACTTCCTTTTTCGCGATGGGGCCGAGCCGCTTCGTCAAGGCGGCCCCATGGACAGCGCTCAACCTCGCGCCCACGCTGCTGGCGATCTTCGCCATCTGGCCCGTTGCGCGGCGCCTCGGCGGAGGCGCCGCCGTCTTCGTGGCCCTGAATACGATCTTTCCGCTCCTGAACGGCGGCCTCGTGGGCATGGGCCGGTACACGGCGGTGCTGTTTCCGATGTTCATCTGGCTGGCCCTCGTGGCTCGAAGAAG
>Ga0070714_100004644_pt1 | contig 10364 bp, 11 predicted proteins | sample LARL83metaG_FD_65450 | JGI IMG/M metagenome (GOLD analysis project Ga0070714, IMG submission 65450) | Corn, switchgrass and miscanthus rhizosphere microbial communities from Kellogg Biological Station, Michigan, USA - LAR L8-3 metaG | ecosystem: Host-associated > Plants > Roots > Rhizosphere ... | reverse complement strand
CAGGTCGTGCAGCGGCACCACGGTCATCAGCTGCTGGCCCGGCTGCACGCTGTTGCCCAGCTGCACGCTGCGCTCGGCCACATAGCCGGATACCGGCGCGTAGATCGCGTTGCGCTGCGCGGCGACCCAGGCGGCGCGGAAGTTCGCGCGAGCCTGCATCACCACCGGGTTCTGCGCCACGCCGGTGCCCTCGATGGCGGCGTGGGCGGCGGACGCCTGCGCTTCGGCGGCGTTCACCGCGGCGCGCGCCTGCTCCACGCCGTCACGCAGGTGTTGCACGATCTCGGGAGATTCGGCCTGGGCGGCGATCAGCGGCAGGCGGCGTTTCAGATCGGCCTCGGCCTTTTTGAGATCGAGCCTTGCCGCCACCACCTGGGCGTCCGCGCCGGTGGCGGAACTGGTCTGCTGGCGCACGCCGCGCACCGCCTGCGCCAGTGCGCTGCGCGCCTGGGCCAGGCGCGTGTCGGCGTCGGTGCTGTCGAGTTTCACCAGGACCTGGCCAGCGTCCACGTGCTGCGTGTCGTCGGCAAGAATCGCCACCACGGTGCCTGGCACCTGCGCCGAGATCGCCACCTGGTTGCCGCCGACATAGGCGTTGTCGGTCTTCTCGCGGGTGGAGAACACGAACAGCCACAGCAGCAGCCAGATCAGGCCGGCGAGGATGAACGCGCCGGCCACGATGAGCAGCACGCGGCGGCGCTTGGCCGGATCCTTCGCGGCCATGCCGCTGTCATCGGCTTCGTTGGAGGGTTGCGACTTGTCCGATTCAGTGGCGCTCATGATCGACGGCTCCGGCGGTAACAGAAGAGGTGGGGGCTTGGGCGGTAGCGGCGGCTGGCCCTTCGGCGCGATAACCGCCGCCGAGCGCCTTGATCAGCGCTAGGTCGGTGCTCAACGCCTCGGCCTGCAGCTGCGCCGCGGCATCGCGCTGCTGCAGCCATTCGGCCTTGGCGGCAAGGCTCTCGCGGGCATCGCGCACGCCCTGGCGGGCACGTGCCTGCGCATTGGCGAGCAATTGGCGATCCGCTTCGAGTTGGGCGTGCTGTTCGTGCTGGCGCGAGGCGACCTGTTCGGCGCTCAGCGCCTGGGTGGCCACTTCGCGCGCCGCGCTCAGCACGGTGCTGTTGTATTGCGCCACTGCCGCATCGAGCTGCGCCTTGCTCATGCCGTAGTTGGCCTGCAATGCGCCGCCGTTGAAAATCGGCAGATGCAGAGCCGGGGTCACGGCGAAGGTCCGGCTGCCTGCAGTGAGCAGCTTGCCCATGTCGATGCTCGACAGGCCGGCCATCGCGCTGATGCTGATGTCCGGGAAAAATTCCGCTCGCGCCGCATCGGTCTGCTTCAGCGCCGCCTCGACCTGCCAGCGGCTCGCGGCAATGTCGGGACGTCGCGCTATCAGGTCCAGTCCGCTGTCGGCGGGCAGGCCACGCTGCACGGTCGGTAGCGGCCGTGCAGCAAGTTCCGGCAGCTGCGCCGGCGCCACCCCCAGCAACGAGGCGAGCGCCGCACGGCGGATTTTTGCCGAGCCGTCCAGCGCCGCGCGCATCTCGCGCGCGCCAGCCAGCTGGGCGCGGGCCTTCTGCGCCTCGTCCGGAAGGTCGATGCCCTGCTGCACGCGCAACTCGGCGATATGCGTAAGCTGTTGCATGGTCGAGACCCATTGATCGACCCATTGCAGGCGCGACTGATCGGCCTGCCAGCCGAAGTAGGTGTCGGCAACCGCGTACTGGATCGCCAGCGCCGCAGCGCTGCGCTGCGCTTCGGCGGCATGCGCCTGATCCAGTGACGCCTCCACCGTCGCGCGTTTCTTGCCCCACCAGTCGAAGTCGTATTGCAGCTGCACGCCGAGGTCGGCCTGGTTGTACCAGGTGAAGCCGAGGAACCGGCTCGGAATCAGGCCGTGCTCGCTCATCCGTGTGCGCGACACCTGCGCGCTGCCGTTGATCGACAGGCCAAGCTGAGCGGCGGCGAGCCGCGCGGACTGGTCGGCGTTCTGCACACGGCTGCGTGCCAGCGCGAGATCCGGCGATTGCTGCATGGCGCGATCCATCAGATCGTTCAGCTGCGGATCGTCGTATTGGCGCCACCATTGCGTCGGCGGCCAGCCTGTGCGTGCCGGAGCCTGCAGACCGGCCAGCGGAACGTCATTGCGGAGCGTCGGCGAACCGAGCTTGGCCGGGGTCGCGGCGCAGGCGGCCAGCATGAGGGTGATGGCCGCGGCCAGCGCCGTACGGCCACGTAGCGGGGCGTGCTTCATCGGGGATCCTTCATGGCTGCGCGGTTTCGTTCAAGGCATCGAGGTTATGGGCCAGCTTGCGCAGCAAGCGGCTGAGGCTGCGCTTGTCGCCATCGCTGAAGCCCGCGAACATGGTGGCGACGCGGGGAAACATCGGCGGAAGCATCTTCTGCACGAAGCGACGTCCAGCCGCGGTGATTTTGATCAGCACCCGGCGGCGGTCCTCCTCGCTGGCGCCGCGGGTGATCAGGCCGCGCTTGACCAGCGCGTTGCCGATACGGGTCATGTTGGTGGCGCCCTGGCTCGCGTATTCGCACAGCTCGCCGGGCGTGGAGCTGCCGTCCGGGCGGCTGTACAGGATCATCAGCGTGAGAAATTCGCTGTGATTGAGCTTGTGCGGTTTCAGCTTGAACTCGAGCTCGGCTTCCAGGTCGGCACCGACCATCAGCATCAGGCGGCACAGCCGCGCTTCGGTGGCGGGCATCTCCGGGATGATCTGGCTTACCCGGCCGATGCCTTCGTCCATCATCGCTATGCAGTTGGTCAGTCGCGCCATTTCATCAGGTCATATTTCATCAATGAAATAAAACGATAGCAAGCGCGGGCGGCGGCGCGCAAGTGGCGAACGCCGGTGCAAGCGTACTCAGCCGTTGCGGCGATCCAGGCCGAACAGGCGCCGTGCGTTGGCGCTTGTGGCGGAAGCGACCTGCGCTTCCGTTTCGCCGCGCAGTGCGGCGACGCATTGCAATACCTCGATCACATGCGCCGGCTCGTTGCGTTCGCCCCGATGGGCGGCGCCGGGTTGATCGGGCGCATCGCTTTCCAGCAACAGGAACTCGATCGGCATCTGCGCCACGATGCGGCGCAACCGTTGGGCGCGGGGATAGGTCACCGGGCCGCCGATGCCCAGATGAAAGCCGATGTCCCACAGATGCTGTGCCTGCTGCAGGCTGCCGGAAAAGCTGTGCACCACGCCGCGCAACCCGCCCATGCGGCGCAAGGTCAGGCTGACTTCCTCCAAGGCACCGCGGGCGTGCACGATCACCGGTAGCTCGCGCTCGCGCGCCACCCGCAACTGGCGCAGGAAGAAATAGCGTTGCACGTCGGCATCGAGATCCTGGTCATGGAAATCCAGGCCGATCTCGCCGACGGCGACGACGTTGTCCTGGTCGAGCCATGAAGACAGAGCGTCCACATCCGCAGGCACATGCTGGCGCAGAAACATCGGATGCAACCCGAAGGCCGGATGCAGCCGGTCGTCCTGCGCGCAGAGCGCCTTGATGCGTGGCCAACTCTCGGCATCCACGCCGGGCACGACCATGCCCTCGACGCCCACACATCCGGCGCGCTCGATCACCGCGCTACGGTCGCTGTCGAACGCCCCGTCGTCGAGGTGGACATGGCTGTCGATCAATTCGAGCATGCTGCGATTTTCGTGCACTGGCAGAGAGTTCCGCGACATGGACGTGAAGATAATGTAACGACTGCGAGCTAGGTCCGATTCAGTTGCATACCGGTTCAATTGCAACGCAAGCCCTTGCGCACGTCGAGCTAGCGTCAGGCAGTATCAGCAGCATACAAACAGAGGAGAGGACCGTGATGAACAGATTGATGAGCAACGTACTCAATATCGCTATCGCCGCTGCACTGGCGACAGGACTGGCTGCCTGCAACCGCAATGCGGATGCGGGTCCTTCCGGCGCCAGCGCGGCGGCCGACGCGGGCGGCAGCGCCGACACCGGCGTCAAGTACGCCAAGGTCGTCAGCGTCGATCCGGTGCGCTCGACGTCGAACAATCCACGCGAGGTATGCCACGACGAAACGGTGACGCAGACGGCTCCGCCGAAAGACCAGCATCGCATCGCCGGCACCGCCATCGGTGCCGTAGTCGGCGGCCTCGTCGGCAACCAGGTGGGCGGCGGCAAGGGCAAGACGCTGGCGACGGTGGCTGGCGCGGTCGGTGGCGGTTACGCCGGCAACCGCATCCAGGCCAGCCGCCAGCATGGCCAGGTGACCTCGTCGGTGGAACGCAAGTGCAGCACGGTCAACAACCCGACCACCAAGATCGTCGGTTACGACGTGCGCTATACCTACAACGGCGTGACCCGCACCGTGCGCATGGACCATGATCCGGGTGACCGCGTGCAGGTGCAGGAAGGCGTGACGGCTGTATCGGACGCCCGCTGAGTTCACCATCGGATCCGACCCCACTGAAAAGGAATGACTGCATGAACGCACTGACTGGAAAATTTGCGCTCGCCATCGCGATGACGGCCGGGCTGGCCCTCGCGGGTTGCGCCACCGGGCCTTACGGCAACAACGGTGGTTACAACAACGGCAACTACAACGGCAGCTACCGGGGCAACGGCTACGGCAACCAGAACGCACGTTGCCAGACCTGCGGCGTGGTCCAGGAAGTGCAGCAGGTCTACACCGACAGCAGCAGCGGCAACGGCGGCACGCTCGGCGCGATCATCGGTGCGGTGGCCGGCGGCGTCCTAGGCAATCAGGTCGGCAAGGGTGATGGCCGCAAGGCCGCCACGGTGGCTGGCGCGGTGGCTGGCGGTGTCGTGGGCAACCAGGTCGGCAAGCGCAGCGGCGGCAACGGCACGGCCTGGCGCATCGTCGTGCGTCTGGACGATGGCCAGTATGCCACGGTCACCCAGCGCGAGAATCCCAACCTCCGCAACGGCGACTACGTCGAGGTTCGCGGCGACCATGTCTACGCGCGGTAACTTCATTTAGACGTATGGACGTCCATATGGTTTGACGTCATGAAACGAAAAAGGCCCTCGATCGAGGGCCTTTTTTTGCTTCCGTGCGGATCAGTTCACTGCGTAGAACGCGTGCTCGCCGATGGTGACGCTTGGACGGTTGCGCGACCACGCGGGAGAAATCGCAGTCGTGGCGAAGTGATCCGCCCGCGGCACCAGCATGTGGCGTTGAGCCACCGGCAGTTGCCAGTTGTGCAGCGACCGGCCCGCCACCTGCCAAGCCTTGTTGAAGGCCTCGAGGTTGTTGATGTCGAACGAGCCCGGCGTGGTGGTGGTCGCAAACTGATGCGGGGCCGTGACGACCTTGCATACGGTGCTGCCCCAGCGGCCGCGATCGCGCCGGCGCAGCGCCACTTCCGCGACGGCGAGCTGGCCGTTGAGGGGTTCGCTGCGTGCTTCGAGGTAGACGGTGGTCGCCAGGCAAGCCTGATCGGCGACGGGTTGCGGCATCAAGGATGTCAGCCACAACAGCATGGAAAGTTTCATGGTTCTGCCTCCAACGTGCTGTACGCGCAAAGCCATGCAGGCTTCGTGCGCCGTTGCGGTGGACGGGCGGGCAGGCCGTTCCACCTGGATCTATCACCCTGACCGAAACTTGTGGTCGGGCGCCTTGCCACGGGATTGTGGCGGTACGAGCGGCGGTCTGATGCCGATCGGGATTTGGGTTGCCTGGCGTTGCGCGTGCCGGTGTCGGCCGTGTTGCCTGCAACTGTTGCTGCGCACTCGTTGGATGCGAGGCGATATGCCATCCGGCCACTTCTGCCGGGTCGCGCCGATTCGGATTCTTCCGGTTCGTCGCGTATTTCGACACCCCGTGTTCCGGATGCCGCGATATTCGATCGGCGGAGCCTAGTGGCGGAGTTTGCCGCTGGCAAGTGCCGGGACGGTGAAGTTTAGCTGCTGCTCACAATAAGCGGATGTCGCCATCGCGTGAGGATGCTTTGTACAGCGCCATTCAGGCCGGCCACGATGTGCGCAGATGCAACACCAGGCCGCCGTCGAGCGAAATCGTTCCGTTCCCGTCTGCGCGCGCGGCGACCTCGTCACCCAGCACCACCAGCGCTTCGATGCCATCGTTCGCATCGGCCATGTTCAGCACGCAACCCGCGTCGCGTCCATCATCGCGCAGCACATCGCCGGCGTACGTCGCTTGCGACAATGTGACGCTGTGAAGATGGCGTTTGTGTCCATGGCGAAAATGCAGCCGCGCGACAATTTCCTGGCCCGGATAGCAGCCCTTGTCGACCGCGACTGCCTGCAGGCGCTGCAACGACAGTGCACCCGGCAGCAACATGTTCAACGCCTGCGCAGGAAGCCATGGCCAGCCCGCGCGAACCTGCAGCGATTGCCAATCGTTGTCGCCCATGTCGGGCTCGAGGATGCGCAGGCTGTGCGTGCCGCATCCCAGCGAGAATGTCGCGCCATCGTCGTCGATCGCGTGCAGCGGCAGCGCGGGGCCGGTCGCCAGACTGCGCGGTGGCAATGCGGTCAATGAAAGCTTTGCGCGGAATACGAAACGTCGTAGCGCCTCGGCTATCGCCGGTGCATCGCCGCCGCGCAGCAGCAGCATGAAGCGCTCGTCGGCGATGCGCACCAGGTGGAACAGTGCGCGCACGCGACCTTGCGGATCGAGCCAGGCACTGAACTGCCATTGGCCGACGGATAGCGAGCTGACCTTGCTGCTGAATTGCGCGTGCGCGAACGCCATCGCATCGGCGCCTTCGATCAACAGGGTTTCGGCGGAGCATGATGTCGGCATAGGCGCACAAGATCGGGGCGGCAAGGTGGATGCGCAAGTGGTAGCCGACTCGTCCGCCCTGTCGTCAATCCGTTCGCAGGTTGTGCTGCTTTGCCTCAAGTATTAACCTTCGCGGGCTAACAAAAACCATGTCCGATACCTATTCCTCAGCCGAATCCACGCCCGCTTCCGTTCCTCCGGAACGTGCTGCCGTGCCGGTGAGCAGGGTGCAGGACAAGGCGCCGGCGGAACCACCGGCGCCCGATCCCACCCGCTATGGCGACTGGGAAAAGAACGGACGCTGCATCGACTTCTGAACGGCCGCAACGGCGCTGGTCGCCGATGGCGAGCGGAAGCAGGTGCGGCATGAGATCAGCGATTTCACCCAGGACAGCCGCCATGGCAGACATGCAACGACCGCTCTCTCCGCATCTCCAGGTCTACAAGTGGCAAGTGCAGATGGTGAGTTCCATCCTGCATCGCGCCACCGGCATCGCGCTGGCCGTCGGCAGCGTGCTGGTGGTGGGCGGGCTGCTGCATCTGGCAGCGGGCGAAGAGAGTTTCAACCACTACAAGAGCATCATCGGCAGTCCGATCGGGATGATCCTGCTGGTGGGCTGGAGCTGGGCCTTGTTCTATCACCTGTGCAACGGCATCCGCCATCTGGCGCAGGACGCGGGGCTGGGTTACGGCGTTTCGCAATTCGTGCGTTCCAGCTGGCTGTCGCTGGTGGTGAGCATCGTGCTCACCGTGCTGGTGTGGGCTTGGGTACTGCTGGCGGGAGGTGCGGCATGAGCGCGAAAGGCAGTGCCGTGAAGGACCGGCGCAATCCGCTCAAGGTTGCCCGCGGCCTGGGTTCGTCGCAGTCCGGCGTGGGCCACTGGTGGAGCCAGCGGGTGACTGCCGCGGCGCTGGTGTTGCTCGGCGTGTGGTTCGTCGCCACCGTGCTGTGCCTGCTGCATGCCGACTACGCCACCGCGCACGCCGCCGTCGCCAAGCCATGGAACGCGCTGCTGCTGATCGCCTTCGTGCTCACCCTGTTCTGGCATGCCGTACTCGGCCTGCAGGTGGTGATCGAGGATTACGTGCATGTTCGCTGGAAGGAGGTCGCGCTGATGGTGGCGATCAAGTTCCTCGCGGTGCTGGGCGCGCTGGCAAGCGTGCTGGCCGTGCTGCGCATTGCGCTGACCCCATAAGACGCGAGGAAGAGATTTCATGGAAAGCTCCAAGTTGGAATCCTACAAAGTCCGGCAGCATCTGTATGACGTGATCGTGGTGGGCGCCGGCGGCGCCGGCCTGCGCGCCACCTTCGGCCTGGCCGAGAAGGGCCTCAAGGCTGCCTGCATCACCAAGGTGTTTCCCACGCGCTCGCATACGGTGGCCGCGCAGGGCGGCATTTCCGCTGCGCTCGGCAACATGGGCGAGGACGACTGGCGCTTCCATTTCTACGACACCGTCAAGGGTTCCGACTGGCTCGGCGACCAGGACGCGATCGAGTACATGTGCCGCGAGGCGATTCCTTCGATCATCGAGCTGGAACATTATGGCGTGCCGTTCTCGCGCACCGAGGAAGGCAAGATCTACCAGCGCCCGTTCGGCGGCATGACCACGCACTACGGCAAGGGCACCGCGCAGCGCACCTGCGCCGCGGCCGACCGTACCGGTCACGCGATCCTGCACACGCTGTACCAGCAGGCGCTGGCGCATGACGCGACTTTCTTCATCGAATATTTCGCCATCGACCTGATCTTCGATGCGGACGGCGTCTGCCGCGGCGTGCTTGCGCTCGACATGAACGAAGGCACCCTGCATTTCTTCCGTGGCCATGCGGTGGTGATGGCGACCGGCGGTTACGGCCGCGCCTACTTCAGCGCCACCTCGGCGCACACCTGCACCGGCGACGGCGGCGGCATGGTGCTGCGCGCCGGGCTGGCGCTGCAGGACATGGAATTCGTGCAGTTCCATCCCACCGGCATCTACGGTGCCGGCTGCCTGATCACCGAAGGCGTGCGCGGCGAAGGCGGCTACCTCACCAACTCCGAAGGCGAGCGCTTCATGGAGCGCTACGCGCCCAGCGCGAAGGATCTGGCCTCGCGCGACGTGGTCAGCCGCGCGATGACGCTGGAAATCCGCGAAGGCCGTGGCGTCGGCGAGCACAAGGACCACATCTTCATCAACCTGATGCATCTCGGCCCCGAGGTGATCAACGAGCGCCTGCCGGGCATCGCCGAATCGGCGCGCATCTTCGCCGGCGTCGATGTCACCAAGGAGCCGATCCCGGTCATCCCGACCGTGCACTACAACATGGGCGGCATCCCCACCAACTACCACGGCGAAGTCGTGCAGAAGCGCGGCGACGACGTCGACTCCGTGGTGCCTGGCCTGTTCGCCATCGGCGAAGCGGCCTGCGTGTCCGTGCATGGAGCGAACCGCCTGGGCTCCAATTCGCTGCTCGACCTGGTGGTATTCGGCCGCGCGGTGGCGCATCGCTGCGCCGAACTGATCAAGCCGGAAACCGCGCACAAGGATCTGCCGGCCAACGTGCTGGACAAGGCGCTGGCCCGCTTCGATGGTTTGCGCAACGCCAACGGCAGCAAGCCGACGGCGCAGATCCGGCTGGACATGCAGCGCACGATGCAGAGCGACGCGGCGGTGTTCCGCACCGGCAAGACGCTGAAGGAAGGCTGCGAAAAGATCTCGGCAGTGCGCGAATCGTTCAAGGACGTGCGCGTCAGCGATCGTTCGCTGGTGTGGAACTCCGACCTGATCGAAACGCTGGAACTGGCCAACCTGCTGGATCAGGCCGTCGCCACCATGTACGCGGCCGAGCAGCGTCCGGAAAGCCGCGGTGGCCATGCGCGCGAGGATTTCCCCGAGCGCGACGACGTCAACTGGATGAAGCACACGCTGGTGTGGGTCGACGAGGCGGGCAATCCGCGCTTCGACTCCCGCCCCGTGCACATGAATCCGATGACCGACGAGGTCAAGGCCGTGCCGCCGGCGAAACGCGTCTACTGATTCCGCACGGCGGCTGGGTCCGCCACGGGCAGTGCATCATTGGTTGTACGGTCGGGGCGCAAGCCCTCCTGCAGAAAGTCGAAGGGTTCAGCACATGGCAGAGTTTTCGCTACCGAAGAATTCCAGGATCCAGCCGGGCAAGCATCATCCGGCCAAGGACGCGAAGAAGCCGCGCACCTTCCGCGTCTATCGCTGGTCGCCTGACGATGGCCAGAACCCGCGCATCGACACCTACGAGGTGGACCTTGCCGCGTGCGGGCCGATGGTTCTCGACGCGCTGCTGAAGATCAAGAACGAGATCGACCCCACGCTCACGCTGCGCCGGTCGTGCCGCGAAGGCATCTGCGGTTCGTGCGCGATGAACATCGATGGCACCAATACGCTGGCGTGCACCAAGGCGATCAGCGAATGCGATTCGGGCGACGTCAAGATCTATCCGCTGCCGCACATGCCGGTGGTGAAGGACCTGGTGCCCGACCTCACGCATTTCTACGCGCAGTTCGCCTCGATCAAGCCGTGGCTGCGCACGCAGAGCCCGGCGCCCGCCCGCGAACGGCTGCAGTCGCCGGAAGAGCGCAAGAAGCTCGATGGCCTGTAC
>Ga0070714_100004643_pt1 | contig 10364 bp, 7 predicted proteins | sample LARL83metaG_FD_65450 | JGI IMG/M metagenome (GOLD analysis project Ga0070714, IMG submission 65450) | Corn, switchgrass and miscanthus rhizosphere microbial communities from Kellogg Biological Station, Michigan, USA - LAR L8-3 metaG | ecosystem: Host-associated > Plants > Roots > Rhizosphere ... | reverse complement strand
CAGACTTGCGGCATAGCTTGGAGCTCAGGCTAGCCTCGACCGTCACACAGCCGCAGTTGTACGGAGCAATTCTCGGCCAGATGGCTTTGCTGCTCGGGATTGCATATTTCTTCGTGAGCCATCTGCAACACTGGCGGGGCGTTGTCCAGCTGAACTCCTAGATGAGGTGTTAGGAAGTCATCAGCCTTGCACTGGCGTGCCCGTGAGCGGCCTCGCATAGAGCTCCAGCTCGCCGCCCTGCGGTAACGCGCACGTCCTCTCGCGCTCAAATCCAAGTCGCTCCAGCAGCCTCACTGCTCTGTAGTTGCCGAGATTCGTGATCGCATAAAGCTGTGAGATTCTCCAGCAGCTTCCAGCAGCCGCTATGATGCTGCGAGCGGCTTCGGCGGCGTAACCTTGACCGGCGAACTCCGGCAGCAGCGCAAAGCCAAGATCCGGATGAGTCAGAAATTCCCGCTTGACGAGGCCGCAGAGCCCTATCGACAAGCCGTCTTCCTTCCGCTGCACGACGCACATGCCGTAGCCGAGGACGCGATGCGGATCCTGCATTCGGTTCCTGATGTAGCGTGCCGCATCCGCTATCGAGTAGACGCCGCGATCTCCAATGTTCTCGAGCCATGAGGGCTCGTTCAGAAGTCGATAGATAAATGCCGCGTCGGCTGACTCCGCCAGCCGCAGCTGCAGACGTGGAGTCTCAGAGATGACCGTGCTGCCTTCCATGGTGAAAGCGTAACGATCGAGTTGAGGACTGGCCAGCCGCGGCCCTTAAGCGCCGTCGTGTGGCAGACGACTAGTCGTGTCGGACGATCTTTGCTTGCCAAGGGAGCGTGCCGCCACGCAGCTGCGATAAGGAGTTGCGACGGATCAGACTGCGAGCGCTAAGCTGTACTCTAAGGAAGGACGCCTTCAGCAGACTGCGGAGCTGGAGGCAAATACGAGGCCAGTCGTGAACGAGAAAACAGAGAGGCGGTGCAAGTGGGTGGCAGCAGTGGTGGTCGTCTTGGCAACGGATTGCATTTTCACCCAAAGTGCTCAGGCGAACGGCGCCGGCGGCGGTGGTGGCGCCGGGGAGCAGGGTACTGCGACGCACCAGCACCTGGACTCACGCTTCTCGCACGATCGCTATTACTACGATCGAGGGTTTGCGGTGCATAGGCCACCCGCCGGCGGCTTAGCGGAACTCGTCGGTCGCAATGGCGAGCGCTACTACTTTCAAGGGGGAAACTGGTTCCTCTGGAGAGGGGACTGGTACCGATCGTGGGGTGGTGCGTGGGTTGTCGTGGATGCACCAATCGGTATGCTCCTGCCCTCGCTGCCGCCCGATTCCACGAAGATCTCGTGGAGCGGGACTCCTTATTATTATGCCAACGACACCTTTTATGTCTGGAACCCGGAACGGAAGATGTACCAGGTAGCGGCAGCTCCGGGGGAATCACGGCGACTTTAAGCTTCCGAAGGCGAGTGACGTCACGTCGCGTGATCACGGTCGTGAACGACTTACGGCATTCTGATATTTGACGTTCCCGGCCGCAGCTGGGCGTCCATTCAGGTCGGCTATCTATTCCAGACGGTCTCGGCCGCACGGGGCCAGGGCGTCCGCCCGGGAGGTCTTGCGGCTACCCAGATCGCGCACGAAGGGACCACAACGTCCGGCCGCACCGAAGAAGAAGAAAAACAAAAGGAGCAAGCCGAAGAGTCATCGGCGCGGACCGTGATTCTCAGGTAAATACCTCGTCACCGGTTGGCTCGTAATGCGGAATGCCATTCATGTCGTGGCGAAACTGCGAAAGCGCCAGATACATGCGCTTACGCGCGCGGCTTTGATTGCCGAGTGGCCGATGCTCGGCAATGCAATGCCACGGATTGTATGAGAGCCGCTTCTCGAAGTTGATCTGCGCCGGGGAGTTGAAGGTCTGCCGCGGGATCCGGATGGTTGCCACGGAGACGCGCGGTGACAGTCGCTCCGGCCACAGTACGGCAGCGTTCTCGATGGGCATCAGAAACGGGTCGGTCTGCAGCTGAACACGGAAGTCGATCTCGACATCGCGCGCGTTCAGCGTATTGACCATCGCCAATCGTAGGTAATCGTCCGGCGGGCGCAACGGCAATCGCGGAATCGGTGTCCGCTTCTCCCACCTGGGCCAGAAGGAATACTGCATCGCCTGACCCTCACCCAGAAGGTACGGCACGCAGCTGAAGTAGGGCGCCTCGAAGGGGCTGCTCTGGGTCTTGATGAAGAGTCCCTGCATGATGAAATCCAGCAGGTGCGACTCATGCAGGTTGATGAAATAGAACGAGGGAGCGTTCTGCAGGCTGGAGCGCTGCAGCTGGGCGTTGGCGCGCACGTCCGGTGTCACGAAGGTCGGTGTCGACACCCCGAAAAAGTCCTGAGTGAATTTTTCCTCTTCCATCAGCTTCGGGCCGGGCACCCCCATGAGCTTCACCGAGATGCTCATGAATCCCACATCATCGATATCCGGAGTGATGTAGGGACCCGGTCCCGAGAAGCGTACCCAGGCCCGGTAAGTCCGCGGCTCCGCAAAGACGCCGTGGCGGAACTCCGGCGCCAGGCCCTCGTGCACGATGAACTCCGCGCGCACGATGCCCTGGGTCTTGGTGTTACCGCCGCGCTCGAAGCCACCGGGCTTCCAGAGACCGCTCATCTGTGCGCGGAAGGTTTCGATGATCGAATCGACGAATTCCTCTTCGCCCGGCAATAGCCGCTCCTCGGCTATCTTGAGGTCATCCCTCGAGCGGCGCCGATTGATCAGAGCAGTAATGAAGCGAGCCATGGGGTCGCGCAGGGTCGCGTCGAATGCGGGCCGTAACCAGGGATCGAAGCGCCGCTCGAAATGCAGGATCTTGAGCGAGAGATTCGACAGCAGGTTGAGGAACGCCGAGCCTGTGTTGGGGGGCGGCATCGGTCGACTGGTATTGGAGTCCATGGCTGCACCCATCAGGGCGTAGGCGCACTCGTGAGGAAGCGCAACGCCCGGATCCCGGGGAGAAAGAAATAAGCTCCGCCCAACACGGTCACGAACTGTGGCAAGCCGGTGAGACGCTCACCGGGGCCGTCCGGTTGGGGGGCCGAGAAGCAGTCTGTCGGCATCCCGGCGATGACCTCCAGTCGGTTGCCGAGCAGCGGATCACTCTCATCACGCATGCCGTCGAATTTCGAGCTCATGAGCCAGGCGCTCTGCACGAACTCGAACTGGCGTTGGAGGTTGGCGTTTAGGCAGATGAAGTGCAGTCCGCGATCGTCCCCCGCGCCCATACCTGCGAGGGCCTGCGCCGGTGTCACCCCGGCACCATACTCACGGCCGCGCCGCAGCAGCCGGTGAAAGCGCGTCGAGGCAACCAGATCCTGCTCGCGCGCCTGGCCATTGAAGCCCAGGATGCGCACCAGCCGCGACAGCAAACCGTCACCTCCTGGAGGGAGATCGGCGTTTCGCGGGTTCGCCCGCCGGATGTGAGCGCCGAGCGGACACCGCAGGCCCTGCGGGTCGGCGCGGTAGTCAAACGCGTTCAATGACGCCTGCGGGTCGCCGCCGGCTTCGGTTGCGGAGTCCTGTAACGGCTCGAGGGGCTGTCCGTCGAGCTTGCGTCCCACCATTGCGCTCGCCAGCTGCTCGCGATGGCTGGCGACACCCTGCGCGTAGCGATCGAGCGCACGCCAGAACCCGGGCACGTCCTGGCGCAGCTGCCGCAGGACGAGGTAGCTGCCGTTGCGCCCCATATCGCAGCTGCCGGGCGCGTCCTCGGCGCGCGGAAGAATTCCCTGCGCGTCGCGCGGCGGCTCGATGAGAGGGCGCGGTGTGTAGAGGCCATATTCATTTGGATAGCCGAGCAGGTATTCGCCGAGACAGCTGAGGTTGAGATAGGACTGCTGGGTCAGATCGCGCGCAGGACGCTGGCGGCTCCAATCGAGATCGGGTTGGGAGATGCCATCGACGAACCCGAAGGGCTCGACTCCGTCCAGGTTGACCGTCGTCAGCCGCTCGGTGATCGCGAATCCCGCTTTGAGCTCGTTCTCAATGGACTGCTGCAGTTCGCGCAACAGCCCGGGCAGCGCATAAAGCAGCACCGCCACGTGCGGTACGCGCTCCCCGTTTCCCCACTGCCATCGCGTCGGATCGCTCGGCCCTTGATCACCGAGGCGCCGGGAGCGGCTGGCATCTCCCGTCATGCCTTCGACGAACTCCGAGGAGAATGAATCGATTATCCCCTCAGCGACGCCGAGCGCCCGGAGTCCTGCGCTCGTGAATGCCACCTGCAACGCGGTGTTGGGCGGCGGCTCGCGCGTGCGGGCATCGGTGATCGGGGCGCGCACGAGCCAGGCGCGCGCCGCCGCGCGATCCGTGATCCGCAGCAGAAGAAAAACCGCCTCGGTGTGATGCTTATAGGCGAAGCGAACGAGCCCCTGGATGTCTTCCAGCTCGACCGCGGACGTTGTGGGCGCGGACGCCATGCTCACAGCAGCCCGAGCCAGACGGAAGCCTCGGCATCGCTCATACGCGCACACTCCAGCCCCGCGCGGATGCGGGCGTTGCGCGTCATGTTGATGAGCGTGATACCCGGGTACGCCTTGTACCAGACCTGGGTCGGCAGCTGATGCCGGCGCTGGAAGTACTTGAACTGCATCTCGCGCCGCGCACCGCGGGTGATGAGCCAGTCGGTGCGCGGCCAGCCGAGGCCGTTGCTGAAGACGATGTTCAGCCCCCACCCGACCTTGTTGATGAAGTCATCCATGTAGGCCTGATGGCCGCCGTCGTAGTTGCTGGTGAAGAGAACCCGGGCCTTGTTGTCGAGGAACACCCAGCGGGCAAAGTGGATAGTCTGTACACGCGCCAGGTAACCGCGGGTGAATATGTTGCGGCACGCGAACTGGATGGCCGCCAGTATCAGAATGAGCAACCCGCGGCGGAACCATCCGGGCTTGACTGACCCGAGTGCCGTGTACTGGTTGGTGACGTCGAAGTCCTCGATCAGCTGCAGCTCGAGAAGCGCGGCCGAATCGGGTCTGGGACAGATTTCCGGATCGGTAGTCTCGAGTCGTCGCAGCATGAGGACGAGGAACGGCGCGAGCACGATGAGGAAGGGCAGCGCGAGCAGACCCAGACCGAGTACGACGACCGCGTTGGCAATGCGCGCCAGCCACCAACCGGGAGGCGTCGGCCGCGGAGGTGTGAGCCTCAGCCGCCCGGCGGCGGTTTCCATCCGTACGAACTCGATGAGCTCGCGCCGCCGCTGTTGGGCATCCGCGCCCGAGACGACCGGCGCGCGCTTGACCCGGGCGGCCAGGGCCCGCTGCAACGCGCTCTCCTCGCGGATCTGCTGCACCGTGCGGCCGACCCAGTTCACATAGCTGGCCGAGATCGGCAGGTCGTGCGCCGTCATCCAGCCGAGGAGGTTGCTGCCGTCGAAGTCCTCGCAGTGTTGGAATATGGAGCGCAGACCCGCCTCGGCACGCCTCGCGATGTCCCCGAGACATTCAAGGGCAGGTCCATCGCAATCGCCAAGAAAGGCGAGATAGACCGGCAGTCGCGGCTTCGGCAGTCCGTAGGATTCGAGGTCACCGAGTGTGGGATCATCGAGCAGCACCAGCCGCGCAAAGTGCAGCTGCTCGAAGTCGCCGAAGGGCACCAGCGTGTTCTTCGGGTCGGCCATGCCGGGCTGCGAAGTCATAGTCGCGAGCAGCGCACGCAGCGCGCTCTCGCGCCCGGCGCGCACCCGCGCCACGACCGTGAATTGCGACTGCGGCGTCACGACATCAGAACTTCAGGCAGAAGTCGATCAGGCGCGCCTTGTCCCAGTACACCTTGCCGAGGTAGAAGTTCGCGCCGATCAGTCGGATCTCATCGCGTATCCAGTGCGCAACCAATGAGGTCTGCGAATAGTCGAGGACGATGCATTCCTTGCCATCGAGCCAGCTCGCGCCCTTGTAGACCTTCGCGATGATCGCCTCGAGGCCAAAGGCCAGGATACGGTTCTTAAGGGTCCCGTTCTTGGCGTCAAAGACTTTCCCCTGCCAGCCGAAGTGGTTGACGATCTCGGCGATCGGCTGCGAGTACTCGGTGCCCGGCGCGATGATCGCCGTGCCGGCGGCCGTGCCGTTCGGGATGTCGCCGGCGGGACTGGCGCGAAAGAGATCATCGAGCTGCACCTGAGACATCGCCAGCAGTTGAGGTACGTCGTATGCCATGGGCTTCTCCTTGTGTGCTCTCCGCGGTGACGGTTAGTGCATGGGCAATCAAGTTCGCGTGTCGTTGAGGATGGTTTCGGCCGCCTTTTCCGCGATGATGTAAACCGCGCTGACTAGGAAGATTCCGGGAATACGCGGAAAGATCGACGCATCCACCACGCGTAACCGTCGCGTGCCGTGCACGCGGAATGCGCTGTCGAGGACGCCTCCTTCTTCGAGCGGCCCGATCGGACAGGAACAGGAGGCGTGGTGACCCCACGCGGTATTGCGAATGTAGTCCGCCAGGGACTCCGTGCTGGTGACGCCGGGACCGGGAGCACACTCTTCGGCGATCACCCCGCGCGCAATCAGTGGCGCGGTGAGTTTACGTACCAGCTGGATCCCCTTGACGAGGGCCCGCAGGTCGACGCCGTCGGTGTCGGTGCCCTCGTCGAAGTAGTGAAAGTTGATGCGCGGCGTGTCGCGCGGGTCCGCGGATCTCAGCATCACGGTGCCCGCTCGGTTGCATGTGTGGGCCTTCAGCAGCGCCCACGTCAGGTAGTCGTGATCGCGCTGCAGGTAGCCGGAGAAATCGGGGAAGTAGCCCTCGAAACGCGTGGGCAGGGCCATTGCGAAGATGTCGGGCTCGGGCAGGTTCCGCTCGGATCGGTCGACGAATGCGATCGCGACACCATTGGAGGCGTACATGCCATCGCGCAACTGGCTCCAGCGTTGCCAGAGCGCGTCCCCCCGCTCGAAACGCGCACCGTTGAGCACCCGCCAGGGCTGCCGCATGCGATGCGTCACGGCCACTTCGTAACGGTCCTGAAGGTTGGTTCCAACCCCGGGCACATGGGTCTGGACTGCGATGTCGTGCTCGCGCAGATGAGCTTCCGGCCCGATGCCGGAAAGCATGAGGAGCTGCGGAGTGTTGAAGGCACCGCCGCACAGGATCACCTCGCGGCGGGCCCTGACAGTGCGTGGAGCGCCGGTCGTCGCACCCGCGGCCGGATCTGCCCGGTAGAGATGCTGACCCTTCAGGTACTCGAGCCCGACTGCAGCGCCAGAGGCGTCGAGCATCACGCGCGTCGCCAGCGCATCGGACTCGATGTGCAGCCGATCGCGACACTTCGAGGCCACTCCGAGGAGGCGCTCGCGGCTGCCGACGCGCGCGTGGCACGCGGTAGACAACGGCGTGTAGCAGAGGCCCTCGAAGCTGCCGCGGCCCCACGGGCGCGCGTTGGGATCTCCGACGCTGCGCAGCCACCTGAGAACCTGTTGCCAGGGGCGTGTACGCGCAAACGCCCAGGCCGTTTTGTTGAAGAACTGAACCATTTGATCGTCGCCGAGCGCCTGCAGCTCCACGGGGATCTCGGTGCGCAGCCATCCATTCCATCCATGGCCGGTCGGATTGATGCCGAGATACCGCAGCGCACGCCAGATGGGTCGGTAGTGACAAGCCTCGACGCGCCGCGCGTGTCGGTGCATGTTGCGCGCGCTCCAGGAAGAGTCACACGTCGACTGTGCGATGTGCTCCCAGTCGGAGTCGTGCGGGAGCATGAAGATCATTGCATTGTGCACGGTGCAGCCGCCAAGTGCCGCGGCTCGCGGATACAGCACCCCGCCGCGCGCGGTGCTGTACTTGGGATCACGGGACTGACGTCCCGGATCGGCATAGTGGAGCACCTGGAAATCCCACTTCATCGCCACGTTCTCACACGCAAAGGCATGGAAGCCGGGGACCTCATAGTCGTCGGGGAGGCGCGGCGCAGTCGCTTCGAGCGGGTTGCCACCCGCTTCCAGCAGAAATACCCGCTGTCCCGCTTCTGCCAGGCGCGCCGCCAGTGTCGCGCCCGCAGCACCCGCACCGACGATCACGTAGTCCCATTCCGATGCGTCGGCGGCCATGTGTACGCAGCGTCAGAATGTCTTGAGAAACTCGATCAGCGCTCGCTTGTCCTCATCCGTCAGTACCGCTTCCTGTCCGAAGGCTTTCTCATCCTCGCTCAGGTGCTGCTGATCGTTGAATTGCGCAGTGCCGAAGTAGTGCCCCTTGTTGACGATGAGATCAGGGCACTTGCTGACATTGAGCAGCGACTGCCCGAGATCCGAGAAATTCTTGAGCAGCTGCTCATCGCTGGCTTCGCCCCGCATGGTGAGCAGGTCTTTTTTGAGCTTGAACACCACATCGCTCACCTTGAGAAAGTGCGCGGCCTTCGCGGTCGGATCGTCGGTCTCCGGGAGCAGCTGCATGTTGGCCAAGAGGCCCACGGGGACGCCCTTCGGGATCGGCCCGAGGATGAGACCGCCGTCCGCTGCGACGTAATTGGGCAGCAGGGTGTGGAAGAACGCGCGTATGCCGCCCGGTTGCAGCGCCTGCGGTAGATAGCCGGCTGGGATGTTGAGGCTGCTGCGCAGAGTCGTCCGATCGATCTTTCCCGGAATCTTGCTGCCGAGCTTCTCATCCTGGTCGCGCTTTTCCGGCCAGAGCATCTGCTCGATGGACGCCTGGAATGATTTCATGCGGCTCGCCACCGAGGGGTCGTACTCGAAAGGACCCACACTGTTGTTGAGCAGATAGGGCGCCGTGGACCAGATACCGATGAGTGAGGGCACACGCGTGTACCCGCGGCCGCCGGCGGGCATCTGGTACTCGAACCGCTCTCCCGTGAACGGGTGGTAGAGCGTGACCTTACCGACAGAAGGCAACTCTTTGTACGAGTGGGAGGAGAAGTTGTCCCAGATGTTGCCGGCGAGTGCATTGGTCGCCAGCGGGCTGCAGATGTTGGTACGCAACAGCGTGACCGGAACGCGTCCGTCCGTGGACAGATAGTTCTCCTTCAGGAAATCAGGCGCCGCGACGATGGCCCGCATGCGCTTCTTGTAGTCGTCCGTCTGAGTCCACGACCAGTAGCGCTTGAAGCAGCCGAGGTAGGCTGCGCCCGCACATTTGTCGGCGTTGACATCGAGCTCCGGAGGCGGCGCGAGTCCCTTGCTCGAATGGCAGCGAGCGCAGGTGTCGGCAAATACGTTCTTGCCGTGCTCGAGCGCGCGCGCATCGGCGCGGAGGTAGTCCGGGCCGCCCGGGGCATCGGCCAGATGGTCCGGCTGAGCGGCCTTGAGGAAAAAGAGCGCTGTGTAGGGTGTGCCGGCCTCCGTGGCCTGCCAGTACACGGAATTCTTCTCCGCTACCGCAATCTCGATCGGAGAGATCGGCTTGCCGCCGATCACCGGGTTGAAATGCAGCAGCCACTCCTCGCTGAAGAGCCCGATGTTGAGATATACGCGGTTGAGCGCACCCAGCAGGCCCACCGAATCGGCACCGTCCTTGAGCACGTGAGGCGTGCGCACCGTACCGCTCGAGAGGTCGTAGAAGGCTTTGAACGCAGCGGTCTCGGGAAAGTCGCCGAACTGCTTGTTGTTGAGCTCACCGCCTGCGAGGTGCTCGTGCCATAGCCGGTCGGCGAGTCCCATGCGTGCCATGAAGTCGTACACGGCGTTCATGGTGCGTGCATTGTTGATGTTGTCAGTCGATACCAGCGATGTATCCATCGAGCCGGCTCGATAGGTGTTAACCAACTGGTACATGAAGTTCTTCTGCCCCTCGGGCTTGTTGCCGTTGACGATGAAGAGGCGATTGACCCACATGTACTGGGCGCCGACCGAGGAGCTGAGATCGGCGAATGTCGGATGCCTGGCGTCGCTGGGAGGATGGACGGGGCTTGGGCCCACGTGGCAAAAGCCGCACGACATCCCGACCCGATAGGGACGGATCAGCTTCGGGTCATTGTAGTAACTCGGGTCGCTGTAGTAGCGCTCGGCATCCCAGTGCTTGGCGGCCGCAGCGTCGAAGTCGGGGTTGGGGAAGAGGCGCAGCCCGAGCACACCCGTTGCGTAGCCGTAATACGATCCGAGGGGCTGCGTCGTGCCATCGCCGAGAGACTTGCCACGCGAGCCGATGGCGACTCCCGGATAGCGCTTCTCGTCCTCGAAGGGATCCGGCGGGCAATCCTTGGTGCGAACATCGAGCCACAAGTTGTGGCGGCTCGGGTCGGGTCCCTTGGCGGTCTCGAAGCACGGCTCGTTCACCAGGCCCAGGTACTTCCAGCGGTCGTCGCGTGTGAAGCCGAGACTGGGATGGGAAGTGATCATCTTCAGCATGTCGAATGCACCGAAGGTGTAT